>Ga0160466_100916_pt1 | contig 10549 bp, 10 predicted proteins | sample HID1971M_E11MG_FD_108245 | JGI IMG/M metagenome (GOLD analysis project Ga0160466, IMG submission 108245) | Enriched millipede-associated microbial communities from UW Madison campus, WI, USA - HID1971M_E11 MG | ecosystem: Host-associated > Arthropoda: Insects > Digestive system > Unclassified ... | reverse complement strand
GATCTTGAACAATCCCCAGCCGCGCTGCGACAGGCGCTTCATGTAGTGCTCGAACACCGCGACGCCTTCCAGGCCGTGGCATTCGGCTTCTTTTTCACACCAGTGCCAGGCGGACTTGTAGCCGGCCTTGTAGAGGATTTCGGCATAGGCGTCGGCGCCCAGCACTTCCTCGATGCCCATATGGTTATTGACGAAGAAATGACGCGGCACATACAGCATCGGCAGGGCGTCGGAGGTCCAGACACCGGTTTCGCTGTCGACTTCGATAGGCAATTGCGGGGCGATCTTGGCCATGGAAACTTAACTCCAGAAAAATTTTGGTGTTGCCTGCGGCGCGGATGGCCGCAGGTAAGGATTCAGAAGTGCGGCGGCTTATTCGCCCCAGACGTCTTTGAGCACGTTGACCCAGTTCTCGCCCATGATCTTGCGCACCACACGCTCGCTATGGCCGCGCTTGAGCAGGGTTTCGGTGAGGTTCGGGAACTCGCCGACGGTGCGGATGCCCAGCGGGTTGATGATCTTGCCGAAGCTGGTCAGGCGGCGGGCGTAGCCCTTGTCGTGGGTCAGGTATTCGAAGAAGTCCTGGCCATGACCATGGGTGAAGTCGGTGCCGATGCCGATGGCGTCTTCGCCGCCGCTGTTCATGGTGTATTCGATGGCTTCGGCGTAGTCGTCAATGGTCGAATCGATGCCTTTGGCCAGGAACGGCGCGAACATGGTCACGCCGACAAAACCGCCGTGATCGGCGATGAACTTCAGCTCTTCATCGGACTTGTTGCGCGGGTGGATTTTCAGGCCCGACGGCAGGCAGTGGGAGTAGCAGACCGGCTTCTTCGATTCGAGGATGACTTCTTCGGACGTCTTGGAGCCGACGTGGGACAGGTCGCACATCACGCCAACGCGGTTCATCTCGGCGACGATTTCGCGACCGAAGCCCGACAGGCCGCCGTCACGCTCGTAGCAACCGGTGCCCACCAGGTTCTGGGTGTTGTAGCACATCTGCACGATACCCACGCCGAGCTGCTTGAACACCTCGACATAGCCGATCTGGTCTTCAAAGGCGTGGGCATTCTGGAAGCCGAAGAGGATGCCGGTCTTGCCCTGCTCCTTGGCCTTGCGGATGTCGGCGGTGGTGCGCACCGGAATCACCAGGTCGCTGTTCTCGCGGATCAGTTTCTGGCTGGCGGCGATGTTGTTGACGGTGGCCTGGAAGCCCTCCCACACCGACACGGTGCAGTTGGCTGCGGTCAGACCGCCCTTGCGCATGTCTTCGAACAGCTCACGGTTCCACTTGGCAATAATCAGCCCGTCGATAACGATGCTGTCGGCGTGCAATTCGGCTGGGCTCATCAGGCTGTCCCCTTGTTGTCGATTCATGCGCCGAATCGTCTGCCGGCGCTTTGGGGCCAGCATATGCCTGAGGGACGGGGCAGCCGGGTGCAAAAACGACAGGGGAATTGCCGAAAGCGTCAATCCGCGACAAAGGGTCGTCGCAAGGCACAATTGCCGACCTGTTCAAGGCGGTCCGCTTGGGCCAGAATTCGCCGCATCACTTGATGCTTCACTGGATGGGAGCGGCAACTCACATGAAATTCTTCTTCCTGGCATTGGCACTGATGGCGAACGGCGTACACGCAGCCGAGGAGTCCGAGGACACCCCCTGCGACAAAGTCGAAAACGACATCCAGACCCTGGAATGCTCGGCCTTCAACAAAACCACCGCCGAAGACTTGCTGGGCGAGAACTACAAGAGTCTGGCCGAGCGCATGCAGTCGCTCTACGGCAAGAACCCGTCGCAATTGGCCGACATCACCGCGAAGATCAAAGCCGCGCAACAGCAATGGCTGAAAACCCGCGACGCCGACTGCGCCATCGAAGCCTTCCCGGCCGCCGCGGGCAGCAAGGCCTTCACTATTGCGCAAAATGATTGCGTGGCGCGGATGAGCGATGAGCGGTCGGAGTTTCTGGAGTCGATTGGGCAGGAGTGAACGCAAGGATGGAAAACATGATGATCCCTCACGAAGTCGTTAGCCGCATTGTCGACGGTGCGTTGCCTGTACGCGCCTGGCGCGAACACTTGAACCTTACACAGGATGAAGTGGCCAAACGCATGGGCATCTCCCAACCGGCCTTCGCCCAGCAGGAAACCGTTGCGAAGCCGCGCAAGGCCACTCGCGAAAAGATTGCCGCGGCGTTTGGCATCACCGCCAATCAACTTGAGCTGTAAGCTTCACGCCTTCAGCCAGAAAAGGGATTCAACATGAAAGTCTGCGGCATCGAAATCAAAGGCAGCGAAGCGATCATTGCCGTGGCCACCCTCGAAGGCTCGGCCCTGGGACACCTGGCGCTCGCCACCAAGAAAATCGCCCTCGAGGATGACGACGAAGCCGGCAACGTCAAAGTGTTCGCGGCTCAGGTGGCGTCGTTCGTGCGGGAGAATTCGATTGATCGCATTGCGATCAAGAAGCGCAGCAAGAAAGGCGAGTTTGCCGGTGGGCCGACGACGTTCAAGATCGAAGGGGTTTTCCAGTTGCTGGAGAATTGCGAAGTGACGTTGTTATCGCCGCAGACCATCAATGCCCAGGCCAAGAAGCACGGGTTTGAGCCTCCGGCGACGTTGAACAAGTATCAGCATGAGGCTTACAAGGCGGCGTGTTCGGCGTTGATGAAAAAATAAGATCAACCACAGATCAATCTGTGGGAGCTAGCCTGCTGGCGATAGCGGTGTATCAGTCAATCTAGATGTTGACTGACACACCGTTATCGCCAGCAGGCTAGCTCCCACAAGGCGTAATTTCAGATCACTTTTTGTATATCGCTGATCCGCCGCCGGTCTTCCCGCGGACACCTCTCAAACTTCGCCCGATAACTGCGGGTGAAATACGACGGCGATTCAAACCCGCAGGCAATACTCACTTCCAGCACGCTCATATCGGTCTGCCGCAACAACTGCCGCGCCTTCTCCAGGCGCAAACGCAGATAGAAATTGCTCGGCGTGTCGTTCAAATGCAGGCGAAACAGCCGCTCCAGCTGACGCCGCGTCACCTTGATCGATTCCGCCAATTCCAGCGTACTCAACGGCGGTTCGCTGTGCTGCTCCATCTCACCAATCACCTGCACCAGTTTCTTGTTGCTGATGCCATAACGCGTGGCGACTTCCATGCGCTGGTGGTCTTTGCGCGGGCGGATGCGGCCGAGCACGAATTGTTCGCTGACCTGGATCGCCAGTTCCGGGCCGTGGGCCTGGGCGATCAGATCCAGCATTAAATCGATGGACGCGGTACCGCCGGCGGAGGTGATGCGCCGACGGTCGATCTCGAACAGTTCCTGGGTGACGCTGAGCTGCGGATAGGACTCCTTGAAGGCGTCGATGGCTTCCCAGTGCAGGGTCAGGCGGTGGCCGTCGAGCAGGCCGGCTTCGGCGAGGATAAAGCTGCCGGTGTCGATGGCGCCGAGGGTGACGCCTTCAAGGTCCAGCCGGCGCAGCCAGTGCTCCAGCGCTGGAGTGGCGAACTTCAGCGGTTCAAAGCCGGCGACCACCAACAAGGTCGCGCCCTTCTTCAACGGCTCCAGTGCCGCGTCGGCGTTGACCGACATGCCGTTGCTGGCCAGCACTGCCCCGCCATCGGCGCTCAATACATGCCAGCGATACAACTCGCCACGAAAACGATTGGCGACCCGCAACGGCTCGATGGCCGAGATAAATCCAATGGCCGAGAAACCCGGCATCAACAAGAAGTAGAAATCCTGGGACATGGTGCGCACTCGATGGCCGGTAACGAGAGGGCGGGTAGCGTGAGGACGTTGATACGCCACTTGCAACAGCCATTCAAGAGCACAGGTCGCTGCAGTGCAAGAGCTGGTCGCCGCAGTGCGCTTTCATGGCCGCTTAGCTGCGTAACTTGTCATCACCGGCGCATCAGACGCCGGAACTCACAATAATGAAACTGCCGAGGAACCTGAGAATGAAACGACTGATCAGCAGCTGTGTTCTTGCACTCAGTGGTACCGCTTTGCTGAGCGCCAGCGTCATGGCCGCGGAACCCGCCTCTTGCCAGAATGTACGCATGGGCGTGGTGAACTGGACCGACGTGATCGCCACAAGTGCGATGACCCAGGTATTGCTCGACGGCCTCGGCTACAACACCAAACAAACCAGCGCCTCCCAGCAAATCATCTTCGCCGGGATCCGCGATCAGCGCCTGGACCTGTTCCTGGGTTACTGGAACCCGCTGATGACCCAGACCATCACCCCGTTCGTCGACGCCAATCAGGTCAAGGTGCTTGAAGCACCCAGCCTGAAAGATGCCCGCGCCACCCTCGCCGTTCCGACTTATCTTGCAGACAAGGGCCTGAAAACCTTCGCCGACATCGCCAGGTTCGAAAAAGAACTGGGCGGCAAGATCTACGGCATCGAGCCCGGCTCGGGCGCCAACACCCAGATCAAGGCGATGATCGCCAAGAACCAGTTCGGCCTCGGCAAGTTCCAACTGGTCGAATCCAGCGAAGCCGGCATGCTCGCGGCGGTGGATCGCGCAGTGCGCCGCAAGGAAGCCGTGGTGTTCTTCGGCTGGGCGCCGCACCCGATGAACGTCAACGTGCAGATGACCTACCTCACCGGCAGCGACGACGCCCTCGGCCCTAACGAAGGCATGGCCACGGTCTGGACCGTCACCGCGCCGAAATATGCCGAACAGTGCCCCAACATCGGACGCCTGCTGAGCAACCTGACGTTCACCGCCGAAGACGAGAGCCGGATGATGCAGCCACTACTGGATCACAAGGACGCCTTCGAATCGGCCAAACAGTGGCTGAACGATCACCCGCAAGACAAACAGCGCTGGCTCGAAGGCGTGACCACCTTCGATGGCAAGCCGGCGGCTGAGAACCTCAAGCTGACCAGCAAATAACCCCCTGACTTGAACCACCGATTCGCAGCCCGAACGGGCTGCGAACGGAACCACTACGCCTGTAAGGAACCGAAAAATGAACCACGACGTCATCATCACCTGCGCACTCACCGGTGCTGGCGACACGACCGCCAGGAGCCCACACGTGCCGGTCACCCCGAAACAGATCGCCGCTGCCGCCGTGGAAGCCGCCAAGGCCGGCGCCACCGTGGTTCACTGCCATGTCCGCGATCCTGAAACCGGCAAGTTCAGCCGCGACGTGGCGCTGTACCGCGAAGTGATGGAGCGCATCCGCGAGGCCGATGTCGACATCATCGTCAACCTCACCGCCGGTATGGGTGGTGACCTGGAAATCGGCGCTGGCGAGAAGCCGATGGAGTTCGGCCCGAACACCGACCTGGTCGGCCCGCTGACCCGCCTGGCCCATGTCGAAGAACTGCTGCCGGAAATCTGCACCCTCGATTGCGGCACGCTGAACTTTGGCGATGGCGACACCATTTACGTCTCCACCCCGGCGCAGCTGCGTGCTGGCGCCAAACGCATCCAGGAGCTGGGCGTGAAGGCCGAGCTGGAGATTTTCGACACCGGTCACCTGTGGTTCGCCAAACAGATGATCAAGGACGGCCTGCTCGACAACCCGCTGTTCCAACTGTGCCTGGGCATCCCGTGGGGCGCGCCGGCCGACACCACCACCATGAAAGCCATGGTCGACAACCTGCCTGCAGACGCCGTCTGGGCCGGTTTCGGCATCGGCCGCATGCAAATGCCGATGGCCGCGCAAGCCGTGCTGTTGGGCGGCAACGTGCGCGTCGGGCTGGAAGACAACCTGTGGCTGGACAAGGGCGTGCTGGCGACCAACGGCCAGTTGGTCGAGCGTGCGACAGAAATCCTCAGCCGCCTCGGCGCTCGTGTGCTGACCCCGGCGGAAGGCCGCAAGAAAATGGGCCTGACCCAGCGCGGTTGATTGCACTTACACCCTACCCCTGCAGGAGCCGGCTTGCCGGCGAAGAGGCCGGTAAATCCGCCGCATCTTCTGCGGTGCTGAAATCGCCTTCGCCGGCAAGCCGGCTCCTACAGGGGTTCACCGAACTCTTCAGGAAGTTGCCATGACCTTCATTACCGAAATCAAAATCTTCGCAGCGCTGGGCAGCGGTGTCATCGGCAGCGGCTGGGTGTCCCGTGCCCTCGCCCATGGCCTGGACGTGGTGGCTTGGGACCCGGCGCCGGGTGCCGAGGCCGCCCTGCGCAAACGCGTTGCCAATGCCTGGGGCGCCCTGGAAAAACAGGGCCTGGCACCTGGCGCCTCGCAGGATCGCCTGCGCTTTGTCGCGACCATCGAAGAATGCGTGCGCGACGCCGATTTCATCCAGGAAAGCGCCCCTGAACGCCTTGAACTGAAACTGGAACTGCACAGCAAGATCAGCGCCGCGGCCAAGCCCGATGCCTTGATCGGTTCCAGTACTTCCGGCCTGCTGCCGAGCGAGTTCTACGAGAGCTCGACCCACCCGGAACGCTGCGTGGTCGGGCACCCGTTCAATCCGGTTTACCTGTTGCCATTGGTGGAGGTGGTCGGCGGCAAGAACACCGCCCCCGAAGCCGTGCAAGCGGCGATGAAAGTCTACGAATCCCTCGGCATGCGCCCGCTGCACGTGCGCAAGGAAGTGCCAGGATTCATCGCCGACCGCCTGCTCGAAGCGCTGTGGCGCGAGGCGTTGCACCTGGTCAACGACGGTGTCGCGACCACCGGCGAAATTGACGATGCGATCCGTTTTGGCGCCGGTTTGCGCTGGTCGTTCATGGGCACGTTCCTGACCTACACTCTGGCCGGCGGCGACGCCGGCATGCGCCACTTCATGGCCCAGTTCGGCCCGGCCTTGCAGTTGCCGTGGACTTACCTGCCGGCGCCGGAGCTGACCGACAAGTTGATCGACGATGTGGTGGACGGCACCAGCGATCAGCTGGGCAAACACAGCATTTCGGCACTGGAGCGCTATCGTGATGACTGCCTGCTGGCCGTGCTGGAAGCGGTGAATACCACCAAAGAGAAGCATGGGATGGCATTCAGCGAGTAATCGACTATCAGGACTGGCCCCATCGCCAGCAGGCTGGCTCCCACAGGAGAATGCATTCCAATGTGGGAGCCAGCCTGCTGGCGATGACGGCATTCCAATCACAATCTGTTCTGGATCAGCCATCATGCCCGCCCTCACCACCTACCAAACCAGAATCATCCCCGACTGGGTCGACTACAACGGCCACCTGCGCGACGCGTTCTACCTGCTGATCTTCAGCTACGCCACCGACGCCCTGATGGATCGCCTCGGCATGGACAGCAACAACCGCGAAGCCAGCGGCAACTCGCTGTTCACCCTCGAACTGCACCTCAATTACCTGCACGAAGTAAAACTCGACGCCGAGGTCGAGGTGCATACACAAATCATTGCCCACGACAGCAAACGCCTGCACCTCTATCACAGCCTGCATCGGGTCGGTGACGACCAGGAGCTCGCGGGTAATGAACAAATGCTGCTGCACGTCGACCTCGCCGGGCCGCGCTCTACACCATTCAGCGAAGATACCCTGGGCAAACTGCAAGCCATCGTCGCCGAACAGACCGACCTGCCCGCCCCCGCCTACGTCGGCCGAGTGATCGCATTACCGCCAAAAAAATAACCAGGAGATCCCATGAACACCGCCGCCGCTTTTGCCGACTTCCGTACTTATCCATTGATCAGCGCGCTGACCGGCGTGCAGGCCATGGCCGATCGTGTCCTGGTGAAGTGGGCCGACAACCGCGTCAGCCCCTTTCACCACCCCTGGCTGCGGGACAATTGCCCGTGCCCGTCATGCGTCTACACGGTGACCCGCGAACAGGTGCTGGAAATCGTCGATGTACCAGAAAACCTGATGCCCGCCCAAACCAGCATCGACGCTGAAGGTTGCCTGAGCGTGCAATGGCAGGATGGCCACCTCAGCCGCTTCGACCCCGGCTGGTTGCGGGCCCACGCCTATGACGACGAATCCCGCGCTGAGCGCCTGGCCGGCAAGCCCAAGGCCAGGCTTTGGCACAGTGATCTGCAATTGCCGGTGTTCGACTATCAAGCGCTGATGAAGGACAACGACGCCCTGCTGCAATGGCTGCTGGCTGTGCGCGACACCGGCCTGACCCAAGTCCGTGGCGTCCCCACCGAGCCCGGCTCGCTGAAGCTGATCGCCCAGCGCATTTCCTTCATCCGCGAGAGCAATTTCGGCGTGCTGTTCAACGTGCAATCCAAGGCCGATGCCGACAGCAACGCCTACACCGCTTTCAACTTGCCGTTGCACAGCGATCTGCCGACCCGGGAGTTACAACCGGGGCTGCAATTCCTGCATTGCCTGGTCAACGATGCCGAGGGTGGCGAGAGTATTTTCGTCGACGGTTTTGCCATCGCCGACGCCTTGCGCCGCGAAGACCCGGAGGCATTCACCAGCCTTTGCAAGATCCCCGTGGAGTTTCGCAACAAGGACCGCCACAGCGACTACCGTTGCCTCGCGCCGATCATCGCCCTGGATGCTTTGGGGCAGGTGTCGGAGATTCGCATGGCGAACTTTCTGCGGGGGCCGTTCGATGCGTCGGTGGAGCAGATGCCCAGGCTGTATCACGCCTATCGCCGCTTCATTGCGATGACGCGCGAGCCCCGATTCAGGCTGATGCAAAGACTCAATCCGGGCGAGCTCTGGTGCTTCGACAACCGTCGCACTTTGCATGCGCGCAATGCGTTTGATCCCGCCACCGGGGCGCGGCATTTCCAGGGGTGCTATGTGGATCGAGATGAGTTGTTGTCGCGCATTCTTGTGTTGCAACGCTAGACCGCGTCATCGTTTTTCGCGAGCAAGCCCGCTCCCACAGGGGATCTGTGCACGACATTGATCCAATGTGGGAGATTCACAGGCAAAAAAAAGCCCCGATCAAGCCGTGACAGGATCGAGGCAGAGGGTACTGTTGAGGAGCTGCCGTGGGAAGGTGACCAAACCCTCGTGAAGCGAGCTGGGTCCAGTGTGCCGACTCTCAGCGCAGGGAAATAGCCCGAAAACGACCTGTTCATAGTCAATGCTGCCATAACGACAAATCGCCCTTGCCGCCACTGCGTGCCACTACCAGAATCGAGCCACGACATCATTCCCAGAAGAAGGATTAGCGTCATGATGCACGCCGATTTGATAGACCAGGAAGACCTGTTGGGCCAGCTCAAGTCATTGGGCTTTCAAGTGCCGACCGGCGCCACCGCCGAGCAGGCTTGCGAGTTTGCGGTGCGAGGTTTGAACAACGAACGGGCCACCGAGCTGCGCACAATGGTCAAGCAGATGTACACCAGCAGCGCGACGATCCTGCCGGCGGTGCGCCAGGCCATTGACAGGCAATTGCTGCCGGCATTGGCGGAGTACCAGCAGAGCCGCACTGCCCGTTAAGACGCCTTCGCGAGCAAGCCCGCTCCCACATTCAACCGAGTTCCATCATGGGAATGCGGTTGAATGTGGGAGCGGGCTTGCTCGCGAATGAAGGCGCCTCGGTCTAGAGCCTTACACTGGCAAACGTCGACTCATTACGCGCCTGACTCAGCGCCGACAACGGCCCCGACAAAGGCGACAGCACCAACGCCTGTGGCAGCGGCATCATCGCCACCTGTTGCGTGGTGTTGGAACCCACACGCTCGTCACGCGGCGGAATGCCGAAGTATTCGCGGTAGCACTTGGAGAAGTGCGGCGTGGACACGAAGCCACAGACCGACGCCACTTCGATGATCGACATCGGCGTTTGCTTGAGCAGTTGCCGCGCGCGGATCAGGCGCAGTTTCAGGTAGTAACGCGACGGCGAGCAATGCAGGTACTTCTGGAACAGCCGCTCGAGCTGACGACGGGACACGGCGACGTACACCGCCAGTTCGTCGAGGTCGATCGGCTCTTCGAGGTTGGCTTCCATCAGCGCGACGATTTCCTGCAACTTCGGCTGATTGGTGCCGAGCATGTGCTTGAGCGGCACGCGCTGGTGATCCTGTTCGTTGCGGATGCGCTCGTAGACGAACATCTCCGAGATCGCGGCCGACAGCTCGCGACCGTGATCGCGGCTGATCAGGTGCAGCATCATGTCCAGCGGCGCGGTGCCACCGGAGCTGGTGAAGCGGTTACGGTCGAGGGTGAACAGGCGGGTACTCATGGCCACCCGCGGAAACGCTTCCTGCATCGCCGCCAGGCATTCCCAGTGCACACTGCAATCGAAACCGTCCAGCAGGCCGGCGCAGGCCAGGGCCCAGCTACCGGTGCAGACTGCACCCAGGCGACGGGACTGACGGGCCTGGCTCTGCAGCCAGGACACGTGTTCGCGGGTAACAGTGCGTTGAATGCCGATACCACCGCAGACGATCACGGTGTCCATGGGAGGCGCTTTGTGCATGGAAGCGTCAGGGGTGATTTGCAAACCGTCACTGGCCCAGACTTGACCGCCATCGACGGTGAGGGTGGTCCAGCGATACAGCTCACGGCCGGACAACTGGTTGGCCATGCGCAGCGGTTCGACTGCGGAGGCCAGGGAAATCAGCGTGAAATTGTCCAGCAGCAGAAAGCCGATGGATTGAGGCGCACGGTTCTGGGGTTGGGCCCCG
>Ga0160466_100911_pt1 | contig 10612 bp, 10 predicted proteins | sample HID1971M_E11MG_FD_108245 | JGI IMG/M metagenome (GOLD analysis project Ga0160466, IMG submission 108245) | Enriched millipede-associated microbial communities from UW Madison campus, WI, USA - HID1971M_E11 MG | ecosystem: Host-associated > Arthropoda: Insects > Digestive system > Unclassified ... | reverse complement strand
GGCCGGTGGGCCGTCAGCGCCGCCAGCAGCAGGGCCGCCACCGTCATGTCGGCCGTGGTCCCCGGGTTGATGCGCTGCGCCTTGAGCGACGCGTCCCAGGCCGCGAAGGCCGGGTCGGCATCGACGCCATGGGATGCATGCGCCTGCCGCGCCCAGTGCTGCGCCGCAGCCATGACAGTCTGTGCAGTCGCAACCCCATGTTTCCGAACAATGTGTGAATCGGGCGCGCCGGCCAGCAGCGCGAGGAACAGGCGCTGCGTCAACGCCACGGTTCGCGCGTCCGGCACCGCGCCCGGGTCGGCGACGTCGGGCAGTTCGCCCCGGCCGGGCAGCGCCGCCAGCGCAGCGAACAGCGCGCCGTAGCCGTCGCGGTACAGGCGGGCAATGCTGTCGCGCGGCGCCGCCAGCGCCATCGCGGCGCGCAGGTCGACGCTGGCCGGCCCGCGCACGTCCTGCTCGGGCGCCTCGCCCAGGCCACCGGGCCGCGCCTGCGCAATGGCGCGGAACGCGGCCTGCGCGTCCGCCAGGTCCAGCGCCGCCAGCACCGCGTCGATCGCCGTGCGCAGCCCCTGCGGGCCGGTGGCCTCGGGATGCAGGTCGACCGCGCGCGCCACCGGCGCGCACAGCAGCACGATGCCCAGGTTGGTGTTGCAGCCGGCAACGGCCCAGCTCGCCGCGACGGCGGCCTCGATGCGCTCGCCCACGCGCGCGCCGGGCGCGAACAGCGGATCGCAGGCGGCCCGGGCGGCGGCCACGAACAGGTCCGCCGTCATGCCATGCCCGGGCGAGGCCAGGCTGACATTGCCCGGCTTGCGCACGCCCACGTCGAGCATGCAGGCGCGCAGGAAGCCCGCGCGCGCACGGTCGATGGCAAGCCGACGCAACGGCGCGACGGCGGGCCGCCCCCCGTTCATGCCCGGCGCCGTGCCGCCGCGGCGGTGGCGACGCGGCGGTCGAGCAGGTCGTCGACGATGGCGCGCGCGATGTTGAAGCCGGTCACGCGCTGCAGGCCCTGCCATGCCGCCACGCCATTGACCTCGATCACCTGGATGCCGCGCCGCGACGGCATCAGGTCCACGCCCGCGTAGTCCATGCCGAGCGCGCGGGCCGCCGCCTGCGCGGTCGCGGCCAGTTCGTCGTCCAGCGCCGCGGGCTCGCAGCGCGCGCCTTGCGCCACGTTGTGGATCCAGTGGCTGCTCACCCGCCGCATGGCGGCGACGGCGCGTCCGCCGATCACCAGCACGCGCCAGTCGAAGCCCGGCGCCCCCGGCGCCCCCGGCGCCGTCTTCGCCGTCTTCGCCGTCTGCCCCGTCTGCCCCGTCTGCGCCGGCACGAAACGCTGCAGATAGGCCAGCGCGCCATAGTCCGCCGCGAGGTCCGGCAAGGGATGGTGCGCGCCGTCCACCCGCCCGACCAGGCGCAGGCCCTTGCCCTGCGAACCGAACAGCGGCTTGAGCACCAGCGCGTGCCCGGCGGCGCCTTCGCGGATGGCGATGCGCTGCGCCTGGGCCTGCGATTCGGTGGCCCAGGTCGGCGGCGCGGGCACGCCCGCGGCATGCAGCAGCAGGCTGGTCATCGACTTGTCGACGCTGCGCTCGATGGCGCGCGCGTCGTTGTAGACCGCGATGCCCAGCTCGCGCAGCGCATGCAGCACGCCCAGGCGCTTGGTGACCTGCTCGAAAGTGCCGCTGGCGATGCCGCGCACCAGCACCGCGTCGGGCAGCGCGCGCCCGTAGCCGGGAATGGCCAGGCCGTGCCAGGCCGCCGTCGTGTCGATGCGGCAGTCGGCCAGGTCGACGCAGCGGCCGACACCGCCACGCGCGCGCAGCGCGGCCTGCAGCTGGCGGGTGTGCCAGCCGATTTCGTCGGTCATGATCGCCACGTTGACCATCGGTTGCGCGCTCAGGCCTCCCTGCGCCACTGCGCGCGCAGCAGCGCCATGTCGAGCGCCCCGGCATGCCAGGTGTGGCCGCTGTCGAGGTTGCTGACCCACACCTCCGCCGGCGCGAACAGCGCGGGGTCGATCTTGTAGAAGTCGTAGCCGGCCGCCTTGAAGATGTCGGCGAAGCAGCGCCCGTAGTCCCTCGAATTGCGCGATGGCAGCCGCTGCGCGAGCTGGCGCGCCGCGTCGTCGTCGCCGCGCACGCTCAGGTGCACGCCGCCGCCGTAGAGGATCGCGTCGTTGGTGCGCCCCATCGCCTCGACGCCGTCCGCACTGGGCGCGGGCAGCGGCGCCCAGCCGGCGCCGCCGACGATTCGGCCCAGCTCGAAACCCAGTTCGTGCGCCTTGTGCAGCGCCACTTCCAGCACCCGCGCCACCACCTGCGTGGTGCCCGCCGCGCTGGTCGTCGGCGTCAGCACCAGCGTCAGCGCCGCGGCGTCGAGGCCGCAGTCATGCAGCAGCTTGCGCACGATCACCGGCGGCGCCGGGCGGTCCACTTCCAGCACCAGCACGCCGGTGTCGGCGCGGTCGCGGTAGCCGATGTCGGTGAACAGCGTCTCCTTGGCCGCCAGCGCACGGGCCGGGCCCGAGCCGAGCGAGAAGAACTTCTTCCCGCCGGTTTCCTCCTTGCTCGCCGCCAGGCTCCAGCCCGCGTACTGGCTGCCCAGGCAGGCCAGCACCGGCTGGTCGCTGCGCACCTCGATCCAGTCCGGCCAGCCCTCGGCGCCGCCATGGCGCAGCGTCACATGGCCGAGGCCGCCCATGCAGATCGCGCCGACCCGCAGGCCGGCCTCGACGCTGCCGCGCGCCTGCACGCCCGCGTCGACCACGCACACGCCGCATTCGTCGCGCGTCACACGCAGGCCGAGCACGTCGGCGTCGCGCAGCAACCGGTCCACCAGCGGACGGGCGAGCGTGTTCACGCTCCATGGCGTCGGCTGCGGGTCGTCGGATGTCATGCGATGTTCTCCAGGCACTGGTGCACCGCGTCCCGCTCGCGCGCCAGCAGCGCGCGCACCGCCTGCGCGCTCGCCGCGCAGGCGCTCACGCTGCACAGGGGCGCGCCGGCCTCGAACACGCCGGCGGCGGCCGGCAGGTCGTGCCGGCCGCCGCCGGCGCACGCCAGTTGCCGGACGGCGGCCTCGTCCAGCTGGACGCGGCGCGGCGCGTAGACGATCTCCGTGCCGCGCACGGCCTGGGACTGGATCTGCGGCGACGGCGCCGGCCAGCGCGGCAGCACGCCGTCGATGCAGGCGCGCACGTGTGCGGCCATGAGGCCCCGGCGCCAGGCATACAGCGCCATGCTGGCCGGCGGGCGCGCGTTGACTTCCAGCACCTGGAAGGCATCGCCGTCCAGCATGAAGTCGAGGCTGCCGAGGCCGCGCAACGCGAAGGCCGCGGCCAGCACGCGCACCGCGGCCGTGACGCGCGCGCCCACGCCCGCCGGCAGCGCCACCGGGCCGATCGCGCCGCAGAACACGAAGGGCAGCGCGCCCATCGGCCGCACGTTCAGCTGATTGAAGCCGAGCACGCAGGCGTCCTGTCCGTTGGCCACGAAGGTGGCCGACATGGGGCGGCCGGCCACTTCGCGCTGGAAGTACAGGGGCGCACGGGCCTCGTCCAGGTCGTCGGCACCGAGCAGGTCGGCGCGGCGCACATGCCAGCCGCCGCAGCCGTGCGCATTCTTGAGCAGCCAGCCCGCGCGCTCCGGCGGCGCCGCCATGCGCACCGGCGGATGCGCGATGCCGTGTTCAGCGAGCACGTCGAAGAAGACCGCGGGGTCGCGCAGCCGACGCATGGCGTCGGCGCCGGTGCCGATCAGGCGCAGCCGTGCCGCGCCGCGCTCCAGCAGGTCGGCCCGGCCTTCGAAGCCGGCGCCGGCGATCCAGCCGACAGCGCACCGATCCCTGGCCAATGCATCCAGCGCGCGCAGCAGCCGGTCGCCGTCGATCTCCAGCCGGTGCGGCTCGCCGATGGCGTGCCAGTGCGTGCAGGCGCGGCGCGTGTCCGCGTCGCCGAACAGGTCGAGCGCCACCACCGGGAAGCCGTCGTCACGCACGGCCTCGGCCATCATCCGGGCAGACACGGCGGCGACGGCGAGCGTGGTCATCGCGTGGTTCGACCTGCGAATCAACCCGGCGCGGCGGCCGACTTCTCGGCGACGAAGGCGCGTGCCATGGCAAAGGCTTCGGCGAAGCTCAGCACCAGCGGCGCCGGCGCGTCGTGCATCTGCACGAGCAGGCGCTGCTGCGTCTGGTACTTGACGTTGCCGATCGCCAGTGCGCCGATGCCGACGGCGCCGGTGCCGGCGATCGGCTTCGCATCGTCCGACACACCGACGCCGGCGATGCCCTCGGGCGGCACCGCGTTCAGGTCGGCCGCCACTTTCAGCGACGACGCGGCCGCCAGGTCGTCCGCGCCGACGACCTGCGCGCCGGCGGCGGCGCAGGCCAGCAGCACATCCGTCTGCGCGAGGGCGGCGCCCAACGCAGCCGCATCGGCGTTGGAGGCGCCGTGCAGCTCGACGCCAAAGCGCCTTGCGGTCTCGCGCGCCACCGCCTCGGCCGCCGCGGTGCCGCCGCGGCTGGCCAGGTGCACCTCGGCCCCGGCCTGGGCCGCGATGACGCCGGCGATGCGCCCCACCGGGCCGGTGCCGAGCACCAGCATGCGCCGCCCCTTCAGTGCCAGCGCGTGACGAGCCTGCAGCGCCTGCTCGACGCAGGCGACCATCGCCGCGGCCGTCGTGTAGGCGCCGCTCGGGTCGGCCATCAGCGAGACCTGGAACGGCTTGAACATGGCGGACCTGGCGCGGTCGAGCAGGTCGGCGGCCACCAGCGCGTCGCGCCCGCCGATGAACACGGCGGTGCGCGCCAGTCCCTTCGGGCTGCGCGAGAAGATGGTGTCCTGCACCAGCCCGGCCACGGCGTCGGCATCGACCTCGGCATAGGGCGTGATCACCTGGTAGCCCGCGTCGGCGGCCATGTTGACGTCGAACGGGCTGACCCGCTTGCCCGGCGTGAGCATGTGAAGGATGTAGGGGCGTTCCATGGGACCTCCTCAGTCGAGCCGCCGCCGGCGGTCCGTCAGCGTTGCACCGGTGTTGCGGCCGGCCACGATGCGCAGCGTGACCGATGGCGCCGCGAGCTGCGCCGCCTGCACCGCATCGACCAGCGCCTGCGCCCTGGCCTGCGACGGCAGGATGGCGAAGCCGGTCGGGCCCCAGGAGCTCTGGCCGAGCGCGGCGCCCGGTTCGGCCTCGGCAATGGCGTCGATCACGCGCTGCACCGCCGCGCTGGTGAACGGCCGCCCGCCCTGCGCCGGCGCGAAATGCCCGCCGAGCACCTGCTGGATGCGCGTCACGCCGGCGGCAAAGGGCGCGAACTGCGCACCGGCCGCGCCGGGCAGCACCCGCATCAGCACCTGGTGGCAGATGTCCGCCGCCAGCGCCCGGGGCAGCGGCGCCAGCGCCGCGAGGTGTTCCCGCTCCTGGGCTCCGGACAGGCCCTTGAGCGCGTGGTCCTGCACGACCAGGACCCGCCACGCCGCAGGCAGCGGCACGCGCGCCAGCAGCGGCGCCGGCTCGCCGTCCATGCCGGGGCCGCCATCGACCAGCAGCCCGCCCTGGTCGAAGCCGGCGATGCCGATGCCCGAGCGCAGGCCGCGCCCGAGCCACTGCGCCAGGCGCGCCGTGGGGACATCGAGCCCATGCCAATGGGCGAAGGCGCGGCCGATGGCCAGGGCCAGTTGCGTGCCCGATCCGAAGCCGGCGTGGTCCGGCAGTACCTTGCGCAGTTGCAGGTGCACGGGCTCGGGCCGGCCGCTCTCGCGCTGCAGGCGCAGCAGCCAGTCGCGCGAGCGGGCCGCGTCGAAGGCGCCGACACCGTCGGCCGCGCTCACCCGCAACTCGGCGGCGGCGCCGATGCCGACCTCGGTCTCGAAGCCGTCGATCACCAGCCCCAGGCCGCCGAAGCGCCGTCCCAGCGAGGCGCCGGGATCGAGAAAGCCCAGGTGCAGGCGCGCCGGTGCGCGCAACAGCACGTCGGCGTCCGCCTGGCCGGGCGAAGCGTCCGCGGGCATGTGGCGCAGTGCATCCATGCGGGGTTCAAAGCAATCTCTGTTCCGCCGCGCCCGCCCGGCAGGCGCGGCGCTTGCGGCGCCGTGTCCTGTATCAGGCGCAGGACAATGTGTCACCGCCTGTTGCGGCCCATTGCACTGGCCGCACTGGCCGCACTGACCGCACTGGCCGTACCGGCCGCACCGGCCGCGCCCGCCAGGGCCCGCGGCGCTACTCGAGCGTGAAGCCCACCTTGAGCGTCACCTGCCAGTGCGCCACCTTGCCGTCCTGCACGTGGCCGCGCGTTTCCACGACCTCGAACCACTGGATGTAGCGCACCGACTCGCTGGCCTTGGCGATGGCACGGTGCACCGCGTCGTCGCTGCTGGTGGTGGAAGAGCCGGTCAGTTCCAGGATCTTGTAGACATGGTTGGTCATGCGGTCTCCTTGTTGTTCGTCGCTGTCGTCGTCGTCACGGCGCGGCCAGGACCTGGATCGACACCACGTTGGCCACGGAACGGCCGCGCTTGCCGTCCCCCGGCGCCACGATGCGCGCCATGCCGCTGCGCCCCAGTGGCGCGCCGTCCAGCCGATAGGCCAGCAGCACCGGCCGCGCGCCGAAGGCCGGATCGAGTTCGGCCAGCGCGAACAACGCACGGTAGCCGTCGCTGCCGGTCACGAGGACGTAGTGCGCCAGTGCCGCGCTGCGTGGCGTGGCGGGCAGTTGCAGGCCGCCTTCGGAGGCAAGCAACGTCCACAGGTCCACGCCGCTCCAGGCGCCGGCATCGGTCTTTAGGGTGATGGCGGGCAAGGCCTCGAGCGCCTGCACGTCCAGCGCGCGCGGGCGCTGCACCGCGCCGGAAATGCGCAAGCTGTCGGCGGGTGCCGGTGCGGCGGCCGCGTGATCGCGCGGCGGCCCGCCTATGCCGCCCGGCGCCTGCGCCAGTGCGGCACCCACCGGCCCCAGCAGCAGCGCGCCCAGCGCAAGGCTGGCACTGCGCCAGGCGATGCACCGGGCCATGGGGCGCATGCCGTCCGGCTTCAGCGTTCGATGGTCAGCGCCACGCCCATGCCGCCGCCGATGCACAGCGACGCGATGCCCTTCTTCGCGTTCTGGCGCTGCATCTCGTGCAGCAGCGTCACCAGGATGCGGCAACCCGACGCGCCGATCGGGTGGCCCAGCGCGATGGCGCCGCCGTTGACGTTGACCTTGTTGATGTCCCAGCCCATTTCCTTGTGCACCGCGCAGGCCTGGGCGGCAAAGGCCTCGTTGATCTCCAGCAGGTCGAGATCGGCCGCCTTCCAGCCGGCGCGCTGCAGCGCCTTCTGCGACGCGGGCACCGGGCCCATGCCCATGAACGCCGGGTCCAGGCCGGTGGTGGCATAGCTGGCGATGCGGCCCAGCGGCTGCAGGCCCAGCGCCTGCGCCTTCTTGGCCGACATGACGACCACCGCCGCCGCGCCGTCGTTCAGCCCGGACGCGTTGCCCGCCGTCACGCCGCCGGCCTTGTCGAAGGCGGGGCGCAGGCCGGCCAGGCCCTCGGCGCTGGTCTTGCGGTTGATGAACTCGTCCTTGTCGAAGACGACCGGGTCGCCCTTGCGCTGCGGGATGTTCACGGCCACGATCTCGTCCTTGAACTTGCCCGCGTCCTGCGCCGCCGCCGCCTTGGTCTGGCTGCCCAGGGCGAGTTCGTCCTGCGCCGAGCGGTCGATGCCGTACTTCTTGGCCACGTTCTCCGCGGTGATGCCCATGTGGTACTGGTTGTAGACGTCCCACAGGCCGTCCACGATCATGGTGTCGACCATCTTCCAGTCGCCCATGCGCTGGCCGTTGCGCGAGTTGGGCAGCACGTGCGGCGACAGGCTCATGCTCTCCTGGCCGCCGGCCACGACGATCTCGCTGTCGCCGCAGGCCACCGCCTGCGCCGCCAGCATGACGGCCTTGAGGCCGGAGCCGCACACGGCGTTGATGGTCAGGGCCGGCGTTTCCTTGGTGACGCCGCTCTTGATCAGCGCCTGGCGCGCCGGGTTCTGGCCGCAGCCGGCCGCCAGCACCTGGCCCATGATGACCTCGCCGACCTGGTCGTTCGCCAGCTTGGCCCTAGCCAGCGCTTCCTTGATGACGATCGAGCCGAGTTCGGTGGCGGGGATGGTCGCCAGCGAGCCGCCGAACTTGCCGATCGGGGTGCGCGTGGCCGCGACGATGACGATGTCTTCCATGTCCATATCTCCTGGTGAGGTGAGGGTTCGGCCGGGTGTCAGGCCTTGGCTTTCACATAGCGGCCGGGTGCCGGCTCGATGGCCTGGTACTTGCGCCCCCGGCCATAGGTCTTGGGCGCGGCGACCTTGCGCCCCGCGTGCGAGGCCAGCCAGTGCGACCAGTCGGTCCACCAGCTGCCCGGATGTTCGGTCGCGCCGGCCAGCCACTCGTCGTGCGACTGGGGCAGCTTGCCGTCTTCGCGGATCCAGTGGCTGCGCTTCTTCTTGGCCGGCGGGTTGATCACGCCGGCGATGTGGCCGGAGGCACCCATGACGAAGCGCCGCTTGCCCTTGAGCAATTGCGTCGAGGCATAGGCGCCGCCGATCGGCACGATGTGGTCTTCCCGCGAGCCGTAGATGTAGGCCGGCGCCTTGATCTTCCCGAGGTCGACCTTCTCGCCGCACACGGTGAGCGCGCCGGGCTGGGCCAGCTTGTTCTCGAGGTAGGTGTAGCGCAGGTACCAGGCGTAGAAGGGCCCCGGCAGGTTGGTCGCGTCGCAGTTCCAGTACAGCAGGTCGAAGGGCGGCGGTGTCTCGCCCTTGAGGTAGTTGCCGACCACGTAGTTCCAGACCAGGTCGTTCGGCCGCAGGAAGCTGAAGGTGGACGCCAGGTCGCCGCCGGGCAGCAGGCCGCCCTTGCCCATCTGCATCTCGCGGTACTGCACCATCGGCTCGTCGACGAACACGTCGAGCACGCCGGTGTCGGAGAAATCGAGCAGCGTTGTCAGCAGGGTGACCGACGCCACAGGCTCCTCGCCGCGCGCCGCCAGCACCGCCAGCGCGGTGCTGAGGATGGTGCCGCCCACGCAGAAGCCCAGTGCATTGATCTGATCGCTGCCCGAGATCTCCTGCACCACGTGGATCGCCTCGATGGCGGCGTTCTCGATGTAGTCGCCCCAGGTCGCCTCGCGCAGCGATTCGTCCGGGTTGCGCCAGCTCACCACGAACACGCGGTGGCCCTGGTCCACCGCATGGCGGATCAGCGAGTTCTCGGGCTGCAGGTCGAGGATGTAGAACTTGTTGATGCACGGCGGCACCAGCAGGAACGGCCGCTCGTGCACGGTGGCGCCGGCCGGCTTGTATTCGAGCAGCTGGAACAGCTCGTTCTCGTACACCACCGCGCCTTCGGACACGGCGACGTTGCGTCCCACCTCGAAGGCCCCCTCGTCGGTCATGCTCAGGTGTCCCTGGCGAACATCCGCCAGCAGGTTCTGGATGCCGCGGGTGATGCTCTCGCCCTGCGTCTCGACCGCCTTGCGCAGCGCCTCGGCGTTGAACGCCAGGAAGTTGCTCGGCGCGCTGGCCGCCATCCATTGCTCGACGGCGAAGCGCAGGCGGTTGCGCGTCTTGGCGTCGCCTTCGGCGGCCTCGGCCAGCTCCATCAGCGTGCGGGCGTTGAGCAGGTAGGCGGCGGCGGAGAACGACGCCATCGGGTTCTGGCCCCAGGCTTCGTTGGCGAAGCGCCGGTCGCCCGCGCCCTGCACCGCAAGGCCGTCCTGCCACAGCCGGGCCGCCTGCGTCATGTAGTCCTGCCCGATGGCCTGCACCTTCTGCGGATCGAAGCTCAGGCGCGGCATGTCCCAACCGCCCTGCCCGCCCGGCCTGTTGTCCCCGGCCAGCGCCTGGATCGACGACAGCGCCTGGCGCCAACTTTCCTGCAGCGGCCCCCACAGGTCCGCGGGGTTCGGGGATTGCTGGCTCATCTGGATGCTCCCTCCTTGATGCTGTGGTGACGCCGTCCGCGCGGCGCGGGGTTTGAGTATGCTGCATTCGACATACGCCCGCCAGCGCGCTGCCACCTTCGGCGGCGGCGCCAGAATTCCCATGCATCTCGTGATCATCGCCTGGCTGTACGTGGCCCTCATGATGGCCGTGGCCGAAGCCACCAACACCACCGGCACCGTCCTCGGGGCCATCATCACCTTCGTGCTGTACGGCGCGCTGCCGGTGGCGCTGGTGGCCTACCTGGGCGCCACGCCGGCACGGCGGCGTGCCCGGCGCGCCCGGGAGGCGGCGCAGGCGCGGCAGCCGCCGGCCGAGCCCGCCTCAGCCGCGCCAGACCAGCGCGGCGAAGCGGCCACTGACGCCGTCGCGCCGGTACGAAAAGAACCGTGAGGCCTGCGCCACGGTGCACCAGGCGTCGCTGCCGTCGTTGCCCCAGACTTCGCGCACGCCCAGTGCGGCCAGCCGGACACGTGCCAGCGCCTGCAGGTCGGCCCACCACTTGCCCGGCGCGGCGCCGGGCCGGAAATGCGCGGCCGCCGCACGGTCGCTCGCCTCGAACGCGGCCTTCACCTCGTCGCCCACCTCGAACGCGCGCGGACCGATGCATGGCCCCAGCCAGGCCATCAGTTCGG
>Ga0160466_100881_pt1 | contig 10941 bp, 8 predicted proteins | sample HID1971M_E11MG_FD_108245 | JGI IMG/M metagenome (GOLD analysis project Ga0160466, IMG submission 108245) | Enriched millipede-associated microbial communities from UW Madison campus, WI, USA - HID1971M_E11 MG | ecosystem: Host-associated > Arthropoda: Insects > Digestive system > Unclassified ... | reverse complement strand
GGGGTCAAAGCCAATAACAGCGTTCAGCCCGGGATCTTCGCGCTCGTCCCAGTTGTTGAGCTCGGCCAGGGCACTGGCCGGATTATCGCGCCGTTTCATGATTTCGTAGGTAACCTGGCTCCAGGCCTTGCCCAATTCGATGCGATTCAGACCGAAAATACGGCGACCATCGCGGTAAAATTCGATCAGGTCAGAGGTATTCGGCGCTCCGATTACATTTGAAATACGGGACAGCCCGGCTTCGCGCAGGGCCTGCAGCACCAGATCTCGCTGTTCGGAGCGCACCTGAATGACAGCACCGGCTTCCTCATTGAACAGCGCCTTGACCGTCAACTCATCGCGCTGTACCGCCACCTGTTCGGGACGAATTTTATAATCCCCCCAATCAGCAGAGGTCTCGTCAAACGTCAACATGTCCAGGTTGATGGAAACACCTACGTGGCCCGCAAAGGCCATCTCGGCTACCGTAGCAAGCAGGCCGCCATCCGAACGGTCATGATAGGCCAGGATCAGCCCGCGCTCGACCAGCGAGCGGATGGTCAGGAAAAAGGTTTTGAGCAGCGTCGGATCGTCCAGATCGGGAACGTCGGTACCATACTGATCAATCACATTTGACAACACCGAGCCGGCCAGGCGCTGTCGTCCCTGCCCAAGATCAAGCAAAATCAGCGCAGTCTCGCCCTGGTCTGTCACCAATTGCGGCGTCAGGGTTTTACGTACGTCGGTCACCGGCGCAAAAGCCGTCACAACCAGCGAAACCGGTGCAACGACCTCTTTGGGCTGATCTTGATCATCCCAGCGTGTCCGCATGGACAATGAATCCTTGCCCACCGGGATGGACAGGCCAATAGCCTGACATAGTGTTGACACGGCGTTTACCGTATCAAACAGTGCGGCATCCTGGCCTTCGAAGCCGCAGGCGGCCATCCAGTTGGCGGATAGCTTGATGTCTTCCAGCGTGACGACATCGGCTGCAGCAAGATTGGTAAGCGCCTCGGCAACCGCCATGCGGCCTGAGGCCGGCGCATTGCCGATAGCCAACGGCGTACGTTCGCCCATCGCCATGGCCTCTCCGCGCACCGATTCATAGTCGGCCAGCGTGACTGCGCAGTCAGCCACGGGCACCTGCCATGGGCCGACCATCTGATCTCTTGAACACAGGCCGCCCACAGTGCGATCGCCAATGGTAATCAGAAATGACTTGTTGGCTACCGTCGGGTGGCGCATAACCTGCAGTGAAATATCGGCCAAATCCAATCCGGTGACATCCATTGGCACCAACGTTCGTGCCTTGTGTTCAGCCTGGCGTTTCATACGGGGCAGTTTGCCCAGAATGACGTCCATTGGCACATCCACCGGCGCAGGGCCATCGGCCTGCGTTGCCGCCTGCGGCTCGCAGAATCCTGGCAAGCCCTGGCCATCAGAGACTTTCAAATGGCGCTCTGTCGTCGTTACTCCCACGACGGCAAACGGGCAGCGTTCGCGCACGGCAATCGCCTCGAAACGAGATAGGTCTTCGGGCAGGATAGCCAGTACGTAGCGCTCCTGTGCTTCATTGCTCCAGATTTCTGCAGCCGACAGGCCGGACTCTTCCAGATGAACCCGTTGCAAGTCGAAAATCGCGCCGCGACCGGCATCATTGACCAGCTCGGGAAACGCATTGGACAAGCCGCCCGCGCCCACATCATGAATGGCAATAATCGGGTTATCTTCTTTCAATTGCCAGCAGCGATCGATCACTTCCTGAGCGCGACGCTCGAGCTCTGGATTGCCGCGCTGGACTGAATCGAAATCAAGCTGCGCAGTATTGGCGCCGGCGCTCATGGACGAAGCCGCGCTGCCTCCCATGCCGATACGCATACCCGGTCCGCCAAGCTGAATCAGCAGCGCCTGTCCCGGTATGACGTCTTTATGGGTAAGCGCAGCATCAATGCTGCCCAGGCCGCCTGCGATCATAATCGGCTTGTGATACCCCCAACGCACCCCGTCGACCGTTTGTTCGAAGGTACGGAAATAGCCCAGCAAATTGGGCCTGCCAAATTCGTTATTGAATGCAGCGCCACCAATAGGCCCCTCAATCATGATGTCAAGCGGGCTGGCAATTCGGTCAGGCAGCCCATAAGGCCTGGTCTCACGCGATTCAGCGATATCCGGCAGATTCAGATTGGATACGGTAAATCCGGTCAGGCCTGCTTTGGGCTTGGAACCACGCCCGGTGGCCCCTTCATCGCGGATTTCCCCGCCGGCGCCGGTGGCCGCACCCGGGAATGGCGCAATTGCCGTTGGGTGATTGTGCGTTTCCACTTTCATCAGAGTATGGGTCAGACGCGTCTGGCTTCCATACTTGGGCGCCGCCGCAGCGTGGTCCTTCGCACTGAACCCGGCATAGAACCGGCTTGCCACTCCGCCTTCCATCACCGCGGCATTATCCGAATAGGCAACCACTGTTCCCTTGGGCTGCGCCGCATGTGTCTTGCGGATCATGCCAAACAGGGTATCTTCTTTTTTCTCGCCATCAATTTCCCAACTGGCGTTAAAAATCTTATGACGGCAATGCTCACTGTTTGCCTGTGCAAACATCATCAATTCGACATCAGTAGGATCGCGCCCCAGCTCGCTGAACGAGGTCAGCAGATAATCTATTTCCACGGGCGATAACGCCAGTCCCAGGCTCTCATTGGCCTGCTCAAGCGCAACCCGGCCACGGGCCTGAACGGCAATTTGCGCCAGCGGCTTGCCAGGCAAGGTTTGCATTAATATTGAAGCATCAAAGGCCGAATCCACCACGGTCTCTGTCATCCGGTCATGAACAAGCGCTGCGATCTGCGACAGTTGTTCCTGCGTAAGCTTTTTGGCGCCCAGCAACCCTTTTTTCGGTATAAAGCGGTATTCAATACCCCGCTCTATGCGCCGAACTGCCGATAAACCGCAATTGTGGGCAATATCGGTAGCCTTGCTGGCCCATGGTGACAGCGTACCCAGACGTGGCAGTACTCGCAGCACCAGCGCATCCTGCGCCGGCGCGCTTGCCTGTGTAGTACCGTAATCGAGCAACTGGCTCAACCGTTGTTGATCGTCCTGCGACATGGCGCCGCCAATAAAAACGTGGTGCTCGTAACGGGCAGCCACGTCCTGCACAGGCAATCCGGCCTGGGCTAGCGCCGCAAGCAGTCGCTCTTTCTGAAACGGAGTCAAGGCGGCACAGCCGTATGCAATTTGGTGTTGATGTTGAGTATCTGACACAATAAAAACCGGAGTAAATGAAAATTGCCTGAACAGGAAAGCGTTATTTTATCGCCCCTGGCCCCATCTCATGCGCAATAACCATGCAATTGCGATATTTACCCTGGCGCTTCAAGGAGAAATTACCTGTTTTTTATTTATTTTTGTCAGGAAAACATTTGATACAATTTAGTGCGATTTAGCCAAATATAACCGAATTTATATCTATTATCTTGCTTCGTCGCTTATAGCTGCGCTAAAACGCAAGATGGCGTCTATGCGGTATACTTAACAGTAAATTTAGATATCGCCTCTAACTCATTAATAAATATATTTTTTTTCAAATCTTATTTATAATTGCGCTGACCCTGATCTAATTTGTCCGTGACGAACCTATGCAAAAATATCTTAGAAAAACCCTGACCGCATGTCTGGCCGTGGTGCTGGCCGCTGGTTCTATTGTACCCGTTTCCGGTTTCGCCCAGGAAGATGATGGCAGTCAGACCTATGATGCCCTTCCGCTGGCCAGCACCGTTGTCGGCCAGGCCGATAATGGCGGCATTGTCCGTTCGCAGGTCGCCTATGTGGTCGACCTGACTGATAACCGCATACTCTATTCCAAAAATGCCGATGTGATCCGGCCCATTGCGTCGATCAGCAAACTGATGACCGCACTGATCATTACTACTGCCAATCTGAACATGAACGAGCAGATCATCATTACGACAGATGACATTGATCGGGTTAAAAAATCATCCTCGCGCCTGTCTGTAGGGACGGTATTGACACGCAGCGAGCTGCTGCATCTGGCCCTGATGTCGTCGGAAAACCGGGCGGCTCATGCGCTAGGCAGAACCTACCCAGGCGGTCTGAACGCATTTGTGCGCGAAATGAATGCCAAGGCGCGACAGCTGGGCATGACCCGCACCCGTTTTGTAGAGCCTACGGGATTGTCGCCACAGAATGTAGCCTCACCCCGGGATTTGGTGCGTCTGATGCAGGCGGTGCATCAACAGCCCCTTATTCGCGAATACACAACCAGCGACAAATACGAAATTGTGACCAGCAATGGGCGCGAACAGCGCTATCGCAATACCAATCGCCTGATTCGCAACAGCAACTGGAACATCCACATATCCAAAACAGGCTATATCCGTGAAGCGGGCGACTGCCTGGTCATGATGACCGAAATGGATAATCGCCCGGTTGCCGTCGTGCTACTCAATGCCGATGGCGGGCTGACCCGTTTCGCTGACGCGGTACGTGTGCGTCATATGGTTCAGCAAGATTACCCAACCTTGCTGTAGAAGCCCAGACAGCCGATCCGGACAGCAACGGCTTGCCTCCCTGCTGTCCCTGGCTGCGCCTCTAATGCAGGGAAGTGGGCGGTGTCCTGCCCTCTTCTTTATCACTCTCAGACTCTGCGGCATAACGCCAGTATCGCAATGGCACGCAGGTTTTCAGTCTTTCAAACATTTTTCCAATCAGCACTTCACTGAACGACTCGGCCGAATTCATGGCAATGTCGATTGTCGCATCTGCCTGCAATTGCGCCATTCGCTCATGCGCTTCTCGGGCCCGGGCTGATGAAACCGCTGTATCCCGATCGGCATGCAGCAGATGAACCGTTGTATCCAGAGATAACTCCAGTGGATAGGCAGGAAATTTCGCCCCGAATGTAATCAGCCTGCCTGCGATCGGCTGCTCCAGCAGCGTCAGGCCCAACACCAGCGACCCCGCAGACCCCACGCCGATCACGGCAGTGGCCTCGCTTAATACGCCGTGTATATTCTGGCCCGTCTGAATATCATGCTCCAGCGATTTAATATCGGCCGCCAGGCGCGGTGCAAGTTGCGCCGTTGCCGACTCGTCCGGTTCGGTGTCCTCAGTGCCCAGCCATGCCGTGTCTTCATCCAGCGCAACCACCGCGATCCGGATCACCGCATCAGGAAATTCAGCCCTAATGGTGCCCAGCAAAAATGGCATATTCATCAATTGCTCGTTCTCTTCATGCAATATATAAAACAACTGACCATGGGTGTTGCCTTCCGGGAGAAGAATCTGAGAAGTCTTTATTTCCGTCATATATATCTCCGAAAAAGTTATGCCATAATATGAAACTAATCTTACCATTCCCGGAATAAATTCATGTCTTCTTCCCTCAAAATAGCAATATCGGATGCCGTCAAAGACGCCATGCGCGCCAAGCAGACTGCAAGACTGGGCACACTGCGCTTTCTGCAGGCCGCTATCAAACAGAAAGAAATCGATGAACGCATCGAACTGAATGACAACCAGGTGCTGGCCATCATCGAAAAACAGGTCAAACAGCGTAAAGAATCCATCACCGCTTTTGAAAATGCCGGCCGTACTGAAACCGCTGAAGCCGAAAAAGCTGAACTGGAAGTGCTCAGGGAATTTCTGCCCGAAGAAGCATCGGAACAGGAGGTGACCGAAGCGGTTGACGCAGCGCTTACCCAGGTCACGGCAGATGGTATTACCGGCCCGGCGCTCATGGGCAAGGCCATGGCTATTCTCAAGCAAAAACTGGCCGGTCGTACAGACATGGCAGAACTGTCCAAGCGTCTGAAAGATCGTCTTAAACCGTAAACCCGGTTAACTGGCAATACGTGCTCGATCATTGGCGCGCCATACCGTTGGCCGCAAGCACACGAGTGTATGCACCCAGGCAATGACTATCATGCCATTTTTCTGCCGGCCGAAAGCCTGAGGAAAAATGGCATTTTTGTTGTACGACGCAGGCACCTGAATGCCTCTTGTCTTCGTTACCTCGCGTTTTCGCCTTCTCCTGCTTTCACCTATACGTGACAATTAACATCAGACAGCACACGGCCTACAGCAGGGATATTTGCGCCTCAATTTCATCGACTTCGGCAAACGCGCTAATGCCCAAGCCAATGAGTCGATATAGCGTATGGCGTTTATCGGCTTCAACGCGTGCCAGCAGCGTGGCCGCCGCCTGTCGCACTTCGTCCACCGAATATAGCGGACTGGAATAAGTCTGAGATCGGGTCACGATCCTGAAGGAGGCGCTTTTGAGCTTGAGCGTGACGGTACGGCCGAACTTGCGTTTGCGCAGCACCTGCTCCCATAATTTTGTGGCAATGACGTCCAGTGGATCCTGCAGTTGCAGATAGGGCAAGTCCCGATCAAAAGTGGTTTCCGTGGAGATCTGCTGCGATTGCTGATTGGTATCGACTTCACGCAAATCAATCCCGCGCGCAAGCTCGTACAACCGGCGGCCATAGCGTCCGAAATGATGCGTCAGTTCCCATTCACTGCGCAAGCGCAAGTCTGCAATGGTTTTCATTTGCAGCCGATGAAATTTTGCCAGCGTGACTCGTCCGACACCGGGAATTTTTTCCAGCGGCAGATCCTGCAAAAATGACATCACCTTGGATGGCGGAACAACACAAATTCCATTGGGTTTATTCCAGTCCGAGGCGATCTTGGCCAGAAATTTATTAGGCGCTACGCCGGCGGACGCGGTGAGCGAAGTTTCAAGGAAAATGTCCTCCTGTATCCGACGGGCCACTTCAGTCGCAGACGCAATACCCTTGTGATTGACGGTGACGTCCAGATAGGCTTCGTCCAGCGACAGCGGTTCAATCAGGTCCGTGTATTGCTGGAAAATGCCGCGCACCTGGCGCGACACATCGCGGTATAAGGTAAAGTTGGGGGCGATATAAATCGCATGCGGACACAGCTCCCGCGCGCGTCTTACCGACATGGCAGACCGCAAACCGTATTTGCGCGCTTCATAGGATGCAGCAACGATCACCGAACGAATACTGTCCCAGGCAACGACCACGGGCAGACCTTTGAGCTGCGGATTTTCACGCAGCTCGACAGAAGCATAAAAGGCGTCCATATCAATATGGACAATTTTTCGTGTCATGGATCCAGACGGTCAGTTCGTATTACAATTGCATTGTAGCGATTCCCGCTAGCCCTCATTCCAGGTACTTTAACTATCATGCAAAAATTTGTCGCAATGACTGCCCTTCTCTTCGTCCTGGCCGGTTGCGGTGTGCACCAAGGCCATTATAAGGGTGCTCCGACCGTGCCAAGCGATGCGCCTCCACCAACTTCGTTGCTTTCCGAATAAATCATGATGGGTGAACCTGGTATACAAACAAGCCTAGTTCGGGCGATCCACAATGGCATTCAGGTGTTGGTGCAAGTTAACGGTCTGGCGCTGGACATCTATTTGATCGTGGAAGACGTAGACTTTGACCGGATTCCGGATATTTTGCCAAAAGCGCGTTTTGAGCAGGATGGCCAGATCCATGTCTCCAGCCTGGGCCTTGAAGACGAACCGGTAGAAGATGAAATGGAATCCATTCTGGCCAATATGGACTCAGATGATACGGTTCTTTTTTTCTGTGCCGACGCCGATGCCTATGACACAGCACTTGATTTTATCAACTACACAGGCGATCGGTCGTTTCTGCCGATCAGCTAGCGCATTTTCGTGCCTATGCAAGCGCCAGCCTGGCCGTCGTCTGCAAGCTATTTTAACTGCGATGTTCGCTGCGCTGCCAGGCCGGCCAAATTCTGCCCGGCAGGCGCTTGCACCAGCGCTACGCTTATCCACGCTGCGAACCACGGCTTTATTATCTTGTAGCAATTCCCTCACAAACACCGACATTTTTTTCTGCTCTTGTGGCACCAACAGCCATACATGCTTTCTGGCGCGCGTCAGGGCAACATAGAATAGCCGCCGCTCATCGGCGTGCTCAAAGCACTCCGGCTGCGGCACAAAGCGTTCAATCACAAGGTCTGATGGCCTGCCTGAAGGAAATCCGTAAAACCCCTGCTCCATATTCAGAATCAGTACATAGTCGGCTTCCAGACCCTTGGAGGCATGAACGGTGCTGGTGCTCAACTGCAAGCCAGGATAGCGCTCAGCGTACGCATCCAGCCTGTCGTTATCCGGCAACAGATGCGCAAACCGCGCCAGAATAAGCACCGAGGACTTGGGTGCTGAAAGAGATCGCCCACGGCAGGTATCGGTGTTCTTCGTTGTCGTTGTATTGGCAGAAGAATCAACCGGGCCGGTGGCAACGGCAGCAACTGCTGACACTATCCGGGCAAGCACCGGCAATGCACAGGCAGTTTGCGCTGCAAACCGATTCATTATTCGAAAGCCTGCCGCCGGCATGAGCGATGCTGCGCCGGAACGTTTAACAAACATATTCAAGACGTCGCCACGGTCGTGATTAGCCTCTGCCCGTTGCTCCACCGTGCGCTGCAGCCTTGATAAAATTACGGCCAGGCCATCGTCCTGGCGGGCGACAGTCACCGCTGGCCGCATATCATTGCACGTGGCAAACAACTGCTTGCGATTCTGGAACGGATTTTTCATCAGAAACTGGCTACTGACGTTGCACAATGCCTGATTGAACCGGAAGGTGCAACTCAAGGGCACGATCCGGGCCTGGGGATGAACATAGTCAGCAAATTGCGTGCAATATCGGATCTCACTGCCCGCAAAACGATAAATCGCCTGCCAATCATCGCCGACGCAAAAAAGCCGCAAATCCGGCCGCTGCCGCAACATGGCAGCAACTAATGCAAAGCGCGGCAGCGAGATATCCTGGAATTCATCAATCAGTATGTCACGCCAGGGAACGATAAAGCGACCGGTGGAGATATACTGCGTTGCCCGGGCGATCATATCGTCAAAATCAATTTCGCCATGCGTGCGCAAACGCGTTTGATAGGCTGTCGCCAGCGGCTGCACCAGTGTAGTGATATTCGCAATGCGACGCCGTTCCCACGCACGTCTGCGTTCGGCCTGCTCTATGTCCGTGACCGTCTGGGCTTTCCATTGAAGATGCAGAGGCAGCACAGTCGCTAAGGTATCCACCAGAGAGTACCAGCGCGCAGAGCCGACCAGTAGTTGCAGGCAAGCACGATACCTGCCTGCCCTGTCCTGAGTATTCGGAACCTGATCATTTTGCATACTGCTGTGAGCCGCATCGATCCTGACCGTGCGTGCGGATATGCCACACTCAATAAGCTTGCGGCTTAATTGCTCAATCAATAGCCAGATGTCTTGCGCATAACCCGGCTCCTCCCATAGAATAATATGACGAGTGCAATAATGTTGATGCCAGCGGGCAAGGCGACGCGACAACGCAGCGGCAGCGCATTGCTCACTGGCCTGTCTCGTGCAATCGAAAACATCAACATAAACGTCTACTTCTGGCAGATAAAAAGCGCTCTGGTATGGGCGGCGCCTGGCCAGAAAGACCGAATGACGATAATGTCTTCGATAGTCATATTCAATACCCATCAAGCACAGCGCATTGGCAACCAGGCAATCAAACGGATAGCGTACGACATCGCCGCGAATGGTCTGCAGCAGGCGGATCGAACACTCGGTCTGATAACGGCTACGCTCGGCAAATTCGCACGACAATGCGAGACCAGGCTCAATCATTGAAAAATACTCAAACAGCACGCCGGCATAGTCGACCGATCGCGCGCTCAACTACAGCATCTGTGCGTGAATAAAAGCCGCCAGCTTCTGCCGGTCACTGCACAGTTCAGTGAGCACAGGTGTGTTGCCCTCGACTTCGCGGACGATACGCAATCCCAGGCTGTGAAACGTGCTTGCTGAAAAGCCCTGTATCGGCCAGCGCGCAGCAAGCCGGCGCTGCAGGCGATCATCAATCTCCCGCGCTGCTTCACGAGCAAACGCCAGGCAGAGTATTTCTTCAGGCTTTGCCAGCCCATGCGCCATAAGAAACGCCGCACGTCCTGTCAGCGTGCTGGTTTTTCCCGTCCCGGCACCCGCCAGAACAAGTGTCGCTGGCGCATCAGAGATAGAGGCCAGGCGTTGCTCTTGCGTGAGCGGTGTACTTTCAATACTGTCGAACAATTCGGCATAGCGTGCCAGCCACACTGCCGGGTTGTCTTGGGTTGTCGTTTTCAATGGCTGCATTAGGTGTCTGCGTTGATAACAAACGGATGTCACCAGATTAATGAATCCAAACCACGAACGGTGTCCTGTGCGGGTGTTTTTATCCTCTGATATTTACCGACAGCGCCGGATATCGTACCGTTTAAATCGAATGTCGTTGCAGCAATCGCAGTACTGATCCCCAATAGATGACCCAATGGATCACCACATGGCAGCCGGATTTGGCCCCTTTGCTTGGTACTTGTTGATCCCGCCCGTCATTGACTGCCCATAATCAACACGATTGCGTAATTGCCGTGTCTGTTGCTGGCAGTGCGCGCGCGAAGCACGCAACTGAATCGATTCACGAACAAAAAAACCGATAACGCAGCAACGTTATCGGTTTTCGTGTAGCGAATGGCAGGCGGACCCGTATGATGGCATAAACAACAACGACAAGAATAATGTGCGCTGTCTATGTTTGTGGATCACGCCCATGGCCAAGCGGCTTTATACCGCCAAGCCGCAAGCCATTATGGCTGTGGACGAGACAGATCCTGAACAGGTGCGCCACTGGTGCCCTGCTGCATTGGCACGGGCTGACCCGGTGCAACTGGCTGAGCAGATTGTGGCACTGGCTGTGCAACAGGCTGACCGTTAGGGCCATATACCGTTGTCGTGCTGCTACCTGCGGGTGGAACAGAGCCTGCCGGTACTGCCTCAACGGGTAAATTTTGTTGCTGGGCCTGGCCTGGCGTGACAGGTACAGTGGTCTCTGTCATACGCAG
>Ga0160466_100873_pt1 | contig 11067 bp, 10 predicted proteins | sample HID1971M_E11MG_FD_108245 | JGI IMG/M metagenome (GOLD analysis project Ga0160466, IMG submission 108245) | Enriched millipede-associated microbial communities from UW Madison campus, WI, USA - HID1971M_E11 MG | ecosystem: Host-associated > Arthropoda: Insects > Digestive system > Unclassified ... | reverse complement strand
ACGCTCCTTGCCGATGCTCTAATGGGCGTTTCCAACCCAGGTCCGGAATGACCGGCCGCGCCAGAGTCAGTCACCCAGTCCAGGGCGCCATGATCCGCCCCCCCGCGCATTCAAGGAATCTGAACCCCATGAGCCCCGGCATTTCCACCCTGCAGGAGCAGCTCGGCGTCACCGTGACCCAACACGGTCCCGCGGAGTTCTCCTGGAGCTTGACGACGCGCTCCGGTTCCATGGGTCTGGGCGCCTGCGTCGCGCAGTCACGCGAGCGCTTCGCGGATTTCGAGCAGGCGATGGACGAAGGTTTCGCCGCCTTGAAGGACGCGCGCCTTTCGCGGCTTCCCTAGCGGGAATCAGTCATCGCGGCCCTGAGCGCGAATCCACTGCGCACCGCGTACGGAACGGACGGAACCGTCCGGCGTCTTGTCCCACAGCCCTGCACGCCCCTGTCCTTGACCGCCGGCGGTTTTCGGGGGGCACCATGGTGCACTGCAACATCAGGAGTTCGCATGTCCGCCAATCCATGGCTGAAGAAGAATCCTTTCATGAGCGCCTGGCTCAGCGCCGCCCACTCCCTGGCCGGCCCGGCGCGCGCGCAGGCCACCGCGCAGGCTCGGCGGCGCGGGACGCAACCTTCGTGAAGCACCTGACCTGCTCCCACTGCGGCAATCGCGTCTTCTTCGAGAACGACGCGTGCGAGGTGTGCAACTCGGCGCTGGGCTACGCACCGGACGAGCAACGCATGCTGGCGTTCGAGCGTTCGACTTCGCAGGCCTGGCGGCGCCTCGGCCCCGAGGGGCCTGCCTACAAGCCGTGCATGAACCGCCAGCAGGACATCTGCAATTGGACGGTCCCGTCGGACAGCGCCCACGAGCATTGCCTGTCGTGCCGAACCACGCACACGATTCCCGCACTCGGCAAGCCGGAGAACCTCGGCTACTGGGCCGCGCTCGAGCGGGCCAAGCGCCGGCTTTTCTACACGCTGGTGGAACTGGTGCTGCCGACGCCAAGCAAGCTCGAGGACCCGGACAACGGCCTGTCATTCGAGTTTCTCGAGCAACTGACACCCAGGGAGCGCGTGCTCATCGGGCATGACGAAGGCGTCATCACCCTCAACGTGGCCGAGGCCGACGATGCGCGCCGCGAGAACATGCGCGTGTCGATGCACGAATCCAGCCGCACGCTGCTGGGCCACTTCCGGCATGAGATCGGCCACTACTATTGGGACCGGCTGGTGCGCGGCAGCCCATGGGTCGATGAGTTCCGGGCGCTGTTCGGCGATGAGCGGGCCGACTACGAGGCGGCGCTGGAGAAGCACTACGCCTTGCCAGATGTCGATTGGCCCGAGCGATTCATCAGCGCCTATGCCAGCTCGCACCCGTGGGAAGACTGGGCGGAAACCTGGGCCCACTACCTGCACATGGTCGACGGGCTGGAAACCGCGGCGGCATGGGGAACGCACCTGGACCATGCGCTGCCCGGCGGCCCCGGCCTTCAGGTGCGCGCCCTCGACCTCGGCGCGCAGTCTATCCGGCAGGTGGTGGTCGAGCAGTGGTTGCCGGTGTCCCAGTTCATCAATGCCATGGACCGCAGCCTCGGCGCACGCGACAGCTATCCGTTCATCGTCGTGCCGCCTGTGGTCGAGAAGCTCGACTTCATCCACCGCGTCGTGCGCAGCGCAAGTTCGGGCAGCGTCCCGATGAACTTCCTGCCGCGTTCGCCGCGCGCCCTGCCGCGAGCCGATGCACCCGCGCAGGCCCGGGCGCTGCCGACATGAACACGCTTCGCCGTCTGGCCGTCTCGGTCGAAGAGCCGCTGCCGGGGGCCTTCCACTGGGTGCTTCTCGAATGCGAGGACGATCCCTCGATATGGCGCGAGGTCGCCGCCGCGAGCGCGCCCCTGCCTACCTTCGAGCAGGCCTTCGAGGCCGGGAGCGCGGCGCTCATGGCGCTGCGCGCACGGCCGCATGTGGGTCCGCGCCGCTCAGGCGAGGATGAAGGCGCCGACCCGGTCGGGTAGGCGGCGCGTCGGCAATCCTGCGAAGGACTGGATCGTGGCAGCGGCGCGGTGTCGGCGCGTACGCATCCTATAAATTCAACAAACAGGTTGACCATCCACTTGGATGGTTCTAGGATGGCGTCCATGCCAAAGAAAAGCGCCACCCTGGCCGCCAGTGCCAAGCCTGCCGACGAGAAAATCACCATCAACGTCGGTTGCGTGGACCTCGGGCAAATCGATCTGCTGGTGCAGGAAGGCTTCTATTCCAACCGCTCGGACCTGATTCGCACGGTCATTCGCAACCATCTGGCCACGCACGCCGAAGTCGTGCACACGACAGTCGCGCGCAAGGCCCTGGTGCTGGGCATCGAGCACTACGGCGCAGCGCAGCTCGAAGCGGTGAAGGCCGCCCGCCAGAAGCTGCAGATCCGCGTGCTCGGCCTGGCCGTCATCGCCCCCGACGTCTCCCCGGCCCTGGCGCTGGCCACCATCGACTCCGTCACCGTGCTGGGTGCCCTGCACGCCAGCAGCGCCGTGAAGGCCGCCCTGGCCAGCCGGATCCGGTGACGCCCTTCATTCCCCACCTGAGAAAAGCAGCCCGCCATGCCCATCGACCTTGACCGGATCGCGCAGGCCGCGCGCCTCGTGCGCAGCGGCCAGCTGCACGCGGCCACCGAGGCCATCCAGGCCGCCCTGGGCTTCGACCGTCCGCCGCCGGCGGACAGGTCGGCGCCCGTGCCGCGTGACGCCTCGCCTGCGCGGCCGCCCGACGCGCCGCAAGCTTCACCGGCCCGCACGCCGGACCCTGCCGGCTGCGACGTGATCGACGTGCAGGCGCGCGTGGTGGAAGCGGCCTCCTCCCGCGCGCCCTCGCCCCCGGTTCGCGAGTCGGACTTCACATCGCCGCCGCCACCGCTGCGTCCGCATCGCGACGGCTCGCCCCAGGGCCATCCGCCAGGCGAGCGCTTCGTCGCCGGCACGTTCGGCAATGCGAGCGACCGGCGCGGCTACAAGCTGTTCATCCCGCCACAGGCGGGCGACCGAGCGCTGCCCCTGGTGGTCATGCTGCATGGCTGCACCCAGGATCCGGACGACTTCGCGGCCGGCACGGACATGAACGCGCTGGCGCGCGCCCACGGCTTCTACGTGCTGTACCCGGCCCAGTCGCGCCAGGCCAACCCGCAGGGCTGCTGGAACTGGTTCAAGCACACCCACCAGCAGCGCGGGCGCGGCGAGCCCGCGCTGCTGGCAGGCATGACGCAGGACGTGATCGCGCAGCACCGGGTGGATGCGCAGCGCGTCTACGTGGCCGGACTGTCCGCCGGCGGGGCGATGGCCGCCATCCTGGGCGACGCCTATCCCGAACTGTTCGCCGCCGTGGGGGTCCATTCGGGCCTGGCCACCGGCAGTGCCCTGGACCTGCCCTCGGCACTGGCAGCGATGAAGGGAGGCGGCAGGACGCCTGCGGCTGCGGCGAGCGGCGTGCCCACCATCGTCTTTCATGGGGATGCCGATGCCACCGTGCACCTGAACAACGCCGAGCAGGTGATCGCGGCCTGCACCGGAGCGACGGCAACACTGGAAGTGGCGGCGGTCGAGGACACCGGCGCGCGAAGGGCCACCCGCATCCTCTACCGCGACGCCAGCGGGCAGATCGTGGCCGAGCGCTGGACCGTGCATGGCGCCGCACACGCATGGTCCGGCGGCCAGGCCGCAGGTTCCTTCACCGATCGACGCGGCCCGGACGCGAGCGCGCAAATGCTGCGCTTCTTCCTCGAGCACCCGCACGCCGCGCAAGCACGAACCCACGAGGCAGCGGCTCGGCGCGCCTGATCCGGCATCCATGGGCTCCGGACGCGCGCCCGTCCAGGTGCATGGATCGCCGTCGTCCGGGCCGGGTACGCGAACGGTTCTTGCTTGCCCACCCGCGCCGGATCTCGCCGCTTGAACGAAGCGCACGACGCACCCACTTGGGGCGCGGTTCAGCAGCCGCAATTGTGTCTTGCGGCCGGATGACGAGAACAATTTGTGAAAGCCCGACCCGCGCCGAAAAGCAAGTGCGCCGGCGAATGTGACAATTGGAAGGCTGTGGATATCCTCAACCCCTCCCTGTTCGACGCCGATGCCGACTCGCCGGCCGCCCTTGCCGCACTGGCCGCCAGCCTGGTGCCGCCGGCGGCGCCCGGACATTTCGATGAACTGCGCGGCCATGCGAGCGCGCCCGCGCCCGTCATCAGCCCCGCCCCCGCCCAGCCCCACCTGCGCGATGCAAGCGCTGCGCAGTCGGCCGAAGAAAAAGACGCCAATGCCGTGCCGCGCGCAGCCCGAGCGCGCGGCGACGCCGATATGAGCACCGCCTGGCGGCACTTCTTCCAGGAACTCGGCCCGAACGGCTTTGCCGACCTGCCCGAGCGCGCCCGCAGCCTGGCGCGCCAGATCCGCGACAACGGCGTCACCTACAACGTCTATGCCGACGCCGACGGCCCGCAGCGGCCCTGGGCGCTCGACCTGTTCCCGCTGATCGTCTCGCCCGAGAGCTGGGCCGCCATCGAGAGCGGCGTGTTGCAGCGCATGCGCGTGCTCGACCGCGTGCTGGCCGACGTCTACGGCCCGCAGGAGTTGCTGGCCAAGGGTCTGATCCCGTCGGCGCTGGTGCAGGGCCACCCCGGCTACCTGCGCGGCATGCACGGCGTCAAGCCGCCCGGCGGCACCTGGCTGCACATCGCCGCCTTCGACCTCGGCCGCGGCGCCGATGGCAACTGGTGGGTGCTGGCGCAACGCACGCAGGCGCCCTCGGGGCTGGGCTACCTGCTGGAAAACCGCATCGCCATCTCGCGCCAGTTCCCGCAGGCGTTCGAGGCACTGCATGTGCAGCGCCTGGCCGCGTCCTACCTGGCGCTGATGGACGGGCTGCAGCGCATGTGCCCCGGCGAGGCCAACCCGCACATCGCCCTGCTCACGCCGGGCCCGTACAACGAAACCTATTTCGAGCAGGCCTACCTGGCGCGCTACCTGGGCATCACCCTGGTCGAGGGCAGCGACCTGACGGTGCGCAACGAGCGCCTCTACCTCAAGACACTCGAAGGCCTGCGCCAGGTGCACGGCCTGATCAAGCGGCTCGACGACCAGTACCTCGACCCGCTCGAGCTGCGGCCCGACTCCACGCTGGGCGTGCCCGGCCTGATGCAGGCCGTGCGCGCCGGCAACGTGCTGGTGGCCAACACGCCCGGCACCGGCTTTCTCGAGTCGCCCGCGCTGCAGGGCTTCCTGCCGGGCCTGACGCAGCACCTGCTGGGCGAGACGCTGCAGCTGCCTTCGCTGCCCTCCTGGTGGTGCGGCGAGCGCGCCGCCATGGAAGAGGCGCTGCCGCAACTGGCCAGCGCGGTGGTCAAGTCGACCTACCCCGATGCCAACGGCCAGTTGCACGCGGCGCTGGGCAGCAAGATGGACCTGCGCGCGATGCAAGAGTGGGCCGGCCGCATCGCGCTGTCGGGCGAATCGCACACCGTGCAGAGCTACCTGCGCCTGTCGCAGATGCCCAGCTGGTCCGACGGCGACAGCCAGGTCGACGGCAGCGGCAAGCTCGCCACGCGCTCGGTCATGCTGCGCGTGTTCGCCATCAGCGACGGCCCCGGCAGCTGGCGCATGCTGCCCGGCGGCATGGCCCGCATCGCCGGCCCGGACACCCTGATCGTCTCGATGCAGCGTGGCGGCAGCAGCGCCGACACCTGGGTGCAGACGCACGGCGCCATCGACCGCACCTCGCTGCTGGCCAGCCATGCCAGCGTGCATGCGCTGACGCGTACCCGCGCACCGGTCACCAGCCGTGCCGCCGAGAACCTGTTCTGGTTCGGCCGCTACACCGAGCGTGCGGAAAACGCCGTGCGCCTGGCGCGCCTGGCGCTGAGCCTGCTGCCCGGCGAGGGCCAGGCGTCCCATGCCATGCTGGTGTGGCTGCACCGGCTGGCCCGCTACAACGGACTGGTGCCGCGCGACGTGCCGGCCGTCCCGCGCTCGCGCCGCGTGTTCGAGCGCGCCCTCATCGCCGAACTGGGCAACCTGGGCGGCGCCAGCGTCGGCGCCTCGCTGCGCCAGATCCGCAACTGCGCCAGCGCCATTCGCGAACGCCTGTCGCAAGACCACTGGAACCAGATCGTGCGCACCGACGAGGTGTTCGAACGCGGCACCGCCGCGCTCGTGCGCGAGATGGCCGAGGGGCCGCACTCCACCTTCTCCGCCCTCGCCTTGCTGGAGGACGCGACGCAAGCCCTGTCCGCGCTCACCGGCGCGCAGACCGACCGCATGACGCGCGACGACGGCTGGCGCCTGCTGTCGATCGGCCGGCACATCGAGCGCCTGGCCTTCCTGAGCGACGCGCTGTCCGCCGGCTTTGCCGAGCAATCGGTGCACGACCTGCCCGGCTTCGAGGCGATGCTGGTGCTGTTCGACAGCACGCTGACCTTCCATGCGCGCTACCAGCAGCGGCGCGACGTCGCGCCCCTGCTCGACCTGCTGGTGCTCGACCGCGACAACCCGCGCTCGCTGGCCTGGGTCACGCAGACATTGCGCGGGCGCATCGCCCGGCTCGCCGGCAGCGCGCCGGGCGAACTGGCCGAGCTGTCACACCGCCTGCCCAATCCTTCGCACTGGTCGCTGGGCCAGTTCTGCGCCGATGACGAAGCGCCCGACCACCCCACGCTGCTGGCCATGCTCGATCGGCTCGAAGCCTCGGCCTACCAGGTCTCCGACGAGATCGGCGCCCGCTACTTCACCCTGACCGCCGAGTCGCTGCACGCCGTCGGCGTCTGAGGCCTGTGAACGCCATGCTGCTGCGCGTCACCCACGAGACCCGATACACCTACACCCCGCCGGTCGAGACAGCCCAGCACATGGCGCACCTCAAGCCGCTGGCCACGCCCACGCAGGAGTTGCTCGCGCATGCGCTCGAGATCACGCCCGAGCCGACCCAGCGCAGCGAATCGATCGACATCTACGGCAACACCCGCACCTACTTCGCGCTCGACGCGGCGCATGCGGCGCTGACCGTGGTGGCGCACAGCCTGGTGCGCACCCGCCCCTGCTGCGCCGCAGCGCCTTCGCTGCCCTGGGAGGAGGTGCGCGAGCGCTACCGCTACCGCAAGGGCGCCGCCTACGACCCGGCGTGGGAGTTCGCCTTTGCGTCCAGCCACGTGCCGCGCCACGACGACTTCGTGGCCTACGCCCGGCCCAGCTTCGCGCCGGGGCGCCCGCTGTTCGACGCCGTGCTCGAACTGACGCAGCGCATGTACGCCGACTTCACCTACGACGGCGACAGCACGCACATCAACACGCCCGCGGTGCAGGCGCTGGCGCAGCGCCGCGGCGTGTGCCAGGACTTCGCGCACATCCTCATCGGCTGCCTGCGCGGCCTGGGCCTGCCGGCGCGCTATGTCAGCGGCTACATGCTGACCCAGCCGGCGCCCGGCCAGCCGCGCCTGGTCGGCGCCGACGCCTCGCATGCCTGGGCTTCGGTCTACCTGCCCGGCGCGACGCCGCACGCGCCCGGCACCTGGGCCGACTTCGACCCCACCAACGGCCGCCAGCCGGGCGAGGACTACGTGGTGCTGGCCGTCGGCCGCGACTTCGCCGACGTGTCGCCCATCCGCGGCGTGCTGCACGGCGGCGCCGGCCACACGCTGGACGTGGGCGTCACGGTGGAGCCCGTGGACGAGCGCGAAGCGGCAATTCAGGCCACGCACAACGCCGGAACCTCGGCCGCGCCATAGTCCGCTCCGCCCGGCCGGGCGACAATCGACGCTTTTGCCGACAAGGAGCATCCGTCATGAGCGTCTACGACAAGCTGAAGCAACTCGGAATCGAACTGCCCCCGGTGGCCGTGCCGGCCGCCGCCTACGTGCCTTTCATGCGCACCGGCAACCTGGTTTTCCTGTCGGGCCACATCGCGAAGAAGAACGGCAAGGTCTGGGTCGGCCAGCTGGGCGCAGGCATGGCCACGGACGAGGCGAAGCAGGCCGCGCGCGCCGTCGCCATCGACCTGCTGGGCACGCTGCACGCCGCCGTGGGCGACCTGAACAAGGTCACCCGCATCGTCAAGCTGATGAGCCTGGTCAACTCCAGCGCCACCTACACCGAACAGCACCTGGTGACCAACGGCGCCAGCGAGCTGATGGGCGAGGTCTTCGGCGACAAGGGCGCGCATGCGCGCAGCGCCTTCGGCGTGGCGCAGCTGCCGCTGGGCGCGTGCGTGGAGATCGAGCTGATCGCCGAGGTGGCGTGAGGCCCGCGGCGGTGCGGCCGCACTGACCGTGCTGCACGCCCCGCCCAGCAGGTGCGCCGCCGCTCAGAACCGATCGAGGTTCATCACCTTCGTCCAGGCCGCCACGAAGTCGTCCACGAACTGGCGCTTCGCATCGTCCGAAGCGTAGGCCTCGGCCACCGCGCGCAGTTCCGCGTTCGCGCCGAACACCAGGTCCACCGGCGTCGCGGTCCATCTGGGCATGCCGGCCGCGCGGTCGTGGCCTTCGTACAGGCCCGGTGCCTTCTCGGACTTCTGCCACCGGGTGTCCATCGACAGCAGGTTGACGAAGAAGTCATTGCTCAGCTGGCCCGGGCGCGCCGTCAGCACGCCATGGCCCGACCGGCCTTCGTTGGCGCCCAGCACGCGCAGGCCGCCCAGCAGCACCGTCATTTCCGGCACGGTCAGCGCCAGTTGGTCGGCCTTGTCGACCAGCGCCTCGGCGGGTGACAGGCGCGCGTCGCTGGCGTAGAAGTTTCGAAAGGCGTCCGCCCTGGGCTCCAGCACCGCATACGACGCCGCATCGGTCTGCGCCTGCGACGCATCCACCCGGCCCGGCCTGAACGGCACGCTCACCGGCTGGTCCGCGGCCTTGGCGGCCTGTTCGATGGCCGCGGCGCCCCCGAGCACGATCAGGTCGGCCAGCGAGATGCCCCGGCCCTCCTTGGCCGATGCGTTGAAGCCGGCCTGGATGCGCTGGTAGACATCGAGCACCTTCTTCAATTCGGCAGGATCGTTGGCCGCCCAGTCGCGCGCCGGCGCAAGCCGGATGCGTGCGCCGTTGGCGCCGCCGCGCATGTCGGTGCGCCGGAAGGTCGAGGCCGAGGCCCAGGCGGTGCGCACCCGCTCGGGCACGGTCAGGCCGCTGGCGACGATCTGCTGCTTGAGCCGCGCGATGTCCTGCGCGTCGAGCGCGGTGTAGGCCGCCTGCGGCAGCGGGTCCTGCCAGGCAAAGGTCTGCGACGGCACCGCCTTGCCCAGGTAGCGCGCCCGCGGCCCCAGGTCGCGGTGCGTCAGCTTGAACCAGGCGCGCGCGAAGGCGTCGGCGAACAGCGGCGGGTCCTTCTGGAAGCGCTGCGCGATGGCGCGAAAGGCCGGGTCTTCCTTCAGGGCGAGGTCGGTGGTGAACATGATCGGCGCATGGCGCACGTCCGGCCGGTGCGCGTCGGGCACGAGCCGCTCCACGTTCTTCTGGCTGGGCACCCACTGGATGGCGCCGGCGGGGCTGCGCGTCTGCACCCAGTCGAAGGCGAACAGGTTGTCCAGGAACTGCGTGGTCCAGGCGATCGGGTTGGCCGACCAGGCGCCTTCCAGGCCGCTGGTGACGGTGTCTTCGGAGTGGCCCTTGCCGCACTTGCTGGCCCAGCCCAGGCCCTGCTGCTCCACACCGGCGGCGGCCGGTTCGGGGCCGAGGCATTCGTCGGGCTTGCGCGCGCCATGCGCCTTGCCGAAGGTATGTCCGCCGGCGATGAGCGCGACGATCTCCTCGTCGTCCATCGCCATGCGGCCGAAGGCCTGGCGGATGTCGTGCGCCGCGGCGAGCGGGTCGGGCTTGCCGTTCGGGCCCTCCGGGTTGACGTAGATCAGGCCCATCTGCGTGGCACCCAGCGGCCCCTTCAGGCGGCGCTGTCCGTCCAGGCGGTTCTTGTCGGCGCCCAGGAATTTCGTCTCGGAGCCCCAGTCCACGTGCTCGGGCTCCCAGGCGTCGACGCGCCCGCCCGCGAAGCCGATGGTCTTCAGGCCCATGTTCTCCAGCGCGACATTGCCGGCCAGCACCATCAGGTCGCCCCATGAGATCTGGCGGCCGTACTTTCGCTTGATGGGCCACAGCAGGCGCCGCGCCTTGTCCAGGCTCACGTTGTCGGGCCAGCTGTTGAGCGGCTCGAACCGCTGCTGGCCGCCGCCGGCGCCGCCGCGCCCGTCCACGGTGCGATAGGTGCCCGCGCTGTGCCAGGCCATGCGGATGAAGAAGGGGCCGTAGTTGCCATAGTCCGCCGGCCACCAGGGCTGCGACGTCGTCAGCACGGTGTTGATGTCGCGCTGCAGCGCCTGCAGGTCGAGGCGGGCGAATTCCTGCGCGTAGTCGAAGCCGGGCCCGTACGGATTGGATTGCGGCGCATGCTGGCGCAGCGCCGACAGGTCCAGCAGGTTCGGCCACCAGTCGCGGTTGCTTCGGGACGCCGCGTCCGGGCTGGCCGCCACGGATGCGAAAGACAAGCCGGCGGCGACAGCCACCAGCGCAGACACAACACACTTTCTCATTTCTGTCTCCCTTTGATTGCCCACAAGCGCTTCATCACTTGCAGGAAGGAGGCAGTCTACAAACGCATTTCCAGCGCATTCACGTTGCGTTGGTTGAATTCCTCAATGCGCTCGATGAGAAAAAAGCGGGAACCTTTTTAGGTCGACACTTTCGAAACAGTGCGCGCGATTCAGTTGAACTTTGGATCGCGCTTTTCCAGGAAGGCCTTCACGCCCTCGGCGAACTCGGGCCGGTCGATCAGCTCGCGCTGGCGATCGGCTTCGTAGCGCATCTGCCCGACCAGCGTTGCATCGGCCGCGTGCTCGTAGGCGGCACGGATCTCGCGCACCGCATGCAACGGCAGCTTCGCCAGCCGCTGCGCCAGTTCGACGGCGCGGGTGCGCAGGTCGGCGTCTTCCACGCAGGCCCAGGCCAGGCCCCATTGCGCCGCCTGCTCGGCGCCCAGGCGCTCGCCGAGCAGCGACATCGCCACCGCCCGGCCCCGCCCGACCAGCCGCTCCAGGAACCAGGTGGT
>Ga0160466_100855_pt1 | contig 11329 bp, 7 predicted proteins | sample HID1971M_E11MG_FD_108245 | JGI IMG/M metagenome (GOLD analysis project Ga0160466, IMG submission 108245) | Enriched millipede-associated microbial communities from UW Madison campus, WI, USA - HID1971M_E11 MG | ecosystem: Host-associated > Arthropoda: Insects > Digestive system > Unclassified ... | reverse complement strand
GTCGGCGTCAGCTTCAGTTATCGCGAGGAGTACGGACGCAAGGTAAGCGGAATTACGAAGGAAACGGTCAAGTCGGTCCGCAAGGAGCGCACGGTGGATGATCTGCGGGTAGAATATCGGCTGCTGTCCGGAGAGGAGGCCGATTACGTCGGAATGGCGCATGCGTACCGCGATTATTTGGAGGGCAGCGGGCAGCTTGGCGAACGTCTGCCGGCGACCGGGCACGTTCCGCTGATGTTGTCGCTTGTCGGCGGTGGCAATAAGCCGCAATTCGGCACAAGCGGCTTCGAGACGGCGACGACGTTCAAACAGGCTGAGGAAATCGTCGAAGGATTGCGGGAAGCCGGGGTCGGGAGCATGAACGTTATTTATCGCGGCTGGCAGAACAGCGGGCACACGTACACGGACGAGCGATTCCCGATCGTCTCCGCGCTTGGGGGCGATAAGGGGGCGCAGCGGTTCGTGAGCCGGATGCACGAGCTTGGAATTAAGGTGCTGTTCGACGATTACTTGGCATGGAAGGAGGAGGCTTATAGTTCCTTCTATAAAAAGACCGACGGAATTCGCGGCATCGATTCCACGGTTCTGTCGGGCAGGGGAGACGGATTTATTGTAAACCCGGTGAAGGCGGTGCGTCAGCAGAAGCGGGTCGTCGATGCGCTGAAGGAGATCGGAGTCGACGGCATTCATTACGTCGACGGCCCGGGCAGCCTATCGTTCAGCGACTACCGCGCGAACGCCCCCCTGACCCGAGGGGATACTGTTCACTACTACTTGGCTTTGCTGGATTATGTTCGCGAACAGCTGGGGGCGGCGGGAGTTAATCGCGGCGAGCAGTACGCGCTGAAGCACGCCGATTATATCGAGGAGCTGCCGCATTCGTCCAGCAGCGACTTTCTGATCGACGAGACGGTGCCGGTCTATCCGATCGCCGTTCACGGTTCGGTCCTCTATTCGGCGGCGGCGGGCAATCTGCGCGACGTCTACGAGGACGAGATGCTGAAAGCGATCGAATACGGCGCGGTTCCGGCCTTTACGCTGACCTATGCGGAAAGCCGGGTGCTGAAGGGAACGGACTATCAAAATCTATACAGCACACAGTACGAGATTTGGAAGAATCGCGTGGCGGAGGATTACAAAAACTTCGATCTTCTGGCCGGAGTGCTGCACCAGCGAATCGCGGATCACCAGAAGATTGCGGACGGCGTTTACGCTACCGTCTATGAGGACGGCACACAAGTGACCGTCGACTATCGCACGAAGCAATTCAGCGTTGAGGGAGGGAGACGGGAATGAACGGAAAATCCTCGCGGCGCAGGCAGCTTCTGCAGTTTCGCTGGAAGGAGTACGGGCTCGGCTATTTGTTCATGCTGCCGTGGATGATCGGGTTCGTCGCCTTCGTGGCGTTCCCGATCGGCTGGTCGCTGTGGAACAGCTTTAACCAGGTGTTTATCACAAGCGAAGGCTTCAAATATACGTGGGTCGGACTGGACAATTTTCGCCGAATGCTGATCGAGAACAACGCCTACCCGATTATTTTGCTGACCTATTTGCAGGAAGTGCTGCTTATTATCCCGCTCATTCTCATCTTCTCGTTTGTCGTGTCGCTGCTGCTGAACGAGAAGTTTCCGGGAAGAGGTTGGATGCGTGCGCTTTTCTTCCTACCGGTTATTTTCGCCACGGGTCAGGTCATTATGGAGCTGTTTGTGCAAGGAGCGGGCGAGCTGCCGTTCATGGAGCAGTACAATTTGGATGTCATTCTGCGGCAATATTTCAGCGATACCACAGCGTCGATGTTGCTCGGCGTTCTCGGCAAGGCGGTCATCATTCTCTGGTATTCCGGGGTGCAAATATTGATATTTATCGCCGGCTTCCAGACGATTCCGAAGACGGTGTACGAGGCGGTCAGGGTGGACGGGGCTTCGCCCTGGGAAAGCTTCTGGAAAATTACTTTCCCCGGCATGCTGCCTTTTATCGGATTAAATGCGGTGTATACGATCGTGGATTTGTTTACGTTCCCGTTTAATCCGGTGCTGGAAATCGTCCGCAGCAATATGTTCTCGCCGACGACGGGCTACGGCTACGCCAGCGCGATGGCTTGGCTATACTTTGCCATCATTTTGCTGCTGCTGGGCCTCACGCTGTGGCTGACCTATCGCGCGACCAAGGGAAGGGGAGAGCTGAGATGAAGCTGGAGAAGGCGTACAAGCAAGTGAAGCTCGACATCGCCGAGACGCTGGCGCACCGCAAAACGCAGAAGCTGAAAACGGTTGTTCTGGGGCAGAACGTGAAGGATGGGCTGATTGCCAAGCTGGCTATTTTCGCGCTGCTGACGGTGATTGCCTTCCTGTATGTGAAACCGATTTTGTATATGGTCTCGACCAGCCTTAAGACGGTAGCCGACATGATCGATCCCGTCGTCGGGCTGATTCCTCGGGAATTGAACTGGCACAATTACGCGGAGGCGTGGCGGGGGCTCAAGTATCCGGAAGGCTTCTTCGATACGATGACGATTGCGTTGTTCGGCTCCGTATTCCAGGTGTTCACGTGCGCGCTTACCGGGTATGCGCTGGCGAGGCTGAAGTTTCCGGGGAAAAATCTGATGTTTTTCCTGATTCTTGTTGCCTTTCTCATTCCGCCGCAGTTGACGATCGTGCCGCTTTATATGATTTACAGCGAGCTCGGATGGATCAACACTCCGTTCGTGTTTCTCGTGCCCGCTCTGTTCGGGCAGGGTTTGCGAGGGGCGCTGTTCATTATTATTTTCCGACAGTTTTTTCTGTCGCAGCCGAAGGCGCTGGAGGAGGCGGCCAAAATCGACGGCGCTTCGGCGTTCCGACTGTTCTTCCGCATTATGATGCCGCTGGCTGCGGGCGCTTGTCTGGTCGTATTTCTGTTCTCGTTTGTCTGGTATTGGAATATGAGCTACGAGGCGGCGCTGTTTCTGAGCAAGGACTTTACGCCGTTATCCCTTCGGCTCAGCTCGATGCAGATGGAGCTGATTGGCAACCGGGCAATCGACTTCAGCGCCGGCGTCGGCCAGGACCCGATCTCGGAAGGACCGCGAATGGCGGGCGCATTCCTGATTATCTTCCCGCCGCTTATCGTCTATCTGATCGCACAGCGTTGGTTCACCGAGGGGATCGAGCGTACCGGGCTGGTGGAGTAGGCGAATGGCGGTAGGCGGATGGCGGTTAGTGGATTGGTAGGCAGGCAGGTAGGTGGTTGGTGGTAGGTAGCTGATAGTAGGTATTTAATAGAAGGTAGTTGGTTGGACTAGTGGGGATTTAAAGGATGGCAGAACGGGGGATGCAGATGGAGGTAGAGATGTAGATGGAGAGGAAGAGGAAGAGGAAGAGGAAGAGGAAGAGGATGAGGAAGAGGAAGAGGATGAGGAAGGGGAAAATGGAGGAGGTGATGGTAAAGTTGATGGTAAGGTAATGATAATGATAATGGTAATGGTAATGGTAATGGTAATGGTAATGGTAATGGTGATGGTGATGGTGATGGTGATGGAGATAGTGAAGGTTGGGAGAATAGAAGGGATGAGGCGTGTCTGATTTGGTCTTCCCAGAGGTTATCCGTATAATCGTCGAAGATGCTTTAGTGACATTCAATCCTTGATTTTGGCTATTTATACGATTTTTCCTACAAACGTTCGCCGTTTGAGTCTGAGCAGAGCCGCTTTGTACGATTTTTCGAACAAATGTTTGTATTTAAAGTCTCATTCAAGCTTCGTTGTACGATTTTCCAACTAACTTTCCTGCGTAAACTCATGTGTGCATACAGATCCGCCATAAAATTTCAATCTCCAATCAGTTGGTAACGTTGTGGGCCAATTATAGCCCGGAGTCTGCCTCATACACTCCTAAAACTACCCTATAACGGTTTTTTCAATTCAGAATTTGGGGGCGTATCGTATCGGAGGGAGGTATATGCACCTGTTACCTTTATCATCGATTAGCTCTCACAGCAGCCTATTTCGCTTATGAGACAGTCCCATCTGCGAAAGTTGTTTTATATGTGCGGTTGATGGACTAAGTGGCCTGATGAAACGGAATCACCCGGCTCGATGCCAGACCATTAGGTCCGCGAGACGGTCTTATTCGAACCACCCGGCTCGATGCCAAGCCAATAGGTCCGCGTGACGGTCTAATTCGGACCAACTTACCCGATGCCAAACTATTAGGTCCGCGAGACGGTCTTATTCGAACCACCCGACTCGATACCAAGCCAATAGGTCCGCGAGACGGTCTTATTCGAACTACCCGACTCGATGCCAAGCCAATAGGTCCGCGAGACGGTCTTATTCGAACCACCCGGCCCGACTCAATGGAGAAGTTAGTTTCAAAATGACAACATGACTTCTCCATTGTGCAGACAACGTAATAAGACGATTTCGGAATGCGCTCAAGCCAGTGACACTGTTATTGTTTGTTAGCAAGTTCCATTTCTACTGCCTTGTTCAGTTCGGATTCCGCTGAGACGAGCGCTTCTTCGACGCTTAGTTCCCCGAGGATCACCTTCTCGAATTCGAAGGCGAGGATCGACGGCGCGTTTAAGGTCAGCGTAGGATGCACGGCCGGCGAAGGAGCGAATTTGTTGTAGTAGATCGCTTTGGCGTTTTTCCCTTGCAGCAGCGGAACGTCGGCGCCGAACGCTTGGCGAACCTGCTCGTTCAGCAGATGAGTAGGTCTTCCTTCCTTGGCGGCGGCGAGCTGAGCTTCGTCGGAGAGCAGCTCGTTCACCGCTTGCAGCGCGGCTTCCTTGTTCGCGGCTGTATCCGTAATGTAGATCATAGTCGGCAGAGATTGGAAACCTACGCCGTTGTTGTCCGCGAATGTCGGAGCGGCGACCATGTCCCAGTTAAGCGCCTCGAAGCCAGGCCGTTTGTAGCTGGACGAGAGGGACAGCACCATGGCGATGTTTTTTTGCTCGTAAAACTTGTTCAGCTCCAGCCCGGAGTCGCGCTCGTAGCCTTCCAGGTTACCCGGGATTTTGTAAAAGCGGGACAGATTCTCGAAAATACGTTTCCAGCCGTCGTTGTTCACGGCCGCTTTGCCGGTCTCCGCATCGATGATTGGCAGGGAGAGTTCGTTGCCGAGCAGCGCAAAACGGTAGAACATGCTGATGCCGCGATAGTTGACGCCGTCCTTCTTGCCGGTCACCTGTTTGGCCAAGTCGTAGAGCTGATCCCAGGTCATGCCGTCCGTCGGATACGGAGCGTTAAACTTGTCGAATACATCCTTGTTGTAGAACAGCGCGATCGGATTCGAGCTTTCCGGCAGGCCGTACAGCTTGCCTCCGGAGAAGTTCTTGGCGGTGGCGATCGAGGCCGGATCGAAGCGGTTCAGGTCGACGATGCCGGAATCGACGAGCCCGGTCAGATCGGTCTGAAGATTGCCGCCGAGCAGCACGCGCAGATCTCCTTCGGCCGCGCCGTACAGGATGTCAGGCGTAATATCCTTTTGGGCTTTCAGATCGGGCATGTTCAAAATGCAGGAGCAGAGGTAGTTCAGCTTGTAGTCCGGATATTTTGCCGTTACCCACTGATTGATCTGTGTCGCAAAAGCATCCTCCGGGATGGAACCGAACACGCTAAGCTCCACCGGCTCGGGCTCCGGAGAAGGAGAGGGGGATTCCGACGGGCTGGGCGACGGCGAAGCCGAAGGAGAAGCGCTTTCAGACGGCGGCGGACTTGAAGGCTGGGCCGCCTCATTTTTGCTGCAGGCGGATAGGACCACTGTCAGAAGCATCATGCTGGCAAGCAAAGCGGAGAAAAATCGCGACTTGAGAATCATTCCTGTAACCTCCCTAAATTTCTGAATCAGAATGTCTAAAAAAGATCTTTCTCCTCAATTTTGCAGAAAAATGCAGGGCGGGTATATGGAATATTGGTGGATTGTAATGGATAAAAAGTTAAAAAAATATTTTATATTCGTGAAACGGAGGGGTTGGATTCCGTGTACGATTTTTTTGACCGTTTTTATCCGCATATTCTGAACGTCGTGCAGGGCAAATTGGAGCATTGGGAGACACAAGGAACGCAGTTCTATAGAAAGTCGACCGGGAGGCTCAGTTTATTTTACGTGTACGAGGGTCAGGGCAGCATGGAATTGGATGGGGAGAAACATCCGTTATCGGAGGGCAGCGTCGCCCAGATTCCCGCAAGACGCAGGCTCGTCATCCGCAATGCTCCTGAAATCCCGCTTCGCTACTTTATGATCGAATACGACTTCAAGCTGATTAAATGGCAGGGGGAGCTTACGCGCTGCGAGGAGCCGCCGGAGAAATGGCTGCCGTTCGGCCCGGTCGAGCCGCTGGCGGATCATCGAGGGCTTCGCTCCGAAATGCTACTGCTCTACCGCGTATGGTCCGAGAAGAAAAACGGGTACTCCGGACAGGCCAAATTGCTCTTTTTCAACCTGCTGCTGCGAATCAGCGACCAACTGCATGAACGACAGAAGGACGATTCGGCCGAACGGTCGATTATGGATTGCGTGAACTATATCAATAACCACTATCAGGAATCGCTGGAGCGCGGATCCCTGGCCCGCAAGGTGTCGCTGTCCAGCAGTTACTTCTCGGTGCTGTTCAAAAGGTATGTCGGCTGTTCTCCCGTGCAGTATATAACCAAAGTCAGATTGGATAAAGCGATGCAGATGTTAAGAGGGAGCAACAAGCCGGTAGCGGTCGTCGCGTTGGAGGTGGGTTTTCACGATCCGCTGTATTTCAGCCGGGTGTTCACCCGAGAGATCGGAGTGACGCCGCGGGCGTATCGCGAAGCTTAAGAGGCGACCGAGAACGAAACAGGCCAACCGGAACAAGGCGTCCGTGTTGGCCTGCTGGCGAAAATCAGTTTTGATGTCCGTACACTTTCACGCTGAGCTCCTCGCAAGACCGCTTAATCCAGTCGTGCACTTTGCCCCATACTTCGCCGGTTATGCGGACGACCGGAATCGAAATGCTGACCGACGCGACCGTGCGCCCATCGGCGTCGTAGATCGGCCCGCCCACGCAGTGAACCCCGTCCACGGTCTCGCCCATATTATAGCCGAAGCCTTGGGTGCGGACCTTGTCCAATTCCTTGATCAGGTCGGGGAACGTGGAGATCGTCTTGTCGGTCACCTTCTCAAGCTCATCTTGCGGGTAGAGGGCGCGCAACTCGTCCATCGACAGGTCGGCCAGCATGATTTTGCCGGAGGCCGTGGCATGCAGCGGCAAAGTCGTTCCGACGTTCGGATTGAATCGGAGTGCCTGCGTGCTTACCTTTTCCCCGATATAGAGCAGGTTGTGTCCCACTTTAATCGCCAGGCTCACCGTTTCGTTCAAGTCGTCAATAATTTTCTCCGCGATCAAATTAAATTCGCCGGTTAAGCTGGAGCTGCGCATATAGCTTGAACGGATCGTAAACAGCTTATAACCGATGCGGAACTGTTTTCCCGAGCGGTCCGTCTCCAGGTAACCTCTGTGCAGCATGTTCTGAAGGATCAAGTAGGTGCTGCTCGGCGGCATGTTCAGTCCTTTGGAAATCTCCGTCAGATTGTACGAATCCTTCTCCCCGGTGAACAGCTCCAATATATCCAGCACCCGATCCGCTGATTTGACTTTTGGCGTTTGTTGTCCCATGCAGATAACACCTTTCTTGAAATTGGTTCACCAATATGAAACATAAGATTATATTACCGCACTCCCGGCAACTTGTCGATAGAGCGATTGGTTTTTAAGATTGCGATGACCGAGGGTGCTGTTTAACTCATTTAATTTTTTATATAAAAAGTATTTCATAAATATGAAAAATATTGTTTTATATATATGAAACACATGCTATAATGTGAAAGAATTAAACAAAATTTACTAGAAAAGCAGGCATGGCGTCGACATCCGGGAAGGAGGGAGCTCGCGAACGATTTTAAATCATGTATGCGTTTACATCATGGTGCAGCCCGAAGGATGGGTCTTGGAAGATCATCAATTTGACGGGAGTGAATACGATTATGCGTAAACGTTATAGGTCTGCTATGCTCGCCTTTTGCTTGTTGCTGGCGATGGCGTCGACCGCGTTCGCCAATTCGGGGACGGGGGCTTCGACCTCAGGCGCTTGGACGCTGTCGCAATTAAACGGGCTGAAGGCCAGGCTGGATACGGCGATCGGCGCCACGAGCCGCCCTCAGCTGCTTGCTTATCTGCAGCAAGTGAAGAGCGACGCAGAGACCGCGATCGCTTCCCCTTCGCTGTCGCAAGATGCAGGGCTGGCAATCAAAGAAACTATGGAATACGCGCTGCAATTGGCTAAGGATGCGAACCAAGCCGCCGGATTATGGACGGATACGCCGTTTATTCTGTACACCGTTCCGGCGCTCAGTCCCGAGAAGCGGCTGCCGAATACGATTCCGACCGACGGTGCGGTCAGCGATCAGATCCGGGTCGTATCGGCGCAGGGGGATTACGAAGCTTCTTCGTTCGTCCTCGCTGCGCTTGCCGACGCTGCTTCGGTCACCTTTACGGCCAGCGCTTTGCAGGGAGACGGAGAATCGATTCCGGCTAGCGCGATAGACTTGCGCGTCGTGAAGACGTGGTATCAAGGCGGGACGGCTTGGCAAAGTTACTTTTTCGACGATACGAAGGACGTGCTAACCCCAGAGCTGCTGCTGCATGACGAGAAGCTGGTTTCTGTCAACCACGTGACGAAACGCAATTCCGTGCGCGTCGATTATCCTTCGGGAACGCAATACGTAGACGTGTCGGGAAGCCCTCCGGCCGCGTTCTCCTCCTTCACCGCCCCATTCGAAGACAGCCCGACGCTGCTGCCGATCGAGCTGAAGCAGGGCGAATCTAAACAGATGTGGCTGACGACCAACGTGCCGAAGGAAACGCCCGAAGGCATCTATACGGGCACGATCGACATAGTGGCTGACGGCGTTCCCGCGGGACAGCTCACGCTGAAAATCCGCGTCCTCCCATTCGAACTGCCGTCTCCGAAAACGTATTACGACCTCGACAAAGATTTTTACACGATGATCTATCACAGCGCCCGCATGAAGGATACGCTGGCTGGCTTCAGCGGAAACGTACAGATGGCGGAGACGAAGCTTCGCAACCAGTATCGCAATCTGGTCGAGCATAATGTGATTAACCTGCCGACGAACGCGGCGGTCGACATCAACAATCCACAGCCGTATTTGCGCCAGCTGGAGCTGATGGAGGAAGCCGGCATGGATCTGAATCCTCTGTTCGGCGTTGGTCCCCTGTTCCCGTCGAATGAAGACTTTCCAATCTGGACGCAGTACTTGCAGGCAAAAGCTGCCTTCGAAGCGAATCCGACGCCGCAAAATCAAGCGCTTATGCAGCAGCGCTACGCCGCCTACGAGCAAACGCTGGTCGTGCCTAAAGCCTACGTTCAGCAAGCCTTCGACATCGTTACTCAGGCGCTTGGGCATACGAACGTTTATTTCGACGCATGGGACGAGGCGGGCTGGGACCGACTGCTCTGGCAGCAGGAGATGTGGAGATTCGTCAAGGAGGATGTCGGCGCCAAAATATTCGCAACCGGACATGACGATCACTTCAATCTGGAAATCAAAGAAGATTTCCTGAACTGGGTCGGCGACCCGACGCGCGAGAAGTCCGCAGGATGGCATGGGATGGGAGAGAACAAGATCATTACGAACTACGCCCACCCGCACTCCGGACCGGAAAATCCCGACTTGATGCGTCAACGCCACGGCATGTGGCTGTACAAGGCCAATTACGACGCGGTCTACAACTACATTTGGTATTTCGAAAGCCCATACGTCAGCGCTTGGTCGGATTATGTGGATGCGACGTATCGTTCGTTCGGTTTCGTGTATCCGACGCAGACGGACGTAATCGATACGCTGGCATGGGAAGGCTTCCGCGAGGGCATCGACGATATTCGCTACGCGACGAAGCTGAAGCAATTGGCTGAAGATGCGCTGAGCTCGGGCAATTCGACGCGCGTCGCTGCGGCCAACAAAGCGCTGAGCTGGCTGGAGACGACAAATGAACGGACAACGAGTTCGGATCTGCTTCGTCTCGGCATGATCGACCGCATCATGAAGCTGCTTGCGTTGGAAAATGGGAACTAGGAGGAGATGCCCATGTTGAGAAAAGCGAAACGATATGCGCTGCTGCTGGCGGCGATGCTCCTTGCAGCTTCGTCTCTCCCGCATGCGTACGCGGAAGCGAGTCCCGGCAAAGTCAGTTATGAGGTCGTTTATACGACGGAAGACTTATCCACGCCGACGGCTTGGTATAACAGCGATTTCTTCGACAATCCGGATTTCAAGGAAAACCGCTTCGTACAGTACTGGGTGGAGACGCCGATCGCCCCGGGAGGACCGCGCGACACCGGGCTGTATGCGGCATATCGGGAAGACGGCCTCTATATTTTCTTCCAATCGAACGAGCAGGAGCTGGATACGAACGGCATCCTGAAAAACAGCTCCATCGAGCTGTTCATCAAGTACGGGTTAGGCGATCTGCCCTATCATCAGATGATTTTCGAGACGAACGGCAGCGCCGTAAATTATTACGAATGGCAGACGGAATATCGCGACAATTTGCCTTTGAAGGGCAATGCCGTGTTGACCAACGAGCAGCTTCCTACGGGATGGGGCAGCGTGCTGTTCATTCCTTGGAAAGCCGCATACAAATACGTGCCGCTTAACGGCGAGGACTGGGAGTTCGCGATGATCCGCTGGTCGCCGTCGCATTCCCCGACTTGGGGCGGCAAGGTGCATCAGGCCGGCCGGTTTAATACGCTCGATATTGAAGAACCGACGCCGGCTGTTCGTACAGCGATTCAGAAAAATGTAATCCGGCAAGCGTGGCAGGCATTCAATGACACGGTAGCCGACCTGCAGGCAGAGTGGCAGGGCGGAGACGCCGACGACGTGAATTTCTATAATACGCGTTTGCAACCGCTTATTGCGCAAGGGCAGGCTAACGGCAGTGAGATTCCGAATTTGGACAGCCTAGGCGCAGCCGAAATCGACGAGTTGTACGATTATGTCGACAGCTGGTTCGAGCTGAACCGCGACGCGGAGGATGAGCGAGCCGATTATATTCTGGACAATCTGTTCAATGAGGGCGGCGGCGGTCAGCCTCCGGAAACGGCGCTGGCGCTTCAACCCGAGCAGCCGGACGGAGCCAACGGCTGGTACGTCTCCGAGGTGACGGTTAATCTGAGCGCTGCCGGGGGAAGCGGCGTCTTCACGGAGTATCGGCTGAACGGCGGAGAGTGGACGACTTACAGCGGGCCGTTCGCGATTTCGTCCGACGGCGTCCATACGCTGGAATACCGGAG
>Ga0160466_100852_pt1 | contig 11376 bp, 9 predicted proteins | sample HID1971M_E11MG_FD_108245 | JGI IMG/M metagenome (GOLD analysis project Ga0160466, IMG submission 108245) | Enriched millipede-associated microbial communities from UW Madison campus, WI, USA - HID1971M_E11 MG | ecosystem: Host-associated > Arthropoda: Insects > Digestive system > Unclassified ... | reverse complement strand
CAGCCCGCACCAGGAAAACAGAAAAAACAAAACGAGATCGTACCACAGCAGCAAGCCGTCCTTATCGTAGCGAATGTAGTAGGTATCGAAGATCAAATGAATAAAATCGGTCGTCAAGTAGGGCGCATTCGGATACAGGAGCAGCCAGGCGACGCCGAGCACGATCAGTCCGGCTCCCAGCATCGCTCCCCGGGCGACGCGAACGAACGTCAAGGCGGTCATCGATACGATCAACGGAAGCCAGGCCAGAAACAAATTCCACAGCAGAAACCGGTACTGCACATCCTCCATACGAAGCGTCCTAATGGCGATTAACACCGCGCATAAGACCGACGTCGCCGCCAACGCGTAAAACAGCGGTTCGACGATCTCCGGAGCGACTCTCGTTTTTCTCGTTTTCTCCACTTTGCTCCTCCTTGCCGAATCCCTCGATTCGCTTTCTTCATAATTACACTAAAAAACCTTGAAGGATTCAAGTCCCTCAAGGTTTGGATGAGAACCGCTCTATTGTTTGCGGGTTAGAACGTCTGCCAATAGATCCACCTGCTTCATCGCGAAGATCGGATCGTTAAACAAAAATTGATCGAAGTCGATTCGATAGACACGATTGTTTTTAACGGCGTCGAGGGATTTCCACAGCCCGCTGTCCAGCAGTTGGCCAACGGCATCCTCTGCGCTGGCATCGGAAGCCAAAATGATGATTCGTCGTCAATGCCGTTAATGAGGTCTGTGAGAACTTTCTCTTGCGGCTTTAAGCCCCAGTAGGAATAGATAATATTGCCTCCCATATTGCGATCCCGGTAGATCATCTGCAGCTTCTCGCTCCGTACGTTCAGAATCGTAAACGTTTCGCAAGGACCGAACTTTTGCAGCGCGCGCTCCTTCGTTTGCGCGATTTTATCCTCATACTGCTTTAATCCATTGCTCGGCCTCATCCTTCTTGTTCAGCAAATCTCCAACCAGCCGAATATCCTTCACCGGGTCCTGATTGGCTTCGATCAGAATGATCAAATCCGGCTCCAAGCCGGCAATGACCTCCAGATTCAGCGGAGCGCCCAGGTCGATGACGCCCGTCGTTTCCATAGCCTTCTCGGAATATTGCAAAATATAGGTCGCGGCGCCGAGCGGGCGCACCCCCAAAGCCAGCATATGTCCAAGATGGTACGCGGTGACGACGCGCTTCGGATTTGTCGGAATTTCCGTCTCTCCGTGCTTATGCTTGTACACTCGAGTTTCGGAGGATGACTCGGAACTCTGACTGGCGGTAGCGGAAGCGGAATTGACAGCGCTGGCCGCCGCTGGCGCGGAGCTGCCTTCGCTCGTCGAATTGGCGTTGTTGCTCATAGATCATTTCGTACAGCATCGATTTCATCCGAATTTGCACCAATACGCCGGACTGCCGCCATTTCTCGTACATTCGACGAATTAGACTGTGCACAGAACCGGGCTCTGGCAAAATAATAGGATAGACTTTGTCAAATGCCCGCAATTCCGCAAGCAATCTATTAACGGCGGAGCCAACAGCTACTGCAGGCAGAGTCGCCTTATAGTAAATGAGATAAAACGAAAACTCATGCTTGGCCGGCATAATGTCCATCCCCATTCCTTTACCGGCGTGCAGCAGATGGTGCTTCTTCAAGTAGTATTTGCGGTCGTCGATCTGCACATAGGCGCTGCCGCTGACCGCAAACAAAAAGATGTTCGCGGGAAGCAGATAGGAGAGTGCCCTTCCCACAGCAGCCTCTGCTCGTCCCAATTCAATGCCTGCACCTCGCCCTGCCGTTTCGGAATTGGGGTTATTGTAATCGATAATGATTCTCACTTCAAGCCCGCAATTCGATCGAGTTGTCGCAGCGAATGCCAAAATGGCGTTAAGCCTTTCTCTTTTACGAACCGGCTTTCTCTAGCAGCATTCGGGCGATTTCATTGATTTGCAACTTGAGGGAAATCGGATCGTTCCCCCAGAACAACTCGGGGTCCAGTTGAAATACGCGATCGTTTTTCACCGCATCCAACGATTTCCACAGCTTTTCATCGCTTCCCCAAACCTCGGATATCATCTGACCCTGATCCAGGAAAATATAATCGCCAGCGTAATCGTCGACCACCTCGTAGGAGATTTGTCTGTATGCCTCTTTGCCGATCATCTCCTCTTTCTGCTTTGCAGGAGGCGTCAGCTGCAAATGGGTGTAGATCGCTTCGCCGCCGCGGTACCCGCCGTCGCCGTATACGTAAAACCCCTTATCTACAACGAACACGCCCATTAAGGAGAACGTCGCAGCGGGATCGATCACCTTTTCCAGCTTGGCCCGCACATCCGCTGCAGTCTGATCCAGGTCCGCCAACCACGTCTTCGCTTCCTCCTGCTTGCCCAAGGCGTCGCCAAGGAAGTTCAACGTCTCGTGAATGCTTGAGAAATGACCGTAGGGAATCGCTAGCGTCGGGGCGATCTTCTCGTATTGCTCCAAAATCGCCTTATCGGACACCCACGTGACAATCAAATCCGGCTCCAACGCCAATATGGCTTCCAAGGAGCGCTCTCCCGTGTTGGCGATTCCGGCAATTTGGTCCTGAATGACTTTATTCTCCAGCTCCCATTGCGTAGCTCCTACCGGCTTCACGCCAAGAACGAGCAATTCCGGCAAATAGCCGTCGGTCACAATTTTTACGGGATGCGTCGGAATTTCGATCTCCCCCAGAGGCGCGGCCACTTTCTTCGTAGTCGCTTCGGCTGCTGCACTCTCGCTTGGAGCCGCAGAGGACGCAACCGGCGTCGCTTGCTCCGAAGCCGGCGTCGAAGTGCCGCATGCCGTGACGAATAACGCAACCAACATCAAACCTATCATCGTTTTCCATACCAAAGAATGTTTCAACTCTTGACCCTCCATTAATAATGATAATCATTCTCGAATGAATTTCATTGTAACGGTTGGTCTTCAGGAAAGTCGATGTATTTCTATTGGATATCCTTATGGTAAAATCGTTGGATTTCGACCTCTTTTTCTATCAGCGAGACAAGAATAACCAGCTGTTTTAGCAGCGCTGCTCCGTCGTCCAGCCAAAATTCGTTCAAGCTTAGCAGGTATAAACGGCAGCCGCGGCGGTTGACCAGCTCTCGCCAGATTTCGCGCTGCATAAGCCGCTCCCGATAGCTTTCCGGCTCGTCCGAAGGAACAATGAGAAACATATGATCGGCGGCATAGTCCGCAAGCTCGTCTTCCCGAATGTGACTCGGCTCGTTCGGTCCCAGCACCTCTTCCTCGATGCGAGCCTGCGGGCTTAGCCCAAGCGACGAATAGACGTTGTACGCCGAGCGAACGGGCCAATGCGGAAGCATCCATTGATTTCCGTTCCATAGCTCGTATAAACCGACTGTCTCGTTCGCGGAAAGAAGCTCCCTGACTCTCTCCTTCGCAATTTTCTCTTGTCGTCGATAGACATCGATCCACCGCTTTGCCTGAACCTCTCTGCCCAGCAGCTTTCCAAGCTCGTCTATTTCCTCAAGCTTATTCAGCCTGCCCCATGGAAAAGAAACGACGGGCGCAACGGCTTCCAGCGCATGAAGAACGTCGGGGATGTTGTAGTAGTAAGAGGGAACGAGAATGAGCTCCGGCTTCAGAGCCATCAGCAGTTCAGTTTGACCGATCTCTTCCATTACCGTCATCTTCGTCAATTGTTCGCGCAACAGGAGACTGGAGCGAAGCACCTCTCTCGTTCCCGCCAAAGGAACGATATCCAGCGCCAGCAGGGCCCCGTAAAATTGCATGGCCGCTATCCGCGTCGCGCCTCGCAGCGTCCTGAATCGGGAGGGCGACATCCCCGCGCACTTCTTGAACGCCTTCCCGAAATACGAGCTGTCCGAAAACCCGACCTTAAACGCGATGTCTCCCGCGATTTCCGACGAGCTAAGCAATTGACGCTTCGCTTCGTCGATTCGCACCCGGCTGACATAGTCCCCAAAGCTCCACCCCGTTTCCTTGCGGAACAGGGATGAGAAATAGCTTTCGTTAAAGCCTGTCAACCGGGCGACCGTCGAGCGGGAAAGCGGCTTGTCGTAGTTGCTTTCAATGTACTCCGCCGCTTGGCGGATCGCGCGATCGCGCTGGGGAAAAGCCGCGCCGTACAAATCGTTGGCCGTCAGCGCCTCCATTAAGCTGCGCAAATCTTCATGCTTTTTGCGGGAGCTCGAATGATGAGCGTCTTGATTGGCGGAATGAAGCGCGGTTTGCAACAAGTCGTTCGTATGGCGGGTTAAATCGATAACGCGTCCGTGTTCGGGCAGGTGCTCTCCGTCCGCCGAATAACGCAGTTGATCGTCATCTTTGGCAGACAAGCGATAGCACCTAAAAACGAGGGCATACACCTCTCCAAGCTCCCCCGGCTCCGTCGGAAGCAGACGAAATTCGCAATCGGAATCGCGCAGCATCATCATCTGTTGGCGGCGAAGATCGTATGTTCGATCGCCCAACTTCACCTGCACGTCGTCGGTCGGAATAAGCAGAGCTAGCGAATTCGAAATAGCGCGAAGGGGATAATCATATCCCGTCACAAGCTGTGCTTCGATCAGTTCGTATAAAAATGGAATCATGGTTCCTCCGTAGACGCTTCGATAAGATCAGCCTACCTCCCCTCACTGAATCGCGAAAAAACCGATACCTAAGGCGAACGGCGGCTCACGCCTTCCATTCTACCAAGGATCGGCTTCTTTTCGTAATACATATTCCTTCGCTTGCGTTTTATCCGCCTGTAGCGGCCGCGTTCAGCCGCTCCAGCTTACGTACGTATTTACACACAGTCGCCACATAGGTGGCGTGCGACCAGGTGAGCGGAGCGACCGACAACGGCTCGCCCGTCTCCGGATGAAGCTGCTCCGGCAGATTGCCGCCAGCGAGCGCGAAGCCTGCGACCTTCTCCAGCGTGCGGCGCGGCTCCTCCAGCGCTGCAGGGTCTTGGGCCGTCTCGATCTGGAAGTTCGCGACCCACAGTGTACAGATGATCCACGGGTTTCCCGGAATCCGCTCGATGTCGTCCGATTGGCGGAAGTAATAGTCGTTCGTGTAGCGGGCGATACCGCCGATGGAGGTGTTGATCCGCAGCTTCTCCGAGATCGCCTGCATCGTCTTGGCGACCCGGTCGTTGTCCGCCGGGAATACGCCGAACTCGAACAGGCCGAACAGGCTGCTCTCCACCGTCATATCCTTCACCCAATGGCCGTCCTGCTGTACAAGCCCTCGCGCGTACCGTCCCGCCTCTTCGTCCCACAGCCGCTCTTCGATGCCGCGCTTGATGCGCTCGGCAACCTCGCGATATTGATCGCTGCGGTCGTAGTCCCCGAACAGGTCGGCGAAATAAGCGGCCGCCATCAGGCCTCCGTATACCGAAGCAACCGTATACGTCCAGATGCCGTAGCGCTCCTCCCACAGATCGTAGCTCGGCTTCGGCAAATCCAGCTCCGGCTCCATGTAGTCGCACAGAAAGGCGGAGGCTTTGCGGATTAACGTGCTGTACAACGACTGCGCGAGCTCGATCTCACCGTGTCGCGCGTAATCCTTCCAGAGCGCGTACAGCACAAGTCCCGTCTCGTCCTCTTGAATCGGCAGTCGCGGAACTCCGTTCACGACATAAGGGTGCCAGCTTGAGCCGACCGTGCCGTCCGGGTTGTACTTATGCTGAAGATAGCCTTCCGGAGACAGGTTGCGCCCGCAGAACTGGAAGAACGGAGCAATCGTCCTGTGGTAACCCGCTAGCGACATCGCGTCCGCGATCAACGCCCCGTCCCTCGGCCACATATAACTGTAGTGGTCGCGGTTGTATTGCAGGATGTCCGTGTCGTTCGCCGCGATGATGGCGCCGCGCTCGTCGGTCTGCGTCTTGACGATCAGCAGGCTGTGCTTGAATTGGCGGACGACGGCCGTCGGCAAATCGCCAAAGCTGCCGCCGGCCCGCGACAGCCATTGATTCCAGTAGATGACGATGCGGCTGAGCAGCTTCTCCGGATGGCTGTCCTGCACGTATTGATCCAGCCGCTTGACCTCCTCCATGCTCTCGCCCACAGACATCCAATAATAGATCGTGCGCTCGCTGCCGACCGGAAGCGACGTGCGGAAGCTGATCGTACTGTCGACCGATCCCTGCGCGATCGCGTTGCCCATCAGCTCTCCGTCCTCGGCGTCCCTCCACGTTCCCTCTGCGGAGTGAAACCTTTTGATGCCGGTGGAAAACTGGTAGATGCCGTCCTGATCCGAACGGCCGTTAAACATGAAGTACGACGATCTCTTATAGTGAAAAACGGTGCGGTTGCTCGGATAAAACGCGGCGGTATCCCCGACCTCGTTGCCGTCGATCATCAGGTCATGGTGGAAAAACACCCGGACATCCCGTTCGTACTCCCGCAAATTCCGCACAACGACGCGTTTTAAGTAAATGCTCTCTCTTTGGTGTATGCCGTCGTTAAGCTGCAGCTCCAGTCCCAGCCGCTCGTGGCGGGCCGTGACGTTCGTGACAAGCGAGTCTTCGACGTAGCCGAGCTCGATGCTCCACTCCGGATCGTCCAGCCAGGCGAACAGGCCGTCGCACCATACGCCAAACCGGCAGGCGTGTCCGCCGACGTGATTAAGCTGTCCCACATACGGAAAATAAACGTCCCGAATGAAGCAGCGATTATCCAGATTAACGAGCATTTTTCCATTTCCGATGACCAGATGACGTGCCATGCTATCCTCTCCCTCTTAGCTGACAAGCTCGCGATATAATTTGCAATAAAGTTCAGCAGATGACGCCCATCCGTAATCGTTCTTGGCGCCGTTAGCCACGATTCGTTCCCAATGCTCGGCGTCGCCGTAGAACGACAGCGCGCGGCGAATCGTGTACAGCATATCGTGCGCCGTCGGCGGGCCAAACGTAAAACCGTTTCCCGTACCGGTATATTCGTTATACGGCGCAACCGTGTCTTTCAGCCCGCCCGTCTCGCGCACGATCGGCACCGACCGATAACGCAAGGCGATCAGTTGGCTGAGACCGCACGGCTCAAAGCGCGAAGGCATCAGATACAAGTCCGAAGCCGCATAAATCCGTCTCGCCAAGCCTTCGTTGAAGCCGAACCAGATCGCCATCTTGTCCCGGTTGGCGAGCAGCGCGCCGCGCAGCATGTCCTCGATGCCCGGCTCTCCCGAGCCGAGGACGACGAGCTGGATGCGCTCCTTAAGCAGCTCCGACAGCGCCTCTGCGATCAGATCGAAGCCCTTCTGCTGCGTTAATCGCGAGACGATCCCGATCAGCGGCACGCCGGCGTCCTCCGGCAAACCCAGCTCGCGCTGCAGCGCGAGCTTGTTCCGGCGCTTCTTCTCGAGCGAGTCGCGGTAATTGACCGCCAGATTAGGATCGGTCATCGGATTGTATACTTCCGTGTCGATGCCGTTCAGAATGCCCCAGAGGTCGTGCGAGCGCTGGCGAATGACGCCGTCCAGCTTCTCTCCGTACTCTTCGGACTGAATCTCCCGGGCGTACGTGAAGCTCACCGTAGACAGCTTGTCCGCAAAGCGCAGCCCCCCCTTCATGCAGCTCGCCGCGCCGTAAAACTCCAGGCTGTCCTCCGTAAAAGAATCGTCGCCGGTCGTCAGCAGCTCCTGCAGCAGCTCGCGGGAAAACACGCCCTGATACTGCAGATTATGAATCGTATATACGGTTCGAATGTTCCGATATCCCGGACGATTCGCGTATCTTGTTTTCAGCAGGAACGGAATCAGCCCTGTCTGCCAGTCGTGGCAGTGCAGAATGTCGGGCATCCGTCCCAGCTTGTCCAGCATTTCCAGCACGGCGACGCTGAAGAAGACGAACCGCTCCGCCTCGTCGCCGTAGCCGTACAGCTGTCCCCGCTTAAAGTAAAATTCGTTGTCGATTAGAAGGAAGCGAACTCCGTCGACGACTACTTCCTGAATGCCGCAATACTGTCTACGCCACCCAAGCTGCACCTCCGTGACGGCGATCGTCTTGGCGGCCTCCGCGATCTCTTGCGGAATCGCCTCGTACTTGGGCAGAACGACCGTCACCTCCGCCCCCAGCTTGGCGAGCGCCTTGGGGAGGGCGCCGACGACGTCGGCCAGCCCTCCGGTTTTGACGAGCGGCATCGCCTCCGACGCCGCGAACATCACTCTCATTCGTCTACCTCCATTGTTTGCTTCGATCGACATGCCCGTTGACTCCCGACGGCTTAAATCACTTTGCGCTTCAGCGCGATAAACGGCACTTCCGACGAGCCTCTGAGCTGCACCTGCGGCCGGATTTCCACCTCTTTGTCGAGAATGCAGTTTTCCAGCACGCCGTTCTCTCCGATGATGCCGTTCTGCATGACGATGCTGTTGCGCACGACCGCGCCCTTGGCGACCTTGACCCCGCGGAACAAAATGCTGCCCGTCACCGCGCCTTCGATGTCGCAGCCGTTGGCGATCAGCGAATTCGACACGTCCGCTCCGCTTCTGTAATGCGTAGGCGGTTCGTCCTTGACTTTCGTATAGATCGAGCCCGGCTTGAAGAACAGCTCCCGCCATACCTCCGGCCGCAGCAGCTCCATGCTGTGCTGATAATAAGCGGCGATGTTGTTGACGACGCCCAGCACCCCTTCGTGCATATAGGCGCGAACGTTCAACTGATGCAGCCGCGTCAGAATCGCATGCCTGACGAAATGATCGCGCCCCTGGGCCAGCGACGTCTCCACCAGATCCAGCAGCAGCTCCTTGCTGAGCACGTACATCTCCATCGACACGATATCGCTGTCCAGACGGCCGAAATGATCCTGCATTTCCACGATTCTTCCGCTGTCGTCCAGCTTCGCTTTGCGGGCAAGACCGGGCGTGCCCTCCGGCGTCCGCTTGCAGACGACGGTAACTTCCGCCCCGGACTCCCGGTGCTGGTCCAGCACCTTCGCGAAGTCGACGTTGCACACCATATGGCTGCGCGAAATAACGACGTATTCCAGCGGCGTGCGGGTAAAGTAATCGCGATGACGGTAGAAGTGATACAGGTCGCCCTTGCCGAAATCGGTCTGATCCTCCATCGACGGAGGCAGCAGGAACAATCCGCTCATCTTGCGGTGCAAATCCCAGTTCGACCCGGAGCCGAGGTGGTCCATCAGCGACCGGAATTTCCGGTGCGCGAATACGGCGACATTGGGGATGCCGGAGTTGACCATGGAAGACAGTGCGAAGTCGATCAGCCGGTATCTGCCGCCGAACGGCACCGATGCCAGACAGCGGTTGCCCGTCAGCGCCTCCATCTCGTCCGCTTCGTGAATCAGATTGATTACGCCCATCATTGGCAGCTTCATACCGTTTCAGCCTCCTTGTCTTCCGTCGTCAAAGCGATCGTTTCTCCGCTTCCGACAACCGCAATATCCTCCGAATCGAAGCTGCCGACCTGGCAGCCGTCTCCGACAACCGCGCCTTCGCCGACGATCGCGCGAATGATTTTCGCGTTGCGGCCGACGACCGCGCCCGGCAGCAGAATCGAATCCTCGACGAGGCTGCCCTCTCCGACGCGCGCGCCGTTAAACAGCACCGAGCGGTTGATCGCGCCTTCGACGACGCACCCTTCGTTGATCAGCGAGCTTTGCACTTTGGCGGACGGCGCCACATAATGCGCCGGCTGGTTCGGATTGGCGGTGAAAATGCGCCACGAGCGATCGTTCAGCTGCAGCGACGGACGCTCCTCCAGCAAATCCATGTTCGCTTCCCACAAACTGTCGATCGTGCCGACGTCCTTCCAGTAATCGTTGAATTGATAGGAGAATAGCCGCGCATCCTCCGCCAGCAGCGTCGGAATAATGTCCTTGCCGAAGTCGTTGGACGATTGCGCGTTCGCCTCGTCGCGGATAAGCGATTCCTTCAGCACCGACCAGTTGAACATATAGACGCCCATCGAGGCCAGGTTGCTGGTCGGTTTTTTCGGCTTCTCCGCGAATTCGACGATACGCCCCTCCTCGTTCACCTTCATGATGCCGAAGCGGCTGGCGTCCGCCCACGGCACGCTGATGACGGCGATCGTCGCGTCCGCGTTGTTTTTTTTGTGCGCCTCGAGCAGCAGATCGTAATCCATTTTATAAATGTGATCTCCCGAAATGATCAGCACGTATTCGGGATCGTAGCTTTCGAGGAAACCGAGATTTTGATAGATAGCATTGGCCGTGCCCTTATACCACGTGCCGCCCTTCTGGCGAACGTAAGGCGGCAGGACGTGCATGCCTCCCTCGCGCCGGTCGAGCCCCCAAGGAGAACCGATTCCCAAATGGCGGGTCAGCATGAGCGGCTGGTACTGCGTCAGCACCCCGACCGTCTCGATGCCGGAATGCACGCAGTTGCTGAGCGTAAAATCGATAATCCGGTACTTGCCTCCGAACGGCACGGCCGGTTTGGCCAGATCCTTCGTGAGAACGCCCAGACGGCGGCCTTCGCCTCCGGCGAGCAGCATGGCGATGCATTCGTTTTTGCGCATGCACATCAAACCTCCTCAGATGAGTTAGAGAAACGCGAAGCGAGCTCCTCAGTCTCCCACATTAAGACGGTGAGAGCGGGGACGGGAATTTCGATGCTGTACGCTTTGCCGTGCATAGGGATGTCGGTCGCTTGGACCCGTTCGGGCATCGGCGCCCCCGAACCTCCGTAATTGGCGAGGTCGCTGCTGAGCAGAAGCCGATATGTACCCGATTGGCTTACTCCGATGCGATAGACGTCATAGCTTCGTAGAGAGAAGTTGCAGGCGACAACGACGGAGCGCTGTCCGGATTTGTCCCGGCGCTGGAACGACAGCATACATTGGTCGGCATTGTTGACGTCGATCCACTCGAAACCGGCGGGCGCATGATCGTTCTCCCAGAGAGCGGGCCGGTCCAGATAGATGCGGTTCAAATCGCGAACGTAACTGCGCATGCTGTCGTGCAGCGGATAACGCAGCAGGCTCCAATCGAGTCCCGCGTCGTCCTTCCATTCGTCGAATTGGCCGAATTCGCCGCCCATGAAAAGCAGCTTTTTGCCGGGATGACTTATCCAGTAGCCGTAAAACAGTCTGAGATTCGCAAATTTCTCCTCGTAGCTTCCCGGCATCTTGTTCAGCATCGAACGCTTGCCGTGCACGACCTCGTCGTGCGACAGCGGCAGCACGTAATTTTCGGAATAGGCGTAATGCATGGAAAACGTGATCAGAGAATGGCGGTCGGATCTACGGACGGGGTCCGTCTCCATATAGCGAAGCATATCGTTCATCCAGCCCATATTCCATTTGTAATTGAACCCGAGGCCTCCGAGATAGGTAGGCGAAGTGACGGCCGGGTAGGAAGAAGAATCTTCGGCCATCATGAGGCTCTCGGGGTAATAGCGAAAGACGGTT
>Ga0160466_100848_pt1 | contig 11468 bp, 9 predicted proteins | sample HID1971M_E11MG_FD_108245 | JGI IMG/M metagenome (GOLD analysis project Ga0160466, IMG submission 108245) | Enriched millipede-associated microbial communities from UW Madison campus, WI, USA - HID1971M_E11 MG | ecosystem: Host-associated > Arthropoda: Insects > Digestive system > Unclassified ... | reverse complement strand
TGATGCAGGCGACCACCGAGACGACAAGCAGGAATAGCCACTGTTCTCCGATTCCGGCGAAGGAGACGTTCAGCCCGATACTCACGAAAAAGACCGGAACGAACAGCGAGTACGCGATCGGCTCGATTTTCTCCTCCACCGTCTTCTTGAATTCGGTCTGAGCGATGGCGATTCCGGCGGCGAAAGCGCCGATAATGCCGGCCATTTGCAGTTCCTCCGCGAAGTAAGCGAAAGCGAAGCAGATCACCAATGCGGCGCTAACGACCGCCTCGGTTACCTTCAGCGGCGCCAGCCATTTCAGCACTCTCGGGACGACCAACCAGCCAACGGCGATCACTACGGCGAAAAACAGCGCCTTCTTGCCGATCAGCGCGCCAATCGAAATATCCGCTCCCGTTCCGAATGCGCTCATCATAACCGCCAGCAGAACGACAACGAGCACGTCGTCGAGCACGGCCGCGCCGAGAATCGTTGTCCCTTCGCGCGAATTCAGCCTGTTCATATCCTTGAGCACCTGCACGGAGATGCTGACGGAAGTCGCCGACAGCACGACTCCAAGAAATAACGAGGCGGTCGTGCTTAATCCAAAGGCGATTCCGGCAGCGTACCCGCCAGCGAATGGAACGATAATTCCGGCAACGGCCACTGCAAACGCCGATTGCCAATTTCGTCTCATCTGCTCCAGATCGGTCTCAAGCCCTGCGATAAACATTAGCAGCAGCACGCCGATTTCCGCCGCTTGATCGATAAAGCCTCCCTGGGAGACCCAACCGAGCACGGCGGGCCCAAGCGCGATTCCGGCTAGCAGCTTGCCCAGAACGGCAGGCTGTCCCAGACGGACGGACAGATCTCCCGCCAACTTCGTACATAGAATGATCAACATAAGCTCCAAAATGAATTCCACGCGTTTCCCCCCGTTGCATGCTTTCCACAGCCCTAAAAAAGACAAAAAGAAGCCTGCTGTGACAGGCTCCTCCGGATTGCTGCTTATTTTGTTCATGAATAAAGCTTATTATACCGTTTATTTAGCAGCTTCTCAATAGCGGCTTTGGCGCCATCTGCAGGTGGCGGCACTAATCTACAACTCCACCATCGCTTTAATGACCCCCGACGCCGGATCCATCCAGTCCGAGAAAGACTCGATCATGTCGCCGATCGGCGCTCTATGCGTAATGTATCGCTCTACGTCGATGGAGCCGCTTCTCACCGCTTCGTACACCGTCTCGAAATCCTCTCTCGTCGCATTGCGGCTGCCCATTAGCGTCAGCTCGCGGCTATGAAAAAGCGGATCGTGAAAAGCGATGTCGGTTTTGACGAGACCGACGTAGACCAGCGTTCCGCCATGCGCAGTCAGGCCGAAGGCGGAAGCCATCGAAGCCGCGTTCCCGGTCGCATCGAACACGACCGTCGGCAGTTCTCCGTTCGTCAACCTCGCCAGTTCGTCGAGCGCGTCCCCTCTCGCGTTCACCGTCTCGTCAACGCGCGCCCACGATCGGCAGAAAGCAAGCCGAGCTTCGTTCACATCCATAGCGACGACCCTGGCTCCGGCATGACGAGCAAACGCCATTACGCCGAGCCCGATCGGCCCGCCCCCGATCACAAGCGCCGTCTCTCCCGCCTGAAGCCCCGATCTTCTCACCGCATGCGCTCCGATACTGAGCGGCTCCAGCACGGCCGCTTGGTCAAGCGTCAGATCGTTCGCCCGAACGAGATGCGAGAGCGGCACGGCGATGCGCTCTCTCATGCCCCCGTCGATATGGACCCCCAGCACCTTCATAGAAACGCAGCAATTCGTTTTGCCGCGGCGACAGGCGCCGCATTGCCCGCAATGCATATACGGAATAATGCCGACCCGGTCGCCGACGGCCAAACCCGCTTTGTTCTCCCCTATGCGCTCAATAGTTCCCGCAAGCTCGTGGCCAAGCACCCGCGGATAGGTAAAGAACGGCTGATTGCCGCCAAAAGCATGAATGTCGGTGCCGCAAATGCCGACTCTCTTGATGCCGACAATCGCTTCGTCCTCCCCCAACACAGGCTCGGGCAGCTCAATCGGCTCAAAGCGCCCCACCTCCGCGCATACAATTCCGAACATCGTCCCGCCTCCTTATCCTGTAATGCCTTCGTTATATTCCGGTCGGCCGCTTGTCCAGGTCAGATCGCGCACGGGCGCCAAAATGTCCTTTACCTCCTGCAGCAGCGCCGCATCTATAGGCTCCTCCGCCCATTGAGCATTGTCGCGAATGTTGTCCGGGCTGGCCGTGCTGACAAGCGTCGTCGGAATGCGCTCGTCGGCCGTCGAGAACTGCACCGCCAGCTTGGCGATGTTCTCCCCCTGGTTCGCACAATGCTCTGCCGCACGCCGGCAAACGGCTTTCAGCTCGGGGCTCGCAGGATGCCAGTCCGGCGTTCCGCGCAGGCTAAGCAAGCCCATGGACAACGGCGAGGCGTTGACAAGACCGACGTCCCGGCTCTCCAGCAGCGGGAGCAGGCGAAGCAGAGAAGTATCGTTTAGCGAATAATGGCAGTACGAGATGATGGCATCCGCGTCGATCTGCGGGAGCAGTTGTTCAAACAGCGAAAGCGGCAATCCGCAAATGCCATAGTTGCGGATTTTGCCTTCCTGCTTTAGCTTGTGCAGCGTCGGCACGGCTTCCTCCAAAATGATGTCCGCCGGGACAAACTCGATGTCGTGCAAAAACAAGATATCGACGTAGTCGGTATGGAGTCTGGCGAAGCTCTCTTCTAGGCTCGCCCGGATGCGGCCGCCGCTGAAATCGAAGCTGTCCGGACCGTATCTGCCCGCTTTCGTGGACAGCAAATAGCGGTCGCGCGGAACGTCCTTAAGCGCCTTGCCCAGCACGGTCTCGGCTTTCGTCAGCCCGTAATACGGCGAGACGTCGATATAATTGATGCCGCTGTCCAGCGCGGCGTGAACGGCGCGGATCGCCTCGGCGTCGTCGGTCTCCCGGAAGACGGAGCCGAGCGAGGACGCCCCGAAGCTTAGCACCGATACGTCCAATCCCGTTCTGCCCAGCTTGCGTTTTTTCATCAGAGAATCACTCCATCTTTGAAAATCGCGATTTCGCGAAAACCGTTCTCTTCGTTCAGCGTGTGCGCCTCTCCGGAAGCGATGGCGAGCGTCCGCTCCCACAGCTCGTCGGTCAATTCCTCCATACTTTTATCCTTTAACAGGCGACCGGCGTCGAAATCGATCCAGTTTTTTTTGCGCTGGGCCAGTTCGCTGTTGGTCGATAGCTTCACGGTAGGCGCGGGTCCGCCGAACGGCGTTCCTCTCCCCGTCGTGAAGAAGACGATGTGAGCGCCTCCCGCGGTCAGCGCAGTGACGGATACGAGGTCGTTGCCGGGCGCTTCCAGCAGATTCAACCCGGCGCTGTGCACCCGTTCGCCGTACGGCACGACATCGGTTACGATCGAGTTGCCGCCCTTCTGCGTGCAGCCAAGAGATTTCTCCTCCAGCGTCGTAATGCCGCCGGCCTTGTTGCCCGGGGACGGATTCTCGTAAATTTCCTGATTGTGCCGGATAAAATATTGCTTAAAGTCATTGATCAGCGATACGATCCGCCCGAACACGCCTTCGTCCGCAGCGCGATTCATCAGAATCGTCTCCGCGCCGAACATTTCCGGAACCTCGGTTAAGATCGCCGTGCCTCCGAATTCAATCAGCCGATCCGACAGCGAGCCGACAAGCGGGTTGGCCGTGAGGCCGGAGAAGCCGTCCGAACCGCCGCACTTCAGGCCGATTTTCAGCTTGGAAACCGGTACCGGCTCCCGCTCGAACGTCTCCGCGTATTCCACCAATTGTTCGACCAGCACCAGTCCCTCTTCCAGCTCGTCCTCCAACTCCTGCGACTTCATAAATTTGATTCTGCGCGAGTCCGATTCTCCGATCGCTTGCTTGAACTGCTCGATCTGATTGTTCTCGCAGCCGAGTCCGACGACGAGCACGCCTGCCGCGTTGGGATGGTTGGCTAACGACGCCAACAGCTTCTGAGTGAAGCGCAGATCGTCGCCCAGCTGCGAGCAGCCGAACGGATGGGAGAAATGATAGACGCCGTCCACGCGCCCGCGATACATCGCGTTCGCGCGATTGGCAATGATTTCGCACGTCTTGTTGATACAGCCGACGGTATTGATCACCCAGATTTCGTTGCGAATGCCGACTTCTCCATTTGCTCTTACATAGCCTTGGAATGTTTGCCTCGGCGCAGCTTTGGCGCTTGCCGTCTGGGCAGAGGGCTCGTACTTATAATCGAGCAGCCCCTTTAGCCCCGTTCGCAAATTGTGCGTGTGCACCCAAACTCCCGGCCGCAGGTCGGCCTTCGCCTTCCCGATCGAATAGCCGAACTTGAGCACATCGTCGCCTTCCGCGACGGGTCTCGTCAATATTTTGTGCCCTGCGGGCACGTCCTCGGTTAACGTCAGCTGCGTTCCGTCCTCCAGAACGATTGTCTCTCCCGCCGCCATAGCTCTTAGCGCAATAACGACCTGGTCGCGCTCCGATACGCGAAGCCATTCCCTCATGCCTGCTCCTCCTTCGTCCATTCCGCCCACGCCTGCTCCACTTTTTCCGTCAAGCCCGGCCACTGCGCCAAATTCGTTCCCCACAGTTTCTCACAAGCGAGCAGCCGTTCCGCCGTCCGTCTCGGCGCTTCTCCCGTTCGCTGCGCCTCTTCCCATTCTGCTGCCATAACTTCCAATACCGCCGCATCGTCTCGCACCGTATAAGCGCGTCCGTCAAACGCCGCCCCTCTATACTCGTTCCCCTCGCGCCGAACGCGATAATAGCGAAGCAGCGCGGCCAATCCTTTGGCTAACCCGCTTGGTATCGACTGTCCGCTCTGTACATAATGCTCAAGCGAGGGAAGCAGTCGCGCCTTGAACTTGCTGACGCTGTTCATCGCAATATCCGCCAATCTGTGGCGGACGTACGGGTTCATATAGCGGTCGAACACCACCTCGGCGTACGCGTTCATCTCTTCCTGCGGATAAGGCAAAGACGGAATAATCTCTTCGCGTACGGTCGATCTGACGAATGCTCCGAGCTTCTTGTGTTCCATCAGCTCGCGAACATGCTCCGTTCCGCTGAGAATGCCTAGCGGCGTCATCAGCGTATGGGCTCCGTTCAGAATTCGCACCTTGCGCTCCCGATAGGGCTGTAAACTGTCCGTCCATACGACGTTCAGACCCGCACTGGCAAAGGGCAGCAGCTCGTCAAGCTCGGGCTCGCCCTCGATCGCCCATAGATGGTACGGCTCCGCTACGCAAAGAAGCTCGTCGCGATACCCCCACTCGGCGAACCAGGCTTCGGCCTGTTCCTCATCCGGATAGCCGGCCACGATTCGATCCACGAGCGAATTCAGAAAACGGTTAGCCGTTCGCACCCATTCCCGGAACGCTTCAGGCAATCCCCAATCGGCCGCATATTGCAGCACGCTTTCCTTAAGCGCGTCTCCGTTGCGCTCCAGCAGCTCGCAAGGAAGAAACAGCAGACCGCGATCGGCCGCCCCTTCATACTCCAAGTATCTGCGATAGAGAAGGTAGGCGATTTTCCCCGGGAAGGACACGATCGGTTCGCCCTCCGTCAGCGTCTCCGGTCGATAGACAAGCCCCGCCTCCGTCGTATTGGAGACGACAAGCTTCAGCTCCGGGCTGACTGCCAGCCGGATCATCCGCTGCCAATCGTCGTACGGATCGAACGCTTCCGCGAACACGGAGACGATCTCCCTGCGCTCTACCGGCTTCCCTTCGTCGATTCCGCGAAGCACCAGCGTATAGAGTCGATCCTGCTCGTTCAAGGCTTCGATTTTGGGCTTGCCCGACGGCCTTGGCTGCGTTACCGCAACCCCTCCGCGAAACAAACCTTGCTGGCGGCTCGTCTGCACCATCCAATCGAAGAAACCGCGCAAAAAGTTGCCTTCTCCAATTTGCAGCACCGTCACCGGCGCATTATCGGTTATCCGACCTGCCGCCATAGCGTCCACAATCTGCAATTGTTGTCGATTCAGCTTGTTCATCGTTTGTAAAACTCCTTTGCGTTAAGTCCATACAGACGGGCGCGCTCCGCCGCTCCCCAACGTTCGGGCAAGCTCCGCTCGATCACTTCGAACACTTCATCGTATTCTGCGGCAAGCAAGCACACCGGCCAATCGCTTCCGAAGAGAACGCGCTCTGGACCAAAAAGCTCCAGCGTATGGCGCACATATGGCCGGAACTGCTCATACTGCCATGCCGCGTGATCGGCCTCCGTCACCATGCCCGATAGCTTGCAATAGATGCCGGGATGTCCGGCAATCTCGCTCATCTGCGACAGCCACGGCTCCAGTCGTCCCTCGGCGATGGCGGGCTTGGCGATATGGTCGACCACTCCGCGCAAGTTCGGGACGAGGCGCAGCAGTCGGATCAAGGGCCCCAGTTGATCCGAGCGGAGGAGCAGATCGACCGGGACGTCCTCCTCGGCATAAGAGCGAAGCGCTTCCACGAACGCTGGCTCCAAAATGCGGGAAGCGTCCGGCATCTCCTGAATCATCACGCGGAAGCCGACGAATTTCGGATGGGCCGCCATCCGCCGATAATGCTCCCGATGGTTCGGATCGTGCAGGTCGAGCCATCCGACTACCCCTAATATGGAAGGTTCCCGCTCAGCAAGCACCAGCAAATATTCCGTCTCCTCCACTGTAGGAGCTGCCTGTACCGCAATCGTTCCATCTATGCGATGTCTGGAAAGGGACGGCCGAAGGTGCTCCGGCAACAGGTCGCGGTACAGCGTAGGCAGCTCCGGAGTAATCCAGCCGTAGTCGCCTCGTTCGATTTTCCAATAGTGCTGATGCGCGTCGATTCTCATGTAACATCTCCCTTGCATGCCTAAACCGCTCCCGATTCCGGGGGTTGTCGTCGTCCTATTGCTTTTATTTTATCAGCTATAATCGTTGTAAAAAGGTTTAATCCTTGCGAAAATATACTCAATTTTGATATGTTCTAAGCATAACGCATGTCAGGGAGACGCATCCGATGAAAATATACCGCAAACCGTTCGCGAGCGAGCCATTGTTTCCGTTCCAATTCGTCTATAGAGATAAGAAAAGCCCGGAGCGAGAGCTGCCGGACCATTTGCACGATCAATATGAGTTTTTTTACGTCTACACAGGCAAAGCGACGTTCTTCATCGATCAGAAGCTGTACGACATTAAAGCCGGCGATCTGCTGCTTGTGCCGGGCAATTCGATCCATCGCTCGTTTCAGGACGCTCAAGATCCGGTGACCTCGACTGCCGTTTTTTTCGCCCCGAGCTTCGTCTCCGTCGACGATATCGGCGAGTCGTACAGCAGCCTACGCTGCTTCGACCTCGCTCGCAAGCGCAAGCGTTATCGATTGGAGCTCGACAAGCCGCTCCGTTTGGCTACGGAGGAAGCGATGGAGCGCATGCGCGAAGAGCTTGAGAACAAAGCGGTCGGCTATCGCCATGCCGTCAACTTGCTGCTGCAGCAGTGGCTGCTGTTGATCAACCGCCATATGAACAGCCTATTGGAAGACGATGGCGACGAATCCGGCATCGGCCCGCAATGGATGAAGGACGTGCTCCACTATATCGCGGCGCACCCTGCATCCGATCTCGGCCTCGCCGCTCTGGCAAAGCAAGCTTCCGTCACGGGTGCGCATTTCTCGCGGGTGTTCAAGCAGATTACCGGCATGAATGTGACCGATTACGTCAACGCCAAACGCGTCGTGCTGGCCAAGGAGCAGTTGCTTGCCAGCGACGACAACGTCAGCTTGATCGCCGAGCGTTGCGGCTTCGAGAGTCTGCCCCATTTTCACCGCGTCTTCAAGAAGCTGACGGGTACGACTCCGGCGAGTTATCGGCGGGGCTAAGTCGCTTTCGATCCTCCTTCGCCTGGACCGCCACCCTTATTCCCTCGCAAGACCCTCGTTGGCCGAAGGCTTAGCCGAAGCTCTGCCTTTAACGAACAGCAGCACCGGGACTATCGCTGCGCTCAGCGCGATAATGAGCCAGAACGGCAGGCTCTTGTCCGCTTGGTAGAGCGTGGTAGTGAGGATCGGCGTCACGATGGCGGTTATGCCCTGGACGGAGGCGATCAGGCCGGCCACGCCGCCCTGCTGCTCCTTCGATACGGAGAGCGAGGCCGCCGCCATAAAGCCCGGCATAGACATGCCCGCGCCTATCCCGAACAGGAAAAACGCGAAATAGTAATAAGCTTTGCCCCCCGAATAGAGAAAGATCAGCATACCGAGCAAAATAAACAACGAGCCGACCAACATCATCGCCTTGGGCTGAAGCTTCATCCACTTCATCTGAACGACCTGTACAAGCAGCATGGCAACCCCCGCCAGCATCAGTCCGACGGACAGCATTCGCGCCGTTTCCTGTCCGGTCAGATGCAGCATGTCCTGAAAATAAAATCCGCCGACGACCTGGATGCCGATCACCGCGGTCATCGTCACGAAACCCGCTAGCAAATAAATGCGCAGTCCGGATTGGAACGGGTTAACCTTTGGCGGCCTTTCTTGCATGATCGGCTTCGCCGGAGGAATGAACAGCAGCGCCGCGGCGAACGCCACGAACGACAGCACCGTGCCGAAATAAAGCGGCCACAGCAGCCCGATTCCGGTGAACGCCCCCGCGATGGCCGGACCGAACACCAGGCCCATGCCGTTCGCCGCGCTAATGATCGCCATGCCGGCCGTACGCTCCTGCCCTTCGGTCACGTCGCCCATATAAGCCTGCGCCGAAGAAAGCACTGCCGGGATAAACAGACCGATCATGCTGCGCGTAACGATAAGCAGCGCGACCAGCATCCCGCCGGCGATCCAGCCCTTAAGACCGGAGTACAGCGCCAGCGCAAACAACAGGCAGCTTACGCCCATTCCGATAAATCCCGTTAAAATGATCGGCTTCCGCCCTCTCGTATCGCTCCGACGGCCCCAGATCGGAGCCATGATCGCCATCCATACGGAGCCAAGCGAAATGATCCAGCCGGAATGGCTTTCGCTTAAGCCAAGCTCGCGAATAAGCGGCGGCATGATCGGCGAGATCAGCATCAGGCTGAGCATGGCTACGAATACGCTGAAAAAAATACTGGCTTTGATTCTGAACATCTTATGCTTCTCCTCTCCTTCTCTCGTCTGGACTAAACGATACAGGAGAGGTCGGCGTTTCGCCGCCTCTGTACGGATTTTCTTGCCGCTCCACGGATTATTCGTGCGCGCCGTCCCCGCGCTAATAGATCCGTTTGACCGCCGAAGGCTTGATGCCGAACGTTTTGCCGAATTGCTCGGAGAAGGCGCTGATATTGCTGTAGCCGGTCTCGATCCCCGCCTGCGTGACGTTGCAATGTCCGCTGCGCAGCAGCTTCATCGCATGGTCCATCCGGATTTGCCGCAAGTAATCGAACACGGTGGATTGAAAAATGGCCTTAAACCCTTTTTTTAGCTTGAAATCGTTGATGCCCACCCGCTTCGCCAGCGCAAGCAACGACGGTGGGTGCCGCATCTCCGCTTCGAGAATTTCCGCCGCCCGGCGCACCCGGCGCAGGTCTTCCCTCGACAGTCCCTCGCAGACGGGCACCGGATCGAACAGCTGCATAAAGTACAAGTTCAGCAGCTCGTAAGCGGCTGCTTCCATCAGCAGCGGAGATCGTCCCGTCCCTCGCAGCTCGCCGATCAGCTGATTCGCCAGATTCAAGCCGCGCTCGTCGGGCACGAAGTCAAGCTGCTTAAAGACGGCTCCCTCCGTCAGCCGCTCGAAATGCCGGTTGACCGGACGCGTAAGCGCGGACATCGCATATTCGAACAGCTCGACCGGAATGCCAAGCGCGAACGAACAGATCGGCTCCTCGCAGCCGAAATCGAATTTGACGTCGAAATCCTGCATCAGCAGCAAAGCCCCCTTGCCGCTCTCCAACGTAAAATCCAGCCCGGATATGCTTGCGGAGCGTCGTCCCGACATGGCGAACTGCAGCTCGACCATTCGCTCCCGCGTCGCAAAGCGATTCGTCTGCCGCGAATGCAGCCGATACTCCGAATAAACGATTTCAATCCCGCTGTAGGTGCTTAATCGATGGATCGTCCCTTCCCCTACGGACGGAGAGAGGGAATAAGTCGTCGGGCCGATGCGGGAAAAAGGAGCGGTATCGAAATAAAGCTGATAGATGGTATCCAAGGAGGCGTTCATACCTGCTCCCTCCCTAATTAATTAATGAGAATTATTCTCAATTAAGTGTAGCCGACATTTTGATTATTTTCCACTATAAAAATTGTGTACCAGGATTGGCGATTTGCGGATTGCCGCTAATCTGTCTGTCATGTTGTAAAAATTCTTGAGCAGAAAGACGAAACCTAATTGAGGCGGGGCAAGGTCTGAGAGGTAGGAGAAAATAAAGTGAAATGTTTCGATATCAACCCTAGGGCGTGTATGCAGACTCCGAGGATAGCAGATATGGCCGAATTTTCGTTCCATGCAAGGAACTTTTTTAAAGGCGTACCGGGGGTACGTCAAGCAAAAGTGACGAAGCAGGCGCGAAAAGGCGGTGATATATGCCCCTGAGCGGGTTTGCATACACGCCCTAGTTACGGACGGGGGGAGAGTCGGTTGGACAGCATACGATAAAGCGGAAAAGCAGGCTTATATATGGGGAAAGAGACATTTTGCGGGAAATAGAGCGGTTTCTCCGTCTTAAATTCGAGAAAAGTGGATTTATTGAAATTTAAAGCGGGAAAACCGCTTTATTCATGCCGAATCCGCCCGGTAGCCGGAAATAAAGCGGAAAAACCGCCTTATCTCCAACTATAGAATCGGGGCTTGAGGGCTGCGCCGCTTAACTCCATTCAACTCAACAACTGAATGCCTGATAACACTAAGCCGATCAGAAAGCCGCACAGAGCGCCGTTGACGCGAATCCATTGGAGATCGCCGCCAATTTTCTCTTCCAGCATCTCGACGAGCTGCTTGTCGTTCATCTTGTCGATGTTGTCTTTAATCAGCAGCCCGATGCGATAATGGTTCGCTTCCACGGCGTCGGCGACGAAAGCGAGCACTTTGCGTTCCGCCTCTTCCACGGTCTCGGGTTCGGCTTGAAGCCTGCGCACGACATAGCGGAGCGCGGAGACGACTTTGCGCCCGCCCCGTTCCATCTCCTGCTCCAGCGCCGAAAGTATCGATTGGCGCAGCGACTCCAGACGGTCCAGCAAAAACTGACCGCTGTCCGGATGCTCGATTTTGTCCAAGACCCAAGATTTGCCCTGCGACAGTAGCGACCCGTTGTCTGCAGCCTCTCTCAACTGACGGCGAATTTCCGTCAACAGCTTGTCCCTGTTCGCGTTTCCGGGCATGAGCAAATCCCGGATGCTCGACAGCAGTAGCTGCTGAATCATCCCACCCAGCTTGTCCTCGCTCATAAATCCGGCGAAAGCCTGCACCGCAAAGCCCATAAACC
>Ga0160466_100846_pt1 | contig 11480 bp, 10 predicted proteins | sample HID1971M_E11MG_FD_108245 | JGI IMG/M metagenome (GOLD analysis project Ga0160466, IMG submission 108245) | Enriched millipede-associated microbial communities from UW Madison campus, WI, USA - HID1971M_E11 MG | ecosystem: Host-associated > Arthropoda: Insects > Digestive system > Unclassified ... | reverse complement strand
TCTTCGGTCACGATCTGAACCAGCTTCTCATCGATACCTGCCAGCAGCGCCTGCTCGGTATAGTGTGCCGTCAGCTCGGGCGAGTTCATCAGACTGCTGGCATACAAGGCAACCAGCCATCGATCCTGTAGCGGCAAACTCAGGTCGGACGAAAATAGTGCGGCATAGCTTGCCTGCGTGCCGTTCTTAACTTTTTCCCTGAACTGCCGGGCCTGCCAGGTTTTACTGTCCGGCTTCAGATTGAGCAGCGTATCGATCAGATCGAATGCCTCTGCGCTTTGCATAATATTTCCTTTGCGTTGTTGCTCGTAAATTCATGACGTATGCGATATGACATTCTAACGGAGACAGCAAAAAAATTCGCGCTCCTGTACACTGCCGTTGTTATCGACCGGATGCACTTTGGTCACTTTATGCAGCCATATGAATCCAATGCCGCAATTTCATGTTTTATTATTTGCACCACTGCTTTCTGACGCGCCACGGTAAACCTGGCCTCGACCGACGACACGCTAATGGCAAACCTGGGGCATCCACCTCTGTCGGCGACGGCCACACCCACCCCAAGCACGCCCTGCACGGCAGCGTTACCAACTGCAGACCATCCTCGCTCTCGCGTCGCCTTCATCAGCAATCGCAGCTTTTTCACTGAAATTGCCCCATAGGGATAGAGTTTTTGTTCATTCTCGGCAAGGATACGCTCCTGCTCGGACTCCGGCAGGTAAGAAAGCAATGCCAGCCCGGCCGCCCCCACGCCCATCGGCTGCTTATGATCAATCTGGATGGAGAGAACCTGCAGGGGGTAAGTGCCGATTTCCCGATGGATGCATAAAGAATCCGCGTTATCCTGCCTGATCAGAAAAGACGAATCTCCCGTCTGCTCGCTGATCTTTCTCAATACACCCTTAAATTGCTCTGATTCAGCACCAAAATCGGCGATCTGATTCAGTTTGTCGCGATTGTATATGTAGCGACCTGTGTCAGAAATCTCATTGATATATCCGTTATTGAACAGCACGCTGACAAAACGGTACACCGTCGGTCGTGATATTTGGGTCCTGGCTGCGATCTGTGCAATCTTCAATCCAGAGGCATCGGCAGTGCTGAGTGCCTCCAGTATTGCCAGGCCACGTACCAACGTCTTGGGCTCATCCTTGTAATGCATATCTGCTCCCTATGTCCAAATTATGGACAAATTGATTTTGTCACACTATTGAACCTGACTAGAATGCAGCTGCATATCAACACAATAAAACATGAGACTGGAGACATGATGAAAACAAAATGCTTTGGCATGACGGCGCTGACGCTGGCGCTACTGTCAGCCTCCCCTGCTGTGGCAGCGGCCTATCCCGATCGACCAATCAACCTGGTCGTCGGCTATTCCGCGGGAGGCGCCACCGATATCCTCGCAAGATTGATCGCGAAAGGCCTATCCAGCCAATTGGGTCAAACGGTTATTGTGGAAAACAAACCCGGGGCCAACAGCAACATTGGCACCGAATACGTCGCCCGGGCAAAGAACGATGGCTATACCCTGCTGGTCGGAAGCATTGCCAACACGATCAACCGTTCACTTTATAAAAACCTGAATTACGATTATCTGAAAGACTTCAAAAGTGTCGGCTTCATCGCGTCCATCGGCAATGTGCTTGTCGTCAATCCGAAAAAAAACATCAGTTCAGTGGACGAATATATTTCGTATGCAAAAAAGAATCCGGGAAAGCTGACTTGCGCCTCATCAGGCATAGGGTCGTCTATTCATATGTCATGTGAGCTGTTCAAGATTTTGACGGGCACGAACATTCTTCATATTCCATACAAAGGCAGCGGTCCCGCAGTTAACGATTTGCTGGGTGCCCAGGTCGATTCAATGTTTGACAACATTCCTTCATCTGTAGCAAGAATCAAATCGAACAAGCTCGTACCGCTGGCGGTGACAACAGAAAAGCGTGATCCCGCGCTCGCCGACGTTCCCACCTTCAAGGAACAAGGGATTGACAACTTCCTGGTCAGTTCGTGGTTTGCAATTGCAGCCCCAAAAGGGACTGACGACACGATTATCAGCAAACTCAATGATGCATTGAACAAAGTGATCGCCAGCCCCGAAGTCAAAGATAGCTTTGCCAAAAACGGCTATACCGCAGCGCCCGTAGAGAACACCCCGGCCTATCTGGATCAATTTACGGGGGACGAAATTGCGAAATGGGAACAGGTCGTGCGCCAGGCAAAGCTGCAGGCCAACTGAAAGAAGGTAACAACAAGATGTATCCAATCGATTTTTTTTACAGAGCAGCCCTGCGCTATCCCGAACGGATGGCCATTGAATCCAGGCAGCAAAGCATCCGTTATGCCGCATTGGCAGACCAGGTAAGCGCCCTGGCTTGCGCGATCCGCAAACTGGACGATGAACCCGGTTCCATGGTCGGGCTGTGCGCGCAGAACTCAGTTGCCTATATTGTTGCCATGCTTGCCATTATGGCTGCCGGCAAGGTATGGGTGCCGCTCAATTACCGAAGCACACCGACAGAAATCAGAAGAATTACAACCGTCATCAAGCCGTCTATTATCATTCAGGACAGCTATGGCGCAGCATTGACCGCCGGCCTGGAGAACGTAGAAATCATCAATACAGATGATATCCCCATCTTGATCGAACAATTTACCGGACAGCATCTTCCCGAAGCGATCAGAAGCGATGACGATATCCAGGCCATCAAATTCACGGGCGGCACGACCGGTATGCCCAAAGGGGTAATGCAACCGTACCGAGCCTGGGTTGCCGTTATTATCAATCAGATCCACGGCTGGAAAATAACAAACAATGACAAATTTGTTATTTGCGCGCCCATCAGCCATGGCACCGGAACTTATGTTTTGCCGGTACTGGCGCAGGGTGGCTGCCTGGTGCTGTCCGGATCAGCAGAAGCGGCCGACATTGTGCATGCATTCAGGGAACAAAAGGGTACGATGACCTTTATGCCCCCGACCCTCATCTACAAGCTGATCGCCGCAGCCGAATCAGAAAAGGATTTCCCGTGCCTGCGGCTACTGATATACGGTGGAGCCGGCATGCCGCCGGAAAAAATAGCACGTGCGCAGGATTTTTTCGGTAATGTTCTTGCCACGACCTATGGGCAAACAGAAGCACCGCAAATAGCCACGTTGATCGGGCCCGAAACACTGGCGCAGCCGCAATACCGCGCTTCTGTCGGACAAGCGAGCTGGTTCACCGACATTGCGATTGTGGATCAACAGCAGAATCGGCTGCCCACGAATGAAACCGGTGAAATTGTGATCCGCGGCGATCTTGTGATGACCGGCTACTGGTGCCTGCCCGAGAAAACAGCCGAGACAATAAAAAACGGCTGGTTGCATACGGGCGATGTTGGGTTTATAGACGAAAAGGGGTTTGTCTTCATCAAAGACCGAATTCGCGATGTGATTATCACCGGTGGTTTCAACGTCTATCCAATTGATGTTGAGAATGTTCTATCGCAGCACGTCGACGTGTACGAGTCAGCGGTATTCGGAATTACAGATGAAAAATGGGGCGAGTCGGTTAACGCCGCTGTTCAATTGCACGCTGACAGTGCTGCCACAGCGGACGAACTCAAGCGACTGGTCAGAGAAAAACTGGGCCCGGTTCACACGCCGAAAAACATCTATTTCTTTGCAAGTCTGCCCAGATCGCCAGTGGGCAAAGTGCTCAAAAAAACCATTCAGGAACTGGTCCTGTCCGGCATGCAGGACACCACCGAAACACGCCAATTGTAAAAAGGAGTACACGATGAAAGAGCCCGTCACTGAACTATGCGCACACTCACTTACCGGCATGAACTACCGCGATAAGGATCTTGTCAATGATCTGATCGGAGAAGCGACCTTTACCGAGGTCATGTTCCTGCAGATCATGGGAAGAAAAGCCCGCCCGGTCGACATCAAAATTGTGGATGCAGTCCTGGTTACCCTCATGGAACACGGGCTGACGCCAAGCGCCATTGCAAGCAGACTGATCTACATGAGTGCGCCGGAAAATCTGCAGGGCGCGGTGGCCTCGGGACTGCTGGCCGTAGGCAGCCAGTTTGTAGGAACAATGGAAAACTGCTCGATATTGCTGGACGAGATCATTGCCTCGCCCAATCAGCAAGAAGCAGCGCTGGCTATTGCCACAAGATATAAAGACCAGAAACACCCCCTGCCTGGATTCGGTCATCATCTGCACAAGCCCGATGATCCCCGTTCATTGAAACTGCTAGACCTTGCCGATAGCGAGCCGGCGCTGGAGCGCCAATATATCGACACGCTCAAACTGTTGGGCCACGCTGTGGACCAGGTATACGCCAGGCACATTACGATCAACGCGACCGGGGCGGTTGCTGCCTTGCTTGGCGCCATTGGCGTGCCATCTCGATTGATGCGCGGTTTTGCTGTGATCTCACGAGCGGCAGGTCTGGTTTCTCATATCGCCGAAGAACAGAACATCCCATCTGGCCGTTTTATCTGGGAGACCATTGATCAGGCCATTCCATACTCCAAAAGGGACACTGACAATGAGTGATACAGACAAGGTGGTACTGGTCGCCGGCGCCGGCAGCAGTGCACCCGGCTGGAGTATCGGCAAGGCAACCTCAGTACTCATTGCCCAGTCCGGCGCAAAAGTCATAGCCCTGGATTGTCATGCCGATGCCGCCCGGGCGACCGCCCAGGAAATCGAACGCATCGGTGGAACCTGTTTACCCTTGCAAGGCGATATTACCCGTCCCGAAGAAATGGATCGCGTGGTGAAAATTGCCACGGAGCGATTTGGCCCCATCTCGACCCTGATCGCCAATGCAGGCATCGGAAAAACCGGCGGCATCCAGGAAACCTCCGTTGCCGATCTCCAACGCATCCAGCAGACCAATGTTGAAAGCCTGCTGCTGCTTTCAAAACGCTTGATCCCAGGCATGATCGAGCGCGGCGCAGGCTGTATTGTGTCTGTTGCCTCCGTAGCGGGCATCCGTTATGTCGGATATCCTCACTTGGCTTACAGCGTTACCAAAGCGGCATTGATACAGATGACAAAACTGATTGCCCATGAATATGCTGATCGAAATATACGAGCCAATACCGTTATCCCTGGGCTGATTGACACGCCCAGGATCCAGCAAAATGTTGCCGCTGTTTTTTCCTCGTCCAGTGACATGGATGAAGTTCGAGAAAAAAGAGATGCCCAGGTTCCGATGAAAAGAATGGGCACCGCCTGGGAAGTGGCCCATGCCATCGCATTCCTGGCATCCGATCAGGCTTCGTATATCACAGGTACGGAACTGATCGTGGATGGCGGGCTCACCGGAAAATATTAGCGCCTACGTAGCAGATCACTCACAATCGGATCAGCCCTGCGCTTCTCGCCTGATGGCGCAAGCCTGGTCCGTGGCCATCCAAAGGCTAATGCGATCGCCTGTCCTTAAGGTGCGCCCTCACAGCATTCTGCAGGAACTCCTTGACGGCAGTCCAACTATGCTCGTCGGACTTGGCATTGGCCGAGGGTATACCGCCGCCGGTATTGATCTTGCCGGAAACCGGGTGTGCATAGACCAACTGGGTCGTCGGCACATAGGGGAACACAATGCTGTGGCCCCCGTCCTGCGTGTCCACCCACTGCACGATATGCTCAAAGCCGACCTGGCCCAGATGGTCATAGATCATCTTGCTGTACAAACTGGATGGCCAGGCACCGTCATCGGTGGCGGACAGCAGAATGATCGGTCCCTGGATCTTTTCGACCTCGATGCGCGCGCGGGCTACCGCCTCGCTATCCTGCAGCGCAGTCATGATGGCTCGTGCATGGCGGTGCGGCGACGGGCCTTCGTCAAACGGCGCCCAGGTGGCCGTTTTATTGTCTTGCCAGACGTGCGTCAACGGTTTGCCGTTAAGCAGCCAGGCAGGACCTTCGCGACCCACTTTCGGATCGGCGGCGTTTTGTCCACTATGCACCACTGCGCCAGGCACATACGCCACAACGGCACTCACGTCCAGTGGATAAATGCTGGCCAGAAGCAGTACCAGTTCTCCGCCACGCGACTGACCGCTCAGGGCGACAAAGCCACCAAGCGGGCGCTGCGTTCGGCGCAACCAGTCCATGCCATTCCTGAAATCCTCCCGTGGCGTGTTGGAAATATAATCGGACAATCCCGGCGCCTTGAAGTAACCCAATGCGAATGCAATATAACCACGCGACGCATACAATGCCGCACGCGGCTCGTTGATACCGCCACCGGAGCCGTTCAGAATCATGACGGCCGGATGAGGCCCTGGCGTGGCAGGTAAGAACAGTGTGCCCACCAGGCCATCCTCGCGTACCTCAATACGTTCTACGCCCTCTTGCATCAAACGCTGTGTCAATGTTGCACGCAGTGTATTGGTGGGTGTGGTCACGGTCAGTTCGGTAATCAGCGGTTGCGCCATCGTGTCGGCAAAGACTTCGCGGCAATTATCCTGTGCCGGCACCTGCGACCACAGTAAACCCATGGCAGACACCTCCTGGTAACTACCAGCCAGCGGCGCCTGGCGCGTCAAATCCACAACGCCTTGCGCGTCGGCTTCAAAGTCAGCCTGACTGCGCCATGTCACACCACCGGCGCGCTCAGTCTGGCTGGCAATCGTAATACGCTGGCCAGCCGACAAACCCTCAACGCGAATGGCGCGTGGTTCGTCAATCAGCGCATCAGCCGGTGTTACCGACAGTATTTCATTTGACATAGATTTTCCATTAATTCCGCGCCCGCGGCATCGTCAATGGCCCGGGGCAGATGAAAAATCTGCGCGTCGGGCCCGCAAAGCATTAATGACGGAGCGCTGGTATTGCCGCTGCTCTCAGCTTATTCCTTGGTTACCATGACCGGTACGGTGCGATCCGAACTCAAGGGTTTGACAACAAGCCCTTTGCGCGCCGCCCAGATGTTTTTGTAATGGAACATGGGAATTACACCCACATCATCGGATACCACCTGGGCTGCGTCCTGCATGATTTTTTCACGTTTGGCATCATCGAACTCTTCGGTGGCCTGCTTCAGATAGTCGTCGTGCTTCTGGCTGCTGTAGTGACCCCAGTTGGACGCACCCAACCCTTTATCAGGGTTCACGGTAGCCAGAATATTGACCATCGCGTAGCTGCCCTCGCCGGTTCCGTTACCCCAGGCAATCACAGACATGGCGTATTCATTTTTCTTGGCGGCGCTTGAATAGACCGCCCATGGCACGACAGACACCTGCGTTTTTACCCCAATGCGACTCCAGAACTGAGCTACGGCCTGTACCGTTTCGGGCGCCAGCGGATAACGGTCTGTCGGTACGTGGACCGTCAGATTAAAGCCATCCGGGTAGCCGGCTTGCTTCAGCAGGTCTTTCGCTTTCTGGGCATCAAAGGCAATCGGTTTGATATTCGGGTTGTAGCCAATCGAGTCCTTAGGCATCCACTGGTCGGCTACCGTCACACTGCCCTGCAAAATGCGATCGGCGATGGCATCGCGATTGATGGCCAGCGACAGTGCCTGGCGGACCCGCACGTCCAGCAGCGGATTTTTGTCCAGCGGCTTGCCATTGTTATCGGTGATGAATTTGTTGGGTTTTGGATTGAAGCTCGGCTGCAGCAAGAAAACGCGCAAGCCATTGTAGGCAAACACGCCGACTTTCGGATCACTTTCCAGTTTCTTCAGATCGGCAACTGAGACTTTATCGATCACGTCCACATCGCCGGAGAGCAATGCCGTAGAACGTGTTGCCGCGTTGGCCACATAGCGGTAAGAAACTTTGTCCCAAAGCGGCTTGTCACCCCAATAGGTGGGGTTGGCTTCCACCTGAAAACCCGCACCGGGCGTGTAGGAAACCAGTTTATACGGACCGGTACCGATCAGCGCCTTTCCTGAATTGAAGTCGTCGCTTGTCGCGTTCTCGGTGCTTTTTTTCTGTACCAGATGTACAGAAGCCAGATTCAGCGGCAAGCCCGGATTGGGAATCGTGGTTTCAAATACCAGCGTGCCTGGTTCTTTTTCAGTCACGCTCTTGATCGTGCGCACGTAGCCTGTGAATGGTGCGACCGAACCGGGCACCTTGCGGATGCGTTCAATGGAATAGATAACGTCTTCCCCCGTGAACGGTGTGCCATCGCTCCATTTGACGTCTGGACGCAATTTGAACTCCCAGGTCGTCGGGCCCGTGTTCTTCCATTCCGTTGCCAGACCCGGCAGCAATTTGTTATCGTAATTATTGACCAGCATGTCAAAAAAGAACAGGCCGGCAGAGCGGTCACCCGCGAAGTTATTCAGTTGTGGATCCAGCGAAGACAGATTGTCGGCAAAGGCGATCTTCAGTTCTTCTGCGTGGGCCATATTGCCTGCGGCCAGCAGGCTTGCTGCAATGGCAGCCAATACGCGCTTTTTCATTTGTATTCCTTTAAAAGGTTACCGCTACTTAATCAATATAATCAACACGATCGAAATCGGGCAGTTAATCCCTGATGCCCACTCAGGTTTGGTCATTCAGGTGGCAGGCACTCATATGTCCGCCGGCCACTGCTTTGAGCAGCGGGACTTCGGCACGGCAGCGAGGCATGACATGCGGACAGCGTGGATGAAAATGGCAGCCCGCTGGCGGATTAAGCGGACTGGGTATTTCACCCTTGATAATCGAAAATACTTTCTTGCGATCCCGCATTTTGGGAATCTCGGCCAGCAGGGCCTGGGTGTAAGGATGATTGGGTTTGCTGAAAATCTCGGCAACCGGGGCCTGTTCCACGATGCGACCCAGATACATGATCACCACGCGATCGGACAAATGCTCAACCACACCCAGGTCATGACTGATAAACAGATACGTCAGGCCCAGTTGTGCGCGCAGTTGCATGAACAGATTCAGAATCTGCGCCTGAATGGATACGTCCAGAGCGGCAACGGCTTCGTCACAGACCAGCATATCGGGCGCCACGGCCAATGCCCGTGCGATACCGATGCGCTGGCGCTGACCGCCGCTGAACTGGTGCGGAAAACGGTTGCGCAGGCTGGCCGACAAACCGGCGCGCTCCAGCTGTTCAGATACATACTGGTCCAGGCCGCGCGCCGATACCATGTTGTGCAGTCGAGGAGACTCTCCCACAATGTCGCGCACGCGCATGCGCGGATTCAGGCTGGCATAGGGGTCCTGGAAAATCATCTGGATTTTCAGGCGGGCCGCCTCGGCCTCATGCCTGGGCAGCGTTTTAAGGTCCTGGCCGTTGACCAGCACCTGACCGGCTGTCGGCTCCATAATACCGGCCACCATCCGGCCCAGCGTCGACTTGCCACAACCGGATTCGCCCACCAGGCCGACTACTTCGCCTTTGGCTATATCCAGACTGACATCATCCACGGCACGCGTAAGCGCCGAGGGACGCGTCAACCTGAGTTTTTGCAGCCAGGGATCCAGTATGCCGTCACTGGCATGACCAAAGGTCTTGGACACATGGCTGACCCGCATCAGCGGCACTTTTATTGCATCTGTCATAGGGCCACTTCCGTTTCGGGAACAGCGCCCGGATGATAGCAACGCACCCGATGACCGGCCGCCAGTTCATCCAGCGCCGGCATCGTGTCACAAACAGCGGTACGTCGCGGGCAGCGCGACGCGAACGCACAGCCGGCGGGCAATGACAGCAGATTGGGCGTCATGCCCGCGATCTGCCGCAGTGGCTGCCCTCGTACATTATTGGCGGGCAGGCTTTGGATCAAGCCCTGGGTGTACGGGTGCTGCGGGTTGTCCAGCACCTGGTCTACCGTGCCGGCTTCCACAATTTTTCCGGCATACATCACGTGCAAATCATCGGCCAGCCCGGCAACCACCGACAGATCGTGGGTAATCCAGATCAGGGCCGTGCCGTAACGGGCCGACAATTTCTGTATTTCCGACAAGATCTGCGACTGAATCGTGACATCCAGCGCCGTCGTGGGCTCGTCAGCGATGATCAGATCGGGTCGCAGCAACAGCGCGATGGCAATGGCCACTCGCTGGCGCATGCCGCCCGACAACTGGTGCGGATAAGCCGACAATCGAGCTTCAGGACTGGGAATGCCCATCAGGCCCAGCATGTCGCGCGATTGTTCCCAGGCCTGTTTGTGGCTGATTTTTTCGTGCGCGCGCAGGGTTTCGATCATTTGCGTATCCACCCGCAGCACCGGATTCAATGTCATCATTGGATCCTGGAAAATCATGGAGATGCGGTTACCGCGCAGGCGACGCAGTTGCTGTTGCGGCAGGCGCAGCAGATCCTGTCCTTTGAACAGAATCTGTCCGCCAACGATACGGCCCGGCTCATCAACCAGACCCATGATGGAAAAACCCGTGACTGATTTTCCTGAACCGGATTCACCGACCAGCCCCAGAATGCGCCCAGACTCCAGTTGCAGAGATACACCGTCTACCGCCGGCACCTGGCCCGCCCGGGTCATGAAATGCGTGCGCAGATCGCGCACTTGCAGCAAAGGCGTCGTACTCATCGCTGCCTCCGCGGATTGAAAATTTCCCGCAGGCGATCGCCCACCAGGTTCAGCGCCACGATGGTGACCAGTAGCGCCACGCCTGGAAACAGGCTGATCCAGTACTGCCCCGAGAGCATGTACTGATAGCCGTTGGCGATCAGCAATCCCAGCGAAGGCTCTGTCACGGGCACGCCCAGCCCCAGGAAACTCATGGTGGCTTCCAGCGTAATCGCACGCGCAACCTGCAAGGTACCGATCACAATCAAAGGTGGCAGACAATTGGGCAGAATGTGCCGCAGCATGATTCGCCATTGGGGGATATTCAGGCTTTTTGCCGCCTCGACATATTCCTTTTGTCGCTCTGCCAGCGCCTGGCCCCTGGCGGTGCGCGCATAATAGGCCCACTCCAGTATCACAAGCGTCAATATCACATTGCCAATACCCTTGCCCAGATACGCCAGAATCATCATCGCAATCAGAATCGATGGGAACGACAGCATTAAATCCACCGTGCGCATGATAAAGCTGTCTACCCGGCCGCCGGCATAGGCCGACAGCACGCCCAATACTGTTCCGACCACGCTTGCAATAAGTGCCGAACCCACGCCGACCGTAAGACTGATACGCAGGCCATACAGGATGGCAGACAGCAGGTCCCGTCCCTGTCCATCTGTCCCCAGCCAGTAGTTATAGGTGCCGGCGCCGTTGGCACTGCCTGGCGCCAACCGCGAATCCAGGATATCCAGTTGCATCAGATCATAAGGATTTTGCGGTGTCAGCCAGTGGGCAAACACCGAACCGAAAGCCAGGAGCAACAGCAGCGCAAAGCCGACCACGGCACGTTTGGAAGAGAAAAAATCGGCCAGCCTTTCGCGAAATAGCGAAGGCTTGGGCGCAGCAATCACCGCTTGCACGGCGGACTCGGTCACCGGCTGGCTCATCGCGCGCCCTCCAGCCGGACTCGCGGATCAAGCAAGCGATAGG
>Ga0160466_100815_pt1 | contig 11972 bp, 5 predicted proteins | sample HID1971M_E11MG_FD_108245 | JGI IMG/M metagenome (GOLD analysis project Ga0160466, IMG submission 108245) | Enriched millipede-associated microbial communities from UW Madison campus, WI, USA - HID1971M_E11 MG | ecosystem: Host-associated > Arthropoda: Insects > Digestive system > Unclassified ... | reverse complement strand
TAAAGGAGTGGGGAGGGGGTGTCAATCGAATAAGTGGCTAAGTGCCATATTGCCTTTGGCTCGTCTTTCGCAAAAAGCCCCGACCTATTCAGGCCAGGGCTTTCCTGTGTGGGAGCCGGGCTTGCCCGCGATGACGTCAGCCCGCGAACCACACGACTTCTTTATTGCTCAACATTCCCTGGCGACTCCAACACCTTCACCACATCATCAATCACCGCCTTGCTCATCTCCTGCAAATAATGCGACGCCCAGGCATAACGGTCCGTGCCCTGCGTCAACGCCGCATCTTCTGCGAGCAGCTTGGCGAGGTGGAGCAAGTCGGAAACGTGATGCAAGGCTTCATGCAGGGAAACACCGCTGTTGACGCGGAACAGAGGTTGGTCGGAGTGAAAGGAAAAGGGGGTGACGCCGAGGGTGGTTAACGCGGATGGATTTGGAGCGGTCATTGGTAGAACTCCCGTATCGAAGTGAGAGCTACCACGTTCGTCATATGAACGAATGCGTGGCGCTAAGGCGCCTGCATCAAGTCGGGTTCTCAGGCCCGGTCGCCAAATTGCAGCGACGGGGACGAGATTAGCGTGGTGGGGCGTGGGGAGCAATCGTGAAACTAGATCGGTTAGGCGTCTGCTGGGTTAAGAGCAAGGATCGACTGACCAATTATTGGTTTTATGGGAGCGGCATAATTATTGGCTATCCATAGTTTTGTATAAAAGCTCGGTTGCTAGCGAAGGCGATGGCTGGGGAGGCACTCGTTCATTTGAGGTTGAGAGAAAGCACTTGTTGTCTTGCCAAGCAGATCATCGGTGGGTTGTATGGCTCCGCGGGGCTTCCGTATAGCAGTGTGTGGAAAAATAGGACGTGCGGAAACGATAAAGCCCTCACATTTCTGCGAGGGCTTCGTTTTGTATGGAGGCACCAGACGAACGGTAGTGGTCGGCGGGGCTAGGTTTTCTGCGGGTCTGGAATTCGGTAGAAAATTTGGCGTACCCCTACTAGTAACTATAAATAAATCAGTTAGTTATGGCACTCAGTGGAGTCGAACTGGGGCTTCACTGACGGGTAGCAATTTATTCAAATTGAGCCTGAGCTCGCTAGCGCGTCCTAGGGTGAGCACCGCCTCATAGCTCTGTCATCAATGCTTATTTTGTCGTGCCTTAGCTGAATCGCGTCCTTTCCCCAAAGCTGCTTATTGGCGACGAACGTGGCTATTTCTCGCTGCTGTGCGTTGTGTGTGTAGGTAGCCAGTTTCCTGGCAAATACGATATTACCCACGGCACAGTTATGGGATTTGGAAAGCAGTAGGTAATTGCCGAGGCAGTTTAGATATTCAGAGGTGAACGTTTCATCGTATTCATCGTATCCGTGGGGCATGCCTGCGGGTTCACTCGTAGGTGCAATGTGATAATTTTTTGAAGAGAAAAATGGGGCTGAAAGTAATTAAGTGCATACAGTAAAGGTGTGCTCAATACACTGATGGTTAGTGAAGTGCCGAGTGAGGTCTTCGGAGATTAGAAGACCTCAAATCCCTCTTCGAGGTTTATAGAAATTAGTTGCCTTAATCATCACTCGGCGGAAACGAGGGAATGAAAATGTTTGGCGCTAAGTCATTTTCATCATACGGATCAACAGTTAACCAGTCGGTTATAACTGGAGGTATACCTGCGGTTGGATTAGCCCTCCAGTAATCTCGCCAATGATTATAACGATCACTAAGCGGTTTGACGTTGTCCTCGTCAAAAATAGTGGATATTAGCTCTTGAATCTGATGAACGCCGGGTGCTTCTGGGGATATATTTCGGCCGAACATTTCAGCAGTGTTAATAAGCGCTGTTGTTTCACTCAAAGTAGTGTAGAACTCAACCCTGTTTTTTTCCGTTAACTCTGCTATTGGAAGGTATGCCACTAGCTGAAGTGGAACTGCCAGCGCTTGAGGTCTGGGTTTTCCCTCTTGCATGAAGGATGGGTCGATATCTGCTATTACAACTGCTTGTTCTGTCTGCCCCAAGGCATCGTTAGGGTTGTTGTAATAAATACCCTTAGACCAGCCTGCGTAGGGAGTTATTAGGTCATGGAAAATTGATTTTTTTGCATTGTTCCAACTTTCTCTGCCAATGAAGCAACTTCCACCGATTGCTTGTTTCTTGCAAGCGGCATTGCAAAAAACTGTTGTTGCACCGCCAGATAGCAAAGTGGCTTGCCCAAATATCCAATAGTCTGCTGATCTGGAAGTCATTGCAGGTACAATGATGATAGATCTCCTACTATCGCCATCTCCCGATAGGCCTAGGTAGGCTGACATAGATATCAAATCTTCGATCAAGATGGCTTCTGCACTTTCATTTGATATCGTGTGTCCGAATTTAACGGCCAGTTTTTGTAGCTCGGCAGCTAAAGCTCTGTAGTTAACTGGACTCATTGGAAGGAAAAGCTCAGAACATATAAACTCCGTGCTATATAGTAGGTGTCTCAGTTGCTTAGAATACTCCAGAATTTCCTCAGGTTTAATTTCGCTATCAAATGCTGTTCTGGCGCCATCGCTATCACGTCTCCTGATTTCAGAAAGTAGGGAGTTCGGTGAAAATAGAGGAGCTAATGGCTCTAACAGTGGCGAGAAAACTTCAGATGCTGCAAGTGATGAGTATTTTTTTCTGCGCGAGAATGTGCAAGCCAACCGGTCCCCGTTACTCAGGTTCAACGGAGCAATAAGCGTTAATATAGAGCTGTGTTCTCCCGAGAGGTATGTTTTAGGTTTGTCTGGTGGCAAAGTGGAAAAAGTTTTCAGGTGATCTGAAAGTCCCAGGATACCGTCATGAGCTTCCGCGAACCCTGGATCTGTTGTGTTGCCATATAATTTGTATGTTCCGGCCAGCACGGCAGGCATTCCTGGCTTTCTTTTAATTTGTTCTCTAAGCCACTTGATCGTGTCTGGCCTTACTGAATATTCTGGTAGTACTAGTAAGTCCACGCCAAAGCTCTTACAAGAAGACAGTGCCTCTAATAAAAATTTTCGTCTGCGAAGCTCGTAGTGACTAACAGATGAAGATCCAGTTTTATTGGGTGGAAGCTCTTTGTTCCAATCTTTGGAGTCTACTATTGGGTGGCGATAGGTATCATTTACTACCCATTGCATGATTGCTATTCGAATATGTCCTGGCGAACGCTGTCGGCGCGGTTCCCATACCCTTTCTTGAATAGAGCGCCATTCTTTTCGAGTCTTATTATCCGACTTCCTTGTCTTGGATGAAATATTATTAATGTCATCGGATGATACAAAAGCGTTACTTGGCGATAAGCGCTCCAAGCCCTCTTGAGTAGCAATCTGGGCATCGATAAGTTCCGAAGTGTGATCCACTGGCTTAGCGCTCGAGCCAAGAGTGGAGGAATACTCTTCAAACGATGATTGAGATGAGTCTTTAATTTCGCTCTCAAGAGCGGTACGTTGGGGGATGGGAATTAAAAGTTTGCTAAGTTTTTCATCTCGTGCACTGATCAATAAGAGATTATCATTGCAATCAAAGGTTTCTTGCCAGATGCTCAGAAGTTTGGAACCTTGTTGTATACGTTCAGGTTTTACTCCGCTTGATAGTGCGATCTGCCAACGAGAAATAGACCATTCTTCGCCAGATATAGTTGTGAAGCTATTTTCGGAGGAATTGAATTTCCAAGAGCCTACAGCTTTCTCTAAGTTTAATTTTAAATTTGACTCTATAACTGAAAAACAATTAATTGCTTCAAGCACCCCTGGGTCGGCCCATGAAGAAAACGCATTATCGCAACTAAATTCAAATGGCCAGTCTGGATCAAGAGTAGCTTGATCATGATCACTTTTTATAGGTGTCTCGGAAAGGAGGATGGCTAGCTTCCCAATTTTATTTTTTGTTTCTATATCCCACTCGCGTTCTAAGGGCAGCTTTCGGTGTTCACCAAATAGTCCTACCCTCCCTGAAACCAAAACTAACCAACCCAATGGTGTTATTTGGGTGAATGCTGACCCCGAGGCATTGGCTTTAACTTGTTTAATAAAATATTCATTTAGGAAAGGAATTGAATCCTCTGCCTGATCAAGCAAAAATCCGTTCTCTGTTATTTTCCACGTTTGAGTAAGCTCTCCTTCAGCGGGGTAAGGCCAATGATCTTCGCCTAAAGCCTGAATTATAAAAGCGAGCTCCCGCGCCCATGAGGAAATCGCAGCTATTTTACAACCCACAATGAGGGCGGATAAACTGCTTGCCTGCAAGGGGACTGAACGTTGTGCGTTTATTAGTTTAGAAAAACGCTCAGACAGTTTGAAATAAGATGCAGGGATGATTCTATCGGTTGCTAGTAAGTTCTCGTCGTCACTATCTGCTAATTCTGCCCCCCAGCTGGTAGGCATTACGTTTATGACTTTTAGAGCAACTTTTTCAATGTAATGAGAGAAAAGTCCTTGTGAAAATGGATATATATTTCCGGACAGGCGAATATGCATTGCTGCTGTTTCGGCCTCACTGGATATAACATATGCAATCTCTTCAGACAGCTCTCCACCTACAGGAAAACCACGAAGGAGTTCTAGAGATCTAGCAACAGTTGCAGGTAGATGATCTTCATTCTCTAGCGGGCTTAGAACTTGATCTTTGAAATAAGTGCCGCGTAGCTTACGTAATACGTTCCTGAGTAAGTGAGTTGCCGGCTCTAGTAGTTCTTGCTTGTTAGCTGTATCTGCGGTTTTTTGGCCGAGTTCAGCAAATGTATCAATGTCACGACGAAATCCAGAAAGCTCTGATAAAAATACGCCTGTACGCCAATATCGGCCATATTGTTCAGGTACCTCTATGGTTCTCAGTCCACGTGAACCCTCTCTAACGAAGGCAAGTCCATCAAGGGATAACGCGGGGTAGCTCGGAGTGAACAAAGAAATTGTTAAAACGCTTTCATCGTTGTGATCAGGTCTGTTGTTGGTGACTAAATATGGCCAAGCAGGTACATATTCTAGCTGGCTGGAAGATGAAATTTTATTTATTCTAGCGATCGCTTCGTATGCATCTGCTATCCACTTTAACTTCGAGGCATCGATATCAAAGACCGGCGGAGAGCTTGGAGTCCAAAAGTTGTTATTTTCTTTAAGTTCTGCTTCAAAAATTTCCAGTTTTCCAACTTGTACTATGGCTTTCCAATTCGGTCGAAATTCAAGTGCGGAGGTGTCTGCTGTTGACACTTTAAAGGTCGGATTTTGAATACTCTCTGCATCTGCATTAAGTGATGGAAGAGTAACCCACCATATTTTTGAAATTTTTACCCAACTCGACTCGCTCGACCGATCAGAATAAAGAAGTAGGCCATGTGCTGGGATGCCTGGGAGAGGAGGGAAAGGTATTTTCGTCTCGCCATTTTGCAGTAAATGATGCCGATTAACTAATAGATGCGCCAAGGCTTCTCTAGGAGTGATCGCAGCAAATGTTTGTAATGCCAGAAGTATAACTTCTCCAGATGGATCATGATCATCACTGGCATGTTCGTCATTATCGCAGGAAGGAAGAAGACATTTAAGAATTGAAAGGTAATTATCATTGTCTAGGACGAAGGCACTTGACGGATTTTGAGACTTTTGTGATATTAGATTTAGCTCTTGTGCAAAATCCGCAAGGGGATCGGGCCCATTAGCTCCCGAGTTTATAGCCAAACAAACTATTGCTTTATGTAGCCACAAAAAAGCATCACGCAGCAGATTCCACTCTCCTAAAGGGTCACCAGATACGGTTAATCCTGTAATATTGCGGCCATTAGTTTCAGTATCTGTGATAATAGCCCTCTTGAGGGAGATTCTGAATGGAGCGTTCTGTTTCTCTATAATGCTTAACGCAAGCGAATCAGTTTTAGAAACCTGTATTAACTGATTTGATAGTTGACTAGCCATCCATTGAATACAAATGATTCTTTGCACAAACATACGTTTGAGTTGGTGTGTACCTTGCCCCCATCCTTCAGGGCATTGATCAGAACTGGTTGAGTAAAATGGCTCAAAAAAACTCGACTCACAGGCAACTCTGGCTAGGCTAATAATGCCTTGTTGTCGAGCATTAGATTCGCTAGAGTCGAAACCGTAATCGATCTTGTTTGCTCGCTCTAATAAACTTTGTAACCCTTCCAATGCGTAAAATGATGGGTCGTCCCAAGGTAAATCCTTGTTTAACTCGAAGGGTGAATTTTGACAAACGCTATTCCAAATTTCCCAATAAACACCAATAACATTTGTGTTGTTTGCATTGTGACAAATAATCGCCGAAATGTACCATGTCCAGCGCGCTGCTTTACTAAGCTCCGAAGGCCTGAGGTCGCTAGCTCTGAGGGCAGTAAAAAGCTGATTTTTTATTATTTCAGGTGATGCCTGATATAAACGTGGGTCTCTCAATAGCTCCAGTGAACTTTGCCGAGTTATTTGCTGCTCTTGCCACGCACCCCAGCCGTATTCGAAATCTTCAATTTCGAATACTTCCGTTTCTTCGCGCGGTCCTGATACGGCTAAAGCACGCCCAGAAGTTAGCTCATCTAAGAAATCTTGAGCACTCATTGGTGCAAAACTTTCTTTTGGAACCATTTCCAGTCCCAGTGAACTGGTTACGTCTTCGACAACAGCTCTGAGCACGTTCAGGATATCGAGGCTGTCGCTAATAATTACGACGTCATCAACGTAACGCGCATACCCTGCACGTGACTGCCCTTCATAGTTGTACTCTTTGAGCTTACTCCTTATTTTTGAATCCAGTTTGAAAAGTAAACTGTTACCTAACCATGCCGATAAAACTGGGCCTTGGGGGATTCCTCGCTCACGATCAGATTTTTTTGACTCTCCTGTATCTGGGTGATAGAAGTAAAATCCAAAACTTTGATCTACAAGAAAATCTACCACAGCTCGATTACGTTCACCTATAAAACCCTTAGGTTGGAATAGAGGAGCAAAATGTTCGGAACTATCCAAGTTTGCAAAGGCGGAACTTATGCATTCTTGAAGCATACTTTTCATTACAGAGCGTTTTATATTGTCATAATAACGCTTTAAATCAAGTCGGACCATGTGTACTTGATTCATTCCTTTGCCTTGCGAAAGGAGCGATGCTATGAATTCCTTCCAGCAATCAAAGTAAGGTCGAAATATTCCTCCCGATGATGGTGGGTGTCGACCTTCTAGAACATCCATATCAATTTGATAGGCGAAGCTTAGTGTTTCTTCAAAGGATGAGCCATTAGGTTCTCCCGTGGTTTTTTGCTTATCCAGGCTCCGGTAGTAACGAACTGCTGGAATAAATTCGCTAAATTGTAGATCTGTACCGTCGTCTAGTTGCTCAGATAGCAGCTCATTAATAATATATTGTTGGGCTATCAAGTCTTCTGGGCAGGGCATCGACTTCAGTCGCGGTTCAGTCTTGCCAAATCCACGTGAAACATGCACAGCGTCAAAAGGCTCGATAGGTTGAAACTGATTTTGCTTTAAGCGCGATGCAATCCCTTCATTGAACGTTGTCGCAGCTAATGACAGCCTACGCCAAGCAGCTATATCCGAAAGAACTTCCCCCTTATTAGCGCCAGATTGGGCTAACTCTCTCGCTAAATTTAATTTCAGAGCAGCGTTTTGGTCTGGATAAATATGATAATTAGTTTTTTCTTTAAGTTTTTTCGGTTCGCTATAACTGGCTAGTTCTTGTATCCAAGTTTTTTCTTCACTTAGCGGCGAGCCGTTTATAACGAGAAGCTTTCTTGGAAAACCTTGGGATACGGCTGATAGATACTGTCCTACTCGAAATTTCGCCCCGGCGGGTATTGAACTCCAAGCGTTGTCATCCAGGATGGAAGAAGGCGAGACTTTTAATTTTTCTGATATGAGTGCGAGAGCCGCAGGATGCGTAGATCGATTGAGAAAAACCTCAGCTTCATCTATATGCTTGTAGTTGCTCAGCAGTTCGTCAGGGTCTTTCGCAGTCAATGATTCGCTGGGAATATCTTCATCGAGAATCCAAATAAATGAAATCTCAACTCGAAGTTGAGTATCCTTATTTAAAATTTTCTCTATAGATATTGCTGAACCTTTAAGGCCAGCTTGATCGCGGTCTAAAAATATTCTTAAATGAAGTGGAGAAACTTCTGGGAGGGTGTTGGCGAGGTCGATTATAATTTGTGCTTGATGTTCAGAAAGGCTTGAGCCTAAGATCGCTACTGCTGCGTACCCTAACTCTTCAAGTCTCAGACAGTCCAATAAACCTTCGCAAATATAGAGGGTGGGCTGCTTGTTGTCCTTGATAAGGAGTTTTATTCTAGAAAAAGCTTCGTGAGACCGATATAATATACTAGATTTAGGTAGCCTAGGAGAATATAAGTACTTTGGTGATCGTGACCCCTCTTTTGTTTTGCGGCCTGCAAAGCCTACAAGTTGGTTATGTTCGTCTCGTATCGGAAATATTACTCGCTCATCGTAAAAGAAGTCTCTATACGAATCACCTAAGTTTAAATTTTGGACTCGCTCCTGAACTAGTTCTGAGGTTTCTCGTCTTATCAGTCCATTGGACTCGAACTGTTCGAGAGTGGCTCTGAATGCTCCATAGTTGTTTTTATTTTTTTCTATTTCTCGCGATAATGTTCTTGGAGGTGCTAGATAAATTTCCGCAATTGTGCTTGTGGATAGTGTAAGCTTTCTGAGGGTTAGCCAATTCTCAAGCTCTTTGCTTGAATTGGTTTTATATATTTTTAGTGCGCTTTCTAAGGTTTTGAAGTCAATATTAATCTTTGAGGATTCGTTTTTCTCGGAAGGCGACAAATTGTTTTTGGGTTTTGTCCTGAAAGTTTGCTTTGAAATAGTGTAGCCGTAAGTTTCCGCCAGCCATTTCACAGCAGTAGTAAAATCTACATTTTTGACATTTTGTACAAACTTAAATATGTCTCCATGAGCGTGGCAAGAAAAACAGTGGTAATGGGATCTATCGCTTGAAGTTTTTTTATATAACTGCATTGAGGGATTTTTTTCGTTATGCTCAATACATAAAGATACCGATTTATCACCAACCCTTTTGACCGATAATCCCAGGCGTTCAGCAAGCTCATCAATTTCCACATTGTCAGCCAATTGCTGGATCAATTGGTGAAATTCATTCCTTGAAATTTTGTTATTCATGTTGAATTCACATTTATGTAGATGATGGCAAAACTGTATCATTTTTTTAGGATGGCTGCATGGGAGTTGAAACACAGTTTCAATTTTTTAACTGGGTTTCCGTCCTGAGATGTATAAATTGGAGTCGTGTGTTTAGCGGTTTCAGTAAACCTCAGGTCTTGTGATAGGCTGAGTCTATTGATATTCCTCCATGTTCTTTATTTTTAATGCAAGGCTAAATGAAGTATCAAGCGATACTAGGAGCAAGTCATAGAATGGGCGAGTATAGGCGAAATTTTTATCACACCTATTTAACAAAATGACGATAGTAGAATATCTACTATAAAGTAGGTTTTTTGTTTTTTGAAAAGATTCGTTCTACCTCGTCACGCAAGGGGCGAAAGAAGAATTTCCTCCCGAGTAGAACCAAGCATTCGTGTTCTGGGTCTAGTAGTTTGAATATTTTACCAGTGGGGTCGTCAGCCAATGTATGTGAATCAATAATAGGAGTAGGAAAAAAGTAACCAGCATCATTTGATATGACATATGTGTCTAGCTTTTCATCAAAGTGCTCCCAAGCGTTTCGAAGTTCTCTATCTGCCAAAGGTGAATTGTCAGCTATTTTATAATGCTTACGTAGCTTTTCTCCTCGCGCTAGTCTAAGCGCGTGTTGACTATTCTTTTTTCCACTGGGCGATGGCCAGAAATAACGAGATAGTGCTCCGATGTGACCGACAGCATCTTGAACCGAGCTTATTAAAGATGCTGCGTCTGCGACGTGTTCGATTAGATGGTCGTACAACTCAAACGCTGCCAAGGCCCGCTCGGCGGAATAGGATATTGACAGTGCATAAAATGAAATATGCATAGGCTGAATGCCGCCACACATGTCTAGAGTTAACTTTGCTCTCTGTTCTAACTCTTCTGGATCTAGTTCACTCATGTGAGCAGCCCTTGTATGTATAGCTATTATGCTAGTCAGCAAGCAACCGCCTAGCAGTTGGACTCAAGTAGGGAATGTCTCGGCGGTAGCCGTAATGTCATAAAATAGTACATGTAGCAAGATAACAAGTGACCTTTTGACCATCACATCGAACGGACATTTTGTACTAGTAACGCACGTGTGATGGCATAAGGCAACTGCAGAAAAGGAGGGTTTACTATCGTCCACTTTTGCTGCTTGCGACCCTTAGGAAAAACGCTCGAGTACTTTTTTGGTTACGGTTGAGAGCAACGCTGACGAAAGGTAGGACGTTGAAGCTAGGAGGGTGTATCTGGTGAGGGCCTATTTCCGAAAGTCGCGTTCAGTCTCGAGTGATGCTTGAGACCATGATCTTCCTAGTCGTAGGGCTATCAACTGAATCGTCAACCGGTAGTAGTAACGAGTTGAGCCTTTACAGCTTTGTAAGTAATGGTTCAGTACCCACACTAGGTACTTTCTCTGCCATCTCCACGGGTTATCCTTCCGCCAGCGACCCACAATCGCTGCTTGAATAATCTTGGCCTGACGAATATGTCGCGTCCTGGTCGCATGCGATCCGGTGAGCACGCCACTAAGGAAAAGCTCCATATCGAACGGCTTGGTCATTTTCGTCCCCCGATGTAGGCAGAAACGACATCGATTCGGCCATGCCCGAGTTCGTGGCTGATCTGCTGGCGGGCGACTTTGTCGAGATTGGGATCCCGTTGATAGCAATCGCCGGCGTTGATTGGGGCTGGGTAGCCAGTGATTTGTTCATAGCGCTCACAGGCATAGGCCGCTCTCAGTTCGTGAAAGCCTTTTAGCCGATGCTGATGTAGAACGTCGCGGACGGGCCTAACGGTCTCACGGATAAAGTCGGCATAGGTTTCGTCGCGAGCAAGAAGATTACGACTTCTATTCGGTGATACTACTTGGGCGAACTCTAACGCAGATCGTATCTGGTCGTTCACGGTGATCCAGCGGGGAACGGATGCCCCAGACCGACCGCCTTTGGTCCCCTCTTGAATGTTGATCTTCCCAATTTGCCTAGCTTCACGTTGCAGCCTTGGCAGGTCTGCCAAAATGGCCTCGCGCAGGCGAATTCCGGTTTCACGGGCTAGATACAGAATGGCAGCGACTCGATATTGCTGTTGGTCGCTGAGCGCCTCAACAACCCGCTCAATTTGCGCTCTGTCCTGGCCCTGCGGAGCTGCGCTGCGAATGCCCGAGCGCTGCATGCCTAATGCGCTACTCGGACTCGGTACTCTGACGTATTGATCACCGCGAAGCGCTGCCATTGTTCGGTTAACGCTGGACAGTCGGTTCTGCGCGGTGGCGATGCTCAGGTCACCTTGTTTGACCTGTTGGCGTAGGTGATTGGCATATTGCAGTAAGGTCGGTCTGTCTATCAGCCGAGCATCGTTGTAACCCGGTCCCTCTTCGGATCGGCACCACCGCACGAACGCCTGCCAGCGATCGCAATGCGCCTTGACCGTACCGTAATGCCCACTGCCAAACAGGTCTTTCAAAGCCTGCGGCCCGGCATAGCTCAGTTGCCGGCCATAACCAAAATTGCGGCCATCTCGCTTGCCCACCAGTGCCATGATCAAACTCCTCTCGAAGCCAAACCGTTGAAACCTTCCCCCACGTCATCCCGCCAAGAATGTTGAGTGTTATCAGGGATCAAGGCCCCTGCGACCTGTGAGGGTTGTCCACTAACGCGGGACTGGCGGCTCTTTACGACCGGGAGCTTGGGCATCTCATGATCTGGCCTCCTGAGCACTTCCGAGGAAGTGGGCGGGTGGAGGCTGCACTGGTTGACGAGACCAGCACCGCGAGATCCTGAGTCGGGTGAAGGCAGTGATGCGATGACCGGGGCATGCCTGACTG
>Ga0160466_100812_pt1 | contig 12061 bp, 10 predicted proteins | sample HID1971M_E11MG_FD_108245 | JGI IMG/M metagenome (GOLD analysis project Ga0160466, IMG submission 108245) | Enriched millipede-associated microbial communities from UW Madison campus, WI, USA - HID1971M_E11 MG | ecosystem: Host-associated > Arthropoda: Insects > Digestive system > Unclassified ... | reverse complement strand
AGCGCCTTCATCGTGCCGGCTTCGAATTCTACCTCCACGGAATCCGATTGCACCGCGACCGGAACCGTGAGCGTGCCTCCCGCTTTTTCTTCGTTTAGCTTGCTTTCCAGCTTTGCTCCGTCTACGGTAACCACCGTCTTTTTAAGCCCGTTTTCCGTCTTCGTATCCGCTTTGGCCGCGCTTTCCCCCTTGCCGTTGACGAGCACGTCCAGACCTTGTTCAGAGGCCGCCGGTCCTGCCGGCGCAGGGGCGCCTCCTCCGCCTCCTTGGGAGTTTTGCGACCATCCGGCATACAAGGTTGTGTCGGCAACCACCTTGTCGGAGGCAAACATCCACTTGTCCGTCAGCGTCGCCTCCTTATACCAGCCACTAAAGGAATAACCGGAACGGCTCGGTCTTTGCGGCTCGGCAATCAAGGTATCGTAGTCCGCCTCGACGCTTGGCACCGCGCTGCCTCCATTCGTATTAAAGTTCACCTGGTAACGATTCAAATCCCACTTGGCATAAAGCGTACGATTCGTCGACTCGATCGGAAGCAAGTCGCCCGCCGCATAGACGGCTTCAAGATTGGCTTCATCCGTCGTCCAGCCGCCGAAAGTATGCCCCGTCTTCGCCAGGTGGCCCGTGTTGCCCAGCACCGTCGCCTCTTGTCCTGTTACGTATGCGCACGAATCCACGGGGACATTGCCCTGCGTCGCACCATTGGCTTCGTACAGAACCTGGTAGGTAGGAACCCCAATCGGTCCCGTCCACACGCTCGTCTTCGAGGTTCCGGCCAACGTTCCCGAGACGGCGATCGGAATCACCTCAAAACGAATATACTTGTCTTTGTCTTCCGGCTGGAGGACATATTCTTTCGTGTCCGCGCCAGCGATCAAAGCCTCTCCCGCGCCGGCTGCGTCATTTGCCCGATACCACTTGAAAGTCGATACGCCTTCCGCATCGGACTCTGCATCATCGAACGTATAATCGCCCTGAAGCGTTTCCCCGACATGCGGCGTGCCCGTTACGTTCACATTGTCGGCAGACGGCGCCTGGTTCTCGCTCACCTCTATATACCCCATTCGCGAGTCCACGTACATGCCCTCTCCGGAAGCGTCTAGAAAATTGAGACTGTGCATACTCAGCATTTTAATCCCCAACGCGTCGTCCTTGATTTTGAACTTCACCTTGAATAAAGGTCCATACGTCATGAGCACGGAGGAATCGTCGTCGTTGTTCCAATTCACGACTAATCCTTCTATTTCATCATCATTAAAAGTCAACCTTCCTCCCTCGGCTGCCGTTACGTCCACAACCTCGAAAACGTCGCGATAGTAAGGAAGTGTTAACCCATAAGCGCTGATCGGCTCAGTCGAGTTGGTGAATATCGGAAGCTCCACGTAACCGCCCGCACTTCCGCTCACCTGACCGACGGACACTTGCTTCGTCACAGTGATCACGCCGTCCTCGATATCATAGTCTGTAATCGGGACTGCGTCATTTTCGTTCGTTCCTTTATTCACCACCATCTCATCCCGATTGAAGACGATGGGATAATCTCCGGACGGAGCATCTTCCGCAATCCGAATAGACAACTGGCCAAAAGTGTCAGTTATCCAACCTCCCCATACCATATCCGTTGAAGGAACAGATGAGTTTACTTTAGGAATAAGTTCGTAATAGAATCCATCATCCGGAATCTCTACGGTTATGCCAACGTTGATCGTATATGTCGGTCTTCCTTCAGACCTCTCATTCAGCTTGAACTTGATTCTATCCGATGCCGCCGCGGCGACGGAGCATAAAGATAAAAAGACGCTCAATGCCATGATGATGGACAAACTTTTCCTGAGCAGCTTAAACAAGTTGTCATTCCTCCTAATTTTTTCTCTCGATTGTCGTAACGAATTCATTATATAGCTTGACCCTCAACACATACTCAACAAGAGTGCCCCTACCAAATAGGGAAGGATAGCTCCCTCCCTGTACAATTTTCCATTCATCTACTGATTCGCAAAAAAAGACGAAGTGCCAACTGGCGCTTCGTCTTCATTCTTATGCGTAATGGCAAGCCGCGTAATGGTTTGGACGCGTCTCGCGGAACAGCGGAACCTCCGCCGCGCACTTCTCCGTCGCCAGAGGGCAGCGCGTCCGGAACGGACAGCCGCTCGGCGGGCTGACGGGACTCGGCAGGTCGCCTTTCAGGACGATGCGCTCCTTGTTCTCCTCCACGTCCGGGTCCGGAACCGGAATCGCCGACAACAGCGCCCTTGTATAAGGATGCTGCGGGTTGGAGTACAGGTCTTCGCTTCGCGCCATCTCGACGATTTTGCCCAAATACATAACGGCGACGCGGTCGCTCATATATTTGACCATCGACAGATCGTGCGCGATGAACAGATAGGTCAACCCCATCTTCTTCTGCAGGTCGATCAACAGGTTGATGATCTGCGCTTGGATGGAAACGTCAAGCGCGGAGATCGGCTCGTCGCAGATCATAAATTGCGGATTGACCGCAAGCGCCCGGGTAATGCCGATCCGCTGCCGCTGGCCGCCGGAAAATTCGTGCGGGTAACGCGAAGCATGCTCGGCATTCAGACCGACCATCTCCAGCAATTCCTCAACCCGACGTTTTCTTCCTGCTTTGCTGCCTGCAAGACCGTGAATGTCGAGCGCTTCGCCAACAATGTCCAGAACGGTCATTCTCGGATTCAAGGAAGCGTACGGATCCTGAAAGACCATCTGCATTTTACTGCGGTAGGCTTTTAATTTGGATTTCGACAGCTTCGCAACATCGGCACCGTCGATGGAAATACTGCCGGCCGTCGGCTCGTACAATCGAATGATCGTGCGTCCAGCGGTCGATTTGCCGCAGCCCGATTCGCCCACGAGGCCAAGCGTCTCCCCCTTCTGGATCGAGAAGCTGACGTCGTTAACGGCTTTTAGAATACGATGATTGCCCAGATCGAAATACTTTTTCAAGCCTTCAATCTCGATAAACGCCTTGCTCATACGCTAGCCTCCTTGCTGCCGGACGAGCCCGCCTGTTTCGCATAAGGATGCTGCAGCCAGCAGCGAACCGATTGCGTATCGCTGAGGATTGTATAATCCGGAACCTCGGTTTCGCAGACGCGCATCGCTTCGTCGCAACGGTCGCAGAAGCCGCAGCCTTGCGGCGGCTTGATCAAATCCGGAGGAGTTCCGAAGATCGGAATCAGCGGCTCGTCCTTCGCCTGATCGAGGCGAGGCAAAGATTTCAGCAGCCCTTTCGTATACGGGTGCTGCGGATTGTTGAATATTTCCCGCTTCGTCCCCGTCTCCACCACTTGTCCTGCATACATGACGATAACGCGATCGCAAATATCCGCAACGATCCCCAGGTCATGAGTGATCAGAATGATCGACGTGTTCATTTTCTGCTGCAGTTCCTTCATTAAATTCAAAATCTGCGCTTGAATGGTTACGTCGAGAGCCGTCGTCGGTTCGTCGGCGATAAGCAGAGACGGATTGCAGGCCAGCGCAATGGCGATAACGACCCGCTGACGCATGCCGCCGGAAAATTGGTGCGGATATTGCTTCAGCCGGGTTTCGGGATTCGGAATGCCGACCAAGCGCAGCAGCTCGATCACCCGTTCTTTCGCCTCATTGGCGCTCAGCTTCTGATGCTGCAGCAAGCCTTCCATAATCTGCTTGCCGACCGTCATCGTCGGATTCAACGATGTCATCGGGTCCTGAAAAATCATGCCGATTTTGTTGCCCCGAACTTTCTGCATCTCTTTCTCGGAAAGGGCTAACAAATCCTGACCGTCAAGCAGCACTTTACCGTTCTTGATTCTTCCTGGCGGCATCTGGATCAAGCGCATGATCGTCTGGGCGGTAACGCTCTTGCCCGAGCCCGATTCGCCTACGATGGCTACCGCTTCGCCTTCCTCGATTTGAAAGCTGACGTCCCGTATGGCTTGCACTTCACCGGCGTATACATCAAACGAAACGCTCAAATTTTGAACGTCCAGTAATTTTTTTTTCGCAGCTTGTGTAGATTTCATGAAGGCCTCGACCTCCTTTCCGCATCTCTCGTCTATTTTTTCAGCTTCGGATCGAATGCGTCCCGCACTCCGTCTCCGAATACGTTAAAAGCAAACATTGTCAGGCTAAGGAAAAATGCCGGGAAGAACAACCGCCACGGATACAACGTCATCGACTTAACCCCGTCGTTGATCATCGTTCCCCAGGAAGCGACCGGCGACTGAACGCCAAGGCCCAGGAAGCTTAGAAATGCCTCCGTAAAAATCGCGCTTGGAACGGTCAACGTCATCGTTACGAGAATCGGTCCCATCGCGTTCGGAATCAAATGACGGAAAATGATCCGCATCGCGCCTGCGCCAAGCGCTTTGGACGCGAGCGCGTATTCCTGGTTTTTCAATTGCATGATCTGCCCGCGCACGATCCACGCCATGTTAATCCAGCCGGTAATCGACATCGCTACGATAATCGTAGTTAAGCTCGGCTCCATAACCACTAGCAGCAAAATAACGACGAGCAGGTAAGGAATGGCATATAGAATTTCCGCGAAGCGGTTCATGATCTCATCCACTTTGCCGCCGTAATACCCCATGATGCCGCCGTAGATGATCCCGATAATCAAATCGATTAATGCGGCCATAACGCCGACGAACAACGAAATTTGCGCGCCCTTCCACGTTCTTTCAAACAAATCGCGGCCAAGATCGTCCGTACCGAACCAGTGTTCTGCGCTCGGGGGCAGGTTTGTCTTGCTCAAATCATTGGTGAAGTGATCATACGGATATAAAAGCGGCGCGAATAAGGCGAAAACGATAACGGCAATCGTAATCCAGAAACCGGTCATCGCCAGCTTATTGCTGTACAGCCTCATGCGAATATCCTGCCAGGCTGTCAGTCTTTTGCGCTCAATTTTCTCGGATGTCCGGGAATCGCGATCAAGCGGCTGGAACATGTCCGGTCGAAGAGCATTCGTCTTGGAATCTTTCTGCAGCAAGCTATTTCGCCCCCTTAGCGCCGGACATTCTAATACGCGGATCGACCAGCGCGTAGGCAATATCCGCCAACAGTCTGCTGACCATCAAAATGACGGCATAAAAAATCGTGATGCCCATAATGAGCGGATAGTCCCGATTCGAGACGCTCTGCACGAAAAATTTGCCCAGTCCGGGAATTGCGAAAATTTGCTCGATGACGACGGAGCCGGTAATGACGCTTGCCATCAGGAAGCCAAGGAAGGTGACGACCGGAAGCATCGAGTTGCGCAGCGCGTGGCGCCACACGATCAGATGTCCGGCCAAGCCCTTGGCCTTCGCCGTCTTAATAAAGTCGGCGTTTAACACTTCTATCATGGTTGAGCGGATCAACCTGGCGATAAAGGCGATCGAAGAGGCCGACAATGCAATCGTCGGCAGCACGTAATCGAGCGGTCCGTTAAGCCCGGCCACCTCGAACACCCTAATTTTCACAGCGAAGACGTATTGCAAGAGCGGCGCCATAACCAAACTCGGTACGGCCAAGCCGATCGTAGCGATAACCATGGATAGATTATCGAGAAACTTTCGATGATACATTGCGGCAAGAATGCCTAGCACGCAACCTGCTATAACGGAGGTCACCACAGACACTAAACCAAGCTTAAGCGAATATGGAAAAGATTCTTTAATAATTTTATCTACTGCTTGAAACTTCTTCTTCATTGAAATGCCCAGGTCGCCCTGAACGAGATTTTTCAAATAAACGCCATATTGGACGATTAGCGGCTTGTCCAAGCCGTAATACGCTTCCAAGTTTTTCTGGATGGTCGCGCTGGTTGCTTTTTCCGCCTTCAGCGGACTTCCTGGCACGGCATTCATTAGAACGAACGTGGCCGTGACCAGGAAATACAACGACAGTAGCATAAACACGATTTTTTTCGCGATATAACGAATCAAGCTTTCTTCACCCGCCCGTTCTCCCTTTATTATGCAACCGAAAGGGTATATATAGGGACGCTATATATACCCTTCCAGTCATGGACATTTAATGTTGCACACGCAATCGATTAATTTTTCTTACCGAATGCCCAGTCCAAGTGACCTGCATAATCGGAGACGACGTCTTCAAAGCCAGGCTTCAGCATCGTAACCGTCGTGTAGTAGTAGATTGGCAGTACTGCCATATCGTCCGCAATTGCGATTTTTTCCGCTTTCGCGATCAGATCTACGCGATCCTTCTCCTCGGCTGCGACGATTGCATCGTCGAGCGCCTTGCCGACTTCCGCGTTTTCGTATTGGCCGTCATTGTTCAAAGATTTAGGGTGAATCAGGTCATACGAGAAGTTGATCGCATGGTTGAAGTCTGCGCCCCATCCGGAACGAGCCAGACCAAATTGGCCAGCGTCTCTTGTTTCCAGGAATGTAGCCCATTCTTGATTCGACAGCTTAACCTCGACATTGAGGTTTTTACGCCACATATCCACAATCGCTTCCGCAATCGCTTTGTGACCCTCGCTCGTATTGTACAGAAGCGTCGTTTCAGGGAATTTATCGAGACCCTCTTCCGCCAGACCTTCAGCAAGCAGCTTTTTCGCTTCCTCAATGTTTTCCGAGAAGTAGCCGCTATCCGGATACATTTCGCGGAAGCCTTTGCCGTCCAGACCGTTGATGCTCGGCGGAATCAGAGCGAATGCCGGCGTTTGGTTCGCTTTAGCCACGTTGTCGATGATGGCTTGACGATCGATCGACATTGCGAATGCTTTACGAACTTTAACATTGTCAAACGGCTTTTGCTTCGTGTTGAACAGATAGTAATACGTCGACGCGATTTCTTTGATTGTCGCTTTTTTGTCAGCCACAAGCTGCGGAACCTGATCGGTCGGTACGGAGCCTGCTTGAGCGCCGATCCAGTCGATTTTGTCGGTTTGGAACATGCTGAATACAGTGGACTCGCTCTCTACAAGAGAGATCGTTACCGTATCGAAGTTTACTTTGTCTTTGTTATAGTAGTCAGGGTTTTTCGTCAGAACAAGCTTGTCGCCGTGCGCCCAATCCTTCAGCAGGAAAGGTCCGTTGGATACGATCGTCTTAGCGTCGGCAGCCCACTCTGGCTTGCCGTCCACGGAAGCCGGATGAACCGGCCAGTACGTGTAGTGAGCGATCAAGCTATTGAAATAAGGCGTAGCCGAAGCAAGTTTAACTTCCAGAGTCGTCGCGTCAAGCGCCTTGACGCCGACTTCGTCTTCCGTAGCTTGCTCGGAGTTGTACTTCTCGCCATTCTCAAGGTAGAACAGCATGTATGCGTATTCGGAAGCCGTTTCAGGATTCAAAGCGCGCTTCCAGGAATATTCGAAGTCATTTGCAGTAACCGGATCCCCGTTGCTCCACTTCGCGTCGTCGCGAAGCTTAAACGTGTATGTTTTGCCGTCATCGGACACCGTCCACTCTTTGGCGATCGCCGGCTCCGGAACGCCTTCCGGATTCAGACGAGTCAGGCCGTCGTACAAGCCGGACGCGACGATCGACGATTGAGCGTCGGTCATGAGAGCAGGATCCAAGCTTGGCGGTTCACTTGCCAATGTAAAACGGAATTCTTGCGGAGTTTTGTTCTCCTGAGACGCCTGGCTTTCCGCAGGCGAGTTGCCCGCGCTGGCGGACGGCGAAGCCGTGTTCTTGTCTTTGTTGTCGCTGCAAGCCGCTAGAAGCGAACCGGCAAGCGTAACTGCCATTGCAGTCGATAAAACCTTTTGATACTTCATCATTATTGCCTCCCCGTTTTATTGAGTATCTTCTCTGGAGCGCTTCGTTTCTATGCGCCCTAGATCTCTGCAAATCTTCAGCAAAATTCGCAGAGCAATATTCCAGTCAACTCCTTTCGCATATGAATGCTGAGTTCAAATGCTGATGAATCTTCTGGAACAAAAGACATCTTACTATGAAATGTTCGTATTCTGCAATGAGAGTTTATGGAACGATGGGCCTCTGAGTAGCTTTATGTAAGGTTACCTAACACATTCATGACAGAAAACGCTTACATATATGATTAAACATTTACCAGCTTGTATAAACATTCATCAGCATTGATATCAATGTAAATCGGCAATACCCATGTGTGAAAAAATGTTCATAAAAATGGTAAATAGTTGAATTAATATTATAAATTTGGGCATTTCTTTGGTAAAATACTAATTAAATTAAAGGATTTGCTCATTAATTGATTATACATCTGTAAACAGAGCCCTTTCCGCGTCAAAATCACATTTGCCTATTAATCCGCTCCCGCTTTCACGCGTGCTAGCGCTAAACCGTCATATGCCGGCAAATGAACCCCTTGCAAACGCGTATCTCGCGCAATCGTAAGGTTAAATTGGCGAAGCGCTTGAACCGACGGCCCCTGCTTCGCCGGATCGATCGTTTTCCCTCTAAGCAGCGTATTATCTGCCGCAATGATCGCTCCCGGATTTGCCAATTCCAAACAAGCTTCCAAATAAAGCGGGTAATTTTCCTTATCTGCATCAATGAAGAAAAAATCAAACGACGCGCCGCTTTCCTTCAATTGCCGAAGATTTGCCGCCGCTTCCCCGACGAGATATTCCACCTTGTCTCCATGTCCCGCCGCCGTCAAGTTAGCCTTTGCCAGCCCGGCATATTCGCTTTTTAATTCCAGCGAGACAAGCTTGCCTTCCGCAGGCAGTCCGCGAGCCAGACATATGCCGCTATATCCGCCGAGGGCGCCGATTTCAAGCGCATTTACCGCTCCTGAAGCCGACACCAGAAGCGTCAACAGCCGCCCGTAGCCTGCAGCTACGGAAATATCCCGCATCCCCGCCTCGCGCAAGCGCTCGGCAACCCTTTCGAGATCAGCGTCCGTTTCATAAAGTGCGTCGAAATAAGATTCAGGTGTCCTATCCATCTTTTATTCCTCCATCCTGTTATCCTCGGCTTTACAGCCGATTTACGCTTTTAAGCGCGTGTTTTTACACAAAGTTTGTAAATTCCTTGGCAGAAGAGCTATACTAAACTTTGCTTATGTTTCATGAGAAATCATTATACGGCGGCAAGGCGGCATTAGAGCGGTTGGATACAGCGCTTGCCGAATGCCGGAAAGGAAGTTGATTATGCTGTCAAAAATGCGATCCTTCGCCGGAGTATGGCTGAGCCGGAGCTGGAGCGCGCTAGGTACGTGGCCGATCTGGGGGATCGCACTGCTCGTGGCGTCGATACTATATAAGTTAAACGAATTGGATCACCAATTCAATGTCGGCGGAATGAATTATTGGAAGTGGGCGGTTAATCTCGGAGCGACGCTGCTCGTCTCCTTCTGGACGATTTTCCTGGGGGTGCGAGCAAGAGCGGTGTCCCTAGCCGTCTTGGATCTTGCCTTGTCGTTCTTAATTTTCGCAGATCTAATTTATTTCCGTTATTTCAAGGACTTCATCTCCGTCCCGGTGCTGCTACAAGCCGGCCAAGTGGGCGAGCTGCAAGACAGCATCTGGAGTCTGATGCGTCCGGGAGACTGGATTTACTTCGTTGATCTTCCTTTCGCCTTCGCTCTGGCCGGGTGGATATTATGGAAGAATTCCGCCAAGAGGGCGCTTGCAAAACAGCGGAATTCGCAGTTCTCACGTTCCGGGATCGGCTTCCTCTGGCGTAAACTGCTGCCAGCCTCGCTTGTGTTCGTCGTTGGATGGGCGCTCGTCTACTATCCCGTTGAAGAACAGAAGAATGGCTGGGCTCGCGGCCTGTTCGTCGGAAACTGGTGGAACGTGCCGATCTACAATGTGACGGGGCTGCTTGGTTTTCACGGCTATGACGCCTATCGTTATGCCAATGAGCATTGGTTCGGCGCTAAGCTGTCCGAGGAACAAATCCTGGAGACGAAAAACTGGTTTGCGGACAGACGTCAGCTGCAAAAACAGGCGGAGTCCGAGCCATTATTCGGACAGTATGCAGGCAAGAACGTGCTGATCATTCAAGCGGAAGCCTTCCAAACGTTTGTCATCGGGCAATCGATCGGAGGAGAGGAAATTACGCCTAACCTGAATCGCCTGATCGGACAGAGTATTTATTTCCCGAACTTCTATCATCAGACGGCGCAAGGCAGAACCTCCGACGCGGACTTCCTGACCAGCTGTTCGATGCATCCGTTGCCGACCGGCTCCGTGTTCATTCGGTTTGCGGGCAACGAGTTCGATTGCGCGCCGGGCATACTGAAAAGCAAGGGCTACGGGGCGACGGTCCATCACGCTTACGATGGAAGCTTCTGGAACCGCAACAATATGTACCACAACATGAACTACGATCAGTTCTACAACCTTAAAGATTATCGAATCGATGAGCCGATCGGCTGGTCGCTCGGAGACGAGTCCTTCTTCCATCAAACGGTCGAGCAGTTGAAGGAACGCGGACAATCGCCTTTTTACGCCCTGTCCATTACACTTTCCAGCCACCATCCGTTTAAACTGCCTTCTGTCAATCAGGAGTTGAAAACAGGCGAGCTGGACGGTACGATCATGGGAGACTACGTCCAGGCAGCGCACTATGTGGACGCTGCGGTCGGAAAGCTCGTTAGCGATTTGCAGGATGAGGGCCTATGGGACAATACCATTGTTATGTTCTACGGGGATCACGACAATTCCGTCTATGATTGGACTTTATACGAGAAGCTGTTGGGAAAACCGATTTCCGAGCTGGATAAGGATCGAATCGTTCGACAAGTACCGTTCTTCATTCATCTTCCGGGTGATGAGCATGCCGGCGTCATCGAGAAGGCGGTTGGACAGATCGATACGACGCCTACTCTAATGCACTTGCTTGGCATCCCGACGGATGATCGTTACTTCATGGGAGTCAGCATGTTATCTCAAGCTCAGAAATCCGTCGTCTTCCGCAACGGCGGCTTTACCGACGGCCGAGTGTACTTCGTGCCGAACGCGGACGGTTTGATCGAGAATGGCAAGTGCTATTCCCTTGAAGGGGAAGAAGCGGCTGAAACCGATGTCGCCGCCTGCGTCGAAGGAGCCGAAGCCGCGAAAAAAGATTTGAATGCTTCCGATCTTACGATCGAGAACGATTTGATTTCGCTGTTCCGCGAAGAAGACGGCAATTTCTAAAGCGACAAACAGAACAAGGCCATCCGCGATTCCTTTCGGAGAATCGTCGGATGGCCTTGTTCGTTGCGAACATCCTCATTTGACATACTTGCTGGCGATGTCGATCGCTTCGTCTTCCGTTGGAGCCGTTACATAGCGCCCGTTAATAAAAACGAAGGCTTTACGGGCGCAAGGCCCGCAATAAGACTTGCACGCCACCTTGATTTCGGTCCCCGGGGCCATCTTCTGCAGCTTGGGCAGCATAGACTTGACCCGGATATGCTTGCATTTGTCGCAAATCCGGATATCGTTCCGGGAAGCGACGCGATTATAATCAGTGGTCTCCATGGTTCCCCTTGCTCGGATTCGTAATGACGAATCCTTCTTGCGGAAAATAAAGATAATCGATCTTCACGCCGTCGAGGAAGGAATCGTCCTTGGTCAGAATAACATCGATGTCTTTATCCGTCGTCACGACCTCGTCCTGCTCAGTCGGCTTGGCCAAATCCATACCGTAATGCGCATGGTCCCCATGGCTGTGCGTAACGAATACTTTAAGAGTCAGTTCGGCGTTCTCGGGCTTGTCCAGTTCCAGGCGCAGCACTTTTGCCGCATTGCGTGTAATTTTGCAGTTCATTTAATCTTCACTCCCGTCGGTTTCTCCGTTCTATTGTAATGAGTTTATTTGCGGAAAACAAGGAGCTATCCCATAAGCGTTACATAATTGCGCTGAAAGATAATCGATGATAAAGGCGCAAGGAGTATGTACCTCCCTCCGATGCTATACGCTCCTGAAATCCGAATGGGTAAACCCGTTAAAAGGTGATTTCAGGAGCGTATGAGGCAGTCTACGGGCTACTCCGGACCCACAACACTTCCAGATAATCCCTAGAAGTTATTCGTATAATTATCGAAGTCGCTTTAAAGGCATACAATCCCTGATCTTGGTTGATTTATACGATTTTCCCTACAAACGTTCGTCGTTGGAGT
>Ga0160466_100807_pt1 | contig 12133 bp, 9 predicted proteins | sample HID1971M_E11MG_FD_108245 | JGI IMG/M metagenome (GOLD analysis project Ga0160466, IMG submission 108245) | Enriched millipede-associated microbial communities from UW Madison campus, WI, USA - HID1971M_E11 MG | ecosystem: Host-associated > Arthropoda: Insects > Digestive system > Unclassified ... | reverse complement strand
TGTGCCCGTTCCACGACGAGAAGAGCCCGAGCTTCCATGTGCGACAGCAGGTGGGGTACTACCACTGCTTCGGATGCGGCGAGTCCGGCGATGTGTACTCCTTCCTTCGTGAGATGGATCACGTCAGCTTCACCGAGGCGGTCGAGCGTCTCGCCGGGCGCATCGGCTACACGCTGCACTACGAGGACGGCGGAGCGGCTCCCGAGACCAGCGGTCGCAGCCGCCTGTACGCGGCGAACACGGCAGCAGCGGAGTTCTTCCGCGCGCAGCTGCTGTCGCCGGATGCCGAGGCCGGCCGCCGCTTCCTCGGAGAACGCGGGTTCGATGCGGGTGCGGCGGCGCACTTCGGCGTCGGCTTCGCGCCGCGCGGCTGGGACGGGATGCTGAAGGCGCTCACTGCGCAGGGCTTCACCCGCGAAGAGCTCAGCACCGCCGGGCTCGTCTCGACGGGGCAGCGCGGCGTGTACGACCGGTTCCGCGGCCGCCTGGTATGGCCGATCCGAGATGTGTCGGGCCAGACGATCGGCTTCGGCGCGCGCAAGCTCTTCGATGACGACCAGGGCCCCAAATATCTGAACACCCCCGAGACGCCGATCTACAAGAAGGCGCAGGTGCTCTACGGGCTCGACCTCGCCAAGCGCGACATCGCCAGGGGAGACCCCCGTCGGGTCGTGGTGGTCGAGGGATACACCGACGTCATGGCGTGTCACCTCGCCGGCCTCACGACGGCGATCGCGACCTGCGGCACGGCCTTCGGCACGGACCACATCAAGGTGCTGCGTCGCGTGATGGGCGACGACAATGCCTCCGGCGAGGTCGTGTTCACCTTCGACGGTGATGAGGCGGGTCAGAAGGCCGCGCTGCGAGCCTTCACCGAGGACGACCGTTTCAACGCCCAGACGTTCGTCGCCGTCGCGCCGGACGGCATGGACCCCTGCGACCTGCGCCTGCAGCGCGGGGATGCAGCGGTGCGTGGACTCATGGACGCCAAGGTGCCGATGTTCGAGTTCGCGATCGACCGCAAGCTCGCCGGCTTCGACCTCTCGACCGTCGAGGGCCGCGTCGGGGCGCTGCGTGCGGCGGCGCCGATCGTGGCCGAGATCCGCGACCGGCTCCTGCGCCCTGGCTACGAACGTGTGCTCGCACGGCGACTGGGCATGGACCCGACCGAAGTGCACCATGAGGTCGAGCGCTCCGCCCGCGGGGGCCCTTCGGCGCCCCCCGCGCGCAGGGAGCCCACACCGATCGATCCGTCGACCGGTGTGCCGGGCATCGCACCGGTCACCCTCGCCTCGCTTCCCAGGTCACCTGACGTCGCGGTGGAGCGGGATGCGCTGATGGGCGCGCTCCAGTACGGGCACCAGGTGGATCAGACGCTGCTCAACCGCGCCCTGTCCGCACCCTTCCGCACGCCGGCGCTCGATGCAGTGCGCGACGCCGTGGCATCCGCTCCCGATCGGTCGAGGGCCGGATGGGTCACCGAGGCGGTGAACAGCGTGCGTGAGCCCTACCGCTCGCTCGGCGGTGAACTGCTGATGACGCCGTTCCCCGCTCGCGACGAGGAACGAGCGGTCGCCACCGTCGCCGATCTCGCGCGACGCCTCATCCTGCGCCAGCTCGAGGTCGAGAAGCAGGAGATGCTCGGCGCGGTGCAACGTGTGCCGGCCGATTCCGACGGCGGACGGGCGCTCCGCATGCGGCTGCGCGACATCGACGCCGAGCGTCAGCGGTTCGCCGAGTCGTAACCCGACTCGCATCCCGGGGCACGGCAGGATGGACTCATGTCCAGACGGCAGGAATCCCTCAACGCGATCGAATGCTCCGATCTGGTCATCGACCGTATCGGGCACGGACTGCCGACGCGCGCCGTCGATGGGGTGACGTTCTCACTCGCTCCCGGCAACCTCATCTGTGTGGCCGGGCCGACCGGGTCAGGGAAGTCGACGCTGGTCGCAGCGCTGGCGGGCTCCACCGATCCCTCGGTGAAGATCACCGGGGGGAGTGCGTTCGTGTGCGGCGTCGATGTGCGCCGTCCCGGCCGTAAGCACCGCATCCTCACCTACCGCACCGGCTTCGTGCCACAGGGCGCCGGTGCCGACCTGCCGCCGCGGCTCACCGTGAACGAAGTCATCGCAGAGCCCATCCTGATGCGCGAGAAGCGGGTGAACTCGAAGGCCCTCTCGATCCGCGTCGCCACGCTCCTCGACGAACTGCACCTCCCACTCGGCACCGCAGCGAAGTTCCCCTACGAGCTCAGCGCCGGGATGCGGCAGCGGGTGGCGATCGCTCGCTCATTCATCCTGGAGCCGCAGGTCCTCATCGCGGACGAGCCGCTGGCGAACCTCGACCTCGAGGTGCGGCCGGTGGTCTTCGACGCGATCACCAGGCGCCGCAAGGAGCAGGGGATGGGAGCGCTGCTCGTCACCAACGACGCTGCCTTCATCCGAGAGCTGAACGCCGAGACGCTCATGCTGCGCGGCGGTCATGTGGTCGCCCGCGGCGTCGGCAAGGATCTGCTCTGGGCACCGAACGCAGAGGCCGACTCGCAGCACTGAGGGCGACACGCCCGGCGGCCCGGAAAGCGCGCCGGGTGTCACGAGCACGGCTCCGAGTTTGCTAAGCTTGTCGAGTTGCCCGCGCAGCGGAGCACATTCCTCGGTAGCTCAATTGGCAGAGCAGCCGGCTGTTAACCGGCAGGTTCTTGGTTCGAGTCCAAGCCGGGGAGCCAAGACAAGAAGCCGCATCACGTGTTCGCACGGGATGCGGCTTCTTCCCTTTTCTGACGCTGTCGGCACGTCGTGCTCTCGACGCAGCTGAGGCCCCGTCGAATCAACGACGGGGCCTCCGCTGCGGGTGACGTCGAATCAGCGCGCTGCGCCTGCGAGCGAGCCGGTGACCGGGCCGGCAGGGTCGGAGATGACGCACTGCACGATGCGGTCGTTGTACTGATCCCAGGTGTCCTGGGTCGGCGTGATGGGGTAGACGTCGAGCGTCGAGTCATCCCAGACGACGCCGACGAAGTCGGTGAAGGCGTCGCCGATGCATCCCTGGGTGGCGGCATCGACAGCCTCGTCCGAGAACTCGCCGTCGTCCATCGTGATCTCGAAGTAGACCTCTTCGTCGTGCGGCTCGCCGCACGGAACGACGTCGGCGCTCTCGATCAGACCGCTGTCGCTCTTCATCTTGCAGTCGCCGACCTTGAGAGCGAAGATGTCGATGCTCGAGCTCTCGGTGACCTGGCCGGTCGCCTCGTCACGGTCGGCGTCAGCCGGACCTCCGCTGAGGATGTTGTTGATGGTGCTGCAGCCGCTCAGTGCGACGGTGAGTGCCAGCGCGGTACCTGCCAGCATCAGCGCACGACGCTTGCGCATTTTCATCATGGTCGTTTCTCCTCCAGAGACTGTGGTGAGCAGGCGCGACACACCCGCCTCGCAAACGGTATCCGTCGGAGAGTCTGTGATGCAACTTCAAGGATCGTGTGATTCTGCTGGACGCAGGGCAACAATCGGTGGCGGGCTGATCAGCCTTCGAGGTCGTCGACTCCGGGCATCCAGCTCGCACCCGGACGGCCCCATCCGCGCTTGCGCGCGATCTTCTGGACGGTCTTCCAGTCGCCGTCCGACAAGCGGTCGACATAGAGGATGCCGTCGAGGTGATCGAACTCGTGCTGCATGATGCGCGCGCGCCAACCGTCGACCTCGATCACGATGTCTCTGCCGTCGAGATCGGTCGCGGTGACACGGGCCCGTTCGGAGCGCCGCAGCGGGAACCGCTCGCCGGGGAACGACAGGCATCCCTCTGACTCGAGGTCGGGGTCGGGGCTGCCCGGCTCCGGCGGCGTGATCCAGAGCACCGGGTTGATGAGGACGCCTCGCCATGGTTGATCGTCATCGTCGACGTACGAGTACGTGTAGATACGGAGGGGCACGCCGACCTGCGGGGCCGCGAGACCGACGCCTGGCGCGGCGTCCATGGTCTCGAACATGTCGGCGACGAGTGCGCGGATCTCGTCCGTGATCTCGTCGACGGCCGAGGCGGGGGAGTGCAGAACGGGGTCGCCCATGATGCGAATCGGAAGTACAGCCACGTCATAACCCTAACGTGCGGGGTACGGCGGGTAGGGTCGTAGGGTGAGCGCAGGGGACTGGAAGTGAACGGTGTCGAAGACGTCGGCGAGCAGCTCGTCGGTGTCTTCCAGAATCCAGGACTGCTGCTCGGCATCCCCCTCGCCCTCGCCGGCGCGGTCTTCATGTCGCTCGGTGCGCAGTACCAGCACCGAGGCGTCGAGAAGGTCGAGCGCCTGAGCGGTGCGCAGGGAACGAGCGGGCTCAGCATCGATCAGCTCCGTCGCCTGCTGACGCGGCCGTCATGGCTCATCGGCACGCTCATGCTCGGCCTCGCGATCGTCTGCCAGCTCGCCGCCCTGGTGCGAGCCCCGCTCATGGTGGTCCAGCCGCTCGGTGCGATCGCGCTGGTTATCACCACCCTGCTCAACGCCAGGATCTCCGGCCATTCCCCCACGAAGAAGTCGATCAGAGCCATCGTCTGCTGTGTCGGCGGCATCTTCCTCTTCGTCTTCTTCGCTGCGCTCTTCGCCACCGAGCAGGAGGTCGCCGACCGCGAGCTCTTCGTGATCCTCGCGCTGCTCCTCGTGGTGATCATCGTGCTCGGCGCGTGCTGGCTCATCCTCCGTCAGCGCATGCGCGCGCTGTTCTATGTCATCGGCGCCGGCATCCTCTACGGCTTCGTGGCGACGCTGGCAAAGGTCGTCATCAAGCGCATCGAGGCCGGCCACTTCGAGTGGATCACCGCGATCTGCGTGCTGGCGCTGATCGCGGCAGCTGCCGTCGGAGCCTACTTCGTGCAGACGGCCTACAGCTCCGGTCCACCCGACCTCGTGATCGCCGGCCTGACGGTGGTCGACCCGCTCATCGCCGTGCTCATCGGCATGGTGATCCTCGGTGAGGCGGCTGCCGCACCGCCGTGGGCGCTCGTGATCTACGGCGTCGCCGGAGCGATCGCGGTCTTCGGAGTCGTCGAACTCGCGCGCTACCACCCGCAGGTGATCAGCGACAGTCAGGAACTCGGCATCGTCCGGGGCAGCGACGGGCCGACCGGCGGACGGCGTCCAGATGCCGAGCAGGGTCCGGAAGAGCCGAACGCCACATAGCGCCCGGCTCTCGGAGCGATGTTCAGTACGCGGGGTCGATCAGATCCGGCGAGACCTCGGACGCTGCGGCCTCGTCGACGAAGAAGACCGTGCGCTTGCGTCCCTTGGCGCCTGCTGCGGGCACGTTCGAGTAGCTCGCGCCGGCGAGCGCGAGGCCGAGCGCTGATGCCTTGTCGGCACCGGTGAGCACCAGCCAGACGCGCTTCGATGAGTTGATGACCGGACGCGTGAGGGTCACCCGTTCCGCCGGAGGCGTGGGGGAGTCGCGCACCGGCAGGGCCGCCACATCGGTGACGTTCACTTCTTCGCGGTCGGGGAACAGCGAGGCGATGTGTCCGTCCGGGCCCACCCCGAGGAAGCAGACCGCGAACGACGGCCAGGCGTGCTCCTCGGTGCCGAACCGCGCGAGCTCTGCGGCATAGGCCGCTGCTGCCTCGTCGAGGCTGAGCCCGCTGTCCGAGGCGGCGACCTCGTGCACGTTCTCGGCAGGCACCGGGATGTGATCGAGCAGCGCCTGACGCGACTGCAGGGCGTTGCGGTCGGCATCGTCCTGTGCGACGAATCGCTCGTCACCCCACCAGAAGTGCACGAGCGACCAGTCGATCTTCGCGGTGCGAGTGTGCTCAGCCGTCGCGCGCAGCACGGCAGAGCCCATCGAGCCGCCGGTGAGGGCGATGTGTGCGATGCGCCCGTTCCGGGTGCGCGCACGCACCCGGGTCAGGAAACGATCGGCCACGCTGGCCGCGAGGGCTGCTGGGGTGGCCTCGACCACGACCCGCTTCTCTGCGGACGCTGCCTGCATCTGACTCACGCTCCAGTCTCGGGCGGACCCAGCTTCTCCCAGCCCTCCGCGATCACTCGACCGTACAGCAGATCGGGGTCGAGTCGACGCAGCTCCTCCGCGAGGCACTCGCGCAGCGTGCGCCGGGGGAGGTGCAGGTCGTGGTTCGGCTGACCTGGCTGCGTGAGCACCGCGACGCCCGGCGTCGGACGCTCGAGCAGGATGTCGCCGTCGGCACGGGCCAGGCGCACCGACTTGATGCCCTCTTCCCAGTCCTTCGGGTCTTCGTACGACCAGACCACGGGAACATCGAGCGCCAACTGCAGCCACGCGGCGAGCAGTGCGGTCGAGGGCGACGCGGCGGCACCTCGCACCTCGACACCAGTGATCTCCTCGTAGGGCGGCTGGTCGAGCACGGCGGCGAGCTGCTCGCGCCAGTGCGTGAGCCGCGTCCACGCGAGGTCGGTGTCGCCGGGAGCATGGGTCTCACCCAGGAGGGCCAGACGGTCGCGCACATCGGACGCCGTCGCGGCATCCGTGATCCGGCGCTGGGCGATCTTTCCGAGCGGCGACTTCGAGGGGGCGTAGGGGGCCTCCTCGGGCCACCAGGCGACCACCGGCGCATCGGGCAGCAGGAGCCCCGTGATGAGGCTCTCCTCGTTGCTGGCGGCGTCGCCGAAGGCGCGGAGCACCACGACCTCGCTCGCGCCGGCGTCACCGCCGACACGGATCTGGGCGTCGAGACGCGACTCGCCGTCTCCGGTGGTGAGCACGATGACACGCATCGGATGCTCGCGGGAGGCGTCGTTGGCCGCGTCGATGGCCGCCTCGGCCACACCGTTGCGCGCGGAGATGACCAGGGTGAGCACGCGTCCGAGGGCGACAGCGCCGCCCTCCTCGCGCACCTTCACCAGCTGCTTCGCGACCTGGCTGACGGTCGTGTCGGGAAGGTCGATGATCACGGGCGTCTCCAGACTCGTCCGTCGCGGGCAAGGAGGTCGTCGGCGGCAGCCGGTCCCCACGAGCCAGGCGCGTACTGTTCGACTGGACCGCCTTCGGCGGCCCAGAACTTCTCCACCGGGTCGAGGATCTTCCAGGAGAGCTCGACCTCTTCGTGCCGCGGGAACAGCGGCGGGTCGCCCAGCAGGACGTCGAGGATCAGTCGCTCGTACGCCTCGGGGCTCGCCTCGGTGAACGCGTGTCCGTAGCCGAAGTCCATGGTCACATCGCGCACGTTGGAACCGCTGCCCGGCACCTTCGAGCCGAAGCGGATCGTGACGCCCTCATCGGGCTGCACGCGGATCACGAGCGCGTTCTGACCGAGCTCGGAGGCGTTGCCGCGTCCGAACAGGTGCTGCGGAGCACGCTTGAACACGACCGCGATCTCGGTGACCCGGCGACCGAGGCGCTTGCCGGTGCGCAGGTAGAACGGCACGCCAGCCCAGCGGCGCGTGTCGATCTCGAGCTTGATGGCCGCGTAGGTCTCGGTGGTCGACTCGGGGTTCATCCCGTCCTCGGCCAGGAAGCCGGTGACCTCCTCGCCGCCCTGCCAGCCGCCGTCGTACTGACCGCGCGCCGTGGCGAGGGACAGATCCTCGGGAACGTGCACCGCAGCGAGCACCTTCTCCTTCTCGGCACGCAGGTCGGCCGCGGAGAGGCTGATGGGCTCCTCCATGGCGGTGAGCGCGAGCAGCTGGAGCAGGTGGTTCTGGATGACGTCGCGCGCGGCGCCGATCCCGTCGTAGTACCCCGCACGCCCGCCGACGCCGATGTCCTCGGCCATCGTGATCTGCACGTGGTCGACGTAGTTCCGGTTCCAGATCGGCTCGTACAGCTCGTTGGCGAAGCGCAGCGCGAGGATGTTCTGCACCGTCTCCTTGCCGAGGTAGTGGTCGATGCGGAAGATCGAGTCGGCCGGGAACGCGACCTCGAGCGCCGCGTTCAGTGCGCGCGCCGACTCGAGGTCGTGTCCGAACGGCTTCTCGATGACGACGCGCCGCCAGTGCTCGTCGTCATCGCTGTTCTCGCCGACGAGACCCGAGTCCTTCAGCTGCTTCGCGACGAGCGGGAAGTCCTTCGGCGGGATCGACAGGTAGAACGCGTGGTTGCCCATGGTGCCGCGTTCGACGTCGAGCTGCTCGATCGTCTCGCGGAGCTTGCGGAAGGAGTCGGGGTTGTCGAACTCGCCGGACACGAAGCGGATGCCCTGCAGCAGCTGCTCCCACGTCTCCTCGCGGAACGGCGTGCGGGCGTGCTGCTTGACCGCGTCGTAGACGACCTTGGCGAAGTCCTGGTCCTCCCAGTCCCGTCGGGCGAACCCGACGAGAGCGAAACCGGGAGGAAGGAGGCCGCGGTTGGCGAGGTCGTAGACCGCCGGCATGAGCTTTTTGCGTGAGAGGTCCCCGGTGACGCCGAAGATCACGAGGGCGCTGGGCCCCGCGATCCGGTTGAGGCGGCGATCGTCGGGGTCACGCAGCGGGTTGTGCCCGCGCGAGATTGGAACAGACATCGGTGAGGGATTCTCCTGCGTTTACTTCTGTGCGGCTTCGAAGAGGGCGAGCACGTCGGCCGAGGAGTCCGTGATCGTCAGGGACACGACGGGACGGCCGTGCTCGGCGAGGACTGCGGCATCGCCGGCGGCCTGCGCCTCGATGAGCTGCCCGAACGTGAAGGGGCGCTCTGGGATCTCGAGGTCGACCTCGGTGCGCTCGAGGATCTGCAGGAACACGCCCTGCGCCGGTCCGCCCTTGTGGTACTGACCGGTCGAGTGCAGGAAGCGCGGGCCCCAGCCGAAGGTCGTCGGACGACCAGAGTCGGCGGCGACGAGCTCGCGGAGACCCTGCAGCTGCGGGACCTCGAGGCGGTTCACGTATGCCTGGATCGACACGTAGCCATCATCAGCCAGCTGTGCCCAGAGCGCGTCGAGCACGCCCTCGACGGTGCCGGATGCCGCGAGGGCGGCGTCCGAGACGCGCACCTCGACGCCGTTCTCGACGAACGCCGGAGCGGTGGGCTCGGGTCGTGCGTCGAGGAGACCGCGTGCTGCGACCTTCGCCGACTCGACGTCCGGCTGGTCGAACGGGTTGATGCCGAGCAGGTGACCGGCGATCGCCGTGGCGTACTCCCAGACGACGAGCTGTGCGCCGAGGCTGCCGCTCACGAGGATCTCGCCCTGGTGGCGCTCGTGCAGGTGGAACTCGTTCGCGTCGTCGACGAGACGGACGATCTGGAGATCAGCCGGCACGGCGTCGAGCTCGGGGGAGACCGGCAGGAGCACGACCGGGAGGATGCCGGTGCCGTCCTTGCCGGTGGACTCGGCGATCAGCTGCTCGATCCAGTCGGGCAGACCGTTGATGTGCGTGCCGTCGGTGATCAGGCCGAGCTTGTCGCGACGCGGGTTCGTCGCCGCGATCGCGGCAGCGAGGCGCAGCGCCGGGTTGTCTGCGGAGTCGATCGCGACCTCGAGCAGCGAGGACTCGGCCTCGTTGAGCAGCTCGTCGATGTCGACGCCGGCGAGGCCGGAGGGAACGAGGCCGAAGGCCGTGAGCGCCGAGTAGCGGCCGCCGACGTTGGGGTCGGCATTGAAGACGCGGTAGCCGGCCTCGCGGGCCGAGACGTCGAGCGGGGAGCCGGGGTCGGTGACCACGACGATGCGCTCGGTCGGCTCGATGCCCAGATCGCGGAACGCCGCCTCGAAGGTGCGTCGCTGCGAGTCGGTCTCGACCGTGGAGCCGGACTTCGACGAGACGACGAGCGCGGTGTCGGCCAGTCCTTCGTCGAGAGCGGCCAGCACCTGGCCGGGAGCGGTCGAGTCGAGGATCGTCAGCGGCACGCCGGCGGTCTGCGCGATGACCTCCGGCGCGAGCGAGGAGCCGCCCATGCCTGCGAGCACGAAGCGCGTGACGCCCTTCGCGGCGAGCTCGTCACGAAGCGCCGTGATCTCGGCGACCAGGGGACGCGAGACCGTGACGGCCTCGATCCAGCCGAGACGGACGGCTGCCTCTGCTTCTGCGGCCGGGCCCCAGAGCGTGCTGTCGCCACCGGTGAGGCGCGAAGCGATCAGTTCGCTGACGAGGCGGGGGACCGTCTCGTCGATCGCGGCGCGCGCAGCGCCGGATGTATGGATCGAGAAGGTCATCGCTGTGCCTCCAGCGCCTCGGACACCTGCGCCAGCAGATCGTGCCAGGAGTCGATGAACTTCGCGACGCCCTCGTCATCGAGCACCTGGGTGACGTCGGTCAGGTCGACACCGACGGCGGCGAGCTGGTCGAACACCTGGTGCGCCTCGGCGTAGCCGCCGGTGATCGTGTCGCCGGTGATCACGCCGTGGTCGAAGGTGGCCTCGAGGGTCTTCTCCGGCATGGTGTTGACGACGCCATCGGCGACCAGCTCGGTCACGTAGAGCGTGTCGGGCAGGCTCGGGTCCTTGACGCCGGTGGAGGCCCACAGCGGGCGCTGCAGGTTCGCACCGAGCTTGATGAGGTCCTGCGCACGCTGCTCGCCGAACTTCTGCTCGAAGAGCTCGTAGGCGAGGCGGGCGTTCGCGAGTCCGGCCTTGCTCTTGAGGGCGACGGCCTCGTCGGTGCCGATCGCCTCGAGGCGCTTGTCGGTCTCGGTGTCGACGCGCGACACGAAGAACGAGGCGACGGAGTGGATGCTCGACAGGTCGAAGTCCGCGCTGTGCGCCCGCTCGAGGCCGGTCAGGTACGCGTCGATGACCTCGGCGTAGCGCTCCAGGCTGAAGATCAGGGTGACGTTGACACTGATGCCGGTCGCGATCGCCTCGGTGATCGCGGGGAGGCCCGCCTTCGTCGCAGGGATCTTGACGAGCAGGTTCGGACGGTCGACCTTGGCCCAGAGCTGCTTGGCCTGTGCGACGGTGCCCTCGGTGTCGTGCGCGAGGTCGGGGGAGACCTCGATCGAGACGCGGCCGTCGACGTGGCCGGACTGCTCCCACACCGGGCGGAAGATGTCGAGCGCTGCGGCGACGTCCTGCGTCGTGGCGGCGAAGACGGCGTCCTCGGCGCTGGTGCCGGCGGCGGCGAGCTCCGTGAGCTGCGCGTCGTAGGAGGTGTCGTTCTTGTCGGTGATCGCGTTCGCGAAGATCGTCGGGTTCGTGGTGACGCCCACGATGTTGCGCGACTCGATCAGCTCGGCGAGGTTGCCCGTGGAGATGCGCGAGCGGGAGAGGTCGTCAAGCCAGATGCTGACGCCGGCGGCGGCGAGCTGTGCGGTGGGGGTGCTCATGCGTTCTCCTTGGTGCTGTTGGCCGCGAGGGTCTCGCGGACGGCCGCGATGACGGCCTCGGTGGTGATGCCGAACTTCTCGAACAGGGTCTTGTAGTCGGCGGAGGCGCCGAAGTGGTCGATGCCGACCGAGCGGCCGCGGTCGCCGACGATGCCGCGCCACGTCAGCACGGAACCGGCCTCGACCGAGACGCGGGCGGTGACGGATGCGGGAAGGACGGACTCGCGGTAGGCCTCGTCCTGCTCGTCGAACCACTCGAGCGACGGAGCCGAGACGACGCGGACGCCGATGCCCTCGGATGCCAGTGCTGCGCGGGCCTCGACGGCGAGCTGCACCTCGGAGCCGGTGGCGACGATGATCACATCGGGGGTGCCCTCCGCTGCCTCGGCGAGCACGTACGCGCCCTTGGCGGTGTTCGACGCGGCTGCGAAGGTCTCGCCGGATGCCTCGCCGTCGCCGCGCTCGAACACCGGGATGTTCTGGCGGGTCAGGGCGATGCCTGCCGGGCCCTCCTGGCGACGGAGGATCTCGAGCCAGGCTTCGGCGGTCTCGTTGGCGTCCGCGGGGCGGACGACTGCGAGGTTGGGGATCGCACGGAGCGTCGCGAGCTGCTCGATCGGCTGGTGGGTCGGTCCGTCCTCACCGAGAGCGACCGAGTCGTGCGTCCAGACGAACACGCTGGGCACGTTCATGAGGGCTGCGAGGCGGACCGCAGGACGCATGTAGTCGCTGAAGATCAGGAAGGTGCCGCCGAATGCGCGGGTCGGGCCGTGCAGCACGATGCCGTTGACGATGGCGCCCATCGCGTGCTCACGGATGCCGAAGTGCAGCACGCGGCCGTAGGGGGTGCCGGACCACTCGTGCGTCGACCACTCCTCGGGGATGAAGGACGCGGCGCCCTTGATCGTGGTGAGGTTCGACTCGGCGAGGTCGGC
>Ga0160466_100770_pt1 | contig 12693 bp, 8 predicted proteins | sample HID1971M_E11MG_FD_108245 | JGI IMG/M metagenome (GOLD analysis project Ga0160466, IMG submission 108245) | Enriched millipede-associated microbial communities from UW Madison campus, WI, USA - HID1971M_E11 MG | ecosystem: Host-associated > Arthropoda: Insects > Digestive system > Unclassified ... | reverse complement strand
TGGGACAGACCGGGAAATGAAACACCGGTTCGTTGCTCGCTACACATTTTTTGGAATCGCCCAGCAAAGACTGCTTGGTAATCGGCAACTCCTGCAATTCAGGCGAATCCACAGAAGTTGTATCAAGAAGGGAGCGTAGTCTACCGGAAAGCCCCTTTCAGCTCAAACCTTGATCTTCGCCTGGCGGTTGCCAATGTAAATGCCAGCCACCCGTCGCTTCGCCATCCAGCCCCGCCAGGTTAGCCACCGCCAGCAATTGCTCGCCCTTGTACAGCAGCGGCAATCTGCCGCGCACGAACAGCGGCACCCCACGTTCGTTGAGCAAACGCTTCAAGTCGCGATGGCCGCGGCCGGGCAGCTCCATCACTTCGCCCCCTTCACGATAGCGGATCTGCAAGGGGCCATCGGGGATTTGCCCACTGAGCGTGAGCATGCCGTTGTCGGCCAACGCCAGCGGCTGAGCGGGTTCCAGCCATGCGCCAGGCGCTGGAGCCGCGCGCAACCAGGCACCGGATAACCACCAGATACGCCCGCCCGCCCGATGCAGTTCGCCATCGGCCAGGCGCCAGATCGGCCGGGCGTCGCCGGTGGCATCGCGCAAATCGAGCCAACCCGACCAATGGTCGCTATCCGGCAGCTGAGTCAGCGGTTCGAGCCAGTGGCTGAGCGCATTGCGCTGGCGAGCATCGGAGAGTTTTTCCAGCGATGCTAACTCCAGCGAGGGCAATTTAAGCCAATCGAATTCGCTGGCGGCGCTGGCCTGGCTCAAGTCAATTTGCGCCAGATCATCCAGCAACCCCTGCGCCTCGCTCAAATGCGCGGCACTGCGGGCCATTGTCGACATCGCCTGTGGCCAGCGCTGGGTCAATGCAGGAAACACCTGATGACGCAGGTAATTGCGCGAGAATTGCCGGTCCTGGTTGGAAGGGTCCTCGATCCAGTTCAATTGATGCTCCGCCGCATACGCCTCAAGCTCGGCCCGGGTAGCATCGAGCAAAGGCCGCAACAGATTCCCTTTGCCCAACGGGCGCTGGCGTGGCATCCCTGACAGCCCCCTTACGCCGGCCCCTCGCAACAGGCGAAACAGCAAGGTTTCCGCCTGATCGTCACGGTGCTGGGCCGTCAGCAGGACTTCATTGGCTTGAGTGGCCTCAGTGAACGCCACGTAGCGCGCATCGCGGGCCGCACGCTCAAGGCTTGCGCCGGGTTGCACCTGGACGCGGACGACTTGCAGCGGCACGCCCAGCGCATCGCAGACCGACTGACAGTGATCCGGCCACGCGTCAGCCGCAGCCTGGAGGCCGTGATGGACATGGATGGCGCTCAGTGGCGGCAGGGACTGGGTTTTGGCGAGGTGTGCGAGAAGGTGCAGGAGGACGGTGGAATCGAGGCCACCGGAGAAAGCGATGTGCCAATGGGCCGCATTGCGCCAAGGCTGAAGATTTAGCAAAAGCCGAAAAGGCTGATCACTCTTCGAAGGATTCATAGAGATTGATCGCTTCTCATGGAACCCTGTAGGAGCTGCCGCAGGCTGCGATCTTTTGATCTTAAAAAATCAAGATCAAAAGATCGCAGCCTGCGGCAGCTCCTACAGGGGTACCGCGTTAGAGACCGTAGCTCATCAGACGATCATAGCGGCGCTTCAGCAGCGCATCGTTGTCGAACTTCTTCAGCATTGCCAGTTGCGAGCTCAGTTCGGCGCGGATCGAGGCAGCGGCAGCAGCCGGATCACGGTGTGCGCCGCCAAGTGGCTCGCTGATCACTTTATCGACGATGCCCAGGCCTTTGAGGCGCTCGGCGGTGATGCCCATGGCTTCAGCGGCGTCCGGTGCTTTCTCGGCGGTTTTCCACAGGATCGATGCGCAACCTTCCGGCGAGATCACCGCGTAGGTCGAGTACTGCAGCATGTTCAGCTGATCGCAAACACCGATGGCCAGTGCACCACCGGAACCACCTTCACCGATCACGGTGGCGATGATTGGGGTTTTCAGGCGAGCCATCACGCGCAGGTTCCAGGCAATCGCTTCGCTCTGGTTGCGTTCTTCAGCGTCGATGCCAGGGTAAGCGCCCGGGGTGTCGATGAAGGTCAGGATCGGCATCTTGAAACGCTCGGCCATTTCCATCAGGCGACAGGCCTTGCGGTAGCCTTCCGGACGCGGCATGCCGAAGTTGCGGCGAACCTTCTCGCGCACTTCGCGGCCTTTCTGGTGACCGATGACCATTACTGGCTGGTCTTCCAGACGGGCAATACCGCCAACGATGGCGGCGTCGTCGGAGAAGTGACGGTCACCATGCAGCTCGTCGAACTCGGTGAAGATGTGTTCGATGTAGTCCAGGGTATATGGACGCTTCGGGTGACGCGCCAGACGCGCGATCTGCCAGCTGGTCAGCTTGCCGAAGATGTCCTCGGTCAGCGTGCTGCTCTTGTCCTGCAGGCGGGAAATCTCATCGCCGATATTCAGCGAATTGTCATTACCGACCAAGCGCAACTCTTCGATCTTGGCTTGCAGGTCGGCGATCGGCTGTTCGAAATCTAGAAAATTCGGGTTCATAGGCGTCCGTCTTGGGTCGACGTCCAAGAGAGCTTGGGCCGGCCGGTTGTCTATTCGCGCCCTACCATAAGGGACAGGCGCGTTCAGGTCGAGATTAAATTCTGGTCAAGCTCAGGGCCCCGCTCAAAGTTAAAAGCGACACCCTGACCGTTAACGGTATTGGAGGAAGACGTTGTCTCGCCCGAACTGGTCACGCAGGGCTTGAATCAACGCATCCGCCGGGTCGATTCGCCAGCCTTCGCCGAACTGCAGCAAGGCTTTCGCATCGGGACTGGTGTAGTCCATGGTGATCGGGCACGCACCGCGGTGACGCTTCAACAGCTCACCCAGCCAGCGTAGCTGATCGCCCTTGAGATCCTTGGCGTGTAACTTCAGGCGCAGGCTCTCGGCCAGGTTGGTGCGCGCATCCTCCATGCTCATCACCCGCTTGACCCGCAAGCGCAGGCCACCGGAGAAGTCGTCGTTGCTGACTTCGCCTTCGACCACCACCATCGCATCGGTCTGCAACAGCGATTGCGCGGAATGGAACGCATCGGCGAACAGCGACGCTTCGATCCGGCCCGAACGGTCGTCGAGGGTGATGAAGCCCATCTTGTCGCCCTTTTTGTTTTTCATCACCCGCAGGGCGATGATCATGCCGGCAACGGTCTGGGTATCGCGCGCAGGTTTCAAGTCGATGATGCGCTGACGGGCGAAACGGCGGATTTCGCCTTCGTATTCGTCGATCGGGTGACCGGTCAGGTACAGGCCCAGGGTGTCTTTCTCGCCCTTGAGCCGTTCCTTGAGGGTCAGTTCCTTGGCCTTGCGATGATTGGCGTAGACGTCGGCGTCTTCCTCGACGAACAGCCCGCCAAACAGGTCGGCATGGCCGCTGTCATGGGTACGGGCGGTTTGCTCGGCAGCCTTGATCGCCTCTTCCATCGCGGTCAGCAGTACCGCACGGTTGCGGTCGATATTGGCCTGATAGGCTTTGGCTTCGTCGTGGAAATACGGGCCCAGGCGATCCAGCGCACCGCTGCGGATCAAGCCGTCGAGGGTGCGCTTGTTGATGCGCTTGAGGTCGACCCGGGCGCAGAAATCGAACAGGTCCTTGAACGGACCGTCCTGCCGCGCTTCGGTGATCGCCTCCACCGGCCCCTCGCCCACACCCTTGATCGCGCCAAGGCCGTAAATGATCCGGCCTTCGTCGTTCACCGTGAACTTGAACTCGGAAGTGTTCACGTCCGGCGCGTCGAGACGCAGCTTCATCGTGCGCACTTCTTCGATCAAGGTCACGACCTTGTCGGTGTTGTGCATGTCCGCCGAGAGTACCGCGGCCATGAACGGCGCCGGGTAGTGCGCTTTCAGCCACGCGGTCTGGTACGACACCAGGCCATAGGCGGCGGAGTGGGACTTGTTGAAGCCGTAACCGGCGAATTTTTCCACCAGGTCGAAAATGTTACCGGCAAGGTCCGCGTCGATGTTGTTGGTCGCGCAACCTTCGATGAAACCGCCGCGCTGCTTGGCCATTTCCTCGGGTTTTTTCTTACCCATGGCCCGGCGCAGCATGTCCGCACCGCCGAGGGTGTAGCCGGCCATGACCTGGGCGATCTGCATCACCTGTTCCTGATACAGGATGATGCCGTAGGTCGGGGCCAATACTGGCTTGAGGCCTTCGTACTGGTAGTCCGAGTGCGGATACGCGAGTTCCGCGCGACCGTGCTTACGGTTGATGAAGTCGTCCACCATGCCCGATTGCAGCGGGCCGGGACGGAACAGCGCTACCAGTGCGATCAAGTCTTCCAGGCAGTCGGGCTTGAGCTTTTTGATCAGCTCTTTCATGCCGCGCGATTCAAGCTGGAACACGGCCGTGGTTTCGGCTTTTTGCAGCAGCGAATAGGTCGGTTTGTCGTCCAGCGGGATGAACGCGATGTCCAGCGGCGGCTCGTTGACCTTGGCGCGGTCGCGGTTGATGGTCTTCAGCGCCCAGTCGATGATCGTCAGGGTCCGCAGGCCGAGGAAGTCGAACTTCACCAGGCCGGCGGCTTCGACGTCGTCCTTGTCGAACTGGGTTACCAGGCCATCGCCCGCTTCGTCGCAATAAATGGGCGAGAAGTCAGTGAGCTTGGTGGGTGCGATTACCACCCCACCGGCGTGCTTGCCGACGTTACGCACAACGCCTTCAAGCTTGCGGGCCATCTCCCAGATTTCCGCGGCTTCTTCATCGACCTTGATGAAGTCACGCAGGATTTCTTCCTGTTCGTAGGCCTTTTCCAGGGTCATGCCGACTTCGAACGGGATCATCTTCGACAGGCGATCCGCCAGGCCGTAGGACTTGCCCTGCACCCGCGCCACGTCGCGGACCACAGCCTTGGCGGCCATGGAACCGAAAGTAATGATCTGGCTTACCGCGTTGCGGCCGTATTTCCCGGCCACGTAGTCGATCACCCGGTCGCGACCGTCCATGCAGAAGTCGACGTCGAAGTCGGGCATGGAGACCCGTTCCGGGTTGAGGAAACGTTCGAACAGCAGGTCATATTCCAGCGGGTCGAGGTCGGTGATCTTCTGCACATAGGCCACCAACGACCCGGCACCCGACCCCCGGCCAGGACCTACCGGCACACCGTTGTTCTTGGCCCACTGGATAAAGTCCATCACGATCAGGAAGTAACCGGGGAACCCCATCTGGATGATGATATCCAGCTCGAAATTCAGCCGGTCGACATAGACCTGGCGCTTGGCTTCATAGTCCTCGGTGGTGTCCTTGGGCAGCAGGACGGACAGCCGCTCTTCGAGGCCATCGAAGGACACCTTGCGGAAGTATTCGTCGATGGTCATGCCATCGGGGATCGGGAAGTTGGGCAGGAAGTGCGTGCCCAGCTTGACTTCGATGTTGCAGCGCTTGGCGATCTCGACGGTGTTTTCCAGCGCCTCGGGAATGTCGCTGAACAGCTCGGCCATTTCCTCGGCACTTTTGAGGTACTGCTGATCGCTGTAGTTCTTCGAACGGCGCGGGTCGTCGAGGGCCCGGCCCTCGCCGATGCACACGCGGGTTTCGTGGGCGGCGAAATCTTCCTGCTTGATGAAGCGCACGTCGTTGGTCGCGACCAGCGGTGCGCCGATTTTCTCGGCCAGCGCCACGGCGCCGTGCAGTTGCTCTTCATCGTTGGGGCGGTTGGTGCGCTGGATTTCCAGGTAGAAACGATCCGGAAAAACCGCCATCCACTCACGCGCCAGGGTTTCCGCTTCGTCCGGGTTGCCGCTGAGCATGGCCTGGCCGATCTCGCCCTCTTTGGCCGCCGACAGCATGATGAGGCCGTCGCTGGCTTCGGCCACCCATTCGCGCTCGATGATGATCGAGCCATTGCGCTGACCGTCGATGAAACCTCGAGAGATCAATTCGGTGAGGTTGCGATAACCCGCGGCATTCATCACCAGCAGGCTGATCCGGCTCAGTGGGTTGTCCGGATCCTTGTTCGACAACCACAGGTCGGCGCCGCAGATCGGCTTGATCCCTGCACCCATGGCGTTTTTATAGAATTTGACCAGGGAACACATGTTGTTCTGGTCAGTGACCGCTACGGCAGGCATGTTCATGCCGACCAGGGTCTTGACCAGCGGCTTGATCCGCACCAGACCGTCGACCAGGGAGTATTCAGTGTGCAGGCGTAGGTGAACGAATGAAGCCGGCATAGTGATCCTGCATTAAGTCATGAAAACAACAAGGCCCGGATTGTACCGGGCCTTGGTGAAAAAAATCAGCCTTGCAACTAAGACTCGATGAGACTCTCTCGGGCCTCATAGGCCAGGCGCACCGGGGCAAACGAGCGCCGGTGAATCGGCGTCGGCCCCAGGCGTGCCAGCGCTTCCAGATGAACGGGCGTCGGGTAGCCTTTGTGCCCGCCGATCCCGTAACCCGGGTAGATCAATTCGAAAGCAGCCATTTCACGGTCGCGACTGACCTTGGCCAGAATCGATGCCGCGGCGATCGCCGGGACCTTGCCGTCGCCCTGCACCACCGCTTCGGCACGCATCGGCAACTTCGGGCAACGGTTGCCGTCGATCATCGCCAGTTTCGGCTGGACGTGCAGCCCGGCAATGGCGCGCTGCATGGCCAGCATGGTGGCATGGAGGATGTTCAGCTCATCGATCTCTTCGACTTCCGCGCGGGCAATGCACCAGCTAAGGGCTTTTTCGCAGATTTCGTCATAGAGTTTTTCGCGCCGGGCTTCGGTGAGCTTCTTCGAGTCGTTCAGCCCGAGGATCGGACGGTTCGGATCAAGAATCACCGCCGCGGTCACCACGGCGCCGCATAACGGGCCGCGACCGACTTCGTCGACACCGGCAACCAGTTCTTCCACTTCCGCGACCAAGGTGAAATCCAACCCCATCTGCATGCTTGTCTTACTCATTTTACTGGGTCGATCAGGTTCAGCACTGCATCCGCAGCCTGGTTGGAGGCATCCAGACGAAGGGTCCGGTGAATTTCATCAAAACCGCGCGTTTGCTCTTCGCCACCCTCGATCAGCGGCGACAGGGTCTGGGCCAGCGCTTCGACCGTGGCATCGTCCTGCAACAACTCGGGCACCAACAGGCGCTGGGCCAGCAGGTTCGGCAAGGACACGTACGGGCTCTTCACCATGCGCTTGAGAATCCAGAACGTCAGCGGTGCCAGGCGATAGGCAACCACCATCGGCCGCTTGTACAACAAGGCTTCAAGCGTTGCGGTCCCCGAGGCAATCAGTACGGCGTTGCAGGCTGCCAACGCCAGATGGGACTTGCCATCGAGCAAGGTCAGCGGCAAATCGCGACCGGCCAGCAGCTCTTCAAGCTGCGCCCGGCGCTGTGGGTTGGCACAAGGCACGACAAACCGCACACCGGGGCGCAGTGCCCGCAGGCGTTGGGCCGTATCGAGGAACAATGCACCGAGACGGCCGATTTCGCCGCCACGACTGCCGGGCATCAGCGCCACCAACGGCCCGTCGGGCAATCCCAGTTCGGCCCGCGCCGCAGCGCGATCGGCTTCCAGCGGAATGGCATCGGCCAGGGTGTGCCCGACAAACCGCACCGGCACACCCTTCTCTTCGTAGAATTTCGCTTCGAACGGGAACAGGGTGAGCATCAGGTCGCAACCTTCGCGAATCTTCAGCACCCGCTTCTGCCGCCAGGCCCAGACCGATGGACTGACGTAATGCACGGTCTTGATCCCGGCCTGACGCAGCTTGAGTTCGATGTTGAGGTTGAAGTCCGGGGCATCGATACCGATGAACACGTCCGGCTTCGCGGCGATCAGGTCGGCTACCAGCTTCTTGCGGCGCGCCAGCAATTCCCGCAAACGGCCCAGCACTTCCACCAGGCCCATGACCGACAGGCGTTCCATGGGAAAGTAGGACGTCAGGCCTTCGGCCTGCATCAACGGACCGCCGACTCCGATGAACTCGACCGCCGGATGGCGAGCCTTGAGCGCGCGCATCAGACCCGCGCCCAAAATGTCGCCGGAAGCCTCGCCCGCCACCAGCGCAATACGCAAATTGGCCATGGTTAGCGGGTGATGCCGCGGGTCGAGGACTGTATGGAGTCGCGGAACACCGCCACTTCCGGGAACTGGGCAGAGGATTCGGCCAGTTCGGCGAGCGCCTGCTCAACCGTCAAGCCCTGGCGATAGACCACCTTGTAGGCACGACGCAGGGCGTGGATCGCGTCTTCGCTGAAACCGCGACGGCGCATGCCTTCGAAGTTCATGCTGCGGGCTTCGGCCGGGTTGCCGAACACCGTGACATAGGCCGGGACGTCCTTGCCAATCGCGGTACCCATGCCGGAAAAGCTGTGGGCACCGATGTGGCAGTACTGGTGAACCAGGGTAAAACCGGACAGGATCGCCCAGTCTTCCACGTGCACGTGGCCGGCCAGCGCCGTGTTGTTGACCAGGATGCAGTGGTTGCCGATGACACTGTCGTGACCGATGTGGGCGTAGGCCATGATCAGGTTGTGATCGCCCAGGGTGGTTTCCGAACGGTCCTGAATGGTCCCACGGTGAATCGTCACACCTTCGCGGATGACGTTGTGGTCACCCATCACCAGGCGGGTTTCCTCGCCTTTGTATTTCAGATCGGGCGTGTCCTCACCTACCGAGGAAAACTGGTAGATACGGTTGTGCTTACCGATTCGGGTCGGGCCCTTGAGAATCACATGCGGCCCGATCACGGTCCCCTCGCCGATTTCCACACCTGCGCCGATGATCGACCACGGGCCGACCTCGACACCGTCAGCCAGGACGGCCGTCGGATCGATGATTGCGCGAGGGTCGATCAAACTCATAGTTTGCGTTCCGCGCAGATGATTTCAGCGGAGCAGACCGGCTTGCCATCGACCGAAGCCTGGCACTCGAACTTCCAGATCTGCCGCTTGCAGCTGATGAACTTGGCTTCCAGGATCAGCTGGTCGCCCGGCAGAACAGGCTGGCGGAAGCGCAGCTTGTCGGAGCCGACGAAGTAATAAAGGGTGCCGTCGGCGGGTTTCACGTCGAGCATTTTGAAACCAAGGATCCCTGCAGCCTGAGCCATCGCTTCGATGATCAGTACTCCCGGCATGATTGGATGCGCAGGAAAGTGACCATTGAAGAACGGTTCGTTGATGCTGACATTCTTGTAGGCGCGAATGCGCTTGCCTTCAACATCCAGCTCCACTACCCGGTCCACCAGCAGGAACGGGTAACGGTGAGGCAGGTATTCGCGAATCTCGTTGATGTCCATCATTTCGGGGGGAAGCCTATGTAAAGATTGGGAGCGCGCGACTGATGCACACTCCTCTAGCAAATCAAGGACGCAGTCTAGCGGCTGTGCACACTTGATATGGAAATGGTATCAGCCATCTGATGAAGCATTACCGCCAGGGGTCACGTCCCCAGTTTGCTTTTCCAGCTGTCGCAGACGCCGCGCGATGTCATCGAGCTGACGAATACGGGCCGCGCTTTTGCGCCACTCGGCGGCTGGCTGCATCGCCGTTCCGGAAGAATAGGCACCCGGCTCGGTGATCGAGTGGGTCACCATGGTCATGCCGGTGATGAAAACGTTGTCGCAAATATCGATATGCCCCACCAGCCCTACGCCACCGGCGAGCATGCAATGCTTGCCGATTTTAGTGCTGCCGGAGATCCCCACGCAGGCCGCCATGGCGGTGTGATCACCGACCTGAACGTTGTGGGCGATCTGGATCTGGTTGTCGAGTTTCACACCATTGCCAATGACGGTATCGGCCAGCGCACCACGGTCAATGGCGGTGTTCACGCCGATTTCCACGTCATCGCCGACCAGGACACCACCGATCTGGGCAATTTTCTGCCAGATGCCTTTCTCGTTGGCAAAGCCGAAGCCTTCGCCGCCAAGCACCGCACCGGACTGGATCACCACCCGCTTGCCGACGCGTACGTCGTGATACAGCGTGACGCGCGGTGCCAGCCAGCCGCCTTCGCCAACGACGCTGCGGGCGCCGATGAAGCAGTGCGCACCAATGGTCGTACCGGCAGCAATATGCGCCCCGCTTTCAATCACCGCAAATGCACCGATACTCGCCGCCGGATCGACCACCGCATCCGCGGCAATCACTGCCGTCGGATGAATACCGGCTGCCGCCTTGGGCTTGGGATCGAACAGGTGGGAAATACGCGCGTAAGCAGCGTAAGGATCGGGCACCACCAGGCAATCCCCGGCAAAACCTTCGGCGTCAGCGGCCTTGAGCAACAACGCTGCCGCCTGACTGCCTGCCAGGTATTTGCGGTATTGGGGGTTTGCGAGAAAGCTCAACTGAGCTGGGCCAGCCTCCTGCAAGGTGGCTAGCCCAGTAATTGCTTTCTCCGGGTCGCCACGTAGCGTGGCGCCGAGGAACTCGGCCAGCTGGCCGAGCTTAATGGTCACTGTCATGGATTACTTCAGCTGATTCATGCGCTCGATAACCTGGCGCGTGATGTCGTACTGAGGTTTGACATCAATCACTGCACCACGCTCGAAGACCAGGTCAAAAGCACCTTTCTTGATGACTTCTTCCACAGCGCTGTCCAGTTTCGGCTTGAGCTGCTTCAGCATTTCACGGTCGGCAACGGCTTTGGCTTCGTTCAGTTCCTTGGACTGGAACTGGAAGTCACGGGCCTTTTGCTTGAATTCAAGCTCCAGACGCTCACGCTCGCCTTGCTGCATTTTGTCGCCACCGGCCATCAGGCGATCCTGGATACCCTTGGCGCTGCTTTCCAGCGTCTTGAGCTTGCTCAGCTGAGGACCGAATTTCTTCTCGGCATCCACGGCGTATTTCTTGGCCGCATCGGATTCCAGCAGGGCCATCTGATAGTTCAGGACGGCGATTTTCATGTCGGCAAATGCCGGACCTGCAACCAGTACGGAAGCCAGGAGAACCAATTGAGTCAACTTACGCACGATGCACTCCTACAAAATCCATTGTCGTTATCTTGGGGCAGACGCTTAGAACGTCTGACCGAGGGAGAATTGGAACACTTGAGTTTCAGCGTCATCCGGTTTCTTGACTGGCATGGCCAACGCAAAACTCAGAGGACCCAGTGCGGTGACCCAGGTCACACCCACACCGACGGAACTGGCCATATTGCTCAGACTGATGTCGTTGCACTTGGTGTTGGACTTCGTGCCATCAGCGTTGGTGGAATCAGAGCACGATGAGTCGAAAACGTTACCCACATCCCAGAATACCGAGGTACGCAGGGAACGCTGGTCCTTGACGAACGGCAGCGGGAACAGGACTTCAACACCACCCTGGATCAGGACGTTACCACCGAACGGCAGCGGATCCTGGTCCGGGTCGAGCGCAGTGCCAGGGTTCTTGCCGGTACTTGGTGTACTGCGAGGACCCAGGGTGCTGTCCTTGAAGCCACGAACCGAGTTGAAACCACCAGCATAGTAGTTTTCATAGAATGGCAAGCCATCGGTCGAACCGTAACCATCGCCATACCCCAGTTCGGTATGCAGGCGCATGGTGTAGTTGTCGCTCAGTGGCTGGAACAACTGGCCACGGTAGTCGAGCTTGAAGAACGACAGGTCGCTGCCTGGAACCGTGGATTCCAGCACGAGGCTCTGGGAATGACCACGGGTCGCCAGTACGCCCTTGTTCAGGGTGGACTCGGACCAACCGGCCGAAGCCTTGAAGTTCAGGTACTTGTCGCCTTCCTTGTTAACGAAATCGAAGATCTCGTCGACGGTATACACACCGGTCTTGATCTCGTCCTGCTGGGCCGTCAGGCCGAAGGTCAGGCGCGAAGTCTCGCTGATCGGATAACCGACGCTCACGCCGGCACCCAGGCTGTCCACGGCATAGCTGGCTACGTCGACGTCGAGGTCATCGTAGTCAGTTGTACGGTAGAACGCGTTGTAGCCCAGGCTGACGCCATCGGCAGTCCAGTAGGGGTCAACGTAACCGAAGTTGTAGCGGCTCTGGTATTCGCTGCGGGTCAAGCCGAGGCTGACCTTGTTACCGGTGCCGAGGAAGTTGTTCTGGGTGATCGAACCACCGAGGATCAGGCCCGCACTCTGGGCGAAGCCGACGCTGGCGGTAATCGAACCGGACGCCTGCTCTTCAACGCTGTAGTTGACGTCAACCTGGTCATCGACACCCGGTACAGCCGGGGTTTCAACGTTGACTTCCTTGAAGAAGCCCAGTCGCTCCAGACGGGTCTTGGATTGGTCGATCAGGTAGGTCGAGGCCCAGCCGCCTTCCATCTGGCGCATTTCGCGACGCAGCACTTCGTCTTCGGACTTGGTGTTGCCACGGAAGTTGATGCGGTTCACGTAGGCACGCTTGCCTGGATCGACAGCGAAGGTGATGTCTACCGTGTGGTCGTCATCGTGGGGCTGAGGCACGCCGTTGACGTTGGCGAAGGTGTAGCCCTCGTTACCCAGGCGACGAGTGATCAGTTCAGACGTGGTGGTCATCAGCTTGCGCGAGAACACCTGGCCTTTCTGTACCAGCAGCAGCGACTTGACCTGGTCTTCAGGGACTTTCAGGTCGCCGCTGAGCTTCACGTCACGAACGGTGTACTTGTCACCTTCGTTGATGTTGACGGTGATGTAGACGTGCTTCTTGTCCGGCGTGATGGACACCTGGGTCGAAGCGATGTCCATGTTGATGTAGCCGCGGTCCAGGT
>Ga0160466_100766_pt1 | contig 12720 bp, 11 predicted proteins | sample HID1971M_E11MG_FD_108245 | JGI IMG/M metagenome (GOLD analysis project Ga0160466, IMG submission 108245) | Enriched millipede-associated microbial communities from UW Madison campus, WI, USA - HID1971M_E11 MG | ecosystem: Host-associated > Arthropoda: Insects > Digestive system > Unclassified ... | reverse complement strand
CACGTCCGGGTAGATGGTGCCCTGGGCCAGGTACTTGATGTTGTCCAGCTTGCAGGATTCGGCATCGAACACGTCGATGAAGGTACGGCCGATGATCTTGCGCTTCTTCTCCGGGTCGGCTTCGCCGGCCAGGTTACCGAGGAACTGCTCTTCGGCGTTGGCGCGGATCACCTTGACGCCCATGTTCTCGGCGAACATGGCCATCACTTGCTCGCCTTCGTGCAGGCGCAGCAGGCCGTTGTCGACGAATACGCAGGTCAGCTGGTCGCCGATGGCCTTGTGCAGCAGCGCGGCAACCACGGACGAGTCCACACCGCCGGACAGGCCGAGCAGGACGTTGTCGGTGCCGACCTGGGCACGAACCTGGGCAATGGCGTCTTCAGCGATCTTCGAAGGGGTCCACAGGGCTTCACACTCGCAGATGTCGAGGATGAAGCGCGACAGGATGCGACCGCCCTGCTTGGTGTGGGTCACTTCCGGGTGGAACTGCACGCCGTAGTAACGACGCTCGTCGCTGAACATGCCGGCGATCGGGCAGCTTGGGGTGCTGGCCAGGATGTGGAAGTCTTCCGGCATGCGGGTAACTTTGTCACCGTGGCTCATCCACACGTCGAGGCCGAACAGGCCATCGGCGTCGATGTGGTCTTCGATGCCGTCGAGCAGGCGGCTCTTGCCGACCACGTCGACGCGGGCGTAACCGAACTCACGCAGCTCGGAGCCTTCAACCTTGCCGCCCAGTTGCTCGGCCATGGTCTGCATGCCGTAGCAGATACCGAAGACCGGCACGCCCAGGTCGAAAACGGCTTGCGGGCAGCGAGGGCTGTTGGCTTCGTGCACCGACTCTGGGCCACCGGCGAGGATGACGCCTTTAGGAGCGAATTCGCGGATCGCATCTTCGTCCATGTCGAACGGGTGCAGTTCGCAGTACACGCCGATTTCACGCACGCGGCGGGCGATCAGTTGGGTGTACTGGGAACCGAAGTCGAGGATCAGGATGCGGTGGGCGTGAATGTCGAGGGCCATGATTCAGTCTCGTCTAAAAAATTCGGACACAGTCGTGATTCAGAAACAACTCGGGGCTGAATAAAACAGCCCCGGTTGCTTGATGTGTTGCTTGAAGGCTCAACCTACGCGGTAGTTTGGCGCTTCCTTGGTGATCTGCACGTCGTGGACGTGGGACTCGGCCATGCCAGCGCCGGTGATCCGCACGAACTCAGGCTTGGTGCGCATCTCTTCGATGTCGGCACTGCCGGTGTAGCCCATCGAGGAGCGCAGGCCGCCCATCAGTTGATGGATGATGGCGCTCAGGGTGCCTTTGTACGGCACACGGCCTTCGATGCCTTCCGGAACCAGTTTCTCGGCACCAGCCGAAGAGTCCTGGAAGTAACGGTCGGAGGAGCCTTGGGCCTGGGACATGGCGCCCAGCGAACCCATGCCGCGGTAAGCCTTGTACGAACGACCCTGGAACAGTTCGATCTCGCCCGGCGCTTCTTCGGTACCGGCGAACATCGAGCCCATCATCACGCAGGAGGCTCCGGCTACGATGGCCTTGGACAGGTCACCGGAGAAACGGATGCCGCCGTCGGCGATCAACGGCACGCCAGTGCCTTCAAGGGCGGCGGCGACGTTGGCGATGGCACTGATTTGCGGCACGCCGACACCGGCGACGATACGGGTGGTGCAGATCGAACCTGGGCCGATACCGACCTTGACTGCGTCAGCGCCCGCTTCGGCCAGGGCCTTGGCGGCAGCGCCGGTGGCGATGTTGCCGCCAATCACCTGCACTTCAGGGAAGTTCTGCTTGACCCAACGAACGCGGTCGATCACGCCTTTGGAGTGACCGTGGGCGGTGTCGACCACCACCACGTCAACGCCGGCAGCGACCAGCGCGGTAACGCGGTCACCGGTGTCTTTACCGGTACCGACCGCAGCACCCACGCGCAGACGACCTTGATCGTCCTTGCTGGCCAGCGGGTAAGCCTTGGCTTTTTCGATGTCGTTGACGGTCATCATGCCTTTGAGGGCAAATTTGTCGTCGACGATCAGCACGCGCTCGATGCGGTGCTTGTGCAGCAGTTCACGCACATCGTTCTTGTCGGCGCCTTCCTTGACCGTGACCAGACGCTCTTTAGGCGTCATCACTTCACGGACAGTGGCTTCCAGACGGTTCTCGAAACGCACGTCACGGGAGGTCACGATGCCGACGAGGTCGCCATTGTGCAGCACCGGAACGCCGGAGATGTTGTGCATGCGGGTCAGTTCGAACAATTCGCGCACGGTGGCGTCGGCGTCGATGGTGATCGGGTCCTTGACCACACCGGCTTCGTAACGCTTGACCTTGCGCACTTCGGCAGCTTGCTGCTCGATGGTCATGTTCTTGTGGATGATACCGATACCACCTTCCTGAGCCATGGCAATTGCCAGACGGGCTTCAGTGACGGTGTCCATGGCGGCGGAAACCAGTGGAATATTCAGCTCGATGCCACGGGTAAGGCGGGTCTTGAGACTGACTTCGTTAGGAAGCACCTCGGAATAACCGGGCACTAGGAGAATGTCGTCGAATGTCAGAGCTTCTTGGCTGATACGCAGCATCGCGGGGGCTCCCGAGCGGGAAAATGGAAGCGCGCCATTATAGTCAGACACCCCCTCGGGTTCAATGTAAAACTCTGTCTATTATCGATACGGTGATCGACGGGACATTTGAAGAGCATCGCCAGCAAGCCGGCTCCTACAAATTCGACGCGATCCTGTAGGAGCTGGCTTGCCAGCGATGAACGATCACGCGGTCCATCAGACCTGTCACAACTCCACTTTCACCCAACTCACCGGTTGATCCAGCCAATCGGCAAACTCGTCGAGAAAGCTCTGCTTGAACCCCGCCTCGGCCCAGTTGTTGAAGATGAAGCCCAAGTTGGAAAAGCCGCACTCCTGCAGGTACAGAAAGCCGTTGATGTCGTCTTCGTGCCCGCATTCCGGGCAAGTGAAGTTGTCGGTACGCCCGGGCATCCAGTCTTCGAGGCTTTCGAACAGCGCTTCACCGATCTCCTTGCGACACTCGGCACAACCGGCCTCGCCAAGAAATCCCTTGGCCGGTGTATAGATGCAGCGCTTGGTGACGATCTCCAGGCCATTGACCGGCTCGCCGAACGGCAGGGCTTGCGGGTGCAGGACCACCTCCCGGGCACCCTCGCCGATGGCATGGGCCATGCGATTGCCGGTGCGGCCGCAGGTGGTCAGCTCTTCGTTGATGATGTTCTTGCGCACCAGCCAACGCACGATCGCCCGGGCCCGGGGCTCGTGCACCGGCAGCGTGGAGATTTTCGGGACAATGATGCTTTGGGAATTCATGGGGCGGCCTGCTGCAACGCTTTGAAAGAAGCCCGGCAGCTTAAGCCCGGGGATTCACAGGTCAAGTACTCAAGTAACGCCCGATCAAGGCGATGCCACTGGCCAGGACCAGCCAGGTCACCAGCCGCACGAACGCTTCGCGCGACAACTTCATGGTCAACCGTCGACCGATCCACAGGCCCAGGGCCATGGCCGGCAACAAACACAGCGCCAGCACCAACAAGGGTAGCTCGGCATAGACGCCCGCGACAATGAACAGGCTCAGACGCACCACCGTGCTGCAACTGATCAGCGCACTCTGGGTCGCCCGGGCCGCTTCCTTGGGCAAGCGGCTGTTCAAATAGATCGCGTAGAGAAAGCCGCCACTGCCAAACAACGCCCCGAACATCCCGCCCACGGTGCCCATCGGCACTGCCCAGGCGGCAGACAATTGCGCCGGACGCGCTTTGATCCACAGGCTGTAGATGGCATAGGCACTGATGAACAGCCCCATCAACAGCAGCAACAGATCGGACTTGAGGTTCAACAGAAAGATCACGCCCAGGGTGCAGCCCACAGCCATGCACGGCAGTAATCGCAGCAGCTCCGGTTTTGCCACATCGCGCCGTGAAGGCAACAGATTGCCGAAGGCCGCGACAAAATCCAGCAACACCAGCAAGGGCACGATCTTCGACAGCGGCATGAACAGGATCAGCATCGGCCCGGCTATCAGCGCGGTGCCAAAGCCCGCGATGCCGAACACGATGTAGGCCAGGGCGATGCCTAGCCCGATAACCAGCCAGTCCACAGTCCCAAAATTCCATTGCCCAAGCAAATCAACCAACATGTCCACCTATCCCTGTAGGAGCTGCCGCAGGCTGCGATCTTTTGCTCTTGAAAATCAAGATCAAAAGATCGCAGCCTTCGGCAGCTCCTACAAGGGGGTCGTGCATTGGGCAGGAGACCTTTATCATGCGCCCCATGATTAAAGATCCCTTTGCAAGACTCGGCCTGGACCGCGAAGTCCTCACCGTCAGCCAGCTCAACGGCCGCGCGCGGGTGTTGCTTGAAGACGTCTTCAGCAACATCTGGGTCGAAGGCGAAATCTCCAACCTCGCCCGTCCGGCGTCGGGCCATGTGTATTTCACCCTCAAGGACAGCGGCGCCCAGGTGCGTTGCGCACTGTTCCGGCAAAACGCCGCGCGGGTGCGTCAAGCCTTGAAGGATGGCCTGGCGGTGAAGGTACGGGGCAAAGTCTCGTTGTTCGAGGGCCGCGGCGATTACCAGCTGATCCTCGATACCGTGGAGCCGGCAGGTGATGGCGCATTGCGCCTGGCGTTCGATGCCTTGAAGGAAAAACTCAGTGCCGAAGGCCTGTTCAGCGCCGAGCGCAAAGTACCGCTGCCGGCGCATCCGCAGCGCATCGGCATCATCAGCTCGCCCACCGGCGCCGTCATACGCGACATCATCAGCGTGTTCCGCCGCCGCGCGCCGCAGGTGCAACTGACCCTGATCCCCACCGCCGTGCAAGGGCGTGAAGCCACCGCGCAGATTGTCCGCGCCCTGAAACTGGCGGATGCGCGCGGCTTCGATGCCTTGATCCTGGCCCGCGGCGGCGGTTCGCTGGAAGACCTCTGGTGCTTCAACGAAGAAGCCGTGGCCCGCGCCGTGGATGCCTGCGTGACGCCGATCGTCAGCGCCGTCGGGCATGAAACCGACGTCTCCATCAGTGACTTCGTCGCCGATGTTCGCGCGCCCACGCCATCGGCCGCCGCCGAATTGCTCGCACCGGACTCCAGCGACCTGCTGCGCCGCGTCGAAAGCCTGCATCGGCGCTTGGTGATGCGCATGCGCGATCGCCTGATGCGCGACCGGCTGCGCCTGGAAGGTATCTCCCGGCGCCTGCGCCATCCCGGCGAACGCCTGCGCCAGCAAGCGCAACGCCTGGATGACCTGGACATGCGCATGCGCCGCGCCTTCGAACGCAGCCTCAACACCCGCCGCGAACGACTGATCCGCCTGGAAACCCGCCTGGCCGGGCAACATCCGGGCCGGCAATTGGCGATGCTGCGCCAACGTCTCGACAGCCTCGCCGAACGCTTGCCCCGAGCCATCCGCGAGGGCCTGAAAAGCCGGCGCCTGCAACTGCAGAGCCAGATGCAGACGCTGCATGTGGTCAGCCCCCTGGCGACCCTCGGCCGTGGCTACAGCATTTTGCTCGACGAGCGTGGCCAGGCGATCCGCAGCGCCGCTCAGACCCACACGGGCCAGCGCCTGAAGGCCAAATTGGGTGAAGGCGAACTGCACGTGCGGGTCGAAGACAATCACCTGACGCCCGTCACCCTTTCATTACTGGATTGATCCATGCCGCGCTTTTTAGCTCCACTGCTGTTGCTGTGCCTGACCTTCAACGCCCACGCCGACAGCTACATCACCCGCCTGTTGAACAAACCGGTGCCGGGCGGCGTGGCGGTGGTCGACCTGGGCAGTTCCGCGCAAGTGCCTAAAGCCAGCTACCAGGGCAAACCGGTGCTGGTGGTCAAGGAACAGAACAACTGGCTGGCCATCGTCGGCGTGCCCCTGACCGCCAAGCCGGGTGCACAGTCGATCAGCAGCGGCGGGCGCAACCTGGGTTTCACCGTTGGCAACAAGAAGTACCCGGAACAGCGCATCACCCTCAAGAACACCCAACAGGTCAATCCTGACCAGGACAACCTCAAACGCATCGAGCGTGAGCTGGCCGAGCAGATCGCGGCCTACCGCACGTTCAGCCCGAATACACCGAGCAACCTGCTGCTGGACAAGCCGGTCAACGGCCCGCTGTCGAGCAAGTTCGGCGTGCGCCGGTTCTTCAACGGTGAAGAGCGCAATCCGCACTCGGGCCTGGATTTTGCCGTGCCAGCCGGCACGCCGATCAAGACCCCGGCCGCGGGCAAGGTGATCCTGATTGGTAACTACTTCTTCAATGGCAACACGGTGTTTGTCGACCATGGCCAAGGCTTCATCAGCATGTTCTGCCACATGTCGAAGATTGACGTGAAGGTCGGCCAGCAGCTGGCTCGCGGTGGCGTGGTGGGTAAAGTCGGAGCGACTGGCCGGGCGACGGGGCCGCATATGCACTGGAATGTCAGCTTGAATGATGCGCGGGTGGATCCGGCGATCTTTATCGGCGCGTTTCAGCCTTAACAGTACGGTGAGGCGACCGGCCTCTTCGCGAGCAAGCCCGCTCCCACATTGAAATGCGTTCTAATGTGGGAGCGGGCTTGCTCGCGAAGGCGGCGTCACAGGCAACCATTTATTCCGCATCCAGATCCTCAATCCCATGAGCCTCCCGGTCCGCCAGGCAGTGCCTCACCCACTCCTGTGTTTCCGGTGAAAACCCGCTCAGCTCCTCGGCCGTGATCAACTCCCGCGCGCACAACCCCAGCAAATGCGACCGCGCTTCATGCCGTGAAAACCTGAACACACCAAAGGCCCAATACAGCTCTTTTTGCCCAGCCTTGAGCAACTCCTCACTGGCATCGATCCGTTCATAGGGTGCGACGCTCTTGTCCAGCACGATCTTTTCGACGTCGGACATGATCCGGGTGCACATCCGCTCATGGGCCAGCGGTCGCAATACGCTGTATAGCTTCCAATCGTACTCGTTCATTGCCGACTCCTTGTTTGCTAGTCGAGGCTTTAAGAATAGCCCCGCCACCAACAGCCGGCGCTGAAACCTTCAATTGCGCATCGCTCAAACCTCGCGCAAGCAACCTGATGATCACCCGGATTCAGCGCAATAAAATCTCGTTACAGATGCCCTGAAGAGGATTCCTCTCAATTTTTTTCGACTGCTTGCCATCCTTCCCCCCCGCGGTTAGGGTTGAAGGCATGAAAACCTCTCACACCCTCATTCAGCTTCGTCAGCACCGCAGTTTGTGCCTTGTCAGCGCACGACTGCCGGGCTGAATCGCGGCGCCTCATCCCAGCGTTACTCCAAGAACATATTGATCCACCGGCAGGCCGCCTTTTTTCGGCCAACACAATAAGGATTTCCCGATGAGCATGCTCAAAGACCCGTCTTCGAAATACCGCGCGTTCCCGACCATCGATATTCCGGACCGCACCTGGCCGTCGAAGACCATCACCGCCGCGCCGATCTGGTGCAGCTCCGACCTGCGTGACGGTAACCAGTCGCTGATCGAGCCAATGGACGCGGTCAAGAAACTGCGCTTCTGGAAAACCCTGGTGCAGGTCGGCGTGAAGGAAATCGAAGCGTCGTTCCCGGCCGCTTCGCAAACCGACTTCGACTTCGTGCGCACCCTGATCGAAGGCGGCCACATCCCGGACGACACCACCATCCAGGTGCTGACCCAGGGCCGTGAAGACCTGATCGAGCGCACCTTCGAATCCCTGCGCGGGGCGAAGAAAGCCATCGTTCACCTGTACAACGCGACCTCCCCTTCCTTCCGCCGCATTGTCTTCAACCAGGACAAGGACGGGATCAAGGAAATCGCCGTCAGCGCGGCCAAGCTGTTCGTCAAGTACGCGGCCATGCAGCCGGACACCGAGTGGACCTTCGAGTACTCGCCGGAAACCTTCAGCGCCACCGAACTGGAGTTCGCCAAGGAAGTCTGCGACGCGGTGATCGAGGTCTGGAACCCGACGCCCGAGCACAAGATGATCCTCAACCTGCCGGCCACCGTCGAATGCGCGACCCCGAACATCTATGCCGACCAGATCGAATGGTTCGGCCGTCACATCAACCGTCGTGACAGCGTGATCATCAGCCTGCACACCCACAACGACCGTGGCACTGGCGTTGCCGCCACCGAACTGGGCCTGATGGCCGGCGCCGACCGTGTCGAAGGCTGCCTGTTCGGTAACGGCGAGCGTACCGGCAACGTCGACCTGGTGACCGTCGCCCTGAACATGTACACCCAGGGTCTCGACCCGCAACTGGACTTCTCCGACATCGACGGCGTGCGCAAGGTCGTCGAAGAGTGCAACCAGATCCAGGTGCACCCACGTCACCCGTACGTCGGCGACCTGGTGCACACCGCGTTCTCCGGCTCGCACCAGGATGCGATCCGCAAGGGCTTCGCCCAGCAGAAATCCGATGCCTTGTGGGAAGTGCCATACCTGCCGATCGACCCGGCCGACATCGGCCGCAGCTACGAGGCGGTCATCCGCGTCAACAGCCAGTCGGGCAAGGGCGGTATCGCCTACCTGCTGGAGCAGGAATACGGCATCAGCCTGCCGCGTCGCATGCAGATCGAGTTCAGCCAGGTCGTGCAGCGTGAAACCGATCGCCTGGGCCTGGAAATGACCGCCAAGCAGATCCACTCGCTGTTGATCAGCGAGTACCTGCAAGCCAACACCCCGTACGCGCTGGTCAGCCATCGCCTGCAGGAAGAAAACGGCAACAGCGCCGTCGAAGTGGAAGTGGCGAGCAAGGGCCAGGGCGAAACCAACCTGCACTGGCGCGGCAAGGGCAACGGCGCCCTGGAAGCGCTGGTGGCCGGTCTGCCGATTCCGGTGGAAATCATGGACTACAACGAACACGCCATCGGCGCGGGCACCAATGCCAAGGCGGCGGCCTACATCGAGCTGCGCGTGAACGGTGAACGTGCGGTTCATGGGGTGGGTATTGATGAAAACATCACTACTGCCAGCTTCAAGGCCCTGTTTAGCGCGTTGAACCGCTCGTTGAGCCAGCCGGAAGCGAAAGCTGCCTAAGCGATGCTGAAAAGCAAAAGGCCCCTAGGTGAGAACCTCGGGGCCTTTTTTTGCCTGATGATTTTGTGTTGCCTGTTTTGGCGCCATCGCCAGCAGGCTAGCTCCCACAGGGGAATTGTGTTGTGAACACGGTCCACTGTGGGAGCCAGCCTGCTGGCGATAGGGTCCTGTCAGGCACCGAAAATATCAGGTGAACTCGAAGGTATCGGCATCCAGATTCGCCGGGAAACGCTCGCGGTAAGCAGCCAGTGGTGCCGCTTCCAGCACGGCTTTGAACACCCCATCCGCCTCCCCAGCACTGAGCAAGGTCTCCCCCTGGAAATCCAGCACCTGGCTGTCACCGGTATACGCAAAGCCTTTACCGTCGGAGCCGACGCGATTCACCGCCGCCACATAACACAAGTTCTCGATCGCCCGCGCCGGCAGCAACCGGTTCCAGTGCTGGCGCCGCGCGCCCGGCCAGTTGGCGGTGTACAGCAACAGGTCCGTGTCCTGGGCATCGCGACTCCACACAGGGAAGCGCAGGTCGTAGCAAATCAGCGGCCGTACTCGCCAGCCCTTGAGCTCGAACTGCACCTGGCGCTCGCCGGGAGTGTAGTGGTTATGTTCACCGGCCATGCGGAACAGGTGGCGTTTGTCGTAGTGCCACACTTCGCCGTCCGGGCGTGCCCACAACAGGCGGTTGCGATGACTGCCATCGGCGGCCTGCACGATCACGCTGCCGGTGATCACCGCATCGAGCTTCGCTGATTGAGCCCGCAGCCATTTGCTGGTGGGGCCGTTTTCCGCTTCAGCGAGGGTCTCGGACTCCATGGAGAAACCGGTGGTGAACATCTCCGGCAGAATGATCAGGTCAGCGCCACGGGCCTGCTCCAGCAGCGCCTCGAAATGCTCCAGGTTGGCTTGGCGGTCGTGCCAGGCCAGGGTGGTCTGGATCAGCGCAACGGTCAGGTTCGGCAGTGCACTCAGATCACGCATAGTTTTTCCGCTGCTTCACGCAGGGTCTCCTCACGTTTGGCAAAGCACAGGCGCACCAGGCGCTGGCCGACCGGTGGCGTCTGGTAGAACACCGAGATCGGAATACTCGCCACGCCATGTTCGCGGGTCATCCACAGGGCCATTTCGACGTCATTGAGGTCGGGGCGGATCTGTGAATAGTCGACCAGCTGGAAATAGGTACCGGTAGCCCGGGTGAAACTGAAGCGCGAAGGCGCCAGCAGATCGCAGAACAGATCGCGCTTGGCCTGGTAGAACGCCGGCAATTCTTCGACGTGTTCCGGATGCTCGGCCATGAAGTCGGCCAAGGCGTATTGCAGCGGTGTCACGCCGCAGAAACTCACGTACTGGTGCACCTTGCGCAGTTCCGCCGTGAGGGCCGCTGGTGCGACCACGTAGCCGGTTTTCCAACCCGTGACGTGATAGGTCTTGCCGAACGAGCTGACCACGAAGGCACGCTGATAAAGCTCTTCATGATTGAGCACGCTGGCGTGGGACACGCCGTCGAACACCAGGTGTTCGTAGACTTCGTCGCTGACCAGGTAGATATCGCGATCACGAATCAGGTCCGCCAACTGATCCAGCTCGGCACGATTGATCAGCGCCCCGCTTGGATTGTGCGGTGAGTTCAGCACGATCATGCGCGTGCGCGGAGTAAGCGCCTCGGCCAGTTTCTGGAAGTCGATGGAGAAATCATTGAGCCCGAGCTGCACATGCACGCAACGACCGCCGGCCAGTTCCACCGAGGGCTCGTAGCTGTCGTAGCACGGATCGAAGACGATCACTTCGTCGCCGCTGCGGATAACCGCCTGGATCGCGCAGAAGATCGCCTGGGTCGCGCCTGGAGTGACCGTAATCTCGTTGTCGGCATCGACGTTCACGCCATAGCTACGAGCAATCTTTGCCGAAATCTGCTGACGCAGCGCCAGCAGGCCGGTCATCGGCGAATACTGGTTGTGGCCACTGGCAATATGCCGACCGACCGCATCGCACAGGGCTTGCGGGGCATCGAAATCGGGGAAGCCCTGGGACAGGTTGAGCGCCCCGGTTTGCGCCGCGAGCTCAGACATCTGGGTGAAGATGGTGATGCCGACATTCGGCAGCTTACTGGTGATCATCGGTAGCCCCTTGCAGGTGAGCTGCAAGTTTCAAGCTGCAAGCTGCAAGTGGTCAAGCAACAAACCATCAGACACAAAAAAGGGCTCTAACTTGAGCCCTTTTCTGCAGTGACTTGAAGCTTGCAGCTATAAACTTAAAGCTGCTTCTATTTCTTATCGCGGCGCTTCTTGTCGGCCTTCTTGTGGTGCGACATCAAGCGACGCTTCTTGTTGACCTGGCGGTCTGTCAGCGAGTTCTTGTTGCCTTCGTACGGGTTCTCGCCGCCCTTGAACTCGATGCGGATCGGCGTACCGACCAGCTTCAGCACACGGCGGTAAGTGTTCTCCAGATAGCGCACGTACGACTTCGGCACTTTTTCGATCTGGTTACCGTGGATCACGATGATCGGCGGGTTCGCGCCACCCAGGTGAGCGTAACGCAGCTTGATCCGGCGGTTGTTGACCATCGGCGGCGCGTGTTCGCCAACCGCATCTTCCAGGATCTGGGTCAGGCGGTTGGTTGGCCAGCGAGTAACAGCCGACTTGAATGAGTTCTGTACGGAGGCGTACAGGTTGCCCACGCCAGTGCCGTGCAGGGCCGAGATGAAGTGGATGTCGGCGTAGTCGACGAAGAACAGCCGACGTTGCAGCTCGACCTTCACGAAGTCGCGCTCGCTCGGCGTCATGCCGTCCCACTTGTTGATCGCGATCACCAGCGCACGACCCGATTCAATGGCGAAGCCCAGCAGGTTGAGGTCGTGATCGACCACGCCTTCGCGGGCGTCCATCACGAAGATCACCACGTCGGCGTCTTCGATCGCCTGCTGGGTCTTGACCACGGACAACTTTTCGACTTCTTCGTGGATCTTGCCGCGCTTGCGCACACCGGCGGTGTCGATCAGCGTGTACTTCTCGTCGTTACGCTCGAACGGGATGTAGATGCTGTCGCGGGTGGTGCCGGGTTGGTCGTACACGATCACCCGGTCTTCACCGAGCATGCGGTTGACCAGGGTCGACTTGCCCACGTTCGGACGGCCGATGATGGCGATCTTGATCCCGTCTTTTTCGCTCGGGCCAGGAATGCGCTTGGCTTCCTCGCCTTCGGCAACGATCTCTTCCTCGCCTTCTTCCGGCTCTTCTTCGTCTTTCGGGAATTCGCTCAGGGCGATTTCCAGCATCTGCGTGATGCCACGGCCATGGGCACCGGCGATCGGGATCGCGTGGCCCATGCCCAACGGGGCGAATTCGGCGCGGGCCATGTCAGGGTCGATATTGTCGACCTTGTTGGCAACCACGTAGGAACGCTTGTTACGTTTGCGCAAATGCTCGGCGATCATCTGGTCGGCGGCGGTAAAACCGGCCTTGGCATCTACCAGGAATAGAACAACATCTGCTTCTTCAATGGCCAGCAGCGACTGCTCGGCCATTTTTTCGTCCATACCATGCTCGTCCCCGGAGATACCGCCGGTGTCGGCTAGAATGTAGGAACGCCCTTGCCACTTGGCCTCACCGTATTGGCGATCACGGGTCAGACCGGACAAGTCGCCGACGATGGCGTCGCGAGTCGTGGTTAGTCTGT
>Ga0160466_100754_pt1 | contig 12915 bp, 9 predicted proteins | sample HID1971M_E11MG_FD_108245 | JGI IMG/M metagenome (GOLD analysis project Ga0160466, IMG submission 108245) | Enriched millipede-associated microbial communities from UW Madison campus, WI, USA - HID1971M_E11 MG | ecosystem: Host-associated > Arthropoda: Insects > Digestive system > Unclassified ... | reverse complement strand
TGTTGTTGTCGATGATCAGGACTTCGTAGTCCGGATAATCGAGGGCGGCCAGGGCGTCGAGGGTCTGTTTGACCATCTCCGGCGGCTCGTTGTAGCACGGCACATGGATCGACACTTTCGGGCGGTAGTGCGAATCCCCGATCACCGGCAGGAATTCACGCCGACGCTTGTGGGTCCAGACTGCTTCTGCCAGTTCGTGGGCTTCGGTCAGCAACACGATAAACACACCGAGGGCGCCCAGAGCGAGGAGGATGCCCACGGTGACGCTGAACCAGGTGCTGTATTGCTGGCTGTAGTCGTAGCCGATCCAGACCAGCACCGACCCACACAGGAACGCGATAAAGGTCAGGAAGGTACGACCACGCTGGCGCAGGGCCGAACCGTCGATCATCAACAGGGTCAGGGACAGCAATGCAAGCACTACCGAACCGATGGCCAGCACGCGCCATTGCGGGATTGCTACCACCGGGCCTTCAAAATTGAATTTTTGCTGGCGTGCGGCGTTGAATACGCCCCAATACGCGCCCGCCGAACCTTCGTCGCTGACCTTCCAAGGCTGGTCAAAGGCTTCGATTACGAAGTAGTTGTAACCCTGGCGATTGAGCTTGTTCACCAGCGTGCGCAGGTAAATCGCCTGGTCGGCCGGGGACGATTCATTGCCACCGCGCATACGGCCGTTACTCGGCCAGCCAACTTCCGACAGCAGCAGCGGTTTTTTCGGGAAGGCTTTCTTCAGGTCTTTGGCGCGGTCGATCACGTATTGGCCGGCCTTGTCCATCGGGATGTATTCCCAGAATGGCAGGATGTGCGCGGCAATCAGGTCAACGTGCTTGGCCAGTTGCGGGTTCTTTTCCCAGATGTGCCATTGCTCGGAGGTGGTCACTGGCACTTTCACGGCGGCGCGTACGCGGTCGAGCAGTACGATCAGGTCTTCGGGGGTAATTTCTTTACGGAACAACGCTTCGTTGCCGACCACCACGCGCACAACACTGCGCGAGGTGTTGGCGATTTCGATGGCGCGCTGGATTTCACGCTCGTTGCGTTCAAGATCCGGGCTGATCCAGATCCCCAGGGTCACGCGCAGACCGAACTCTTCGGCCAGCTTGGGGATGTCACCCAGGGTACCGTCGACCGAGTAGGTACGGATGTTGTCCGTCAGCTTGCTCATGATCGCCAGGTCTTGACGCATCTGTTCGTCAGTGGGGAACTGGTTCTTCTGCGGGTACTGGCCCTGCTGGAACGGCGAGTAGGAAAACCCGGAGATCTGTTCAGGCCAGTTGGGGGTAGTGACCGGGCGGTTGATCAGCGCCCAGAAGCCGGTGAACAGCGCGGCAATTGCCAGCACTACCACCAGGTTGAGTCCAAATTTACGCGATGACATGGCGATTTCGGGTTCCAAAAGGTGTGGAACGAAAAGAGGTGTCGGCCTACGCCGAACGGCGCGCATCCTACACCGGCCCCTCCCTGAGCGTATAGCAGACAAGGAAAAGCCGGACGTTAGTCTGCGAAAGTTCACCTAAGTTCTTTACTTGTAGCTGGAAGCTTCGAACTTGTCGCTCTGTAGTCCATAATGCGCGCCGGTTTTTGGGGTAATGATCATGAGTACAGAAGATCCGCGGTTTGCAGGCGTCGCCCGCTTGTACGGCATTGAGGGCCTGGAACGCTTGAAAGCGGCCCATGTGGCAATTGTCGGCGTCGGCGGCGTAGGCTCCTGGGCGGCGGAAGCGATTGCCCGTTGCGGGGTGGGCGAGATTTCACTGTTTGACTTGGACGACGTCTGTGTCAGCAATAGCAACCGGCAGCTGCATGCCCTGGACAGCACCGTGGGCAAGCCCAAGGTCGAGGTAATGGCCGAGCGCCTGCGAGGCATCAACCCGGATTGCAGCGTGCATGCCGTGGCGGATTTCGTCACTCGCGACACCATGGCCGAGTACATCACCCCGAACATCGACTGCGTGATCGACTGCATCGACGCCGTCAACGCCAAGGCGGCGCTGATCGCCTGGTGCAAGCGCCGCAAGATCCAGATCATTACCACCGGCGGCGCCGGCGGCCAGATTGACCCGACATTGATCCAGGTGTGCGACCTGAACCGTACCTTTAATGACCCCCTGGCCTCGAAAGTGCGCTCTACCTTGCGCCGCGACTATGGCTTTTCGCGCACGGTGACCCGTCATTACAGCGTGCCCTGCGTGTTTTCCACCGAGCAGCTGCGCTATCCCAAGCCGGATGGCAGCATCTGTTTGCAGAAGAGTTTTGTCGGTGATGGGGTCAAGCTTGACTGCGCAGGAGGGTTTGGCGCGGTGATGATGGTGACCGCCACGTTCGGCATGGTGGCGGCGACCAAGGCGGTGGACAAGATCGTGGCAGGAGTGCGCAGACCTTCGGAACGGGTCAAGCCCACCTAGATCCCACTGTCGAACATAGATCCAAATGTGGGAAGGGCGGTGCGACGATTCGACTTGCTCCCGATTACGGTGTGTCAGATTGATATATGTACCTGATCCACCGCTATCGGGAGCAAGCCCCCTCCCCAGATTTAGTTGTGTGTACGGCTTAATTCACGCATGCGCTGCAACACGGCATTCAGGCCATTGCTGCGCGACGGTGAAAGCTGGCGGGAAAGCCCAAGTTGATTGAACCAACCAGGCAAATTAACCGCCTGCAACTGCGCCGCCGACAACCCATTGACCCGCGCCAGCAGCAACGCCACTAACCCACGAATCATTCGCGCCTCGCTGCTGGCAGCAAACTGCCAATGGCCGTCCTGCAAGCGCCCCACCAGCCATACCCGGCTTTCGCAGCCATGCACCAGGTTGGCTTCAACCTTTTCGTCATCAGCCAGTACGGGTAGCCGCTCGCCCCATTGCATCAGCATACGGGCCCGTTGCTCCCAGCTGCCGACGGCCTGGAACGCTTCGAGTGCCGCTGCTGCGTCAATTGGCAAGTTCATCGCAACATGTCCAGTGCCTGGTCCAGCGCTTCAAACAAGCGCTCCAGGTCGTCGGAATCGTTGTAGAGCGCCAGGGAGACGCGAATGGCCCCCGACAACTGCATCGCCTTGAGCAACGGCATGGCGCAATGATGACCGGCGCGTACGGCAATGCCTTGCTCGGTCAGAAGGTGAGCGAGGTCGGCATTGTGCACACCGTCCACCACAAAGCTGACCAACGCCACTTGCGGCGATCCGAGTACGCGTACGCCCTTGCGTGCTTTAAGCCCACGCAACAGGTAGTCGTGCAACGCCGCTTCATGGGCGATAACGGCGGGCTGATCCAGGGAACTCAGGTAATCGAGGGTCGCCCCCAGGCCGATCACGCTGGCAATCGGCGGCGTGCCAGCCTCGAACCCCAAGGGCGCGGGACGGAAACTGGCGCTCTGGTAATCCGCCTGTTGCACCATCTCGCCGCCGAATTGCCAATGACGCAGGTGATGCAGGGCTTCATTGCGGCCAAATAGCACGCCTACGCCGTCGGGGCCGTAGAGTTTGTGGCTGGAAAATACATAGAAGTCGCAGCCCAAGGCCTGCACATCATGGCGGCCATGGACGATGCCTTGGGCGCCATCCACCACGGTCAAGGCGCCGTTTGCTTTGGCCATCGCCAGTAAGGCCTCCAACGGCTGCCAGGCGCCGAGTACGTTGGATAACTGGCTTACGGCGAGCAGGCGCGTGCGCGGGCCGATCAAGTCGGCGGCGGCCGCAAGATCGATCACCCCGTCATCACCCAGGGGCATTACCACCAGTGTGAGCGCGCGACGCTTGGCCAGTTGCTGCCAGGGCAACAGGTTGGCGTGGTGTTCGAGGGCGCTGATGACAATCTCATCGCCCGCATTGAATAAGTGCTCCAGGCCGTAGGCCAGGAGGTTCAGCGCAGAGGTCGCGCCGTGGGTAAACACGATCTGCCCGCTGTCACCTGCGTTCAACCACTGTGCGACCTTGCTTCGACTGTCTTCAAAGGCCTGGGTCGCATGGGCTCCTGGCAAATGTTGGGCGCGGTGCACATTGGCGGCGCCATTGGCGTAGTAATGGCTGATCGCATCCAACAGGGCCTGGGGCTTTTGCGTGGTGGCGGCGTTGTCCAGATAGGTCTGGTCTTGCCGTTGCAGGGTGGCGATGGCCGGGAAATCGGCGCGCCAGGGGGAGGGCACAAGCATGGTGATCAAGACTCGTATAAGCGGGCCGCCCCGGAGGTGCGGCCCGCTAGTGGCATCGAGTGGCTGCTTAGTTGTGAGCGTGCAGCGCTTCGTTCAGTTCGATGGCCGATTTGTGGGTTTTGCATTCCACGGCACCGGTCACGGAGTTGCGGCGGAACAGCAGGTCTGGTTGACCAGCCAGTTCGCGCGCCTTGACCACCTTGACCAATTGGTTCTGCTCGTCCAGCAGGGCAACCTTGGTGCCGGCGGTGATGTACAGGCCCGACTCCAAGGTGTTGCGATCGCCCAACGGGATGCCGGTACCGGCATTGGCGCCGATCAGGCAGCCTTCGCCGACCTTGATCACGATATTGCCGCCGCCCGACAGGGTGCCCATGGTGGAGCAGCCACCGCCCAGGTCCGAGCCTTTGCCAACGAATACGCCTGCCGATACGCGGCCTTCGATCATACCCGGGCCTTCGGTGCCGGCGTTGAAGTTGACGAAGCCTTCGTGCATCACGGTGGTGCCTTCGCCCACGTAGGCGCCCAGGCGCAGGCGCGCGGCGTCAGCGATACGCACGCCGGCCGGTACCACGTAGTCGGTCATTTTCGGGAACTTGTCCACCGAGAACACTTCCAGCAGCTCGCCGCGCAGGCGGGCTTCGAGTTGGTGCTCGGCCAGTTCGGCCAGGTCAATCGCGCCCTGGCTGGTCCAGGCGACGTTCGGCAGCAGCGGGAACACGCCCGCCAGGTTCAGGCCGTGGGGCTTGACCAGGCGATGGGACAGCAGGTGCAGCTTGAGGTAAGCCTCAGGCGTGGAGGTCAGTTGTGCGTCTTCAGCCAGGATGGTGGCGACCAGCGGCTTGTGGCTCTCTGCCAGACGGGTCAGCAGGGCGGCCTGGGCAGCGTCGACGCCTTTCACGGCTTCAGCCAGCTGCGAAGCTTGCGCGGTGGTGAAGGTGATGGCCTGGTTGCCTTCGCTGTAGCCCAGGATCGGCGCGATGGCAGCGACCAGTTCGGCAGAAGGGTTGAGCAGTGGCTGTGCGTAAAACACTTCCAGCCACGCGCCTTGACGGTTTTGAGTGCCGACACCAAAGGCCAGGCTGAACAGGGTAGTGGACATGTTGATACCTCTAACAAATTGGAACGGGCTGCTTACTTGAGCGCGGCCGCGTAGATATCTGGCTTGAAGCCAATCAGGGTTCGGTCACCGAGATCGAGCACCGGGCGCTTGATCATCGAAGGTTGTGCGAGCATCAGTTCGATGGCTTTCGGCTGGTCGAGATCGGCTTTGCGTTCGTCGTCGAGCTTGCGAAAGGTCGTGCCTGCACGGTTCAACACCACTTCCCAGCCGTGCTCGTTGCACCATTGGGTCAGGTGTTCACGGTCGATACCGACCGCTTTGTAATCATGGAAGTCATAGCTGACAGCGTGTTCATCGAGCCAGGTGCGCGCCTTTTTCATGGTGTCGCAGGCCTTGATGCCGAAAAGGTGCAACGTTTTACTTGAAACGGTCAAGGAATCGCCCCCTTTACAGGTGTCGGAAATAAAAGGTGTCGGATTATGCCATGGCCGGACGGTTTCGCGGCGCTTGAGGTCGATTTCCCACTGCAAAACCCGTGGGAGCCAGCCTGCTGGCGATAGCGTCGGATCTGTCGGCATCAGTATTGAATTTGGCGCCGCCATCGCCAGCAGGCTGGCTCCCACACGGGGGCTGCGACATAGGTACAACGGTCAGACGTATCCTAAGCGGCTAATATGGCAGTTCAACGCTGTCGATAGTCTGAGATTTCCGTTTTATGCAAACCGCCTACACCGTCCTGATCCTGTTGATGCTGGTAGGCGTTTCGCGCTTGCTCGGGCGGGTGATCCCCCTGCCACTGCCGTTGGTACAAATTGCCGCGGGCGCCTTGCTGGCCTGGCCGACCCTCGGCCTGCATGTGGCGTTGGACCCTGAATTGTTTCTGTTCCTGTTCCTGCCGCCTTTGTTGTTTTCCGACGGTTGGCGCATGCCCAAGCGTGAATTCTGGCAACTACGTGGCCCGATCCTGACTCTGGCGGTGGGGTTGGTGCTGTTTACCGTGGTCGGCGCCGGGTATTTCATTCACTGGTTGCTGCCGACTATCCCGCTTCCGGTAGCCTTTGCCTTGGCCGCAGTGCTGTCGCCCACGGACGCCGTGGCAGTCTCGGCGATCTCGCAGAATCGCTTGCCCACGCCCTTGATGCACATCCTGCAGGGCGAAGCCTTGATGAACGATGCCTCTGGTCTGGTGACGTTCAAGTTCGCTCTTGTGGCGGCAGTGACCGGTGCGTTCTCGCTGGCCAATGCCAGCGTCACCTTCGTCTTGGTGGCAGTTGGGGGGCTGGCCATCGGCGTGGCATTGAGCTGGGTGGTGGGGCGCCTGCGCTCGTGGATGATCGCCCGTGGCTGGGATGACCCGGCCACCCACGTCGTCTTCATGTTGTTGCTGCCGTTTGCCGCTTACGTGCTGGCCGAGCGCGTGGGGGCGTCAGGCATCCTGTCGGCGGTCGCGGCGGGGATGATGCAGAGCTGGCTCGATCTGCTGCCGCGCCAGACCAACACGCGGCTGCTCAATCGCAGCGTCTGGTCATTGCTCGAGTTCGCCTTCAATGGCTTGATCTTCCTCCTGCTGGGCTTGCAGTTGCCGGACATCGTCAAGGCCGTGGCAAGCCATGAAACCTCGCTGTGGCCGACGCTGTTGTATCGATGCTTCGATGTGCTGGCGATTTTCCTGGTGTTGCTGGTGCTGCGGTTCGTCTGGGTGCAAAGCATCTGGCGCCTGTCCATTGTGCTGCGGCGCTGGCGTGGCAAGGATGAGATCACCCGGGTGCCGAGCGCGCGCTCCTGCTGGTTGCTGACCGTCGGTGGCGTGCGCGGGGCGGTGACGCTGGCGGGTGTGTTGTCGGTGCCGATGCTCATGGGGGGCGACGCATTTCCCGAGCGCGACCTGCTGATCTTCATCGCCGCCGGGGTGATTCTGCTGTCGTTGATCGCCGCGTGCATTGCCTTGCCGTTGCTGCTGCGCGGCATCGAGAAAAGCCCGGACGACAAGCGCCGCAATGAAGTGCGCGATGCCTGGCGCAAAACCGCCGAAGCGGCGATCCATGCCCTCGAAACCGAAGAAGTCAACCCACAGGACGCCGCTCAAGCGGCGCTGGCGGCAGAGCTCAAGGCGCGAATCATGTCCGAATATCGGCATCAGCTGGAGGTGTTCAATGACTCGGCCGAAGCCCAGGCACTGGCGTTCCAGATGGATTTGCTGGAGCGGCGTTTGCGCTTGAAGGCGCTGCGGGCGCAGCGCCTGGAGCTGTACAGCCTCAGTCGTCATCACCAGATCGGCGATGACGTGTTGCGTGAGGTGTTGGGTGAGCTGGATCTGAGTGAAGCCAAGCTCGGCCAGGTGAAATAACCCCGCGGTTATTTGCGGCGCTGGATGAAGTCGCGGATACGTTGCGCAGCCTCGACACACTCGGCCAACGGCGCAACCAGCGCCATGCGCACACGGCCGGCACCCGGATTGACGCCATCGACATCCCGCGACAGGTAGGAGCCCGGCACCACGGTCACGTGCTCCTGCTCGAACAGGTCGCGGCAGAAGGCTGCGTCGTCCCCGGCCACATTCGGCCACAGGTAAAAACCGCCGTCCGGGCGTTGCACGTCCAGCACCGGGCTGAGGATTTCCAGCACGGCGTCATACTTTTCGCGATACAGCGCACGGTTGGCGCGTACGTGCACTTCGTCGTTCCACGCGGCGACGCTGGCCAGTTGGGTTTGAACCGGCATCGCGCAGCCGTGGTAGGTGCGATAGAGCAGGAAGCCCTTGAGGATATCCGCGTCACCGGCCACGAAACCAGAACGCAGGCCCGGCAGGTTGGAGCGCTTGGAGAGGCTGTGGAAGACCACGCAACGCTTGAAGTCCTTGCGACCCAATTCCACGCAGGCGCTGAGCAGCCCGGCCGGCGGGGTCTGTTCGTCGAAATACAGTTCGCTGTAGCACTCGTCCGCGGCGATCACGAAGTCGTGCTCATCAGCCAGGGCGATCAGCTTCTTCAGGGTCTCGACCGGAATCAGAGCGCCGGTCGGATTACCCGGCGAGCACAGGAACAGGATCTGGCAGCGTTTCCAGATGTCCGGGGAAACGGCATCGAAATCCGGGTTGAAGCCGTTTTCGTCCAGGCACGGCAGGTAGTGCGGCTTGGCCCCGGCGAGGAACGCAGCGCCTTCATAGATCTGATAGAAGGGGTTCGGGCTGACCACCAGCGCGTCGTCGCCACGATTGACCACGGTCTGGGTGAAGGCGAACAGCGCTTCGCGGGTACCGTTGACCGGCAGCACGTTGCGCGCCGGGTCGATCCAGCCGTTCGGCACGCCGAAGCGACGCTCGCACCAGGCGGCGATGGCTTCGCGCAGGGCCGGGATGCCGAGGGTGGTCGGGTACACGGCCATCTGATCCAGGTTGCTGGCCAGGGCCTCGGCGACGAAGCTTGGCGAGCGGTGCTTGGGTTCGCCGATCGACAGCGCGATAGGGCGCTTGTCGGGGTTGGGCGTGACGCTGCCGAGCAGGGCGCGGAGCTTTTCGAACGGGTAGGGCTGGAGCTGGGTCAGGGCGTTGTTCATCGGTAGATCTCGTTCGGTGTGGCGGCTGGCCGGCCCTTTGTAGGAGCTGGCTTGCCAGCGATGGTCGTTAACGATGACGCGTTTTTACAGGGTAAACGCGGCGCCTATTAGTCCATCGCTGGCAAGCCAGCTCCTACAGGGGGCGGTTTTTTGATTCAGATACTGATGCGCGACAACTTGATATCGGGTTCCTGGTTAACACTCAACTGCTCGACGATTGCGTCTTGTAACCGACTGCACAACAACGGGTCGGACAACGGCTGGTTGTTCGCGTCGGTAATGAAGAACACGTCTTCCACGCGCTCGCCGAGGGTGGCGATCTTGGCGTTTTGCAGCGACAGGTCGAACTCCAGGAAAATCGTGCCGACCCGTGCCAGCAGGCCAGGGCGGTCAGGGGCGGTCAGTTCCAGGACGGTCACCGGACGCTGGGCGTCATTGTGGATCGTCACCTGTGGCGCAAAGGCGAAATGCTTGAGCTGGCGCGGCACTCGGCGCTGGATGATGGTCGGGTAGTCGTCCGGGTTGCGCAGGGCTTCGGCCAGGCCGTCACGGATCTGCTTGACCCGCGCCGGATTATCGCCGATCGAGTCGCCGTCGGTGTCGAGCACAATGTAGGTGTCGAGGGTGAACTGGCTGCTGGAGGTGATGACCCGGGCGTCATGGATGTTCAGGTTGAGCTGGTCCATCGCGGCCACGGTCACGGCGAAGAAGTCGTGCTGGTCCGGTGCGTAGATGAAGATCTGCGTGCCGCCCTCGAACTCGCGTTGGGTGGTTTCCTTGATCAGCACCAGCGGCCCGCCGTCGGCCGGCTGCTGGAGGATCGCATCGCTGTGCCAGGCGACGTCGCCGGCGGTGTGGCGCAGGAAATAGTCGTCACCCAATTGCGCCCACAACTGCTCGACGTCGTCCGGGTCGGTGCCGCCCCGCACGAGGATGTCCAGCGCGGCGCTCTGGGTCTGGCGGATCTGTTCTTCGCGGTCCACCGGGTTTTCCAGGCCGCGACGCAGGGCGCGCTTGGTCTCGGTGTAGAGCTGGCGCAGCAGGCTGGCCCGCCAGGAATTCCACAGGGTCGGGTTGGTCGCGTTGATGTCGGCGACCGTCAGCACGTACAGGTAGTCGAGGCGGGTTTCATCGCCCACGGCCAGGGCGAAATCATGGATCACCTGCGGGTCGGACAAATCCTTGCGCTGGGCCGTGGTCGACATCACCAGATGGTTTTGCACCAGCCAGACGATCAGGCGGCTGTCCCACACCGGCAGTTGATGGCGTTGGCAGAAGGCGGCGGCGTCCACCGCGCCGATCTCCGAGTGATCGCCATGCCGGCCCTTGCCGATGTCGTGATACAGCCCGGCGAGGTAGATCAGTTCAGGCTTGGGCAGCTTGGCCATGAGCTTGCTGGCCAACGGGAATTTTTCCGACACTTGCGTGTACTGCAACTTACGCAGGTGCTTGATCAGGTTCAGGGTGTGGGCGTCGACCGTGTAGATGTGGAACAGGTCGTGCTGCATCTGCCCGACGATGAAACCGAACTCCGGCAGATAACGCCCGAGAATGCCGTAGCGGTTCATCCGGCGCAGGTTGCGGTGGATGCCGATCTTGCATTTGAACAGCTCGATGAACAGGCTGGTGTTGCGAATGTCGTTGCGGAAGTTGTCGTCGATCAGGTGGCGATTTTCGCGCAGCAGACGAATGGTGTCGGCGCGCACGCCCTTGATTTCCGGTTGCTGGGCCATCAGCACGAAGATCTCGAGCATGGCGAACGGCGTGCGGCGGAACACATTGTCGTTACGCGCCTCGATGTAGCCGTCGTGCAGCTGGAATCGCGAGTTGACCGGCTGTGGTGGCGCTGCATCCTCCGGTGCGAGGATGACTTCCTCGAAGTGCTGGATGATCAGGTCGCTGAGCTGGGCAATGCTCATGACCACGCGGAAATACTGCTGCATGAAGTTCTCGACGGCCTGCTTGGCGTCGTCCCCTTCAAAGCCCAGCAGCCCGGCAATGGTGCGCTGGTGATCAAACAGCAGGCGGTCTTCGGCGCGCCCGGCGAGCATGTGCAGGGCGTAGCGGACCTTCCACAGGAACTCCTGGGAGGAGGCCAGCAAGGCGTTTTCGCTTTCGACCAGGAACCCTTCGCCGGCCAGTGCCCGCAGGTTCAAGGTGCCGTACTCGCGACGGGCCACCCACAGAATCGTCTGGATATCCCGCAGGCCGCCGGGCGAGCCCTTGACGTTGGGTTCCAGGTTGTATTCGGTGTCGTTGTACTTGTGGTGACGGGCTTTCTGCTCGGCGCGCTTGGCCAGGAAGAAGTCCTTGCTCGGCCACATGTGCGCGGTGCTGGTGACATCCAGCATGCGCTGGCGCAAGTGCTCCGGGCCGCAGATGGTGCGGCTTTCCATCAGGTTGGTGACGACTGTCAGGTCGGCGCGGGCTTCGATGGCGCACTCCTCGACCGACCGAACGCTCTGGCCGACTTCCAGGCCGATGTCCCACAGCAGGGTCAGGAAGCGCTCGATGGAATCGCGGAAAACCTCGTGGTCGGCGCTGTCGAGCAGGATCAACAGGTCGATGTCGGAGTAGGGGTGCAGCTCGCCACGACCGTAGCCGCCGACCGCGACCAGCGCGATGTCGGCGTCCTCACTCCAGTCGAACTGCTCCCAGGCCTTTTGCAGGAGGTTATCGACGAACCAGGCACGGTCCTCGATCAATCGGCGAATGTCCCGGCCGCTGCGAAAGCGTCCGTCGAGCACTTCGCGCGCCTGGCGGATCGCCTTCTTGAAGGCCGCGATCGGGCTGGCCTTCAGGGCCAGTTCAGCCTGGAACTGGCCACGATCGAAGAGTTCGGGATCCACCTGCGGCATTGATTGGCTTTCCTTTCTATAGGCTGGGTTCGGTGAGCGGATCAGGCCGAAACGCGGGGGATGGTGTCATCGCTGCGCAGGGTGAAGATCTCGTAACCGGTCTCGGTCACCAGCAGGGTGTGTTCCCACTGTGCCGACAGCTTGCGGTCCTTGGTGATCGCGGTCCAGCCATCGCCCAGCACCTTGGTGTCGGCCTTGCCCTGGTTGATCATCGGCTCGATGGTGAAGGTCATGCCGGCCTTCAGTTCCATGCCGGTGCCGGCACGGCCGTAGTGCAGGATCTGCGGCTCTTCATGGAACACCTTGCCGATGCCGTGGCCGCAGAACTCGCGAACCACCGAGAAGCCGTTTTTCTCGGCGTGCTTCTGGATGATTTCGCCGATGTCGCCGAGGCGGCAGCCGGGTTTGACGATCTCGATCGCCTTGTACATGCATTCCTGGGTCACCTGGGACAGTCGCTCGGCCCAGACCGGCACGGTGCCGACGTGGAACATGCGGCTGGTGTCGCCGTGGTAGCCATCCTTGATGACGGTGACGTCGATGTTCAGGGTGTCGCCATCCTTGAGCGGCTTGTCGTTCGGGATGCCGTGGCAGACCACATGGTTGATCGAGGTGCAGATCGACTTGGGATAGCCCTTGTAGTTCAGCGGGGCAGGGATGGCCTTCTGCTCGTTGACGATATAGTCGTGGCAGATCTGGTTCAGTTGATCGGTGGTAACGCCCGGTTTGACATGTTCAGCAATCATTTCCAGCACATCGGCGGCCAGTTTGCCGGCGACGCGCATTTTTGCGATGTCCTCGGGGGTTTTGAGGGTGACGGTCATACAGGCTCTCTCTGCGCTCGATGGCGCTTTCTTGACGAAAAGGGCGTTGCGCGATCGATCTTCGCAGCCCTGAAAAACGCGATTCTAACAGACGATCAGCGCAAATCCGCGGCTCAGTGCATCGCTTCTCCTTATAGAATGGTGCATTCTGGGCGGATTCCAAGGGCTGGCGATGTGCGTTCGCCTCGATTTGAGAATCCGGGTTCCGTTTTTTCCATCCTTGTGGTATAAAATGCGCCGCTTTCCGGGGATGCCCCGAAAAGCCTAAATCCACACACGTGTCGACACGATGACCTGGGTGCCGCAAGCGAAATGCTGGTGGTTGGTCATTGGGATACGTGGAGGCCAAACCCGACTTATTAAGGAACTATCATGTCCCAAGTCAACATGCGCGATATGCTGAAGGCCGGTGTGCACTTCGGTCACCAGACCCGTTACTGGAACCCGAAAATGGGTAAAT
>Ga0160466_100748_pt1 | contig 12997 bp, 11 predicted proteins | sample HID1971M_E11MG_FD_108245 | JGI IMG/M metagenome (GOLD analysis project Ga0160466, IMG submission 108245) | Enriched millipede-associated microbial communities from UW Madison campus, WI, USA - HID1971M_E11 MG | ecosystem: Host-associated > Arthropoda: Insects > Digestive system > Unclassified ... | reverse complement strand
TCTTGCTGTCTCTTTATGCCTGCCTGAGCAAAAACTTGAGCCTACCTCGCAGGGACTCGCCAGACACGTATCCCAGAAGGTTGACGTTTGGTACGAGATTGTGAAAGGCGGACAGTTCAGGTGCCAGCGTAGTCGTGAGTTATTTTTTTCGCAACCATTTGATTTTAATCAATATAATTTGAAAAATACGGTTTTGTTTTGATGCAAAAAAATAAGATTACGAGTAGGATTTTTCTTGCTGCAAGACAGCACTTTCTATCGACTATTGGAGATTTTTATGTCTACAAATTTTTCCGTTAAAAATAGTGAAATCGTCGAGGATATTTTTAAGTTTATTCCGACATTAAAAGCAAGCGCATGCACTAATGGTAGACCGGGCGGTGCAATTATCGAAGGATTCTACGGAGTTTGGGTATCTCGGTCTGATCCTAATGAAGTAGTAAGTTCATCTAACTGATCTTCATCTCAGTACTAACGATAAGGGCGGTAGCGAAAAATATGGTGTCAAGCGCAATATTCTGGCTACCCCCCAACGAATACATTCTATCAGCAAGCTTCGTTATTGTCGGGCACTTAGTGCATGTGCCTCAGTGTGGAAATGATTACCATAAAAAATCAGGATAAAGAGCTAGTATTAAATAAGATAGGTTCTTGCGAAAGTATAAAAATAAAAGTCAACAGCCTGAACGAAGTTTTGATTGAAAACCAAATTGGTAGCAATAAAAGTTATTTTATTGAATTAAAAAATAACGTATTTACTTTATTCGATGTAGAGAATCTTCAGTTCTCGAACCACAAATTGTGTATACAGGAAAGCGTAAGACAAATCTGCGCCCCAGAATTCGACTATATACATAGTGTTCTTGAGGGTGTGGATATTTTGATGGCTGGAAACGAGGTGACGGTAAAGCTCATCGGTTCTAAAATTAAATACGATATTTATCATTCCCCCCTAACGACCCAATCCACATCCTCATGCAAAGATCCTGTAGAGATATTGGTCGACAATATTCACAGCAAGATATCGAAAAAAAACTCCAAGCATGTGACGGTTCGATTCTCGGGTGGAGTCGATTCTACAGCGTTGCTTTTGATCGCTATTGAGCTATTGGGCAAGGCTAATGTTCTAGCTCTTACTTGGACAAATAATTCAGGCAGTGCACATATGGACAAGAGCCATGCCTTTGATTTTTGCAAAAAGGTAGGAGTTAAAAATCTGCAGTTAGATTTTTCAGAAGATTATTTTTTTCGAAAATTTAATAGCAAGATTTTGCCGATTATCAAACCCGGATATATTCTTGAAAAGTTTTATTTTCGTGAGAGCGAATTAATCAAGGCTCATTTTCCTGAGTGTAATTTAATCCTGGATGGCCATGGTGGGGACCATGTTTTCTTAGATCCTGTTCCAGTTGAGATGCTAAAGAAAATCTTCCAAAAAAATGGATTGACAGGGTTAAGTAAAGCAATTCGCAATTTTAGATTGCTTTACGGTAGCAGTATTTCTCGGCACATTTATACTCGAGCGAAATCTGCCGCCTCTCGTAAGCGAAATACTCAGTCCTATTTTATGGGAGATGCCTTTTCGATAGCAAAAAGTAGCTTAGCAAAAAAAGAATTTTTAAATGATCATATAACTTACTTAAGAGAGGCGGTTTTTCACAATTCCACTAATCCTTTTCATCCAGAATTAATTGAAGTTTTTCATCCATTTACTACAAAGGACATGATTGCGTACGGTGCGAATTTAGACACAAGCGCTTTGTTTGACGATTGCGCAACAAGAATTCCATTTAGAAAAGCAATGCATGAGCGATATGGTGAGAATAATCTTAGAAAGGACAAAGGTCATATTACGGGCGCATATCAAAAAGCATTGGCGGAGAATTCGAAATATATAGAGGAGATCGTGAGTGGCGGAATTTTGGCAAAGGATAAGTATCTGAATTTTGAAAAATTCAAATCATCAATGCAGTTGCATTCTTTGGGGGTTAACGGTTGCGGCCCCGTTTTGCTAAAAATAGTTCTGTTCGAAATGATGGGTATTCACTGTAGAGAAACGAATGAGAAGCGGGTGTTATTATAATTTTTCTCCCTTTGTTCATCATGTACTGCTAGATGGAGAATTTATCTTGCTTGACGAAGTTAAAGATAGATACTTGATTCTCAATAGGATGCAATCAAAGGCTTTGATTTCCTTACTTACAGAACGACATGATGCAGCGCAGGGCAATTCCTTGTTGAAGGATGGCCTAGTTATCGCATCGTCTAGTCCACAAGCTATAACGTCATCCGGAACAGATAAAATCGGAATGGATAATCTAGAGTGGGGACATATCGGTAAAGAAAACTATATATTTAGAAAAAGCGTAATTCGATATTGTAAATATGGCCGAGAGTTGGTGGCTACTAAGCTTCATCTTTGTTGCTATGGTTTGCACGGAACGTTGCAGAAGTTGAGAAAGCTAAAGGCCAGCTATTGCGTCCAAAATACAAGCAGCGGGTTTTCGAATGAAATAATGGAAATTCCACACTATCTGTATGATTTATCAGTTAGATTTCCTGTAAAAATTAAATGTCTAGAGTTTTCTCTCACGTTGTCTTTTTTACTATTAAAGGCCGGATGTCCATGCGTATTTAGGTTAGGGGTTCAAAAATATGATTTTTTATCACACGCTTGGGTTGAGTATGACAACAAGGTAATTGGTGATAATCCTGCACTAAACACGCAAATGCCTGTGATTCTAGAGATATAAAGTGGTGAGTAAGGCTTCTATGAAGAGAGTGAGTTCATTTGCCAGCTATATTCATGCCTTTGGCGTCATCAAATCCAGCTATAAAGCTTTTATCCCAGGCTTTATTTTTGTGTCTCTGCTTTTCGCCCTCGTTTCTATCGTGAGTGCGATTGTTCCGTGGTTTTTGAAAGAGGCAACGAACGCTTTTACAGCGGATCGTACAGAAACAAATACATTCTACTTATTTGTCGCCGGGTATGCATTGTGCTGGACCATGGCTGAAGTGCTGGCAAATATTAAAGGGGTATTTTCCGCGTGGGTTTTGGCCGGGTGCGATGCGACAATAAGTAAAATCTTGCTGGCCCGTGTTATGAACATGTCTTATTCAGAACAGGCGCAGCTTAATGTCGGGAAAGTGGCAGCGATCATTACTCGCGCATCCGGGGCTTTTTCTGCCATTACTGTTTACGTTTTCTGGACACTTGTTCCAATACTCGTTGAATTTGTCGTGGCGTTGATTGCGCTGGGACAAAGCACGAACGGCTTGTTTCTGATCAGCTTTTTGATCAGTATTATCATTCTGGTTGCTATATCGATATTGATCGCGATACAGAGTCGGGACCTGTATTCGTCCCTTTATAAATCTATGACTGATAGGGATGGTTACATTGTTGAACGATTGCATTTGCTATACGACATCCGGCTTAATAATGCCTACGAGAAGGAAAGCGGGATCACCGAGCATCACTTGAACAAGGTCGTCCAGGCCATTCGACACTCCAATCTACAAATTGGAATCAGACTGGGTCTGATGGCATTGGCGATTGGCGTGGCGTTGGGTGTTTTTACAGCGTTGTCCGTTTTTACAGATAAAAGCCTGGGGGTAACTGCGGGTGATTTTGTGATGATCGCGGGATATGTGGGCATGCTAACGCTGCAGCTTCGCCTTCTTGCTGGTGCATTAATTGACTTGGAAAAGCAAAAGGTTGCGTTGGCTGATGGCGTTGCCTATCTGGAAAAGTCGACTTCTGAAATAAAGACGAGAAAACCAATGAGTCTCGGAAATACTGATTATGTCTTTGAGTTAAAGAATATCTGTATAGAAAAAGGCGGTACAAAACTTATTAAAAGCCTCAATTACCACTTCCTGAACAATCGATTTACGGTGATAAAAGGTGCGTCTGGACGTGGGAAAACCAGTTTGATGAATGCTATGTTGGGTCTAGAACCTGTAGCGGTGGGCCAGATTCTGTTCTACGGTGTACCCGTATCGACCAGCATTAGTTCTAGTATTATTGACCACGTCGCTGTCGCTCCGCAATCGGCCCAGGTTATAAGCGGAACCCTAAGAGATAACCTGTGCTACGGGCTTGAGAAAGAGGCTGTGCCCGATACGTTCTTAACTGATATCTTGCGGTTACTGAATTTTACTGAGAGTTCCCTGGGCGGGCTGATGAACCTGGATACTTGGTTGGACGCAAGAGGTGTAGCGCTGAGCGGCGGTGAACGTCAGCGAATCGCTATCGGCCGAGCTATCGCAAGACAAAAGAAAATCATGATTCTGGATGAACCTACGGCATCTCTTGATCTGGACAATGCAAAAAGGATTATCATGCATTTGCGTAGCCAGGTTCCGACATTGATTGTCATTACCCATGACGCTGAGGTGCAGAGTATGGCGGATGGGATTTTGGAGCTCGGGTAGGCGACATTTTTTAGGGCAGCGTCGCCTGTAATGACCAATGAAAAACTGCTCATTGGGAGTGCGGATGTGGCGTTTGTCCAATTCGAGCGGCGTCGCGGAGGGGGTCTTTACCAAAAAAAGGAAATGCTCTCGCCTCGCGCATATGGGTTTAGAAACTTTGAAAATTACTGTTTGTACGTCCTCGCACAATGCGGTTGGAATGGTGAGATGGACCGTGTCTGGTGAGTACCCATCCCCGTTTAAGGGGTAGAGCCCTTTATGCTGCTTAGCGGGCCGCTTTAAGGTCTGTGGTGCCCGGGGCCGGAATCGAACCGGCCCGCCTTGCGGCGGGAGATTTTGAGTTTGCGTTTTAGGGTGTTTGTATAGGAAAAAGTGGCGAAGTTGAGCGGAAGTTAAAGAAGGTAAAAGTAATTACTAATCAGTAGGTTAGCGTAGTTTGGCGAAATTGTCGAGAATTGATGGGTGTACCTGTACTGTACCGAATTTGTGGCTTTCTCCAGTACAGTGTGAGCTCAAGAGTAAAGTGTTTTCACTGCGCTCGCGTTGGTATGCAAGTTGCTTCATCTATGGATACTCGTCCCAAAAAATTGGCTGTTACTATTGATGATCCCCACTCGATTGTTTATCGTCACATAAAGTCCATATTTATCAAACTATTATGAAATTATAAACTGGCAATACCATGATTGATGCCATGCCTCAAACAGAAGCCTCGTAGCGCTCCCTTCGCCTTCCAACAACGGTTCCACGCCGCTTCAGCGCTGCATGATGATGCCGCCAGTTCGTGGTCTTATATCTCGGTCGATCGGGCCTGCTCATCCAGATCCGCTATCCCCCCCGATTCCCCCAATGAATCCCCCAAACGCCGATTTATGCAACCGCGCCATCGCCCCGGCTATGTGGTGCGCATTGGCATCGAGCCAATTGCGCACCAACCGAACGGGTGGCCGTTCGATGCCCTCAGAGAGCATATCGTCTCTCCAAGCCCCTTTGCGGAGATCAACGGATCAGTCGGCTGTTGGCCCTGGCCTCAGTGTCCTCACGTTCCGCATGGTAGAGATACGTCCGCTGCATATCGCGATGCACCGCCGCCACGCGCGGGTGGGCGTATTCCATCGCTTCCGCCCAATGGGCGTATTTCGTCGCAAGCTCACGCTCTTGATTGCCGCCGTGGCCGCGCCACGTCGCGCCGCGCGAATTAAAAAGCGCCATGTGAAGGCCGCGACCAATATGCTCCGTCATTACCTTCTCAAGAGCATCGCGGACGGGCATACACGGCCAGACGCCGCTCTCGTCCGCCGGCGCATGCGATAAAAGCTTGCCGAGCATCTGGTCGCCCACGTCTTCACGCGCGATTGCGGCGCAACCGGCGCGGGCCTGCTCAATCCAACGCACCAGATCAGCGCTGTCGATCGTCCCGTCATCCTTACTTCCGGGGATGAGAGCAACGACGTCGAGCAGCTTGTTGGCGGTGTGTGCCCGGTTGGATTTTTTATCGCTATCATCCAGCAGCAGCTCGGGCGGGTCTTCGTTATCGTCGCTTCGCTTGAACGAGAAGCCGACCGCCTGGACGAATAGTTCGGGATTGCGCGCAATTTCCTTTTCGAGATTTTCAGGACGGGCTTCCCCGTCGTCGAATATGTCGATGAACGCAAATTCGAGGCCTGCCATCGCGTCGGTTTTCACGTCAGCGCTCTCGTTCAGCTGACGAAATGCTTCACGCAGATCGTGCCTGTCGAGCTGATAGGTATTCGCCGTTTCGTCCGATCCGCGGGCAATAGCAGCCAGGAGGTCGAACAGCACGAGTGGTGGCAGTTCATTCATCGAGAAATGAGCGAACCGAAAGGCCGCGCGTGGGCGGTTGGCTTTCAACAAATTGGTGACGCCGACCAAGATGTCGTCCTGGTCGCGATTCCAGTTGGGGGGAACCTCGCGCCAATAAGCGGCGTGAACATCATCACCGAACGAGTTCACTACTGCCCACGTCGCCCGGTCGAACGGTGCGCTAGTCAACAGCGGCACCACCTTATCCTCCGACACCTGATGCGCAGCCTTATCGAGAAGGCTGCGTTCAGAGCCTTGGTTCAGAATTCCCATAACCACAGCTCGTCGCACGCCCTCAAGACCGCCGCCATCGATGAATTCGAGCAGGGTGGCAATCAACGCGGCCTCGTCACTCGTAATCGTTGCGAAAGCCCAGCCCAGATTATATCCAGCATCACCGGTCTCGGCCAATTTCATCAGGGCGGAGACACCGCCGGACTGGAACACGTCCCGCGCGGCGTTTTCGCGCAAGCGAGCAATGCGCTCTTCGCGAGCACGATGATCGAGCGCCTCTTCCTCGATCTCGTCAGCCGACTCATCGACCCATGACTTGCTAAACAGCCACGCGTTCCGCTGCACTGGGTCTTGCGGTTCGAGCCGAACATACGCTGCCTTGGCGCGCGCGGCCGTCTTAATTGCTTTGCGTACACCCTTTTGCAGGATCGCCCGCCTCGTCATGGTTCTCACACGGATGCGCTCGCGTACCGCAGCCTTGTCACAGTCCGTAGCCGTCACCGTCCATGCGTCGATCACATCCCAGACTTTAAGCTGGAATTCTTCGGCGACCCCGCTGATATTGTTGAGCAAGTCACAGATCATCTCGCACGTCAGTGAAGGCCAGTTGATCGCCATATCGAAGGCGAACAATGCAAAATCGTTCGCCTCGCCCACGGAAATCGGATCGCCGAAGCCGTGGCCGTCCGGGCGCCAGCGCGGCTTATGGCTATGACCGCCAAACCTCGAATGCGGTGCAAACTGGTCGAGACAGATCGGCCATGCCACTTTGGGATACTCTACCGCGAGCTTCTTTAGCGCCGCCTTTCGCGCCGCGAGCGGCGCGCTCGTCTGCGGCATCCACGCCCTGAACATGGCCGCGAGGCTGTTGGAAGGCTTGTTGATCAGATTGTCGTTGAGTGGTCGTTCGGCAAGCTGGCCGAGCACCAACACCGTCCGCATGAACAGCGGCTCGGACCACCCCAACCCTTCCAACGCCCACAGCAGTCTGGTTCGGGGGGTACTCCCAAACATCGCATCGCTTTGAGGGCGGATCATTGCCATTGCGGCGGAATCGTCCGCCTTCAAATCGGCTTCGATTATCGAGAGAAAGGTTTCAGGCGCAGCCTCAGCATACACGCCAACGTTGTCGATCTGCGATTCCAAAAGATGCGCGGTCAGCGGCTTCAGCAGCGTCCGTACAAGGATCGACGCGCGCACGGCCGCGTCAAAGTCATTCCGCCGTTTGAACAGGCTCGGACCGTAGACGGAAAGCAACACCAAAGTCTCGCCGAGGCCATCGCGCAGCGCCCCGGAAATCTCCCGCTTCTTACCGTAGATATTCGCGGCCCAACGGTCCTTTTCGGGCAGCTCAAGCGCCGGATCATCCTCGCTCAGAACGACCTCCGCGACGGCAAAGAACCGCTCCAGATCGGTTGCCGTTATGGTTTCGCTAATAGCGAACAGCGTGTCTAGCTTCGACACAACGCCGCGCAGTGAACCAACCGACCAGACCGGCGAACCATCGAGCGGCAACAACGCCGATAGGCGTCGTTCCAATTCGGCGAACGGCACATCGCTAGCCAGCAGCTCCAGCATCGCCTGATCGGCCTTGTTATCGGCCTTCCACGTCCCACCGAGAAAAAACGGAATCAGGCTCGTCGCCAAACTGGTGTCGGACGCCCAATCCGGCCGGTTGATCGCGGGCAATTTCGAAAGGCGGCGACGCAAGACGGTAGGCGACCGACCGGATTCCCGACTAAGCTTGTCGATGCGGTCGCGATCCAGACCCATAGCCTGCAATGCCGCATCGAACGTTTGCCAGTTCAAGGTTTCAAGTTCGATGTCGGGTTGTTCGGCCAGCGCATTGCGCGGATAGATAATGAAGGACGGCATCGACGCCCTGAACGGCGCAAATTCTTTTTCGACCTCGCGCGACGCGATCACCGGAATGAAGTTCGAAACCCGCGATGCCAGCTTGCTCAATGTACCGGGTTTGCGGAAGACAATGATGCGGTCGCGATAGACACCGAACTGTTCGCTATCGGACGCAAAGACGGCGCTCAAGAAGGCGAGCGCTTCATCTTTGGAGTCAGCAGTGATGACCAACGGTCGATAGGGCGTTTCGGTCAGACCGCGCCGTACCGTGGCTTCTGCCGACCGAACAGCATCGGCGAACAACGCGGGCGTCAGCTCAGGCTCACAATCCGCTCCCCAGATCTTCCACGCCTCGTCAAGCGAGAGCGCGCCGTCGGCATCTTGGCCAGATTCGCTTGCGAACCACGCCTGACCCGGAAGCGACTGTTCCAGCCATTGCTCAAGGTCGCTGGCATCATACGCGCGCACGTCTCTCCAGTTTTTCTTCGCCTTCTGCTCCTTGACCCACGCCGCCTTGCCGGACCAATCGCGCGGCGTGACGAACACGAACGTCATGGTCTTACGGACAGCTTCGTCCGTCCCAGCCACGCTTTTGCCGTAGTCGTGATCCGCCTTCGTTTTGATGTTCTGGTTGACCCCAAACTCCCAACCAGAGTGGCCCGCCGGAATCCACGGCGTTGCCTGCTCGGCAATGATCTCGCCGTCCCAACCCGGCTGCTCGCTGTCATCGTTGCCGGGGAAATCAACCTTGGAGAGGTTGGAGGCGGTTGAGTTGACGAGTGTGCGCAAAAACACTGACAGACGATGCCGCGCGGCGATGCCTGACGATGCCCAAGCCTCAATGCGAGCCGCCTTGATTTGCAGAAACGGCGGCACATAGGATTTGATGGCCGACGTTCTTGTTGAGCGCTTCGCGCGAGCAGCGTCCCATTCGCTCTGACGGTCGAGAAGGTCGCGAGCGGATATGCCGAACGCAGCCTCAAGCCTGGCCGCCATTTCTGGGGACAGATCGGCGTTACCGTTCAAGAAATTGGAAAGCGCGGGGCGACCGATTTCGAGCCGCGCCGCAGCCTTCGTGACGCTCATGCCTGCGGGGATGACGTGCTCGCGCACGTAAGTACCGGGGTGTTGGATGTCATTCTTCATGCCAACATAATAACGACACTAAGCCAAAGAATCAATATTGTGTAGCGTTACACGCTACATTGATGGAAGATTACCTGCTACGGGTGGTTAAATATCGTCCACAAAAACCCGGCTAGCGGTGCGGATGGCACTATGGATTCAACATATAGACCCGCGACAGACGACCGCTTTTGGAGGCATGATCAAATAGCAAGGAATGGCCGAACCTAGGGCGCGTTGCAGCCCGGCGGTTTGATTTCCGCCGAACGGCGGGGCTTGGCACCAGCCGACATTCCCGCACCTTCCGACGAACGGCGTGTGTTGGTCGACAGCCAACGCCGCGTAACCATCAGCTATTTCTACGCCTCAGCTCCGAGCCGTAGCGTGCCCTCGCCGCGCAGGGCCTTTCGGCATTGCTTAAACTCAAGCCGCGATGCGTTCTTCCCGCTCGCCGCTTCATCATAGATGAGATGGCACCCGGGCTACTGAAGCGCATCGCGCTACAGGTCCAGATGCTGGTCCTATGTGGAGACCCATGTGTAGCGGATTCGTTGTTTTATTGACACAACCGGGACGTTGAAAACTTGACGAGAATATTAACTAGCCAATTGGGGTCTCGATAGTCTCGGATGCGATTTTTTTAGCGTGTTCAGAAAACCACCGATTAATGAACACCGTAAAACAGAGGATTATAAGCGTAAATTGCGTATGTTACATATTAATCCTGAAGTTAATTGTTGTTACATTCGTGTTTCTCATTTGGCTTGCAGCTAAAAGACGTTCATTAGATTGTGCGTATCGGATTTTCGTAACCAGTCGCGCAGCGATTAGTCGTCACTCCATGCTTAATGGATCATATATCTCTTTTGAGCGTTTTTCTAAGTATGTTCGAATTTTCTTCATTTGTGCAGATACAGCTTGCTTCGAAATACCTAGTTGCCGTGCAATTTCAGATTGCGTCATACCTTTGCGGCGTACTGCCAATATTCGTTGCATGAGAGGTGGAGGAGAATCCGTTTTCGAATATACCGCATAGGTACCCGTGCGAATCATTTCATACACTGCTTTTCTGATCTCTTGATCGTCTGGACTCCTGGGCGTGATCGGTGGAAGAATAAACTTAGAACGGAGAGCACGGCGATGAAATGCTAGCAACTCATCACGAAAAATTTTCTTGTAGGGAAGATCCCTGCGGTATTTTGATGTTGGATCGCTAGGGTTGTGTATATGACAGTAGCGATCGCTTAGTTTTCTGGCTTGAGATGCTGGGCTGTCGATATTTCTCTGGGCCTTGAGTGCATCGCTGCGCATAGTCAAGCGCCAGCACAGCTCACAGTAATTGTCTCCTTGTGGGCGCGTTCGCGAGTCGAGTAACGGGCTGTGAGGCACTTCAATACCATTTAATTCGTGATACTGCCTTTGCTTTCCAGGGATAGTGCCTGACTTCGGTCTAAGGTAGGTCAAGTAATTTAAAGTAGCCCGCACACGGTCCAGCGTACATATGAACCTACTCGATTCAGAAATTTCTGCTTCTTCTTCCTGGCTGAGCGCATCAGTGTGTTCGGTTTCACTGAAAAATTCCCACTCGTCGATAGTTTCGGGGACATGCGTCGGTTGTGCCGACGTCGTCACACTGTGAATTGCTTTGCGAAACTTCTGATCCCAGATGCGAATGTTATAGATGTATCGGTCCGCTGTCATTTCGTGCGAATCACTGATAGCAGCGTCAGAATTGGATCCATAGAGCATTTGCGAAAGTGCCTGTCCCTCCAAAAGGCTGCAATCCCATATTCCGGAATAGTTGGTGAGTACGTCTAGAAGAGGCTTATCCAGGTGCTTTTTAATAAGAGTGCGCAGTGACGGTGTTCTCGAAGTAAGGGAATGGGATGGCTTCAACGAAGTGGCAAACATCCGCAATCCAACTGCAAAATGTTCATCGCAGTCGGGCTTGTTAGCGAGTAAATGCAGTTGAGTAGATATGAATTGTGCTCTTTCTATATTGCTCATCGTAGTCAACCAATTTTTTCATAATTTCATCATATCAGATATCCAATTTAGCCGTAATCTTTCAACTGGTTTTACTAAATTGTTGAAGGTGAGAGGGGAAGATGGATATTACGACGACAGAAAAGATGCTTTTAGATCGGTTTGGTGGCTCACCATTATTGTCTACCCAACAAGTTGCGCAGATTCTGCATCGAAGTCCAGAGGGGCTGCGCATCACCATAAGTAGCAATAGTCCTTTGGCTGAACGCCTGCGTTCTTGCAAATTGAAAATTGGACGCCGCGTGTACTTCCGAGTGGCGTCGATAGCACAACTCATTGACGAATCGTAAATAGCTAGTGGATAGAATTCCATTACCTTCTAACGAGCTGCCCGACCACCGGGGGGGCAAGCCCGCGACCGTGGAGGGCTTAGAGCAAAACGGAGAAGAAAATCTGGGCGCGCTGCGCAAAAAGAGGGATTTGCAAGAGCTGGTGAGTCGCCTGCAAAAGAGCTCCCAACTGCAAACGCACAATGCCGTCCCGACACCTGTGCAACAGGACAAAAAGCAATTGCCCTTTTGGCCGGGATCGGTCAGAGGTGTACCTAATGCATTACTCCGTAACTCACTATTTACAGTCAATAAAGTTCGTGAAACATTTCCAAGGCGAGCGTTACTAGCAAGCAATTCCGATATTGAGATTCGTTTTTTGGGGTTCAGGTTTAATCAAACTGATCTTGATGTATGGGAAATGATATTGCATTTGGCGCGTCTACAACCAGTAGGCTGCAAGGTGCTATTTAGTGCTCATTCATTTCTAAAAGCGTTGGGCAGAGGTACTGGAGCGACACAACATGAGCAACTAAAAGACGAAGTCGCGCGTTTGAGAGGTGGCACTGTTGAGATCACCTGGAAGAACGAAAAAAAGACCTTTGTCGGTGGTTTGTTGGAAAAAGCATATCGCGATGAAGCGACACAGCAGTATGTTGTCATACTTGATGAAAAATTACTACTTCTCTACGACAATGGATATTCCCATATAAATTGGGAGCAGCGTCAAGCCTTACGTAGCAATTTGGCCAAGTGGCTGCATGGTTTTTATAGCAGTCACGCCAGTCCGTACTCATACAAGGTAGAGACGCTGCGGGAGCTGTGCGGTAGCGGTACGAAGGCATTATGGAAGTTCCGACAAATGCTTAAATTCGCATTAGAGGATCTGGTGGCTGCTGGCTTTATCAAAGATTGGGAAATCACACGCGATGGTAAGTTAGAGATTACGGTATTTCCGTCCCAAAGTCAGGTCAAGCATCTAAAAAACAAACGAGCAACACATGCGCGCTAAATAGCTAAAATTTCAAATAGCGGGGGAGTCAGGTTAATTATCTGAATATTAATAATTTATCAGCGACTCCTCGGAAGACTTCATAAGCAGTTCAGAAACTTGGCAGACATTCCTGACGTTATCTCATGCGCTGCACTTCTCATTATCTCCGTGTAGGGCTGAGGCCCGAGCAATGCCACTTGCTAAATGGCAC
>Ga0160466_100738_pt1 | contig 13168 bp, 12 predicted proteins | sample HID1971M_E11MG_FD_108245 | JGI IMG/M metagenome (GOLD analysis project Ga0160466, IMG submission 108245) | Enriched millipede-associated microbial communities from UW Madison campus, WI, USA - HID1971M_E11 MG | ecosystem: Host-associated > Arthropoda: Insects > Digestive system > Unclassified ... | reverse complement strand
GTGGAAGGCATCCGCACCTTCGGTTTCTATAACGCCGGCCAGGACTGCACCGCCGCCTGCCGCATCTATGCCCAGGAAGGCATCTACGACAAATTCGTGGAAAAACTCGGCGCGGCGGTCAGCAGCATCAAGTACGGCTTGCAGGACGATCCGGCGACCGAGCTCGGCCCGCTGATCACCGCGCAGCACCGCGACCGCGTGGCCGGCTTCGTCGAGCGCGCCGTGGCGCAGCCGCACATCCGCCTGATCACCGGCGGTAAAGCGGTGGACGGCAATGGCTTCTTCTTCGAACCGACGGTGTTGGCCGATGCTCAGCAGGACGACGAAATCGTGCGGCGCGAAGTGTTCGGACCGGTGGTGTCGGTGACCAAATTCACCGATGAAGCGCAGGTGCTGGGCTGGGCCAACGACTCGGACTACGGCCTGGCGTCATCGGTATGGACCGCCGACGTCGGTCGTGCGCATCGCCTGTCGGCGCGCTTGCAGTACGGCTGCACCTGGGTGAACACGCACTTCATGCTGGTCAGCGAAATGCCCCATGGCGGGCAGAAGCTGTCCGGGTATGGCAAGGACATGTCGATGTATGGGCTGGAGGACTACACCGTCGTGCGGCATGTGATGTTCAAGCATTAAAAACCATCGCCAGCAGGCTGGCTCCCACAATTTGGCTGTGGGAGCCAGCCTGCTGGCGATGGCATCACCGCAAATCCCCAGCCTTGCGTTATAGCGTCCTCTGGCTATTGCCAATCCCCTTGGCAATGTCGATCCCCCAGTCCATCGCCGCTTCCATGTCCAGCATATGCGGCTTGGGATCGTGGTTTTCGTCGATGGCCGTGCCATCCGGTCGGTAGACTCCGATGAACATGCCCAGGGAGCCGTCCTTCAGTATCTCGGCCTTGACCTTGATGCTGCATCCGTTCGAAAGCGTCTCCTTATGCTCCAGATGGCGCTCAGTCATTGCGGTTTTCCTCCCGTTGCAGTTTGGACCTATCGGCAATGCTAGCTCAGGCGCCTGCACAGCGCCGGTAAACACGCCCTGACAGCGGCGCAATGCCACCTATACTACAGGCCACCTCCCCCCCAAGGGGCTGCACGTCCAACAATAAAAAGCAGAGGTGGAACATGGTCTGGCAGCAACTCTACGATCCGTTCAACAACCCGGTGCTTTCAACCCTCATGGCCGCCGTGCCGGTGGTGGTGATGCTCGCAGCCCTGGCGTTCTTCCATGTCAAGGCACATCTGGCGGCACTGATGGCCCTGGCCTCGGCCCTGGTGATCGCGATTTTCGCCTTCGGCATGCCCGCCGGCATGGCCGGGTCGGCCGCGCTGTACGGGGCCGCCAACGGTTTGCTGCCGATCGGCTGGATTGTGTTGAACATCATTTTCCTGCACCGGCTGACGACCGAGAACGGCTCGTTCAAAGTGTTGCAGGACTCCCTGGCACGGATCACCGACGACCGCCGTCTGCAATTGCTGCTGATCGCCTTCTGCTTCGGTGCCTTTTTCGAGGGCGCGGCGGGGTTCGGTACACCGGTGGCGGTGACCGGGGCGATCCTCATTGGCCTGGGCTTCTCACCGCTGGCCGCCTCGGGCCTGGCGCTGATCGCCAACACCGCCCCCGTGGCCTTCGGTGCCCTGGGCACGCCGATCATCACCCTGGCCAAGGTCACAGGGCTCGATGAAATGGAGCTGTCGATGATGGTCGGTCGGCAACTTCCATTCTTCTCGGTGATCGTGCCGTTCTGGCTGATCTGGGCCTTTGCCGGCTGGCGCAAGATGCTGGAAATCTGGCCGGCGATCCTGGTGACCGGGATCAGTTTTGCCGTTCCGCAGTTCGTCGTGTCCAACTATCACGGGCCGATGCTGGTGGACGTGATCGCCGCGCTGATTTCCATGGCCTGCCTGACAGGATTCCTGAAAGTGTGGAAACCGGCCACGGTGCACACCTCCGCCGCCCTGTCCGGGCGCGTCGACAACTCGGCGATCGCCGAGGAACACGACGAAAAACCGGTCGCCAGTGCAGCCTTTGCCAGCGACGCCAAGCCCGCGGTGATGCGCGCCTGGATGCCGTGGATCATCCTCACCGTCTTCGTGTTCGCCTGGGGCACCCAGGGCTTCAAGAACATGTTCGACACCCGCCCCGCGATCGATCCGGCCACCAGCACGGCGAAACTGGATCCCCAGGGTAAACCGCTGCGCGAGGCCAACCCGATTTTCGCCCCGACCCTGACCTTCACCACGATTCACCAGCAGATCGAAAAGGTTCCGCCCGTGGTGCCTGCGCCGAAAACCGAAGAAGCGATCTACAAGTTCACCTGGTTCACCAGCACCGGCACCGGCATCCTGCTGTCGGCGATCCTCGGCGGGCTGTTGATGGGCTACTCCATCCCGCAACTGATTCACCAATACCTGCGAACACTGTGGGTGGTGCGCTACTCGTTGATCACCATTACCGCGATGCTGGCCCTGGGGTTCCTCACCCGCTACTCGGGGCTGGACGCGACCATGGGCCTGGCCTTTGCCGCGACCGGGATTTTCTATCCGATGTTCGGCACCCTGCTGGGCTGGCTCGGCGTGGCCCTGACCGGCTCGGACACCGCGTCCAACGTGCTGTTCGGCGGTTTGCAGAAGGTGACCGCCGAGCAACTGGGGCTCAGCCCGGTGTTGATGGCCGCCGCCAATAGTTCCGGCGGGGTGATGGGCAAGATGGTCGACGCCCAGTCGATCGTGGTCGCCTCCACCGCCACCCGCTGGTACGGCCATGAAGGGGAAATCCTGCGTTATGTGTTTTTCCACTCGATCGTCCTGGCGATCCTGGTCGGTGGCCTGGTGACATTGCAGGCCTATGTCGCGCCGTTCAGTTATATGGTGGTGGGCGGCCACTGATCGGCACAGGCCCGGGTTGCTCGCGCAACTCTGTTGAAAATCTTGGGCACTGGCCCTAATGCTGTCCACTGTAGGAGCGAGCTTGCTCGCGATGGTCGTCAACGATAACGCGTGTTTGCGGGCTAAACGCGGCGCTCTTGAGTTCATCGCGAGCAAGCTCGCTCCTACAGTGAGCAGCAATACGGGCACTGGCCCGGGCTTTCATGAACGGAGTATCGTAAAACGACTATGAACATTCTTTACGATGAACGCGTTGATGGCGCGTTGCCAGAGGTCGACAAGAGCGCGCTGTTGCAGGCCTTGCGCACGCAGTTGCCCGATCTGGAGATCCTGCACCAGCAGGAAGAGCTCAAGCCGTACGAATGCGACGGGCTCAGCGCCTACCGCACTACACCGATGCTGGTGGTGCTGCCGCGGGACATTGCCCAGGTCCAGGGCGTGTTGCGCCTGTGTCATGAGCGCCGGGTAGCGGTCGTCGCCCGGGGCGCCGGTACCGGGCTGTCCGGCGGCGCCTTGCCCCTGGAAAAAGGCGTGCTGCTGGTGATGGCCCGCTTCAACCAGATCCTGCAGATCGACCCCGCCGCCCGTACCGCCAGGGTTCAGCCAGGGGTGCGCAACCTGGCGATTTCTCAGGCCGCCGCACCGTTCGACCTGTACTACGCGCCCGACCCTTCTTCGCAAATTGCCTGCTCCATCGGCGGTAACGTCGCCGAAAACGCCGGCGGCGTGCATTGCCTGAAATACGGCCTGACCGTGCATAACCTGCTCAAGGTGGACATCCTTACCGTCGACGGCGAACACCTGACCCTGGGCTCCGACGCCCTGGACTCCCCTGGCCTGGACCTGCTGGCATTGTTCACCGGCTCCGAAGGCATGCTCGGGGTGATCACCGAGGTCACGGTCAAGCTGCTGCCCAAACCGCAGTCGGCCAAGGTGCTGCTGGCGGCGTTCGACTCCGTGGAAAAAGCCGGCCGCGCCGTCGGCGACATCATTGCCGCCGGCATCATTCCCGGTGGCCTGGAGATGATGGACAACCTGGCCATCCGCGCCGCCGAGGACTTCATCCACGCCGGTTACCCGGTGGAGGCCGAAGCCATCCTTTTGTGCGAACTCGACGGCGTCGAAGCCGACGTGCGTGACGATTGCGACCGCGTGCGCCAGGTGCTGCAACAGGCCGGCGCCACCGAAGTGCGCCAGGCCAAGGACGAGGCCGAGCGCGTGCGCTTCTGGGCCGGGCGCAAGAACGCCTTTCCGGCGGTGGGCCGATTGTCGCCGGATTACTACTGCATGGACGGCACCATCCCGCGCCGCGAGCTGCCCGGTGTGCTCAAGGCCATCGCCAGCCTTTCGGCCGAGTACGGCCTGCGGGTGGCCAACGTGTTCCATGCCGGCGACGGCAACATGCACCCGCTGATCCTGTTCGATGCCAATACGCCTGGCGAACTGGACCGCGCCGAAGCCCTGGGTGGGAAGATCCTCGAGCTGTGCGTGAAGGTCGGCGGCAGCATTACCGGTGAGCACGGCGTCGGCCGGGAAAAGATCAACCAGATGTGCGCGCAGTTCAACAGTGATGAGTTGACCCTGTTCCACGCGGTCAAGGCGGCGTTCGACCCCGGCGGCCTGCTCAATCCTGGCAAGAACATACCGACCCTGCACCGCTGCGCCGAGTTTGGCGCCATGCATGTGCACGCAGGCCAACTGCCCTTCCCTGACCTGGAGCGCTTCTGATGCAGGAAACTGCCGATCTCGATGACAGCAGCGCGCTGCAGGAGCAGGTCAACCAGGCGTTGGTGAACGCCACGCCGCTGCGCATCCAGGGGGCCAATACCAAGGCGTTCCTGGGACGGGTGACGGCGGGCGAAATACTCGATACACGATCGCACCGGGGCATTGTCAGCTACGACCCGACGGAGCTTGTAATCACTGTGCGCTGCGGCACGCCACTGGCGGAACTGGCGAAGGTGCTGGACGCCGCGCAGCAGATGTTGCCCTGCGAACCGCCCTCCTTTGGCGACGATGCCACCGTCGGCGGCATGATCGCCTGCGGGCTGTCGGGGCCGCGTCGGCCGTGGTCGGGGTCGGTCAGGGATTTCGTCCTGGGCACGCGGGTGATCACAGGCCTGGGCAAGCACCTGCGTTTTGGTGGCGAGGTCATGAAAAACGTCGCCGGTTACGACCTGTCGCGCCTGATGGCCGGCAGTTACGGCATCCTCGGCCTGATCACCGAGGTCTCGCTCAAGGTGTTGCCCAAGCCCCGGCAGGCCCTGAGCATCAGCCTGCAAATGAACGCCGAACATGCCCTGCTACGCCTGGTGGAATGGGGCCAGCAACCGCTGCCGATCAGCGCTGCGTGTCATGACGGTGAACGCCTGCATCTGCGGTTGGAGGGTGGCGAAGGTTCGGTGGCGGCGGCCCATGACCGCCTGGGCGGCGAGTTGCTCGACGCTTCGTATTGGGCCGATCTCAACGAACAACGCCTGGCCTTCTTCGATGAAGACCAGCCCCTGTGGCGCCTGTCCGTGCCCAACAACACGCCACGGCTGTCCCTGCCCGGGCGGCAATTGATCGACTGGGGCGGCGCCCAGCGCTGGCTCAAGTCCGACGCCGAGGCAAAGTTCATTCGCCAGGTCGTCGAAGAGGCTGGCGGGCACGTCACCTGCTACAGCCACGGGCTCACGGACACGCCCTTCCAGCCGCTGCCCGACGCATTGATGCGCTACCACAAGAGCCTCAAGCAGCAACTCGACCCCCAGGGCATCTTCAACCCCGGACGTCTGTACGCGGAGTTATGAATCATGCAGACCACCTTGAGCGAACGCGCCCGCCAATTGCCCCGCGCCGAAGAAGCCGACAGCATCCTGCGCACCTGTGTGCATTGCGGTTTCTGCAACGCCACCTGCCCGACCTATCAATTGCTCGGCGATGAGCTGGATGGCCCGCGCGGGCGCATCTACCTGATCAAGCAGGTGCTGGAAGGCAACGAGGTGACGCAGAAGACCCAGCAGCACCTGGATCGCTGCCTGTCATGCCGCAACTGCGAAACCACCTGCCCTTCGGGGGTCGATTACCACAACTTGCTGGACATCGGCCGGGCCGTTGTCGATGCGGCGGTACCGCGTCCGCTCGGTCAGCGTCTGTTGCGCGAAGGGCTGCGCACGCTGGTGCCGCATCCGGACCTGTTCAAGCGCCTGGTCAACAGCGGCCAGGTGTTTCGCGCGCTGCTGCCCGGCGCGCTGCAAAGCAAGCTGCCGCGCAACCTGCCGGTGACCAAGCAGCGCCCCGCCGTGCGCCATGCCCGCCAGGTGCTGATGCTCGAAGGTTGCGTGCAGCCCGGCCTGTCGCCCAATACCAACGTGGCCGCCGCCAGGGTCCTGGACCGCCTGGGCATCAGCGTCATGCCGGCCCGCGAGGCCGGCTGTTGCGGCGCCGTGGACTATCACCTGGACGCCCAGGCCGCCGGCCTCGATCGCGCCCGGCACAACATCGATGCCTGGTGGCCGGGCATTGAACAAGGCGCCGAGGCCATCGTGCAAACCGCCAGCGGTTGCGGGGCGTTCATCAAGGATTACGGGCATCTGCTGGAACGCGACCCGGTCTATGCCGACAAGGCCAGGAAGGTCAGCGCGCTGGCCAAGGACCTGGTGGAGGTGTTGCGCGCCGAACCGCTGGAACAGTTGGGCATCCACAACGCCCATCGCGTTGCCTTCCATTGCCCGTGCACCTTGCAGCACGCGCAAAAACTCGGTGGCGCGGTCGAAAAGGTACTGATGCGCCTGGGCTTCAACCTCACCACAGTACCGGACGGCCATTTGTGCTGCGGTTCGGCGGGCACTTATTCGCTGACCCAGCCGGAACTGGCCCGGCAACTGCGCGACAACAAGATGAATGCCCTGGAAAGCGGCTACCCCGAAGTCATCGTCACCGCCAACATCGGCTGTCAGTCGCACCTCGACGGCGCGGGCCGTACCCCCGTCCGGCACTGGATCGAACTGGTCGAAGCCGCCCTGTCCCAATAGCGCCCAATGGAGAATGCCCATGAATAGCAAAGCCGTCCTGAGCCAGGCCGAAGTCAGCCGGATACTCGCCGCCGCCCGCACCGAAGCCCAGGACAATCAATGGCCAGTGACCATTGTGGTGGTCGACGACGGCGGTCATCCCCTGGCCCTCGAACGCCTCGATGGCGCCTCGCCCATCAGTGCCTACATCGCCACCGAAAAAGCCCGCACCTCGGCCCTGGGGCGCCGGGAATCCAAAGGCTATGAAGAGATGGTCAATGGCGGGCGCACGGCCTTTCTCTCGGCCCCGCTGCTGACCTCGTTGGAAGGCGGGGTGCCGATCACGGTCGACGGCCAGGTGGTCGGTGCGGTCGGGGTGTCCGGGGTCAAGGCCGAGCAGGATGCGCAGGTGGCGAAGGCCGGGGCGCAGAGTTTGTAATTTGGCATGCCCCCCTGTAGGAGCGAGCTTGCTCGCGATGGAGGTCAACGATGACGCGGGGAGCCTGACAGCCCGCGGTGCTCTCAGGTTTTTCGCGAGCAAGCTCGCTCCTACAAGGTTCGCGTTCTATTGGATGAAGAGGAAGCGCCTATATGACCCGTCTCACTGCAAAAGACTTTTCCCCACAGCTGTTGGAACTCTACGATTACTACGCCCATGGCCTGATCAACCGGCGCGAGTTTCTCGACCGCGCCGCGCTGTTCACCCTGGGTGGCTTGACCGCCAGTGCACTGCTGGCGTCCCTGAGCCCGGACTACGCCCTGGCCGAACAGGTCGAATTCACCGACCCGGACATCATTGCCGAGTACGTCGAATATCCCTCACCCAAGGGCCACGGGCAGGTTCGCGGCTATCTGGTGCGTCCGGCAAAAGCCGCCGGCAAGCCCCCTGCGGTGGTGGTCGTGCATGAAAACCGTGGGCTCAATCCTTACATCGAAGACGTCGCGCGACGCCTGGCCAAGGCCGGTTTCGTCGCCCTCGCCCCGGATGGCCTGAGCTCGGTGGGCGGCTACCCCGGCAACGACGACAAGGGCCGTGCGCTGCAGGAGAAGGTCGACCCGCAAAAGCTCATGAATGACTTCTTTGCCGCCGTCGAGTGGATGATGAAACACCCCGACGCCAGTGGCAAAGTCGGCATCACCGGTTTCTGTTATGGCGGTGGAGTCACCAATGCGGCCGCCGTGGCCTACCCGGAACTGGGCGCCGCGGTGTCGTTCTACGGTCGGCAAGCGGACGCCAAGGATGTACCGCGGATCAAGGCGCCGGTGATGCTGCACTACGGTGAGCTGGATACGCGCATCAACGAAGGCTGGCCCGCCTATGAACAGGCGTTGAAGGCCGGGGGCAAGACCTACGAAGCGTACATCTATCCCGGCGCCAATCACGGTTTTCACAACGACTCCACGCCGCGCTATGACGAGGCGGCAGCGAAGCTGGCGTGGGAGCGGACGTTGGGGTGGTTTCGCAAGTACCTGGGGTAAGCCGGAGCCACCCTCCCTTGTAGGAGCCCGGCTTGCCGGCGAAGGCGATCTCACGGACGCCATCGCCGGCAGGCCAGCTCCCACAAAGGCCGGGGTTATTTCGGTTGCGCCACCGTGCGCAGATACGGTTTCAGGGTCTTGAAGCCGTCCGGGTATTTCTTCTTCGCATCCTCGTCGGACACCGACGTCGGAATGATCACGTCTTCCCCCGGTCGCCAGTTCACCGGCGTGGCGACGGTGTGCTTGGCGTTGAGCTGCAACGAGTCAAGCAAACGCAGCACTTCATCGAAATTGCGCCCGGCGCTCATCGGGTAGATCAGCATCGCCTTGATCTTCTTGTCCGGGCCGACCAGGAACACCGAGCGCACCGTGGCATTGTCCACCGCGGTGCGCGTGCCGCCGCTGGCATTGGGGTGGATCATGTCGTAGAGCTTGGCCACGACCAGGTTTTCGTCGCCGATCAGCGGGTAGTTGACGGCACTGCCCTGGGTTTCTTCGATGTCACCCACCCATTTCTCGTGATCACTGACCGGGTCGATGCTCAGGCCGAGGATCTTGGTGTTGCGCTTGTCGAACTCCGGCTTGAGTTTGGCCAGGTAACCCAGTTCGGTGGTGCACACCGGGGTGAAATCCTTGGGATGCGAAAACAGGATGGCCCAGCCATCACCGATCCATTGGTGGAAGTTGAGCGTGCCTTCGGTGGTTTGTGCCGTGAAATCCGGCGCTTCATCGCCTATGCGGATTGCCATGTTCGATCTCCTTGCAGTGATGGTCAGGGGACGCTGTCGCAGCGCGGGTGAGCGTTAGCGACGGCATTGAAAATGGGTGCCTTGCCTGTTGACGCGACTCAGTATAGGAGACGATTGCCGATCGATCAGCCGCCCAGCGCAATGATCGCGGCGATCAGCGCGGCGCCGAGGACGGCCAGGGCAACCCCGCCCTGCCACGGCCTGGCACCGGCGTAGCGGGCGAGGATCCAGCCCGCCAGGAACAGCACCAGGATGCCGATGGCGTTGGACAAGCGCACCGCCAGCGCCGTCTGATCGAGGAGCAGGAAGGGCACCACCAGCGGGAAGGTCGCCACCACTACCAACAGGAACACGCCCAGCGCGCCCTTGAAGTCATCCAGGCCCAGCGCCGGCTGCAGCGGCGTGGCGGGTGCCTGGATCAGGCGCTGGCGTAACGCTTCCAGGCCTTCGGCGCCGGCGGCCAGGGCAATCCGTGGCGGCAGCGCATCGGCGATCAGCGCCTGGCCAGCGCTGGCATCGCGACCCTCGCGCAAACCGCTGAACAAGTTGCGGTTGCGCGTGCGCTCGATGACCGTGCGCAGCAGATACATCACCGCGTCCGCCAGGCCCCACGCCAGGTTGCAGCCCAGCGCGGCGATCATCATCGTGCGTTCTTCCTCCTGATTGGCGGTGGCCACACTGATCGTTCCAGTGAACGTCATGGCCATGAGCAGGCCGAAAATCACTTCGGTGACCCGGTCGACCGGATCGAGTACGCGGGCGCGTTTCTGTTGAGCGTTTTCGTGCATGGTTACCCCACCAGGGCGATCAGTTGATGACGTTGTGCATCGGTCAGCATCGGGCCGAATCCGGCGCTGGCGTTTTCCGCCATGTAGCGCGGGTTGCCGGTGCCAGGGATGACGCAGGTCACCGCGGAATGCGACAAGAGGAATTTGAGTGCCAAAGGCGGCCAGGTCTTGACCCCGACTTGTGCGGCCCAGCCGGGCAAGGGTTTGCCCTGCAACCGCGCGATCAGGCCACCGCCGCCGAACGGCCGGTTGCAGATCACCGCGACGCCGCGGTCGCGGCACAACGGCAGGATGCGCTTCTCCACCGCGCGATCATCCAGCGCGTAGTTGATCTGCAGGAAGTCCAGCGGCTCGGCCTTGAGCAGCGCCTCCACTTCGTCATAGGCCGACGCGGTGTAATGGCTGATACCGATGTAGCGAATGCGACCTGCCTCCTTCCACTCGCGCAGGGTCGGCAGATGGGTTTGCCAGTCCAGCAGGTTGTGGATCTGCATCAGGTCGATGCGGTCGGTCTGCAGCAGCTTGAAGGATTGCTCCATCTGCGCGATGCCTTCTTCGCGGCCCCGGGTCCACACCTTGGTCGCCAGGAATGCCGGCGAGCGTGGCTCGTGAATCGACAGCAGCTCGCCGGTGGTCTGCTCGGCGCGGCCGTACATCGGCGAGCTGTCGATGACCTTGCCGCCCTTTTCGAACAAGGCGTCAAGCACCGCGGACAAGCTGCGGTAGGCAGGGTCCGAAGGCGCCACGTCGAAGCCGCGATAGGTGCCCAGGCCGACGGCGGGCAATGGCTCTTTGCTGGAAGGAATGACGCGGGTCATCATGGTCTTGCCTCCTGTTCCCGCCGCTGGCGAGGTTGACGCGCCGCTCGGGCCGAGCGTGAAGACCGCCGATGCGGCGGCAGCCAGCGTGAGTATTTGCCTGCGGGTAAAACCTTGGCCATGGCTCATGACGTTTCCCTCCCCGGTGGTGCTGCGTCGGCCATTCGTGCCTGGCGCCTGGCCAGCCACAGGCACAACCCGCCCCACACGCCCGCGAACGGCACGACCGCCAGCGCGACCAGGCCGAAGCCTGCGCCCAAGGCTGTCAAACCGGCCGACAACCAGCCACTGGCGGCATCACCTCCACGATAGACCAGGGTTTCGATCACGTTCTTGGCCTTGTACTTCTCTTCCCGGCTGACCACCGTCCACAGCACTTCACGCGCCGGCCTCACGATGCCGAACTCCACCGCGCGGCGCAGCCCCTGGGCCAGGGCCACGCTGGCCGGCACCGGCGCCAGAGCCATGACGCTAAACGCCACGACGGTCGCCAGGGGCATGACCAGCAGCGCGCCGCCGATGCCCAGCAGACGAATCAACGGCGCCGTCAGCAGCAACTGGCAGATCAGGGTCAGCGTCGACACCAGCAAATCGACCAGGGCGAAGAATTGCGTCCTGCTGCCTACATCAGCGTAGCTGCCAGTGACGATCCGTCCCTGCTCGAAATACAACAAAGTCGCAGCGCTGGTGTGCAGCAGCATGAAGGCCACCAGCCCCAACAGATACGGCGAACGCAGGATGAGAGTGATCCCGGCGAGCATGCTGCCGCCCAGGCGCCGTTCGTCCAAAAGGTGATGAGCCGCCTGCGCTTGCGTCCTCGCCAGCAGCCCCCGATAGCAACGAACCGCCAGCTCCAGCAGCAGCGCCGCAGCGACGGTCAACGCCAGCGGGCCCAGACGAGTGGCCATGGTCGCCGCCAGCAAGGGCCCGATGAAAGTGCCAAGGGTGCCGCCGGCCGCGATGCAGCCAAACAGCCGTCGGCCTTGCTCGCTGGAGAAGCGATCGACCAGCACGCTCCAGAAAATCGAGACGATGAACAGGTTGTAGAGGCTGATCCAGACAAAAAACACCTGGCCGACCGTCACCGGCGCGACGCGGTTGCCGATCAACAGGCCAAACACCAGCATCGATACGGCAATCGTGCGGTAGATCAACGGCACGAAGCGCGTGGCCGGCAGCCGCGACGCCAGCGCGCCAAACACTGGCACCATCAGCAGCATGACCACGAACGTGGCGGTGAACAGCCATTGCAACCGGTCGACGCCGCCTTCGAGGCCCAGGGCATCGCGCAACGGCCGTACCAGGTAATAGCTGGCCAGCACGCAGAAGTGGAAGGCGAAACCCAGGGCCAGGGCCGCTCTTTCCGCAGGCTTTACGTTGAGCCACTTGAGCGCGATGGGCATCGGTGCCCTCCTTTACCGCCAGCTACACTCTGACAGCAACCCGGAGCCGTCAATGCCGCCCACTAACGTTAGCCGAATGTCCCGTACCCTGGTGTTCCTCGTCGTCATCGCCGCTGCGCTGTACCTGGCGCTCTGCGCGGCCCTGTTCGTCTTTCAGCGCGCGCTCATCTACTACCCGCAACCCCGCGCCGTCGACTCACCCGACACGCTGCTGACCTTGCCCGTGGACGAGGCGCAGGTGCTGGTGTCGGTGCGCGCGCATGACGGCCCCAAGGCACTGATCTACTTCGGTGGCAATGCCGAGGACGTCTCGCGCAGCCTGCCGGACTTCGCCCGGGCCTTCCCCGACCATGCCCTGTATCTGCTGCATTACCGTGGCTACGGCGGCAGCTCCGGGTCACCTTCGGAAGAGGCGATTGCCCGCGATGCCATGGCCCTGTTCGACAAGGTCTATGCCGACCACCCGCAGATTGCCGTGGTCGGACGCAGCCTGGGTTCGGGGGTCGCGGTGCGCCTGGCCAGTTCTCGGCCGGCGGCGAAACTGCTGCTGATCACGCCGTACAACAGCCTGGAGGAACTGGCCGAGCGGCAGTTCCGTTGGTTTCCGGTGAAGTGGCTATTGAAGGATAAATACGAATCCTGGCGCTACGCCGAACATATCGCCGTGCCAACACGCCTGATCGCCGCCGAACACGACGAAGTGATTCCAGGCGCAAGCACCCGGCGCCTCTACAGCCATTTCCCCGCGGGCGTGGCAACGCTGCAGGTAATTGCGGGCACCGGGCACAATTCGATCAGCAACAGCCCGGAATACCTCGAGGCGCTGGAGGATGGTTTGTAGGCGCTGGCTTGCCAGCGAAGAGTCCCGAAAGGCCAGCGCAATGTTCAAGGACGCCTTCGCCGGCAAGCCGGCTCCTACAGGTCCGGGGCGACCACAGACCAACGCCCTGCGCAAACCATTGTAGGAGCTGGCTTGCCAGCGAAGAGTCCCGAAAGGCCAGCGCAATATTCAAGGACGCCTTCGCCGGCAAGCCGGCTCCTACAGGTCCG
>Ga0160466_100664_pt1 | contig 14716 bp, 10 predicted proteins | sample HID1971M_E11MG_FD_108245 | JGI IMG/M metagenome (GOLD analysis project Ga0160466, IMG submission 108245) | Enriched millipede-associated microbial communities from UW Madison campus, WI, USA - HID1971M_E11 MG | ecosystem: Host-associated > Arthropoda: Insects > Digestive system > Unclassified ... | reverse complement strand
TGACGGCACGCACGACGAATCGTTCCGGGTGGGCGCGCGAAGCGTCGATACCGATCCCCCTCAGCTACGCGAGCCACCCATCTCGCACGGCTGAGGATAGCAAGACCGGGGTCAGTCCTCTTCGGAATCCTCGGCGCGTCGGTACGGGTCGGCCTCGCCGGCGTGGGACGCGGAGGATGCGAGCTTCGCGACCTCCGTGTCACGCTCCCGTGCTTCGCGCAGGAGTGCCGAGATGTGGTCGGCGTTCTCCGGGAGCGCATCGGGGATGAACTCCAGGGTCGGCACGAGACGCGTGCTGAGCTGACGTCCGACCTCGCTGCGCAGCATCCCGGTCGCCGAAGCGAGAGCCGCACCGCTGGCGATGCGCTCCTCCTCGGTGCCGAGGACGGTGTAGAACACCGAGGCGTGCTGGAGGTCGCCGCTGACGCGGCAGTCGGTGAGCGTCACGAAACCGAGCCGCGGGTCGCGCAGCCCCTTCTCGAGACGTTCAGCGAGGATCACACGGATACGGTCCGCGAGACGGGCCTGTCGTTCACCAGCCATTGTTCTCTCCTTCTCCACGAAGCCTTCGGGCGCCCTTCCTCGCTGTGCTCTCGAAAGAGCCAGCGCGAAGAGCGCCCGAAGATCTCGATCTGACTCCTAGCCTCGCGGCTTCTCGATGAGCTCGGTGGTTTCGATCTCATCGCCGATCTGGATGTCGTTGTACTTGCCGAGGCCGATACCGGCCTCGTAGTCCGTGCGGACCTCGGTGACATCGTCCTTGAAGCGGCGCAGCGACTCGATGGCGAGACCATCTGCCAGCACGACGCCGTCGCGGATGACGCGAGCCTTGGCGTTTCGCGTGATCGTTCCCGATCGCACGATGACACCGGCGATGTTGCCGAACTTGGAGGACCGGAAGACCTCGCGGATCTCCGCGACGCCCGACTGGATCTCCTCGTACTCCGGCTTGAGCATGCCCTTGAGCGAGCTCTCGATCTCGTCGATCGCGTTGTAGATGACCGAGTAGAACCGGATGTCGACGCCCTCGCGCTGCGCACGCTCGCGCGCCTTCGTGTCCGGTCGGACGTTGAAGCCGACGATGATCGCGTTGTCGATCGTCGCCAGGTTCACATCCGACTCGGTGATCGCACCGACACCGCGGTGGATGATGCGCAGCTGCACCGAGTCGTCGACCTCGATCTTGAGGAGCGACTCCTCCAGCGCCTCGACGGCACCGGAGACGTCACCCTTGATGATGAGGTTGAGCGACTCGACCTTGCCGTCTTCGAGAGCACGGGTGAAGTCCTCGAGCGAGATGCGCTTGCGGGCCTTGGCCAGCTGGGCGTTGCGCTCGACTGCTTCACGCTTCTCAGCGATCTGGCGGGCCATGCGGTCCTCTTCGGTGACGATGAAGACGTCACCGGCACGAGGCACGGAGTTCAGACCCTGCACCTGCACCGGACGCGACGGGTAGGCCTCGAGGACCTGCTCGCCGTTCTCGTCAGCCATGGCGCGCACGCGGCCATAGGCCGTGCCGGCCACGATCGCGTCACCGATCCGGAGCGTTCCGGACTGGATCAGCACGGTGGCGACAGAACCGCGACCCTTGTCGAGCTTCGCCTCGATCGCGACACCGCGGGCACCCTTGTTCGGGTTGGCGGTGAGGTCGAGACCCGCGTCAGCCGTGAGCAGCACGGCGTCCAGGAGGTCCTGGATGCCGGTGTTGGCACGAGCGGAGACGTCGACGAACATGACGTCGCCACCGAACTCCTCAGCGACCAGGCCGTACTCGGTGAGCTGCTGACGAACCTTCGACGGGTTGGCGTCGGGCTTGTCGACCTTGTTCACCGCGACCACGATCGGCACGTTCGCCGCCTGGGCGTGGTTCAGCGCCTCGACCGTCTGCGGCATGATGCCGTCGTCGGCTGCGACCACGAGGATCGCGAGGTCGGTGACCTGCGCACCACGAGCACGCATGGCGGTGAACGCCTCGTGACCCGGGGTGTCGATGAACGTGATGGCGCGCTCGATGCCCTCGTGCTCGGTCCAGACCTGGTAGGCACCGATGTGCTGGGTGATGCCACCGGCTTCACCCTCGATGACGTTGGTCTGACGGATCGCGTCGAGGAGTCGGGTCTTACCGTGGTCGACGTGACCCATGACGGTGACCACCGGCGGACGGATCTCGAGGTCGTCCTCGCTCTCCTCCTCCAGCTCCTGCTCGAGGTTGAGACCGAAGCCCTCGAGGAGCTCCTTGTCCTCGTCCTCGGGCGAGACCATCTGGATCTTGTAGCCGAGCTCGGCACCCAGGACCTCGAACGTCGCCTCATCCAGCGACTCGGTGGCCGTGGCCATCTCGCCGAGGTTGAAGAGGATCGTCACGAGGGTTCCGGGCTGCACCGTGTAACCGGTCAGCGTCTCGATCTTGTCCGCGAAGTCCGCGATGGACGCGCCGCGGCGCATGCGGATGACTTCCCCGTTACCGCGGGTGACGTTGACGCCACCGACGACCGGGGCGCTCCGCATCTCGAATTCCTGCCGCTTCGCCCGCCGCGACTTGCGCTGCTTGCTCTTGCCGCCGCCCTTGCCGAAGGCACCAGCGGTACCTCCACCCGGGCCACGACCGCGACCGCCGCCACCACCGGGACGGCCTGCGAAGCCTCCCCCGGGACGAGCCCCGGGGCCACCTGCGCCACCGGGTCCACCGGCACCGCCGGGACGACCGGGGCCGCCTGGACGCTGCTGGAACGGTGCACCACCGGGACGACCACCCTGACCGCCGCGCGGAGCGCCGGGACGGGGAGAGCCGGGACGGGGTGCGCCCGGACGCGGAGCGCCGGGACGAGGCGCCTGCGGGCGCGGGATGTTGCCGGGCGTCGGGCTCGGGCGCTGGCCCATGCCCTGAGCCGAGGCGAAGGGGTTGTTCCCCGGACGCGGGCCGGCGGGACGCTGTCCCATGCCCTGCGCCGAGGAGAACGGGTTGTTGCCGGGACGCGGTGCGCCGGGCTTCGGAGCGCCGCCTTCAGCGGGCTTCGACGCGGCAGGAGCCTCGGTGGCTTCCGCTGCGGGAGCCGCGGGCGCTGCCGGCGCGGGTGCAGCCTCGACCGGAGCCGGCTCTGCGGGCGCCGGGGCAGGCTTCGGGCCCGGCTTGGGGCCGGGGGTCGGTGCCGACGAGGCACCGGGCTTGGGCGAAGTGCCGCTCGACTTCGACGCCGGCTTCGCAGCGGGCGTCGCCTCGGGGGCGGACTTCAGCGAGCCGTCGGCCTCGATCGCCGCACGCAGCTTGCGCGCCACCGGCGGTTCGATGGTCGATGAGGGGCTCTTCACGAACTCGCCGAGCTCCTTGAGCTTCGCGAGTGCGATCTTGCTGTCGACGCCGAGTTCGGCGGCGATCTCGTGTACGCGTGGTTTACCAGCCACAATTCTCCTGTCTGAGTCGGTCCACCCAGACAGGGCAGACCACTAGTCGCGGACGGGTCTCATTTCGAGCCGTTCACTTTGTTTCCATAGCTGTTCAGCCTTTGTTTCTCGGTGGGTGCTGTTCGAAGGTCCGTGTGTCCAGCTGAGTGGACGCACGCAGTGCTCGTCCGAATGCTCGACGCCGCAGTGCGGCATCCATGCATTCAGCCGTCGGATGCACCCACGCGCCGCGCCCCGGCAGAACCGCACGCTCGTCGACGACGAGGATGTTGTTCTGGTTCACCACCCTGAGCAGAGCGGAGCGGGAAGCACGCGTGCGGCAACCGACGCACGTTCGTACGGGTTCCATCTTACACCTGCGTTTCGTCTCGCTCTGTGCGAGCTGCCGCCGAGTCGGCGGAAATGACCGCGGATCAGTCGAGCACGCTGTCCGGCTGGATGTCGATCTTGGCGCCCGTGAGCTTGGCAGCCAGTCGGGCGTTCTGGCCCTCCTTGCCGATGGCCAGCGACAGCTGGTAGTCGGGGACGAGGGCTCGGACGGCCTTGGTGCTGGCGTCGAGGATGAAGGCGCTCGTGACCTTCGCCGGCGACAGCGCATTCGCGACGAACGGCGCGAGCTCCGGGTCGTAGTCGACGATGTCGATCTTCTCTCCGGAGAGCTCCTCGGTGACCGCGCGGACACGGCGACCCATCTCGCCGATGCAGGCACCCTTGGCGTTGATCGCCGGGTCCTTCGCGACGACGGCGATCTTGGTGCGGTGGCCCGCCTCACGGGCGAGCGCGACGATCTCGACGAGACCGGCCGCGATCTCCGGCACCTCGAGCGCGAAGAGCTTGCGGACGAGGCCCGGGTGGGTGCGCGAGACGGTGATCTGCGGCCCCTTCATGCCCTTGGAGACGCTTGTGACGTAGACGCGCAGACGCGACCCGTGGGTGTACTGCTCGCTGGGGACCTGCTCCTCAGGAGGCAGGATGGCCTCGACCGTGCCGAGGTCGACGTGGATCATGCGAGGGTTGGGCCCCTGCTGGATGACGCCTGCGACGATGTCGCCTTCCTTGTCCTTGAAGTCGCCCAGCACGACGTCATCCGCGATGTCGCGAAGACGCTGGCTGATGACCTGCTTGGCTGCGAAGGCGGCGATGCGGCCGAAGTCGTCCGGCGTGGCGTCCTCTTCGCCGATGATCGCGTCCTCTTCATCGCGCACGACCTGGAGCACGGCGACATGGCCGGTCTTGCGGTCGAGATGCACGCGCACACCTTCGACGGGAGCGCCGTCGAACGAGACGTGCTTGGAGTACGCCGTCAGGATGGCCTGTTCGATGATCGAGACGAGTTCATCGAAGGGAATCGCCTTCTCCTTCTCGATCCCTCGCAGCAGACTCAGTTCGATGTCCATGACGGCCTCCTCTATTCAGCTCTCGTCGCGTCTGTGTGCACACGCGACATCCGTACAACGATACCGTGTGCGCGGCACTGCTGCCACGACGCCTCCACGGCTGCCGCTGTTCGGTCAGACAGCGGGCGCCGACGGCAGCGCATTGATCGCGCCGATCAGGCGGAACAGATTGCCGACCTGACGCTGATCGAGATGCAGGGCGAGCCGCGGCAGATGCACCAGATCGCCGTCGGCGACCTCGACTCGGCTCGGCTCGGCGCGCTCGATCGCACCGACGGCCAGCATCGTGGCGAACTCCTGGTTCAGGCCCGCGATCTCGGCATCGGTCGGCTCGGCACGCAACCGCAGCACCAGCGTGTCGCCGATCCAGCGGAGCGAGTCGTAGTTGCGCCAGAAGCCGGCGATCTGCCGCCGGGCATCCTCGACGGAGTCCGTGATGATGACCCGATCGAAGTCACCCTCGGAGATCACGCCGGTCGGCGCGAGATCCTCGTCGATGAACCGACGGAGTCCCTGCCAGAAGGTTCCGCCCTTCTCGTCGAGCAGCACGATCGGGGTGGGCTCGGCCTTGCCCGTCTGCTGCAGCGTGAGCAGCTCGAACATCTCGTCGAGCGTGCCGAAACCGCCGGGCAGGCAGATGAACCCCTGGGACTCCTTGATGAGCATGAGCTTGCGCGTGAAGAAGTACTTCATCGCGACCACGTGATCCTGGCCGGCGACGAGGCTGTTCGGCTTCTCCTCGAACGGCAGACGGATCGACACGCCGAGCGAGAGCTCGGGGCCCGCACCCTCGGCCGCAGCCTGCATGATGCCTGGACCCGCGCCGGTGACGACCATCCAGCCGTCGTTCGCGAGCACGGCTGCCACGTCGCGGGCCTGCAGGTAGAGCGGATCGTCCTGCAGGGTGCGCGCCGAACCGAAGACGGTGACCTTCGGGATCCCCCGGTACGGCGCGAACAGGCGGAACGCGTCGCGCATCTCCGCCAGCGCCGCCGAGGCGATCTTCAGGTCGAGCCGCTCGGTGTCGTCCTCGCCGAGCAGGATCGACGTGCGCATGAGCCGCATCACCAATCGGCGATCAGTGCTCACGCCCGCCGCATCGAGCACGGCGTTGACCTCGGCGCTGAGCGCCTCCGGCAGAGCCTCGTCGATCATGGCATCAACCGGCGACGAGTCGCGCGACCGCCTCTGCGACCGACACGGCCTCACGATCACCACTGCGACGGTCCCACAGCTCGACCTGGCCCTCGGCGGCGCCGCGGCCGACGATCACGATCTTCGGCACGCCGACCAGCTCGGCATCGCCGAACTTCACGCCGGGCGAGACCTTGGGACGGTCGTCGTAGAGCACGTCGAGGCCTGCGGATTCGAGCTGCGCCGAGATCTCCGCAGCGACGTCGAACGCGACCTGGTCACGACCGGCCGCGACGACCTGCACGTCGAACGGCGCGACGGATGCCGGCCAGAACAGCCCCTTGTCGTCGTTGTTCAGCTCGGCGATGATCGCGAGGATGCGGGTGACGCCGATGCCGTACGAGCCCATCGTCACCGTGACGAGCTTGCCGTTCTCGTTCAGCACCTTGAGCCCCAGCGCCTCCGCGTACTTGCGGCCGAGCTGGAACACATGGCCGATCTCCATGCCGCGAGCGAGCTCGACCGGACCGGAGCCGTCGGGTGCGGGGTCCCCCGCGCGCACGTTCGCGATCTCGACGATGCCGTCTGCCGTGAAGTCGCGGCCGGCGACGACCGAATGCGCGTGCTTCTCGTCGATGTTCGCACCGGTGATCCAACTCGTGCCCTCGCTGACGCGGGGGTCCACGAGGTAGCGGATGTCCGTGGCGGACTCCTCACCGAGGATCGCGCCGGTCGCGGACCAGGGGCCGATGTACCCCTTCACGAGCAGCGGATGCTTCGCGAAGTCCTCGGGTGTGGCGGTCTCGACCTCTGCCGGAGCGAAGGCGACCTCGGCGCGCTTCTGGTCGACCTCGCGGTCGCCGGGGATTCCGACCACGACGAGCTCACGCGAGCCATCGAGATGGGTCAGCGCGAGCACGACGTTCTTGAGCGTGTCGGCCGCCGTGTATTCGCCGTCGAGCACCGCGTTCGCATGTGCCACGAGGGTCTCGATGGTCGGGGTGTCCGGGGAGTCGAAGACGACGGGCTGTGCGTCGGCGTCGAACGGGATCGCGTCGGGGACGGCGGTGGTGAACGCCTCGACGTTCGCGGCGTATCCGCCTGCGCTGCGCACGAAGGTGTCCTCGCCGACGGGGGTCGGGTGCAGGAACTCCTCGCTGCGAGAGCCGCCCATCGCACCGGCATCCGCCTGCACGATGACGTACTCGAGCCCGAGCCGCTGGAAGATGCGCTCGTACGCGTCACGCTGGGCCTGGTAGCTCGTGTCGAGTCCCTCGTCGGACGCGTCGAACGAGTAGGCGTCCTTCATCGTGAACTCGCGTCCGCGCAGCAGGCCTGCACGGGGGCGTGCCTCGTCGCGGTACTTGTCCTGGATCTGATAGATCGTGAGGGGCAGATCCTTGTACGAGGAGTACAGGTCTTTCACGAGCAGCGTGAACGCCTCTTCATGGGTCGGCGCGAGCAGGTAGTCCCCGCCCTTGCGGTCCTGCAGACGGAACAGCAGATCGCCGTACTCCTCCCAGCGGCCGGTCGCCTCGTAGGCCTCGCGCGGCATCAGCGCCGGGAAGTGGACCTCCTGAGCGCCCGCGGAGCCCATCTCCTCACGGACGACGGTCTCGATCTTCGACTTCACGCGAAGCCCGAGCGGCAGCCAGGCGAAGATGCCGGCGGCCTGCGGTCGGATGTACCCGGCGCGGATCAGCAGCCGGTGGCTGGCGACCTCGGCACCTGCGGGGTCTTCACGGAGCGTACGGAGGAAGAAATTCGAAAGACGAGTGACCACGGAGCAAGTCTACTGATCCGCGGTCACTCGTCTTGGTCGAGGCTCGTCAGTTGAGCGCGGGAAGTCCGGACGGCACCACGCCGCCCTTGTACAGGCTCGCGGCGAGCTCCTGCAGTGCGGTCAGCGCGACACGCTGCGGGAGCGGGCCGTAGGAGATGCGGGCGACGCCGATCTTCTCGTACTCGGATGCCGCGAGCGCACCGGGAACACCGATCACGCTCACCTTGCGCTCACCGATGCCCTCGACGAGCTGGCGCGTGATGTTCGCGTCGAGCAGGCCAGGGACGAAGACCGCCGTCGCGCCGGCATCGATGTAGGCACGGCCGCGGTGGATCGCGTCGGCCACGCTCTCCTGGGCCGAGCGTCCGCCGGCACGCACGAAGGCGTCGGTGCGAGCATTGAGGGCGAAGGGCACGCCCTCGGCCTCTGCGGCCTTCACGATCGCCTCGACGGCGGCGACGGATTCGTCGAAGGGCTTGAGGCGGTCCTCGACGTTGGCTCCGACGACGCCGGCGGCGATCGCGAGTCGGGTGGTCTCCCCCGCGTCGCCGTAGCCGTCATCCAGATCGGCGGTGACCGGCACGCTCACGGACGCCGCGATGCGTCCGACCATGTCGAGCATCAGGTCGCGCGGGATGGAGCCGTCGTCGTAGCCGAACGAGGCGGCGATGCCGTGTCCTGCGGTTGCGATGGCATGCGTTTCGGGAAGCGTGGCGACGGCGCGCGCCGACACCACATCCCACACGTTGACGACACGGAGGATCTCCGGAGCGTCATAGAGTCCGATCAGAGTCTGGGCCTTGGCAGCTGGAGTGGTCATGCCACCACGCTAACGCGGGTGATCGACATCGGGGCCGGTGTCAGCGAGATCGCTCCCGCCTCAATTGAAGCTGCGATATCCCGGTTTGCGCGGTTGATCTGGTTTTTTGGATGCCGCGGTCGCTGCTCGACGACAGAGACGGCGATGCGGGTGGACCGGGTCGCCTGCTCGACGCAGGTGATCGAGGACGCCTCGACCTAGGGTGGGGGCATGCCTCAGCGCCGATCGCACGTCGCCCCGTCCGCCGCGCAGACCGAGCTCTCCGTAGCGCTCACAGCGCTGCGTGACTCACTGGACGCCCCGGTGGACTTCCCGGCCGAGGTCATCGCGGAGGCCGAGGCGTCGAAGGCCTGCGAACCGGACCTCGACCTGCGCGACGTGCCGTTCGCAACGCTGGACCCCGAAGGATCGCGCGACCTCGACCAGGCATTCCATCTGGAACGGGCGGGATCAGGTTTCACCGTCCGCTACGCGATCGCCGATGTTCCCGGCTTCGTGGAGCCCGGCGGCGCTGTCGACGCCGAGGCGCGCCGTCGAGGTCAGACGCTCTACGCCCCCGACGGATCGATCCCGCTGCATCCCCGCGTGCTGAGCGAGGACCGCGCCTCGCTGCTCCCCGACGTCGATCGGCCTGCACTGGTCTGGACCTTCGCGCTCGACGGCGCCGGCGCAGTGACCGAGCACCGCCTCGAGCGGGCGCTCATCCGCTCGCGTGCGCAGCTCGACTACGTGTCCACCCAGCGGTCGCTCGACCGCGGAGAGGACGGGCCCTGGGCGCTACTGCCGGAGATCGGCGCGCTGCGGATCGCGCAGGAGCAGCAGCGCGGCGGTGCGAGCCTGAATCTGCCGAGCGAAGAGATCGTCCAGGCCGACGACGGGAGCTACGCGATCGAGCGACGGCATCCACTCCCGGTCGAGGAGTGGAACGCACAGCTCTCCCTGATGACCGGCATGGCCGCCGCCGAGGTGATGCTCGATGCCCGCGTCGGCGTGCTGCGCACCATGCCACAACCCGATGAGGCCTCGTTCGACGCGTTCCGCCACCAGACCGAGGCGCTCGGCAGACCGTGGACCGCCGGCCGCTACGGCGACTACCTCCGGCAGCTCGATCGCGCGGATCCGATGACACTGCCGGTCCTCGAGGCCGCGGCGATGCTGTTCCGAGGCGCCGGCTACGTCGTCTTCGACGGCACCTCGCCGACGAACGCTGAACAGGCCGCGATCGGCGCACCCTACGCGCATGCCACCGCTCCCCTGCGCAGGCTGGTCGACCGCTGGTCCCTCGCGATCTGCCTCGCGGCCTCCAACGGCGAAGCAGCTCCGGCCTGGGCGCGCGAGTCCCTCGCCGAGCTGCCGGCGCTCATGCAGGAATCCGGCCAACGCGCCTCTCGACTCAACTCCGCGACGATCAACGCGGTCGAAGCGGGGCTGCTCACGCCGCTCGTCGGCTCGGTCGTGAACGCGACCGTCATCGCGCTGCGCGGAGAGCGCGCATCGGTCCAGCTCGCCGAGCCTGTGGTGACCGCATCCGCACCGATACCGGCGGGTGCAAAGCCCGGCGACGTGGTCGCGTTGCGGGTGGTACGCGCCGACATCGCGCGCGGTGAGGTCGAGTTCGCGCTCTGAACGCGCCGTCTCCGCCGTTCGGGGCACCAGCACCACCGCGATCGATGATCTGGCCCCACCGACACACCGGGCGTCAGGCTGCCGGCACGACCGTGGTCGTCATCACGAGCAGCTGGGGATCACTCAGGTCGAGCGCGACCGAGATCGAGGCGAACTCCGCAAGGGAAGCCACATGCGTGCCGCCGCACAGGATGACGGCCTCACCTTCCGGCAGCTCGCAGTGCCAGCGACGACGGTCGATGATCGTCGGCCCTTCCGTCACGATGCGGCTCGACGCGGCGGACGCCACCCACGCCGAGAGCTGTGCGTTGATGCTGTCCACGTGGTCGGCGAGGGTCGCGGCGAACGTCTCGGTGTCGAAGCCGGCGCGTCGCAGGCTCTTGCCGAGGCGGTATTCGTCGACGCTGCCGTCGTCATGGATACGGCTCGACTGATTCGCCCGTCCCTCGAAGTCCGGGTTGCCGAGGGCATCTGCACCCGGATCCTTGCGCCAGAGATCTGCGACAGCGAGGTCGAGCGCCAGTGAGGCGAGGTGGCATGCGGTGTGGCCGCGGCTCAGACCCGCTCGATGCGCGGCATCCACCTCGAGGCGCACCGGTGCGCCGTCGACGAATCCTGCAGGAGCCTCTCCTTCGAGCAGGTGTCCGACCAGCCACGTCCAGCCTTCGGCTCCGCGCTTGACCGGGATGTCGACGCCGACTGCGAACTCACCCTCATCGCTGACGGCAGCCATGAGCGCCTCGGCGACGACGACTCGTTCATCCCCGATCGCGATCGTGCCCGAGTCGCCGGGCTGGTCCGGCCAGGTGTGATCCACCGGGTGGAACGGCGTCGCGTCGGTGACGATCACGGTGCCGACCGGCGATGACTCGACCCGGGTGACGACGGCGTCGCCTGACGTGGAGCCATCGGCGAAGGAGACGAGCGTGGCAGACATGGTTCTCCTCAGGGGGACGCACCGGACACGACCGGTGCGATCGGGGTCAGACGATACAAGTCGGACGCTGCTGCTCAGCCTGTGACAGCCGGACGATCCGGTCAGACGGTGATGACCTGGGCCGTGCCGACGGATGCGTCCGGACCCATCTCGGCGGCGATGCGGTTCGCCTCCTCGATCAGCGTCGCGACGATCTCGGCCTCTGGGACTGTCTTGATGACCTCGCCCTTCACGAAGATCTGGCCCTTGCCGTTGCCGGAGGCGACACCGAGGTCGGCCTCACGCGCCTCACCGGGTCCGTTCACGACGCACCCCATCACGGCGACGCGCAGCGGCACCGTCATGTCCTTGAGCCCCTCGGTCACGTCTTCGGCGAGCGTGTACACGTCGACCTGCGCGCGACCACACGAGGGGCACGACACGATCTCGAGCTTGCGCTCGCGCAGGTTCAGCGACTGCAGGATCTGGTGGCCGACCTTGACCTCTTCAGCGGGCGGCGCGGACAGCGAGACGCGAATCGTGTCTCCGATGCCCTCACCGAGGAGGATGCCGAAGGCGGTCGCGCTCTTGATCGTGCCCTGGAACGCCGGCCCAGCCTCGGTGACGCCGAGGTGGAGGGGCCAGTCACCGCGTTCGGCCAGCTGGCGGTAGGCCTTGACCATGACGATCGGGTCGTTGTGCTTGACCGAGATCTTGAAGTCGTGGAAGTCGTGCTCCTCGAACAGCGATGCCTCCCAGACGGCGCTCTCGACGAGCGCCTCTGCGGTGGCCTTGCCGTGCTTCTCGAGGATGCGGCGGTCGAGCGATCCTGCGTTCACACCGATGCGGAGCGAGACGCCAGCGGCCTTCGCGGCCTCGGCGATCTTGCCGACGTTGCCGTCGAACTCGCGGATGTTGCCGGGGTTCACACGGACGGCACCGCAGCCGGCGTCGATCGCGGTGTAGATGTACCGCGGCTGGAAGTGGATGTCGGCGATCACGGGGATCTGGCTCTTCATCGCGATGATCTTGAGCGCGTCGGCGTCGTCCTGATGTGGGACGGCGACACGGACGATCTCGCAGCCGGAGGCCGTGAGCTCGGCGATCTGCTGCAGCGTCCCGTTGATATCCGTGGTCTTCGTCGTCGTCATCGACTGCACGCTGACGGGAGCGTTGCCTCCGACGAGCACCTTGCCGACCTTGATCTGGCGAGACTTGCGGCGCGGGGCGAGGACTTCGGGGATCTTCGGCATCCCGAGATTGACTGCTGGCACACCTCGATTCTACGTCGCCTGGATGCACGGAGGCTGGATGCCGGGCGCTCGGCGCTGGCCGTCATGCGCCGTGGGCGAACGCCGCCGGTGTGGTAGTTTCGGCCCATGCTCGCGAACGTCACCTGGTGGCCCGCCTCCTAGGCGGTGTGTTCGCGTTCCCACGAATCCAGACCGCCTCCGGGGCGGTCTTTTCGTTGAGCCGAGCCGGAGCCCTGCACAGGAGACATCGATGACCCCCTCACGACTCGCCGAGCTCAGTCATGACCCGGACGCCTCGTTCGTCCTGATCGCGCGCGACGGCGCAGACACCGTCGAGCTGCTCACCGGCGATGTCGTCGACGTCGACCTGCTCGCCGACATCCCGCTGAAGATCGACGGAACCGCGCGCGAGGTCTTCTCGCTCGTCCCCTACCGCCAGGTCCGCGAACGCGGATTCGTGGCGCAGGACGACGGCGCACCGCTGCGGTGCCTGGTCGTCGACGAGCACCTCCATCTGCCGACAGCCGAACTCCTCGCGGAGCTGCCGACGGCATCCGTCCCCCTCCGCGACGACGGCTTCGACATCGCCGACGAGGACTACGCCGCGATCGTCCAGACCGTGATCGCCGACGAGATCGGCCGCGGCGAGGGCGCGAACTTCGTGATCCGCCGCGATTTCACCGCGAACATCGACGTCGACGACCGCACGGCCGCACTCACGTGGTTCCGAGCGCTGCTGACGCACGAACGCGGCGCGTACTGGACGTTCGCGGTCTTCACGCCCGGCCACATCGCCGTCGGCGCGAGCCCGGAGGCGCACGTCGTGGCGCGTGAGGGCGTCGTGACGATGAACCCGATCTCCGGCACCTTCCGGCACCCCGCCGGCGGATCGACGCGCGAGACCCTGGTCGACTTCCTCTCCTCCACCAAGGAGACCGAGGAGCTCTTCATGGTGGTCGACGAGGAGCTGAAGATGATGAGCGCGGTGTGCTCCGACGGCGGCCGAATCACCGGCCCGCACCTGAAGGAGATGTCCCGACTGACCCACACCGAGTACATGCTCCGTGGCCGCAGCCGGCTCGACCCGCGCGACATCCTCCGGGAGACCATGTTCGCCCCGACGGTGACGGGCTCGCCGATGCAGAACGCCTGCGCAGTCATCCGACGCCACGAGCGCGAGCCTCGCGGCTACTACTCCGGCGTCGCCGCACTCTTCACGCCGAATGCCGACGGCGGCCACGACCTGGACGCGCCGATCCTCATCCGCACGGTCTATCTGCAGGACGGCGCGCTGCGCGTGCCGGTCGGCGCCACGCTCGTGCGGCACTCCGACCCGCACGGCGAGGTCAGCGAGACGCATGGCAAGGCAGCCGGCGTGCTCGGGGCCATCGGGGCGATCGATCGCGACCGCGCCGCCGAGGCCCGCAGCGAGGCGGATGACGCAGATGCACCGGGTGCCGCAGGCAGCCTCGCCGACGACCCGGTGGTCGCCGAGCTGCTCGCGTCACGCAACTCCCGGCTGGCCGAGTTCTGGCTCAACCCGCAGGGCGACGACACCGCTGGGCGCTTCGCCGGCCGCACGGCCGTGGTGGTCGATGCGGAAGACCGGTTCACGACCATGCTGGCACACCAGCTGCGCCACCTCGGTCTCGCCGTCTCGATCGTTCCGTGGGATGCCGCGACGGATGCCGAACTGGATGCTGCCGACCTCGTCGTGACCGGCCCCGGTCCCGGCGACCCGCGGGACACCGAGAGCCCGCGCATCGCCCGCATGCGCGAGGCTGTCGGCCGGCGCCTGGACGCCGACGCACCGCTGCTCGCGGTGTGCCTGAGCCATCAGATCCTCGCCGACCGGCTCGGCATCGCGCTCACGCCGCTCGATGCTCCGCACCAGGGCCTGCAGAAGTCGGTCCCGGTGTTCGGCGAGGACGCCTCGATCGGCTTCTACAACACCTTCACTGCCCGCGTCGCACCGGGAACCACCGCGCTCGACGGCGTCGAGATCTCCGCGGATCCCGTCACCGGTGACGTCTATGCACTTCGCGGGAAGCACTTCGCGTCGGTGCAGGGGCACCTCGAGTCGATCCTGTCGCGAGACGGCATCCGCACCCTCGAGCGGCTCGTCGAGCACGCGCTGCGCTGAGCTGCGTCGAGTCCAGCCGCGTCGACGGACTCAGCCGAGGATGTCGATCGGCTTGAACAGGTCGGCGATGATCAGCAGCGCGCCCATCGCGATCAGCAGCGTCGCGACGACCACCGTCAGCGGCACGAGACGCGTGGCGTCGACCGGCGCGGGCGGTGGGCGACGGAACAGCTTCGCCCAGCCCCGCTTGATCCCCTCCCACAGCGCGACCACGATGTGACCACCGTCGAGTGGCAGCAGCG
>Ga0160466_100631_pt1 | contig 15193 bp, 13 predicted proteins | sample HID1971M_E11MG_FD_108245 | JGI IMG/M metagenome (GOLD analysis project Ga0160466, IMG submission 108245) | Enriched millipede-associated microbial communities from UW Madison campus, WI, USA - HID1971M_E11 MG | ecosystem: Host-associated > Arthropoda: Insects > Digestive system > Unclassified ... | reverse complement strand
CACCTCTCCCCACAAACAAGCTTTATCGATTCCCTTGCTCCCTCTCAGCCATTTTCTGAACATAAAATCGGGTAACTAGCTCGTCTACCTTTCGGCTCTGCGCCAGAACTGTTTCATTCGCTGCAAGCGGAATTCCCTTCGCCAGCGATTCCTGTCCAAGTTCATTTAGCTTCGTTTTTTCTTTTTCGTATTTGTGCATCAGATCATTTGTCAGGCTGCTCGTTCCCTTCTCAAATGAAAGATCTACAAATGTCCACAATTACTTTATTTTACTTTTTGTTGAATACTTTATCTGTCATCGATAGTATAACAGATTGATAATGGACAGAAAAGGAGTAATTTTCCTTGAGCGATCCGTCCAATATCATCAAACAAATTATCGGAAAAACCTTAAAAGCGATACGCATCAAACAAGGCTTAAGCCAAGAGGATCTTGCGCATGAATGCGACGTTGACCGATCCTACATTTCGATGATCGAAGTTGGCAGAAACGAGCCTTCCGTCACGAAAATATTCGAACTCTGCAGAGGGCTGAAAATTAAACCATCCGACTTTTTCAAGCTGGTTGAGGGTGAGTATGAAAAGGCTCGGAGTAATGGGTGAGAACGCAAATAATAGCGAGGCATAGGGCTTTGGAAACCTGTATACCTCACTATATTTATTTGTGCCCCATACACCAAAGAATAGAGAGATCTGGCTTTGGCTCTTATTTGCCGGGCTACCTTTTCCTCATCTCCTGACCGATGAGTTTGAACAGAAGGAAGTTCAGGCATCTAATTACTCATTTTTTTGCATACAACGCTTCGATACGAGATCAGAACAAAAGACGACCATTCCCCCGAATTTGGGGATGAAAGGTCATCTTTTGCTATTCATATAACCTCACAATTCAGACATCTTTCTGTTTTAATAAAATGGTCCGGATTTAAATGGCATTCATTGCTTGAAGCCACGCACGAGCAATTAAAGCATGTCCCGCCGGAGAAGGGTGAACGCCATCTGGAGCCCAATAATAAGCGGGCTTGGTAACGGCAGCCCGGGCAAACAATTCGTCCAGAGGAACATAGCCTGCCCGATACTCGCTTGCAAGTCTGCGTATGATTCGAATTTTCGAATCCAGATCCTCCCTCCAGCGCTGTTGGTCTTCCTTAACAGGCAGAAGGAATGGCTCCATGAAGACCAATCGCGCTCCTAGAATGGACTTGGTCATTTCGGCAATATGTCTATAGCTGTTCTCGAAGAACTCGTCGGACGTCGGATCGTTGCGGTCGTAACGCCGCCATGTATTGTTAATTCCGATAGTAATGGATACGACCGTCGGCCTCAACTGAAGACAATCTTCCGTCCAACGCGCTTCCAGATCTGCAACCCGGTCCCCCCCTATCCCCCGATTCAGGAAAGTTAAATCAAGTTCCGGTTGTACGATCCCCATATAAGCCGCAGCCATCATTGCATAACCGCGCCCCAGATCTCCGTAGGATTCGCGGTCTCGACTGCAATCCGTAATACTGTCTCCTTGGAACAATACGATATCTCGGCTTTTCAATAACATTACCATGCTCCTCTTTTACCTAATTTCAGGTTAAGGTAACGGCGTCAGTGTAATCGCATCCGTACCTAGCCAATAACGGCCCGAGCTCTCCGTACTTGTCGAGCCCGTCAGTACAAATCTGAACAGCTGTTCCCCGGCCGCGATGAATGTAACCTTGCCAAGATCGATCTGCTTATAGACGGGAGGAGAATCATGCATATCGAACGGCATACCTTGGGCAAAGCCGTTGACGTATAGTCTCGCGATCCCCCGCTGCTCGTGCGCTTTATACGCCAGCTTCACATTAAACGTCCCTGCGTACGGAACATTTACGTTGTATTGAATCCAGTCGCCGACACCACCTGCTGTGAATCGGTGCCACTTTCCACCGCTTGCGGCGCTGTCGTTCACCGTATCCGCAGATGTGGACGCCGTATAGGGCATATTCTCAGCCTCGAAGCCAAGCGGCGCGGTATTCGGCGTAAGCGTGATCGAATCGACGCTGAGCCAAAACTTCCCGGTGCTCTGCGTGCTCGTCGAACCTGTCGCCTGGAATCTGAAAACCTGATCTCCGGCCGCGGCGAAAGTAACGCTACCGAGTGTCGATTCTTTATACACGGGCGGAGACGCATACTGGTCGATCGCAGTGCCGAGCGATTGACCGTTAACGGACCATTGGCCAATCCCCCGCTGTTCATGCGCTTTATATCGGATCTTCACGTCGAACTTGCCGCCGTAAGGAACATTCAACTTATATTCGACCCAATCGCCTACATTGCCCGCAACAAGGCGACTCCAGGCCCCCCCGTGCGCCAAGCTGTCCGCTATCGTATCCGCGGATACAGAAGAAGCTTTATAGGAGGACTCAGCCTCGTACGGAATCGGAACCTTCACTGGCGTTAATGTTACGGCGTCGCTACTGATCAGATACTTGCCAGTGCTCTGCGTGCTGGTTGTGCCCGTTGACTGGAAACGGAAGGTTTTGGCTCCTGCTGAACCGAAAGTGACATTGCCCAGATCCGCAGTCTGGTAAGCTGGCGGAGAACGCAATTGATTAACTTCCGGCCCCTGTGCTTGTCCGTCGATGTAAAGCTGGCCAATGCCTCGCTGCTCATGGCCCTTATAGGTCAGCTTAACGTTATAGACGCCAGCTCTCGGCACTTGCAGCGTATATTCAACCCATTGGCCTGAAGCTGTCAGATTCGCTACACTCCACCTTCCTCCGCTTGCCGCGGAATCGTTTACATTATTAACTGCGATTCCCGCCGAAACGTTGTAGGGCAGCGTCTCGAATTCATATACGAGCGGTTTTGTTAAGTCACCTTGTAGCGAAGGAGGTGCGAGGAGCTCGCTAGTCGCGATTATCGCGGATCCGGTTCCCCCTGCGCCGATGGCGATCGGTCGCGCAATACCTTTCTGGTTGCTCGGATTGGCAACCACAATATAACCAACCGAATTCGGCTGACCAATCACATTAACCGTTAGTGTCGTCCCTCCGCCGCCGACACTGCTAGTGTACGAGGTGATTTTTTCATCGGCATAAAGCACCTGCAAGCCCGACCCTGCATTTTCCTGAATCCAGAATGCTTTGGCCTTGGATGTATTTTCGTTCAGATCGATCGTCAGACCGGGGGTTTTCAGTGCAGCCCCCGTGAAGCTCCCGCGATAAGCAAGCGTGAAATCCCCGCTGTCGTCCAGCGTCACATCTGCGACGGAGTAGCTTTTGGCGGTGTTCAACCAGCGTAGATTTGCCGTTACTTTGCTGGCCGAACTGCCCGCGGCCGTGGCGATCAGCAACGCTTTACTTTTGCTGTCGTCGGTGTACATCCAGACATACGGACCGTTATTGTCCCAATTGATACCATCCCAATTAGCTCCATTAAATACAGGTCTGTACAACTCCTCGGTCATCGACCGGATGCGGCTGCTTTTCCGCCACTCGTTGAACTTGCCCATTAGATCGATTCCACTTTGCGGCCACTTGCTTTCATTTCCCGGATCCTCGGCAAACTTCACATTGCGGAACGCCATATAGGAATAGTAATCCTCCATTTTGCCCGAAATTTTCCCAACCCCGTAGACACTCCCCATTGGAAGGTACCCGAGACTGTTCGCCGCCAATCGGATTCCTCCCGGGCTGTCCCCGTTGGCCGTAACCCATCCATTGTAGCCGATATGCAACAGCCCGTTGTTCCGGTCCGCCTGGGACGGGTAAACATCAATTTCATTGGTCACTTTGGGCAGATATTGGGGATACGCGGTTACAAGCTCGTTCATCAGATTGCGGGTAAGCACATTTTTGCGGTAAACGTTGTCGCTCGGATGGGAATAGGCGGTGACGTTCTTGTTCTGCCAATATTCCGTAAGATCGATCATTTGATGTGACATATGCGAAGCGATTAGAGATTCGACCAGGCTTTTCTTCTCGGCAATCATGACCGGGTCCGCGAGGTCACGGCCCCTGTTATGGAAGCCGCCAGACATGCTGTACCAAAGACCGAGAATCATTCCGTTATTTTCGATATTGTCAGCCAAAGTCCTGATACTGCCGACGGTCGGAAGCGGCTCGATGCTATCTTGACTGCCGAAATAGTCATTCGTGTTCCACATACCGTCGAGCATCACCATGTCGAAGCCTGCTTGCTTAGCTTTGGGGATAACCGTATTCGAGTAATAGCTAGCGTTCCTTTTGTCCTTCCATTCCCAATCGTTCGTGTTGAAAAGCGTCGATACGTTGTTATATTTAAATCGCTTTCGAAAATGCTCCTCCACGGCCATCTTGCCATCGATGATATCCCCATTGAATACCGTCAAGTCGACCGCGATATATTCGAATTCCTCTCCCGGGAATAGCACAAGCTGAAGTGCGGTCGGATTGGTCGACACCTTCACCCCGCCGATTCCGCTCCAAGCGTTAATATTGGCGAACGGGGGTAGCATCGAAGCAGACCCTGGCAATTCTCCGAAGGTGGCTGGTCCGTTCTGCGTTTTCCAGTTCATCTCCGGTTGAACGCCCCACCCGTCGCCGGTATCGTAGACGTTGATCGCGTTTTTCCCAACGTTAGGAGCCAATGCGCCTGTTGTGTAGTTCCACGTCATGTTCGGGACATAATGCAGCGTATGTGCATTATTGGGAAAGTCCAACGCGATGATGTCCGAATCGATAATCGTTCGGGTTGTCGCTTCGTTGTTCTTTATCAGATTCTGATATCTCAGTCCCGCTCTGCCATCATAAATTTCAAATACGAGCTTAACGTCAACTTTGCTGGGCGACATGCGAGAAATGTTGATTTCCAGTTTCTTGCCTACATGCGTCGCTCCCATCATGATGTCGGTTATCGTATCCGCACCAAGCGTCCATCCGCCGTCATTCGCATAAAGAGCGCTGCCGCCGTAATTGTAATAAAACAAATAGCGGTCTCCTCCGCCCGTCAAATACTCTTTGTTCGCCTCCTTATTGTAGAAGCTGCTGATTTGGGCACTACCGCTTGCGAAAGAAACATTCACCCGCATAACTTCATTTTCCATCGTCCAGTTCGTCCCGCTCTTCGTTACTGTCGCGGCAGTTCCTGCAGCAGCCGCAGAAGTCGCTCCACCCCAGTTCGCCCCCTTCGGCCCGAGACCGTTCAGGACTGTCCACAGCATAAGAAGAACAAGCAGTATTCCGAATCGTCCGATCAATGTTTTGCACATTTTGTAAAACCCCTTTCTTTATGAAATTGTAGTCGAGACGCCGCAACTGTCTTTGCTTTTACAAATACAGATGCGGCGTCAACGTATTCTTATGAAGATTCCAAAGTTGAACAAGCTCTCTGTCTTATTGCGTCCTCATCAGCAATCGATTGCCTGTCGCTCAGCCGGACATTGTTTGCACAATCCTAGCACGGCGTCCAATCATTTCGTTAATTCGAAATTCCTTATTTCTGGATCTTGGCAGCTGCTGCCGCGTATTCTTCAGCCGCTTGCGTGCCCCCAGCTTTACGATATTTGTCCAATTCTTTGTTCCAGCCGTTCTCGTCGATCTTGCCCATAATGAACTTCACTTTGGCATCGGTGAGCAATTGAACTAGCTCCGCGCCTTTTTGCGTCCACGTTTCCGAAATAAGCACCATCGTCGGATCAGCCACGGCGAACGCCGTGTTCGCTGTCTCCACTTCCAGCGCTTTGCTCGAAATCGGGTCCAGATCTCCCTGAGTCTTTAGCGCCGTAAGAGGTGTTGTGACGAGTGGTTTGTTGTACGGGAACGAAATTTCATTATCATACCGTTCCTGATTCAAGCGGACCGGTTTCCCGTCCTTTAGCTCATAGTGAACGCCCTGAATTCCCCACTCCAGCAAATCCGCCATCTCATGATCTCCAAGCTTATCGAAGAATGAGAGCAGTTGCTTGAGTTCTTCTTCCGTCTTCACACTTGATTTCGGGAACATCAGTATACCGTTGGAGCCGCGATCGCCGATCAAGCGCGTTCCGTTTGGCCCTTCAAGCGCGCTGAAGAAGTCGATTGCGGCGTTTGCGTTTACTTTTTTCACGCGAGCTTCGAATCCCAATACCGTATTCGTCGTCACGTTCAATGAACCGGATTTGCCGTTCTCGAAATCTCCCTCCTGCTTAGCACGGTCGATTGAAGCGAAATCTCTGTTGATGATTCCTTCATCGTACAGCTTCTTCAGGAACTTCAGACTTTCCAGATACTCCGCGGTTTCCTCGGCCTTGACGATTTTTCCGTCATTGAGTCCCCAATTGTTTGGCGCGCCGAAAGCCACACCGAGCTCGGGGATAAAAGCGTTGCCGACGATAACTATAGACATACCGTAGGTATCTTTCTTGTTGTTGCCGTCCGGATCATCTTCCGTGAACGCTTTCAAGACGTTATAAAACTCATCGATCGATTGCGGCTCCTTCAGTTCCAGCTTCTGCAGCCAATCCTGCCGATAAACAAACGTGTTGCGGGACACTGGACGGGCCCGGGGAATGCCGTAAAGCCTTCCGTCAACTTTGACATTGTCATAAGACAACTGCGGCATCGAAGACAAGTTCTTATAATCTTTGATAAGATCCGTAATATCCCAGAACGTATCGCCTTGAATCGCACTGATCAGGTTGGATTGAATCGGTGCGCCGCAACTGGAGATGACCTGAGGCATTTCGCCCGACGCGATCATGACAGGCAGCTTCGTGCAGTAATCGTTAGAAGCTATAACATTTATTTCTATATTTGTATTCGTATACTTTTCGATTGCGAGTTCAACGTCATTGCCGTTCTTCGGTGCTTCCTTTCCGTCGAAATTCACCGTCATCTTGATATTAAATGGTGCTGCAGGCGCAGTTTCTTGCGTCTGGGGCGAGGACTGACCTGTGGAGCCGGACGGTTCATTCGTACTTACCGCAGGCTTGTCACTACCCGAATTCGAGCAACCAGCCAGCAAGGAGCCAAACAGGGCTGCGACCGCAAGCGCCGCTCCCGTTCGCTGTAAAGCCGTTCTATTTCCCATTCCCATTCTCATTTGTTACGTAACCTCCCTGATATTGGTTTATCTATGTTAGCAGACTGCTTGCCGGTACCTGACAAGCTATCCTTTAACTGAGCCCAGTAGTGCACCTTTAGCGAAATGCTTCTGAAGAAACGGGTAGACGATCATTATCGGGAACGTGGAAACGACGATGACCGCCATCTTCACGCCTTGCCCATAATAAGCGACATTCTCTCCGGCATTCCCGGAATCGCCAATCCCGCCTGAAGCAAGAATGACTATCTGCCGCAAAATCACCTGAACGGGCCACTTCTCCGGAGAATTGATGTACAATATGGCGTTAAAATACTGATTCCAGATGCCTACGGCGTAGAACAGTCCGAATGCGGCCAGTGCCGGAAGCGAAAGCGGTAGCACGATCCGCAGCAATACGGTTACTTCGTGCGCACCGTCGATCTTGGCCGACTCGATCAGTTCAAGCGGCACGCCGGAAAAAAAATCACGCAGAACGATTAAGTAGAAGGCGCTGATCAGTCCGGGAATCATGAGCGACCAGGTCGTGTCGATCATGTGCATTTCCTTAACGACGAGGTATGTCGGAATCATCCCGCCATTAAACAGCATGGTGAACAATATCATCAACATGATTTTACTTCGTCCTGGCAAGCTTCTGTAGGACAAAGCGTAAGCCATTAGCGAAGTCGAGAGGAGGCTGAGCGCCGTACCCAATACGGTAATATAAAAAGAAACGCCGATGCTCCGAATGAAAGTGCTTGTGGAGAAAATATACTTATAAGTGTCAAGGGTAAATGTCGACGGCCATGCCGTGCTTTCTGTGGAAAAGGATGTAATGACAACGTAAACAAATGGTATAAACATTATCAGTCCTAAAACCCCAAGCGTAACATGATTTAACACGTCGAACATTCTGCCTTGACGTGTGGGAGACGTATGCATGGCGGTAGCTCTCCATCCTTTCTGTCTTCAATTCAATAAATCCCTTCTTCTCCGAACCACTTGGCTATCTTGTTGGCCAGCACGACAAAAATGAGTCCGATGACGGATTTGAACAAGCCTACCGCTGTGCTGTAGCTGAACTGGCCTTGCAGCAGGCCGATTCGGTACGCATAGGTATCGAACACTTCCCCGACTTCGCGGTTGATGGCGTTAAGCATAAGAAAGATTTGTTCGAATCCCAAATCCAGAAAGCTGCCAAGGCGTAGAATAAATAAGATGATGATTACACCTCGAATGGCCGGCAACGTCACATGCCATAATTGTCTGATGCGGCTCGCTCCGTCTATGCGCGCGGCCTCGTAGAGTTGGACATTAACGCCGGCCAGCGCCGCTAGGAATATAATCGTGCCCCAGCCAGCATCCTTCCAGATCAACTGGAGTAGAATTATTGGTCTGAACCAAGCTTCGCTTGTGAGAAATTCTACCGGTGCACCCCCCGTAATTCTGGTAATCCCTTCATTAATCAGTCCCCCCTCCGTCGTCAGCAGCAAATACGAAATACCCGCGACAACGACCCAGGATAAGAAATGCGGTATATAGATCAACGTCTGGATGAATCGTTTGTATAACTCGCTCCGAATTTCGTTAAGTAGCAAAGCGATCAGAATCGTAATCGGAAAGAAGAGAACGGTATTGTATAAGCCGAGAATCATTGTATTGCGGAACATTTGCCAAAACTCCGGCGCGCTGAATAGTCGTTCAAAGTGTTGGAGACCCACCCATTCGCTTTTCATAACGCCAAGATGGGGCTTGTAGTCCTTAAAGGCCATAATCAGACCAAACATAGGAATATATTTTAATATAATGAAAAATATGGCTCCCGGAAGCATAAAAAAATATAACCATCGGTGCTTCCAGAAGTGCATGAACCGATTTTGGGCAGCAGGCCGGACGTACGTCCGGCGAGCGCCTTCAAGTTGCGGGTTCATTCGGTCACCTCTTCTCTCCTATTGCAGCTCTCTTGCTCGACAACCATACTTCTGAACGTTCCGGGCGTCTGCCCGACCAAATGTTTGAACGTTTTATAAAAATGACGGGGGCTATCGTAACCGACACTTTTGGCTACGGCGTCCAATGACAAGCGAGGTTGTCCACTCAGCAACGCTTTTGCCCTCTCTATACGGACCGTTCGCAAGTACTGCAAGAAAGTCATATTCGTCTCGCGTTTCAACAGAATGCAAACATAATTGGGATGGAGCTGCAAATGCGACGCAACTTCCTCCAAGGAAAGATCGCGCATGAAATTACGCTGAATGAAATCTTTGAATTTGCGAATATTCGCATTGCTGTCGCGGACTTCTTCTTCATGGCCGTCACTGCGGTCGGTAAAGCTCTCCTCTTCCACCATTTCCAGTGACAGCCTTGCCAGCAACGCAGATAGTTCCTTCGGATCGACCGGCTTGAGCAAATAATCGACAGCCCCAAGTCGTACCGCCTGTCTGGCATATTCAAACACGTCATGTCCGGTCAAAATAACGAATCGCTTGATTTTCAAACTCTGTGCCTCGCGAATAAGTTCCAGACCGTTCATACCGGGCATCTGGATGTCCGTAATGAGCAAATCGGGCTTAAACGTTTGCATTGCCCTGACTGCCTCCACGCTATCCTGTATGCTGACAATGTCCGTGAAAAGCGTATTCTCTTTGACGATCAAATGCCGGATACCGTTCAGAATGGCCGCTTCGTCGTCCACAATCATTAGCTTAAGCAAGACGGATCCCCCTTTTCTCCAGGCGAATTGTCGTCAGGACGCCCCCTTCATCAGAGTTGCGAATATCGATTCCGGAATTACCGCCGAAGTAAGCTTTAATTCGCTCGTTCACATTGTGCAGGCCAATTCCGCCACTGAACGAAGCCTTCTCTGCAGGAGTTCTTCCCGCCAAAACTTCCCGGATGAACAACAGCCTGTCCGGCGTTATTCCCGCGCCGTTGTCGGCAAGCTTGACGACAACGGCGTCGCCCTCGTCCCGAAGCTCAAGCGTAAGCCGCCCCTTGCCCCGTATTTTCTCGATACCATGCATAATACTGTTTTCCACAAGCGGCTGTAAGATAAATCGCGGACAAAGCAGCTCTATCACCTCATTATCCGCCCATATATCAGCGCTCAACCGATCGCCTATTCGGGTGAGATGAATGTCGATGTAGTGCTGCACATGCGCGAGTTCCTCCGCCAGCGTCGTCTCGTCCTTTCCTCTCGACAAACTGTAGCGCAACAGCTTGCCTAGCTTGAAGCCGATTTCGGCCACCGTATCGTCACCCTTCACGATCGCTAGCATCCTCATCGTCTCCAGCGTATTATAAATAAAGTGCGGATTAATCTGTGCCTGCAGCATTTTCAACTCCGCCTCTTTCTTAAGCAGCTCCGTCTGCGTTACAATGTGTACCATCTCATCCAATCTGACGATCATCGCATTGTATGACGTAATAAGAAAACCAATCTCGTCTGCTCCGCTTTCTGCCGGATAATAAGCCATCTTCGGGTCTTCGACACGCTTTAAATAACGCGAAAACCGGATAATACGCGTTGTAATGGAGGAAGCAATCATAAAATAAAGCACTGACAACAAACCTAGCAGAAGCAGACCTATCGTGATGGAAAGACCGATTTCCTGACGTATATTCAGAACCGTATCGATCTCGTAAATATCAATGAGCGTGAGGCCCAGTCGATCCACAACCACTACGCTAACCAGTTGCCCCTGCTTATAAAAGCTCTTAATTCCTCCATCGGGCAGCGCTTCGGTAATACTAGCCTCGTTCAGCACCAGCTTTGAGGTCGAGCTTTGGAACAAAAGCGAGTGGTCTTGCGCCAGTACGGCACGCAGCACTCCATCCTCGCTTTGCAGTGTCTGAAAGAACTGTTTGATCAGGCTGTCGCTGAGAGATAGCTGCAGCACGCCCAGTTCCCGCGTATAGCTGTCGTTGTACATGTTGTGCAGGTATCGGATAGTCGGAAGCTGATCGGGAGCTGATGGCGCTTCATAAACCCACAAGCCTTTGCTCGGACTAAGCAGTTGCATTGTATCCGGTTGAGCCGGTGCGCGGAAGTTTGTCCTGTTTTCGATTTCCGGCGTGATAATAGCCATTTTTGAATCATTTTTATATACGCTTACTTTTTCTAGGTATTGATTAATAAATGCGTAGGAGAAAGTCGGGGCAATGTCCTTCTTGTAGTCGTAGAAATCATCCGATTCCGTATCGCCCAGACCACCTAAATACGCGGTTAACCTAGTATTGTTCTGAAAAAGCGGATAAAGCGCTTCCAGTTTGGTTAATTCAATTTCCAGATTTTGATAAGCACGCTCCATCATATTCGTCTTTCCCATCCGATACTGCTCCATCATATTCCCGTACATTTGCTTGTAAAAGAGAAATCCGAACATCGAAAGCGGGATACAAATCAGTAGTACATATCCAACAATCAGTTTGGGTATAATTCGCATTCGGCGCAAGCGGTCTCTCAAGTTGCACAGGAAGCTCATATTCGTCATCACCCTTGACGTTTTTGACCCATTATATCACTTGCATTCCTCCCTTGCGGTTTTATTATATCCTCTCTTTTGACTGCTAGAATACGGATCATTAATAAGTAAACGTATGACCATTATTAAGCCAGCTCTCCCCTGATATCCTGTATAGGAGATCATGTTGGATGATCTGTGATTCCACGGATTCGGGTGCGTACCCGTTTCCACTGCTTCCATAAGCACATACGTAACCTGCGGCGAATCCACTGGTCGAATTTCTCGCAGTGACCTTTTGCCGAGGCTAGTCGAAAATAGCCAATCCAGCCGATGAGATAGCGGTTTAACTGCGTAATCCGGTTCTCCTTATTATCTACAGGACGGAATTGGAGAGAGATATGCAAAGGCACCCTAAAGGGTGCCTAAGGAGATGAGTTTATTAGGAGTTATGCAACAATTTCAACCACTTGCTTCCGTTCCGGTTGACGGGAACGTTTCAAGGCAGATGCAAGCAAGATCAAGAGGCCGCAGGCGCCGATCCATAACCGCTCCCCAAAAGACTTGGACGATATTCGACCGAAGCCGTTCATTCTTTCTTGCGATTCAGTTACACCAATCTCAAAATCTACTGTTCGAATTCTTTCGTTTTTCTGCCGGCAGTATGGCCTCGATAACGTCCCAATGTTCGGCGATCTTTCCATTCTCCACGCGGAACAAATCGTAGAAAGCGGTAGGCTGGCCATCGAAGGAACCTTCACTCGCCGTAAGCACAAAATCGCCTTGTCCGACTACCTGATGGACTTGAGTATATTGAAATTCAATATTTTTCTCCTTCAGCGCCTGCAAGGCGGCATGAAGACCGGAAAGCCCGTCTGCAATATGCGGACTATGCTGAATGTAGTTATCGCCATCAAAGTAAGAGGCAAGCAGCTCGGGCTTCCTCCCAAGCAAAATGTTCTCCACATAGCTTTTGACCAATACTTTGTTGGCATCCGTATTGTCGATATCCTTAATCGCGACCGGTCCGTCAATCATCGTATGATTGCTTGGCGTATTGTCCGCCATCTCTTGCAAATTGTCCCAATGCTCGACGATGAGTCCGTTCTCAAAACGGAAAATATCAAAGGCGATTTTAGGGCCGTGAAAATCATATACGGAATGAAGAGCCACATAATCTCCGTCGCCTAAAGTACGCTTAATGCTTACCTTTGTACCAACTTTCCTCAAATGTTCAAGTGCGCCAAGCATGGCTTCACGACCATCAAGTAAGGCCTGGTTGTGCTGAATATATTTCTCCGGATGAACGTAAGCCGTAATCGCTTCGGGGTTGCCGCTCTCTAAACTTTCCAGCACAGCGATTGCTTTAAGGACAAGCTCATTTTGATGGTTGAATGTCATTGTAAATATCCTCCTTAGAGTTTATAGTCATTAGATAAATAATGAACATTATGTTGTTTATTTATCTTTCGCTCATTATAATGAAGACGAAGACAACGCTCAATATTTAATATTTTTGTTTTTGAAGGATAAGATACAACTCATAGAACTTTGTCGCTTAACGGTCTAAATTAATTGGGGGAGAAACGAAAATCATGAGTGGAAAAACGGATCTAAGGGTACTGCGCACTAGACAATCGATTCGAATGGCCTTTTATGAGCTCATTAAGGAAAAAGGATATGAAGCGATAACGATCCAGGATATTGCAGATCGGGCTATGATCAATCGAAACACATTTTATCTTCATCACCAAAATAAACCCGATTTATTGGACACATGTACGGATGAGTTGTTGAGCGAATTAAAAAATGTGATCGTACTATGTCCATTCAATATGAGTCCTTTCCAAATTTCTACACTTGAGACAGTCATGCAAACTGTACTGGAGCATATTTCGCAGAACACCACCTTTTACTATGCCATGTTAATTGAAGAGAATAGAATCTACCAGTTTCGGGCGAAAATGGAGAATATCATTAAAGATAAACTGAATGAAGGCTGGGATCTTGCTCAGGGAAGTCCCCCTTTTGCGGTATCCAAGGAATTGCTGCTCGAATACCTCGTCTCGTCTTTCATGGGCATTGTCATGTGGTGGATTAAAAACGATCTGCCTCTTCCTACAGGTGAAGTTGCATCTCAATTTAGCAGAATCGTTGCCTACGGACATTTGAAAGCCGCCGGTATCGCCGTCGGGGAATGAAACTGCGTAGCAACATTGAAAAGAGGGAGCTGCGTCGCAAGCGAAACGAAAGAGGGTGTCCCATAAGTCATTGACTGGGGACACCCTCTTCTTCTTTTACTAAAGCACCCTTTAGAAAGAAGAAGATTTTAGCGGGCTGAAACCGCTCGGCAAAGGACACCATCGGATGAGGCCATTGCGCCGGGAGTGCTGGAGCAGGCCATTCTGCTTCGCCGAGAAGTGCCAGGCCACAGCGTTGCACAGCTCATTCAGATTCTGGAGTGGGAAGGTCGTATCCCGCGAGGCGCAATCAAGCGAAGCACGCTGCAGGAACGTCTTGCCGCTCGTGGCTACTGCACGCGCCATATGCTGGATGTACGTGGAATCAGGTGTCGCCGCCAGGCGTTTTCAACAGCGTCATCGTAATCATCTGTGGCATTCGGACATTAGTACGGGCTTCTATGATGCACTATAATAATTCTGAAAAGCTTGTAACCCGAAAATAGGAATAAGCCTGAACTTCTCAACGGGAGGGGCAGAATTCATTGAAAAAGGTTCTTATAATCGGAATTGTAGCCAGCGGTAAAACAACACTAGCCAAGCAGCTATCCGAGACACTAAAAATTCCTTGGTATGAGTTAGATCGTATCGTTCATCATCGAACGGAGACTGGAAGGTATAAACGAACCGCAGATGAGCAGATTGAGGTTATTAAGGACATTGACAGCCATGGCGTATGGATATTCGAAGGGACTGACCGTCCTTCCTATCGTTGCTTATTTGAAATGGCGGATGTCATCCTATTTCTAGATACGCCTTTGTGGAAACGCAGAATAAGAATCTTAACCCGATTTCTCAAGCAAAATCTGGGCATTGAAAAGTGTAACTATAAACCTGATATAACGATGTTGAAAATGATGTATAAGTGGACACGCGACTTTGAAGATAACCGCGTGGATTTCGAGTCCCGATTACAGCTCCATAAAGAAAAAGTTATTCGAGTCTATGATAGCAGAGACTTGAGCTTCGCAAAACATCTTCATCACCCTATTGCATAGAACAGATTATATCTGACAAAAAAAGAGGGGTGCGCTTTGCCCCCTCCTCATCCTAATGCTCCGATTTTGAGTTGGCCGAATTCGTGTCCCGCTCCTGCTCCGCAAACGGATCAGACATCAGCGCAATCGCCAGCCTCGCTCCATCACGCATCCCCTGCAAATATAACCGTTCATTCTCCAAGCCTCTGTAGTAATGGAGTTTGTCTTTCCATTCCGTATACTCCGGACATTGAGTCATATCTACACAAGAGAACAACGCCTCGAAAGCGCCCTTCTCCTCTTGCCGGTACTTTCTCAGATCTGGTTGGAACTGAATTCTTGCGGACACCTCATCCAGTCGTTCCTGAATAGAGCTCTGGAACCATGACGGAAATTCCATGACCTCACCTCTCCCCACAAACAAGCTTTATCGATTCCCTTGCTCCCTCTCAGCCATTTTCTGAACATAAAATCGGGTAACTAGCTCGTCTACCTT
>Ga0160466_100621_pt1 | contig 15518 bp, 10 predicted proteins | sample HID1971M_E11MG_FD_108245 | JGI IMG/M metagenome (GOLD analysis project Ga0160466, IMG submission 108245) | Enriched millipede-associated microbial communities from UW Madison campus, WI, USA - HID1971M_E11 MG | ecosystem: Host-associated > Arthropoda: Insects > Digestive system > Unclassified ... | reverse complement strand
GGCGTGGGCGGCGTCCAGGGCTTTATCGATGTCTTTGGCCGTGGAGCGCGGGAATTCGGCGATAGGCTTGCCGTTGACCGGCGAGGTGTTGGTGAAATAGTTGCCATCGACCGGCGCAACGAATTCGCCGCCGATGTAGTTACCGTACTTGGCCTTGAACGAAACGATCGCGCCTTCAGTACCGGGGTGTGCGTAACGCATGGTGGCATCTCCTGCTTTTATGTTTATTGGAGTACATCGCGACAAGCGCGTGATAAAGCGTAGAGCAAAGGTTGGGCCACTGCAGCGCTGGCCAGCCAAATCAACGGGTTGGGCGTTGGCGCCATACGTCGCTGTCACCCTTGCGGTACAGGTGGTGTGACAGTTTGTGCCATAAACGGTACAGCCTGTGACCGGTGGGTCGTCCCGGGATTGCAATGGGCAGAGGGCTGGGGGATGCTGGGCGCTCTCACGCAGGGAGAATAATAAGAACATGCATAACGATCATTTCAGTCGCCATGCCCAGCAAGTCTTGACCGTCACCCGCGGACAGGAGCTGTCCCAGGGGCCGGGCAGCGATCCATCCATCGCTCGTTCCTGGCTGCGTTGCGTGGAGGATTATCACCTCGACCCTGCGCAGACCATCGCCCCCACGGTGCTTGAACACGGCCGCCTGCTGGAAAGCCGCGAGCGCTTGCGCCAAGTGCTGCATATCGCCGGCAGCGAGATGAACAGCCTGCATCAACAACTGTCCGGCGCCGGTCATGCGGTGCTGCTCACCGACGCGCGCGGGGTGATCCTCAACTGTGTCACCGCGCCCTCTGAGCGCAAGATCTTCGAGCGCGCCGGGTTGTGGCTGGGCGCGGACTGGAGTGAAGCCTGCGAAGGCACTAACGGCATTGGCACCTGCCTGGTGGAGCGCCAGTCCTTGACCATTCACCGCGATGAACACTTCCGTGGCCGCCATACCGGGCTGACCTGCTCGGCAAGTCCGGTGTTCGACCCCCACGGTGAGCTGCTGGCGGTACTCGATGTGTCCTCGGCACGCGAAGCGGTATCGCGCCAGAGCCAATTCCACACCATGGCGCTGGTGAACCTGTCGGCGAAGATGATCGAGAGTTGCTACTTTCTACGCCATTTTGAGCACCACTGGCTGCTGCGCTTTCACCTGCAGGCCGAGTCGGTGGGCCTGTTCAGTGAGGGGCTGTTGGCGTTCGATGGTGAAGGGCGCATTTGCGCGGTCAACCAGAGCGCGTTGAACCTGCTGGGGCAGCTGCGCGGTGGTTTGTTGGGGCAACCCGTGGAAGCATTTTTCGACTGCTCCCTGGACCAATTGCTCGGTCGAGCCAGTGCCAATGCCAGCGCCAGCTGGCCCCTGCGTACGCGAGAAGGGCGGCATTTATTCGCCGCGTTGCGCGGCCAACCGCGTAGCGTGACAGCGCCCGTGGTCAAATCACTTGAGGCACCACGACTGCCCGGCATCTGTCTGGGCGATCCGGCCTTGCAAAATGACTTTCGCAGGGCCGTGCGAGTGTTCGAGCGTGACGTTCCGCTGTTGATCAACGGAGAAACCGGTTCCGGCAAAGAAGCCTTTGCCAAGGCTGTGCATCAGGCCAGCCAACGTGCTGATAAGCCTTTTATCGCACTTAACTGCGCCGCCATTCCGGAAAGCCTGATCGAAAGCGAACTGTTTGGTTATCGCGCTGGCAGTTTTACCGGGGCTCTCAAGGAGGGCATGCGCGGCAAGTTGCAACAGGCCGATGGCGGTACACTCTTTCTTGACGAGATTGGCGACATGCCACTGGCTTTGCAGACTCGCCTGTTGCGAGTGCTTGAGGATCGCCTGGTGGTGCCCATCGGTGGCGAGGCTCAAGCCGTGAACGTGCGGATTATCAGCGCTACACACCGTAACTTGCTGGAGCGCATGCAGGACGGCAGTTTTCGCGAAGACTTGTACTATCGGTTGAACGGTCTGGAGATTGGGTTGCCGCCCCTGCGCGAACGCAGTGACAAGGCGCAACTGCTCGACTTTTTGCTGGCGCAGGAAGCCGGTAGGCTAGCGGTGGTACTGGACGCGCGAGCTCGCCAAGCCCTGCTGGGATACGCCTGGCCTGGAAATGTGCGCCAGTTGCGCACAGTGTTGCGCACATTGGTGGCACTGAATGAGAGTGGCAACGTCAGTCTTGAGGAGCTTCCCAGGGAGGTTCGCCAGGCTCGGCCTGAACCGGTCAGTGAGGCGTACCAAGGGGCCATTCTGGATGACGCAGAGCGACGTGTACTGCTTGATACGTTGGAGCAACAGTGTTGGCATATGACCCAAACGGCTAGCTGCCTGGGTTTAAGTCGCAATACACTTTACAGGAAGTTGCGTAAACACCGGATCTCGCGAGGTAGTGTTGTTTAGGCTACACCTGGTTTTTTCGATTTTTTTAAAAGGTAATAAATAAGTATGCTGGCAGGTTATAACGCGTCGGTATTATTTTGTTTGGAAATCACTGAGGCTATAAAAGTCGCGGGGTGTAAGTGCTTTCAGCGGTGCTTTTAAAGCATGCTTTATTTTTTGTTAAAGTTTAGGGGGGGCGATTTTTTCCTGGTGATCCACTAAGTGCATATAGAAAGGTTTCTTGTCAGGAAGCCTAACCTTTGCACCGAGGTGAACCCATGAATATCTCGCAGCTGACCACACCTCTGCTTGCGCCTGCTTTAACTTCTATTTTGGCACCCGCTGCAGACCCTATCCTCGCGTCTCACGATAAAGCGGCTACCGAGCAACCTAACGTTGGCCCCCGAGTCGATTACCCCGAGGGCGCCGCTGGGTCCACAGCCGTTTCAAGTACAGCCGCTGACGCTGAGGTGGCGAGGTCTTATGCCAAGACCTTGGCTGCCGGCGTCGACAAGACGCTTGGTCGCCCACCGTTGGTTGACGTACCTCAGCAATCCACGCTGGGGCGCTGGCGTTCACAATTAAATAGTGCATTTCAGAGCCCAGGCTTCCTCGCGTGGGCGAAACAGCAAAATATCAACACAGGTTATTTAAAGGTAAATCCATCTCGAGGAGAGATTTCTGGTTATGTAGGCAGCTCGATTAAAACGTTTTCGCTTACAGATGACTCTGGATGGTCTGATATTTCTCGAACCCTTTTGTCTATTTCCAAGGTGTTTGCACCAGAGCCCGGGCAAGAGTTTGTATACCCCTTTTACGGGCGTGATGGCCAAGTTCCGCTTAATCTAGTGGCGCAATTTTATGGCGAACCCACCCCGTCTACCTCTGCACAGGTGACGACTCGGGTCAGGCAACTGATCGGTAACCCGAGCTTCGAACTACCTGATCGGTATGTACCGGCGCGTTCTGATGAAGCGCTGTCTATTCACCAGCAGGCCTTGGGGGATGACGCTGATCGTCATGCCCTTATTACGGCACTGCGCTCCCAGGCAGGCGATGCCAGCGTGCGCGTTGATCTGGAAGCAGTCAGGGTCCCCATTGACCCTCGTTCGAGCCTGTTCGCCAGCGAGCAGCGCAGTGAGATGACTGTTGCGCAAATGCTCACGCTGCAAGGCAACCGGGTCCCTGTCAATGCCAAGGAGGCCGGTGAGACGGCGCAGGCGCTGTCTTTCGATCTTGCTCACCGGGCGCCGGGTGTTGAATCAGGTGGTGTAAAGCAGTGGGACATAAAGTTGGGCCGCACCTTGCTGCGCAAGAGGCAGGGCTTGGTAGATGAGTGGAAAAGGCAGCAACTTATCCAAGTCTCCGATACGCAGGCGGGACCTGGTGCGGGGAGTTTACTTAGCCTGCTGTTCAATGCGCTTCCCCAAACCACACAGAAGATGATTGGGGATAACCCTGCATGGGTCATGGACCAACTCATTCGCTCGCCCAAGGCGCTGGCGCTGGGTGACGACATTCAGACCTTACTCAAGTCGATCAAGACCCCGACCAGCGCGATTGAGAGCGTAAACGCGGCACTCGTACATGAACTTGATCCCAGTGCAGATAAATCACGTTTCAATGTGGCGGGCTATGACCTGTATCACAAAGATAATGTCGGCTTGCCCCCGGATGTAATCGTCAAGCGCTTTGTCGCTTACCTTGAAACGAAGGTTGGGGTTGTGTTGGCTCCTTTGGTTGCGCGCTTATTATTAGCAGCGGTAGCGCCTGAATTTCTGGTAAAAAACATACCGTTCGGCATTGTCTTCGGCTCTGCTGCCTGGATGAATTTCTGCATAAGCGTGATGCGTATTGAGCTGCAAGTACCTGGCGCAACGGCAAACATGACCTATAACCAAGTGATGGATTATGGTGCTGTACCTTCTGTTTCGTTCGAGGGCGAGAGTGAGTTGCTCGCGGCAATGCACGACTCTATTCTCGCTTGGGGTTTTGCAAACAGAATGACAGGGAACAGTTCGAAGTTCACTGTCGCAACGGATGAGTTAGAGCGGATAAGAAAAGCATCGATCAAGCAGCAAACAGAAATTTTATGGGCGCATGAAGTGTTGAAAACGCTCCCCATAACTCGAGAGGCGCTGGCCCTGGAGGAGATCAAGCGCGTTTTTCCCGATATCGACCCGACACTCAAAGTATTGCAGGATAGGGAGGTCAGACACACCCCGCTGTCCCTGCTTGATATTTACATGAGTGGCCCAATCAAGGTGGATAAATGGAAGTCGCTTGACGAAAAGAACTTTCCATACAGCAAAATCAAGTCGCGTATTGGGGAGCTTAAGCCTGATATCAATAAAGTGTTTTCAGAAGCGTTCCTGGAGTTCAGGAAAACTCACGAAAGTGCATGGGCTATTCAATTCAAATATCTGTTTTCGTTGTTGCCCATTGCCGATCGAGAGAAGATCAGTCAATCGGATGTGAGCTTTTTCGAAGTGTCTCGACCTTTCCTGAATGGGTTTCCCTCTGTACTTGACGTGCTGACCACTAAAGTTTTTTGGCCTAGGGAACCCACTGATCAGGAACTCAAGGAGCTCAAGGGCACGCAAGGTTTAATGATGAAAGTGGTGGGCAGCGAGGGCGAAGTTTCTGCTTACAGCGTTTTGCCTTTCGAAGGGCGAATAGTCAAGGAGCATACTGTCCCAGGCAGCCAGGCTGGTTTCAATGACAGTTCGTATTTTAGCGACGCAGGCAAGGGCTATGTTCCCGGCTCGTTGCATGTGTATAACCCGTTTGGAACGCTCAATGAAGATCGTGATCCACCAGACCTGGCGGGTGAAATGCCGGGCTCCTACTTTTCAAAGAAAACCAATGCGCTTGCTCAGGCAGCGGGGCGTTTCGCCGGGCAGGTTTATGAGGACCTCAAGCTCAAGGCCGCAGGGGTGACAGAGGTTGAGAAAGGACGTGCGATTGATGAAAACCTCAAGGGTTTCTTCCTGAGCCTCGTGCCTTTTTATGATGGTGTTCAAGATGCGATCAAGGGGGATGTCAAAGGGGCAGTGTTTAATATCGGCTTCGATATTCTTGGTTTTGCCCTTCCTGCGGCCAATGCCGGTCGCAAAGCCTCCAAGGCAGGTAAAGGCATGCTGACTATTCTTAAACGCGGAGTATTTGCCGGCGTCGGCGCATCGGTGGGGTATACCGACACCGTAGATATTGCCAAAAACCTGAATAAGGGGGCACAGGCCGGATATCGGGATATCAAATACCTCGCAGGTAAAGGCGATGAGGTGCTGTCAAGACTGAGGGGCCATTATAAAAGTTATGATGTCTCCAAAGTCTATAAGGAGGGCGATATCGTAAAAGGGTTTTTCAAATCGGCGGACGACAACTTGTGGCGACCCACGGTGGCGATCCTGAAGAATGGGGCTTGGTACGCTTATAATGTGATCACCAAGACGCCATTTGGTGTTCAGGCTGCACAATTCGGTGTTATCAGCGCTCTGGAAAGTTAGTGCTTAGTTGGCGTAGGTGGTATGTATTTCTCGCGTTGCCAGTCGTTATGCTTCTGTATTTTAACAAAGGTGGAGTGGAACTTTTAGGCGTGGTTTGTCACTTATCAAGTGAAGGTAATGGATGGCTTTCTAATAATTATTAATCATCAGGTAACTCATTATGATACTTTCAAATTCAACACACACCCACCAGCGTATAAAGTGTTCAAGAATAGGCGGAATTCTAGAGAGCCTAACGGGTGGATCGCGAGTCGACATTCCAAATCGTACGTTAGAAGCCCCAAAAGCCGGCGACGTGCCTGCCAGCAGCTGGGCGGGGGCCACCGATGGAAAATTTGATCAAGCGTTCGTTGATTCCAAGGTCAGCGACTTCGCCGGGCCAGGGCCTGCGAGCGGTGCCCGGCTACCGGGAGAGGCGAGTCGGGGAGATGTTCATCAATCGCCCGGGGTGGATGAATACAAAGCCAAGCATCAAAAAGAATGGCAAGCCCGCAAAGATGCTGAAGCCCGCGACAAGTTGTTTGCCCAGCCCACGCCAGGACGAGTCGATGGGCAGGAGGTAGAACCTTTTTCTTCGTCCAAGCTTGAGAAAAATGCCGATGAACTGGTGAAAGCCAAGGAGACAGCGCTTCCGCCCACGACCAAGACGCTCATTAAGACCGCAGCCATCACCACAGCAATCAGCGCGCCCTTTAGTACGATGGGGTTGTTTATCGCCGGAAGCGCTAATGAAGCGCTCAAGCCAATCATCAATCCGCCACCCGTCACTGCCACTGTTCAAAGTGTGGAAGAAGGGCGGATCGTCGATCATATTCAAAACAGCGTATTTAAGATCGTCAATACCTTGGGCGAACTGCGTAATGAGGAGCCTGTGTCCATATCGCTGAAATGGCTGATGCTGGATAACGATACGCGTCTGGATGCGCTCGAAGCCATGCTTGATTTTGCCGAGGGCGAGTTCGCTAAAGAAGCACGCAAGCATAATATTTCGTTTCAGCCCGCTGTCACGGATGCTGACGAAGATGATATCAAGCCCCGCGCAATCGCCATGGAGGCACGGATGGCTACCCTTTCTGCATTGATGGGCTCGCTGAAATCGAAAATTGAAGCTAACCCCGGCTAAGGTCTGTCATGCCAGCAAAGCCCATCGAATCTATCGGTGGGCTTTTTTGTGTGCGCTAGGCAAGGGGGTCGCAGGTGACTGCGAATCTGAAGGAAGCCCGGGGCCATAAGATGGCTAACGTCATTGAGTGGATAAATCCCATGCTGCGGTGTCGGGAAGTTACTTCAGGCTAGAGCGAGCGAACTCTTGAGGAGCTGGACGGCCGGGTGCGGCACAACTTCATACGGAACCCTGCCTCCGGTGGCTTGAGAGGACAGCGGGGACAATCCGCCTCCTACTCGATACTCAGTTAAAAAATGTGGTCAATAGCCGGCCAGCTGGGTAAAGCAGAATTGCGTAAGGAACTATTTCTTATTTGGAAACCACGTAGGGAAAAGAAGCCTTAGGGCGTCGTGATGAAAATTATATCTGTTATTTGTGAGGTGAATAATATGGCAATTACTCCGAAACCCCCCGTTATACATCCTGTTACGGTACACCATGGCTCTGGGGGGGCGAATGGCACCTCCGGTGCGGCGAAGTTACCTCATTATGCGCCGGCGGGAAGTTATTATAATAGTCAAAATAAGCTAGTGAACCAACATGGGCAGCTTATCAACACTCAAGGGCATGCGGTCAATAACAAAGGTCAATTGATAAATGCTCAAAATCACCCCATTAATCATCTGGGACAAAAAATAAATACCAAAGGCCAAGCAGTAAATGATAAAGGGCAGTTGATCAATACCCATGGCAAGCCGATTAATGACAAAGGACACCTTATCGATTCCGAGAACCGCCTCGTGAATCCTCAGGGCCGCTTGGTCAACGCTGAAGGGCATTTGATCGATAGGGACGGCAAAAGGGTCGATAAAGAAGGCTTTCTAGTTGATAAGATCGGAAGGCCTCTCGATAAAAACGGCAAGGTTGCAAGGGATAAAGCCAGTGCCGCGAAAGGTAACAATGAAGCTCATAAGGACGTGCATACGCCGACAGCCAACCCGCACGTAAGCAATTGGCTAAACAAGGCTCCGACTCCCCCCAGCCAACCAAAAATGACTGTTGCGGATGCGGTAATCCGTTTGCAAGACGCGACAAGTCTGGTAAAGAATGGGGTCATTTCTTCTTCGCCGTCTGCGGCCGCTACGGCGCGCGAAGCTGCGATCAGCGCCGGGATCACAGGGCTGGTTTCCGCACCTATTAATATCGCTTCGTATGCGGGTTCCACTGCGGCCGGTGAACAGATCAAGGCTTCCTATTTACCTCAGCCGATGGTGCCACCCACTCCCATTGCGAAGTCATCGGTAGACCGGCCTTCGGGTTCAACAGAGCCTGATCTGGGGAACCTTTACCCTAGAATGAACGACATTCAGGTTACTGGATTCGCGGTGGCCAATGGCGCGGCAGGGCTCCGATATGGGGATATCGAGATGGGCCTCCTTCCTAATGAGGAATGGCCGAAAGACCCGCTTGAGCGCATGAATCGACTTGAGCATTTATTGGATTATGCCGAAGAGCACACTGCGCCCGTTGCTGAACAATGGAAGGTCTTTTTTAAACCCCATCTCGCGGATAAACCGGCTGCTTCAGGAATGGAAGGATTGAAACAACGCATAGAAACGGCCGAGGCGAGAATAGCAGAGTTGGATCGGGCACAAAAAGAGGTAATGGATAAAATGAATAAAGCCGCGCCCAAGGCTGAAGCTGAACCATCGGAATAAGCGTACTCGTTATTGAGAACCCGAACTGCTGGGTGTATTGCTTATAGCGTTGCTGTACTTGTAAATTTTGCCAAAGGTGTTTTGTTGTCGTTTATCAGTGCCGGCCCTGACATGCACTGGATTGGCCATGGAAGGGCCATACTTATTTCACCGCGCCTGTCTTGCACAGGATTTTGGAACGTGAATATATGATTTCAAGCTTCAGCTCATTGGGGCGGGCGTCAAGCCGGATGGAGCTCTTTCAGCGAGACCAGATAGCAAAAAATAATGCTGCGGATGATACTGCCACGACAGACATATCAAATGCTCATGCGCCTTCGCGATCCCGACGTAGCACCGCATCCTCCTCCCCCTCTACTGCCACAGTTGATTATGGCGGGCTATTAACTAAAGACGCTCCGCTTACTGCTGACGCTCATGATGAGTTACGAAAGGTCATTGCCACGTGGAAAGCGCGTCAGCAGCAGTCGGCTTCTGGCTCTGGCCACGATGCACCGAGTCTTATTGAACTTCTGCTTCGCACGATTCCTGAGGCGCAACGATCTGCCAAGGATGAGCCTGCCAAAATGCTCGATGCAATTCTCAACTCCCCAGAAGGTCAAGCCTTGGGCAAGTTGCTTCAGGACAGTATCGATGCGTTTGCGGGCGCAACCAGTGTCAGGGACGTTCTGCTGAGCGCTTTAGCACTGGATGTGGATCCTGCTGGAGGTCTTAATCGCAACGAGCTTGCTGGGTATCCGTTGCGTCAACAAGGTAACTGGGGCTACCACCCTGCTGAAATCGTGAAGCGGTTCGAAGCTTATTTGGCTACCCGGTTCGGCGAGGCATACGCCAAGGTCATAGCCTTTCAGTTGCTGTCGATTTCGGCCCCCGAGTTTTTGGTCAAGGGAATACCTTCGACGATGGTATATGGCAGCCATCAATGGGCAGCGTTCAGTGCCGCTGTAGCTCGGATAGAGGCAAGGCAGCCCGGTAGCACGGCAGGCATGACGTATCAGGAGATCATGACGCTCGATGAGACTACCCCCGTCTCCGAGGTAGAAAAGCGCGAGCAGCAATTCGCGCAGTTGGCAGCCATTATCGACTGGGCGATTGCCAATGGCGTCATTGTTCAAAAGAACGACGATGCATACTCTCCCGAAGAGATAGAGCTCGCCGTAAATGCTATGAAGGCACAACAGAAGGCTCTGGCGGATTCCGTGGAGGCATTGACTAAGCCGATGCCTACCCGGCGAGAGCTGGCGCTCACTCATTTGCGGCGAGTATATGGTGCCGAGAACGAGAAATTTTTTGAACAGCCGCTGCTTGCGCAGGAAGCACCAGGTTCTCCCGACCGTAAGCCTTACTCGTTGCTGGATATATATATGTCGGGCGACTTGGGTAAGCAGCCTTGGATATCCAGTGACCCGGTCTTCACGACGGCTATCGTTAGTCAGGGAATACCTAAGCTGCCGAAGATAAAAGAACTATTTGATGATAAGTTTGATGCCTATGCCCAAGGCCTGAAAGACGCAGCCACACAGCAATTCAAATATCAGCTTTCGTTGTTGCCGCTCGAAGATCGTAAAATGATCGAGTACGGCAAGGTCACAACCTTCAACTTGACGACACCCGAAGCCCATCAAGGGCAGGTAAGCCCCGATCATAAAATTCACCCGTATATAAACAGCGGCGCAATCCTCATCCGCGCCGAACTGAATGGGAAGACTGTCCATTATCTTTACTCCCCGTCCCAAGGACGCATCATTAAGGATGCCGATCCCACAAGGCCAGGCCTGCAGTTCCCAGGCTCACGTTTGTACTTCTCCATGCCCCGGCCTGACTCGCCAGAAGGCAAAGAGCCAGCAGTGACGATTTTGTGGCAGACAGTGGGCAGTTCATCACCGAAACAGGACCCTGTGGATTTTTTGGCTTTTTCTATTTATCCCAATAAATCGCTGGAAAAAGAGAAGCGGGGCGAGCATCCCGATATACCTGCGACCTTTTCATCAGCGAGAACCGAAGAGCTGGCGGGCTCTGTCAGTGCTTATTACACGCGGGGTATGGATGAGGCAAAAACTGAGGCCAATGGCAACACGCAGCAAGAACAGGAGGAACAACGTACAAAGTCGATCCACGCGTTTTTTTTGAGTTTGATCCCTTTCTATAACGCGGCAGAGAGCTTTGTTAATGGCAAGCCTGTCGAGGGAATGTTTCATCTGGCTCTGGATCTGTTTGGGTTTTTTATTCCCGCTTTAAAAGGCGGTATTCAAGGTGTCAAGTTTGGAGTCAAAACCGGGATTGGGGCGGCTTTAGACTTCATTAAGGGAGGGGGGACTGCGGCATTGAAGGCGGTTAATCCTCTTCAGGCTGTTTATGATGCGGGTCGTGGTGTGTTTAAACTTGGTAAAGCAGGGTTCAAGAAACTACGCGGTTTGGGCAGGCGCAGCGGCCATTTCGAACTTCCTCTTGCGGGGGGCAAAGACGATATCGCCAACGGCATCTACCGGCCACTCGGCGCCAATAGTGATGCAGTTCCTGTCAGCGCTGTAGAGCGCAACGGAAAGTGGCACGCATTTGATAGCGCCACTGGGACACCTTATGGCGCCCCGCTGCGAGGCTTTGTCCGTAGCCCTAGTTCCGCCGTTATTGACGTTACCACAAACATTGTTACTGACGTTCTGACTACCATCATTACCGACTTGGTGCAGATAAAGCTTAATGCGCATTTTGAACGCCCCGATGTCCGCGTGCCAGGCTGGAATTCTGGCGACGCGCTGGATCCGACGCAAGAGCCTGTCGAACCCGCTTTACGAGCTCAGCTTGAGACTTCCATGAAGGATGCGAAGACGGTTTCGCAATCGTTGCGGGAATTGTGGCCGGACCTGGAAATAGATGATGTTACATGGTCCGACCAACCTCAGGGAATGATAGGCCAGCTGGAAGACGAGTTGCTTATCCTGGAAAATCACACCAGCGAACTCGCTGACAGTTTCGGCGTTTTCTACAAATATGGAACCCGGAAGAAGAACCTGACCAGCCTAACAAAGGGCTTGCGGAACGAGCAGCCTTGGTTAAAAAAAGGATAGCTGCCATGAACGACGCGTTGGCGCAGATGCAGGCGAAGCTGGGGCGCGCGGGGGTATAGAGGTAAGGCAGTCACCTAAAGAGTGCGATTTCGCCGTCCCTGCGCTAACCTGCCGCGATGTTTACGAGGTCAACTATGCACATTCATATTCTCGGTATTTGCGGCACTTTCATGGGCTCGATGGCGGTTCTGGCCAAGGAACTGGGCCATCACGTCACCGGTTCTGATGCCAACGTTTACCCACCCATGAGCACGCAACTCGAGGCACAGGGTATCGAGCTGACCCAGGGCTACGACCCGGCGCAGTTCGACCCCGTCCCGGACCTGGTGGTGATCGGCAACGCCATGTCCCGCGGCAACCCGGCGGTCGAGTATGTACTGAACAAGGGCTTGCCTTATGTCTCGGGGCCTCAGTGGCTGGCCGACCATGTGTTGCAGGGCCGTTGGGTACTTGCAGTGGCCGGCACCCATGGCAAGACCACCACCAGCAGCATGCTGGCCTGGGTGTTGGAACATGCGGGTATGAGCCCGGGTTTCCTGATCGGCGGTGTGCCGCAGAATTTTTCGGTCTCGGCGCGGCTGGGCGATACGCCGTTTTTCGTGATCGAAGCTGATGAATACGACAGCGCCTTTTTTGATAAGCGCTCCAAGTTCGTGCATTACCACCCGCGCACAGCGATCCTGAATAACCTCGAGTTCGATCACGCCGATATCTTTCCCGACCTGCCGGCCATTGAGCGGCAGTTCCATCACTTGGTGCGTACCATCCCGAGTGAAGGCCTGGTTATCCATCCGACTACCGAGCCGGCCTTGCAGCGTGTGATCGACATGGGCTGCTGGACCCCGGTACAGACCACCGGTACAGGCGGGCAGTGGCAGGCCAGGTTGCTCAGCGAAGATGGTTCGCGGTTTGAAGTGCTGTTCGAAGGCGAAGCTCAAGGCATCGTCGATTGGGGCATGACCGGCCAGCATAATGTGGCCAACGCCTTGGTGACCCTGGCCGCAGCTCGGCATGTAGGCGTGGTGCCAGCCATGGGCATTGCGGCATTGAGCGCATTCAAAAGCGTGAAACGCCGCATGGAGAAAGTGGCGGACGTGAATGGGATTACCATCTACGACGACTTTGCCCATCACCCAACCGCGATTGCCACCACCCTGGATGGCCTGCGCAAGCGCGTCGGCGACGCCCAGATCATTGCGATCGTTGAGCCCCGTTCCAACTCAATGAAGCTCGGCGCGCACCGCGATGGCCTGCCGGAAAGCGTCAACGATGCCGACCAGGTGGTGTGGTACGCACCGGCCAACCTGGGCTGGGACCTGCCGGCAATTGCCGCACTGTGCACCGTGCCGTCGACGGTGTGCGATTCCCTGGAATCCATCATTGAACAGGTCAAACATCACGCCAAGCCGGGCACCCACGTAGTGATCATGAGCAACGGCGGCTTCGGCGGCCTGCATGGCAAATTGGCCGAGGCGCTGAAATGAGCGGCCCGGAACGCGTCACCTTGGCGATGACCGGCGCGTCCGGCGCGCCCTATGGCTTGCGCCTGCTGGATTGCCTGGTGCGCGAGGACCGGGAGGTGCACTTCCTGATCTCCAAGGCGGCGCAGTTGGTAATGGCTACCGAGACCGATGTCGCACTGCCAGCCAAGGTGCAGACGATGCAGGCGTTCCTCACCGAGTACACCGGCGCAGCGGCAGGGCAGATCAAGGTCTACGGCAAGGAAGACTGGATGTCGCCCGTAGCTTCCGGTTCCGGTGCGCCTGCGGCGATGGTGGTGGTGCCGTGCTCCACCGGCACCCTGTCGGCAATTGCCACGGGGGCTTGCAACAACCTGATCGAACGGGCGGCGGACGTGACCTTGAAGGAGCGCCGCCAATTGATCCTGGTGCCCCGCGAAGCGCCGTATTCAAGCATTCACCTGGAACACATGCTCAAGTTGTCGAACATGGGCGTGACCATTTTGCCGGCGTCGCCGGGCTTCTATCACCAGCCGCAGACCATCGATGATCTGGTGGACTTCGTGGTGGCACGCATCCTGAACCTGCTGAACATCCCCCAGGACATGCTGCCGCGCTGGGGCGAGCACCATTTGGGCGGCGATGAATAAAACGCTGCTGCTATTACTGGCGCTGCAACTGACGGGCTGCGCCACGGCGCGCACCCTGGACGCCGCGCAACCTGGCGCGCCGGTGGTGTATGCCGGCACGCGCCTGGATTTGTATGCGATCAATGGCGGTTGCTGTGCCAAGGACCGCTTTGGTACCGAGGCGCCGAGCTATCCCCATGTTGACCTGCCGGCCAGTGCGTTGCTCGATACGCTGTTGTTGCCATTGTCGATATTGACGGTGCTGGGCGTCGGCTTCAACGCCACCGGCGGTTTGTAACGCAAAATCCACCAGCAACACAAAACAATGTGGGAGGGGGTTTGCCCCCGATAGCGGTAGTCCAGTCAACTATTTGGTGACTGACATACCGTAATCGGTGGCAAACTGAACTGGCCTAATGAATTTGGACACATCAATAGGGCGCTATGATGGCGCCCAAACCTAAGGTGTGCAGATGATGCGAAAGTCCTATTCCAGCGAGTTCAAACTCAACGCCGTCAGCATGGTGCTTGATCAAAACCTGTCTGTTCCCGAAATTTGCACCAGTTTGGATATCGGCCCTACGGCTTTGCGTCGTTGGGTCGAGCAGGTGCGCAAAGAGCGCACCGGATCCACGATGGCTGGCACAAAGGCGATTACTGCCGACCAGAAGAAAATTCAGGAACTCCAGGCCCTGCTCAGGCAGAAAGATCGGGATATCGAAATTCTAAAAAAGGCCAGTGTTCTCCTGCTTTTGGACTCCAAAGATCATTCCCTCTGATCAGCGAGCTAGGCGAACAGTACGGCATTACAGATTGCTGCCGCGTTTTTGAAGTCAACCGCAGCAGCTATTACGCCTGGCGTCAGCGCCAGGGGGAAATCAACCTGAAGCGCGAAGCGCTCAAGGTTGTTCTAGTTAAGTACCACAAGGCCTCAAGAGGATCGGCTGGAGCACGAACCCTCTCTGAAGACCTGCGAGGTGCAGGCCATCAGGTGGGGCGTTACATGGCTCGCAGCTTGATGAAGGAAGCCGGGATTGCCAGCCGCCAACGCAGGCCCCACAAATACAAATCGTCAGGCGTGGAGTCTTTGGTGGCTGAGCATGAGTTGGAGCGCGAGTTCTACGTAGCTGACATCAACAAGGTCTGGTGCGCGGACATTACCTATATCCAGCTCGGTAAGCGCTGGCTCTACTTCTCGGTCGTTTTGGATCTGTTTGCCCGCAGAGTGGTGGGATGGTCGTATTCACTGGTCGCTGATGCGACGCTGGCAAGTGAGTCACTGCGCATGGCTGTTGAATTGAGAGGGCGGCCTAAAGGTGTGCTGTTTCATTCCGATCAGGGCTGCCAGTACACCAGCCATAAATTCAGGGCTGAACTGCAGGCACATGAGCTGAAGCAGAGCATGAGTCGAAAAGGCCAGTGCTGGGATAACGCCCCGATGGAGCGTTTTTTTGGCAGTTTGAAGTCCGAATGGGTGCCCGAGAAAGGTTACAGCTCGGAGTACGAAGCTCGGGCAGATATCAACCGATATGTGGCGCGCTACAACAGCGTAAGGCGCCACAGTTACAACGGTTACCACTCACCGATAGCGGCGGAAAAGCTAGCGGCGTGAAAACCGAAAAGAATGTCCGAAATTACTGGACCAGTTCAAACCCCCTCCCACATTG
>Ga0160466_100619_pt1 | contig 15612 bp, 10 predicted proteins | sample HID1971M_E11MG_FD_108245 | JGI IMG/M metagenome (GOLD analysis project Ga0160466, IMG submission 108245) | Enriched millipede-associated microbial communities from UW Madison campus, WI, USA - HID1971M_E11 MG | ecosystem: Host-associated > Arthropoda: Insects > Digestive system > Unclassified ... | reverse complement strand
GGAGCAGCAGAACGAGAATTATCGCAAAATGTTCGTGGCGATGGCCAACGATATTCGGGTTATTCTAATTAAGCTGGCAGACCGGCTTCACAATATGCGCACGCTGAAGTTTCAATCCGAAGAGAGTCAGCGCCGCATCGCGCAGGAGACGCTCGACATTTTCTGCCCGATCGCGCATCGGCTCGGGATCAGCGCCATCAAGTGGGAGATGGAGGATATCGCGCTTCGGTTCCTCAACCCCCAGCAATATTACCGTATCGCGCATCTGATGAAGATGAAACGGACGGAGCGCGAGAAACATATTACCGAGCTCATCGACAAAATTCGCGAGAAGCTGGAAGAGATGGGCATTCAGGGCGACATTTCGGGGCGTCCCAAACATATCTACAGCATCTACAAAAAAATGACGTCCCGCAACAAGCAGTTCAACGAAATTTACGATCTGCTGGCGATTCGCATTTTGGTCGAGAACGTGAAGGATTGCTACGCCACGCTCGGAATCATTCATACGCTATGGAAGCCGATGCCCGGACGGTTTAAGGATTATATCGCTATGCCGAAGGCGAACATGTACCAATCGCTGCATACGACGATTGTCGGTTCGACGGGCGAGCCGACCGAGGTGCAGATTCGCACATGGGAGATGCATCGGACGAGCGAAATCGGGATTGCGGCGCACTGGGCGTATAAGGACGGCAATCCGGCGGGAGCCGTTCAGGACAGCTTCGGGGAGAAAATGAACTTCTTCCGCGAGATCATCGAGCTGCAGCAGGATACGCGGGATGCTGCCGAGTTCATGGAATCGCTGAAAATGGACTTTTTTACCGACCTCGTATTCGTGTTTACGCCGAAGGGCGAGGTGTTCGAGCTTCCGGCCGGATCAGTGCCGCTGGATTTCGCTTACCGCGTGCATACGGAGGTCGGCAACCGGACAATCGGCGCCAAGGTCAACGGTCGAATCGTGCCGCTTGATCATAAGCTGAAGACTGGCGATATCGTGGAAATTTTAACCTCCAAGCATTCCTACGGGCCGAGCCAAGACTGGCTCAAAATCGCGCAATCTTCCCATACGAGAACGAAAATCCGCCAGTGGTTCAAGAAGGAGAAGCGCGAGGAAAGCGTCGAAAAAGGGCGCGAGCTGCTTGAACGCGAGCTGAAAAGACTTGGCCTGGAGCCGCACGAATGGACGTCGGACGAGAAGCTGCTGGACGCGGCCAAGAAGTTTACGTTTAACGACGTGGAGGATATGCTGTCCGCGATCGGCTTTGGCGGCATTACGGCGGCGCAAATTTGCACGAAACTGACCGAGAAGCTCCGCAAGGAAGCGGAGGAAGCGCAGCAGATCCAGCTCACCTCGGAAGTGAAGGAGATGAGGACGCCTGGCTCTTCGGCGGCGGAGAAGAAACGCGCGTCCAACGGCGTCAGCGTTAAGGGCGTAGACAACTTGCTGGTTCGCTTCGCGCGCTGCTGCAACCCGGTGCCGGGAGACGACATCATCGGTTATATTACGAGGGGACGCGGTGTGTCCGTACACCGTTCCGACTGCGCCAACATTCCGACGGGCGAAGAAGGCGATGAAGCGGCGCGAGTCATTGAAGTGGAGTGGGAAGGCTCGGTCGAAGCCAATTACAGCGTCGATATCGAAATTCTCGGCCACGACCGCCGCGGGCTGCTGAACGAGGTGCTGCAGGCCGTCTCGGAAAGCAAGACGAATATCGCCGCCGTATCCGGACGGTCGGACAAAAACAAAAACGCGATTATGCACATGACGATTCTTATCCGCAACAAGGAGCATTTGCAGTCGGTTGTGGATAAGATCAAGCGGGTGAAAGATATTTTTTCCGTGCAGCGGACGATGCAATAGAGGCGTGGAGACGGAGGATTCTGAAGGATGAAAGTCGTATTGCAGCGGGTATCCGAAGCCAAGGTAACCGTTGAGAATGAAGTCGTAGGCGCAATCGGCAAAGGGTTGATGCTGCTCGTCGGTGTCGGACAGGAGGATACGGAGCAGGATCTGATCTGGATGGCGGACAAGCTGGCCGGGCTGAGAATTTTCGAGGACGACGGCGGGAAAATGAACCTGTCGATCGAAGACGTCGGGGGCGACGTGTTGTCGGTATCGCAATTTACGTTGTACGGCGACTGCCGCAAGGGCAGGCGGCCGAACTTTATGGGCGCGGCGCGGCCTGAGCTGGCCGAGGCGCTGTACGACAAGTTTAACGGGCTTCTGCGGGCGCGGGGCTTGCGTGTCGAAACGGGTCGATTCGGGGCGATGATGGATGTCTCGCTGGTTAACGACGGCCCGGTAACGCTTATCCTGGAAAGCCGCTGACGGTTTGGCCGGGCTGCGATTGGGCCATAATACATGTCAAAACCATCTGTTAAGGCGGGGAACGACATGAGGCAATCGCGCAAGGAACAGACGACGCAGTGGCTGATGAAGGAAGGGCTAATGCCGGAGCGCAGGGAAGCGATGGCTTTGGCGGCGCAGAGCGAGGAATTCGGAGGCGAGCTAGGCGCCGGACCGGCAGCTGGTGCGTCAAACGGGCGGCGGCAACCTCCCGGCGGCAGGGGATAACCCAATGTTGCCAGGTTAAAGCTTGTCGTTCCATGGTCGGCGCTCGTCAAGCGGGGCAGCGGAGGCCAAAAAAGTGCCTTGACGAGACCTGAGCCGGGGAGTGGAGGCCAAAAAAGTGCCTTGACGAGGCCCGAGCCGGGGAGTGTAGGTCAAAAAAGTGCCTTGACGAGACCCGAGGCGCGAAGTGGAGGCCAAAAAAGTGCCTTGACGAGGCCCGAGCCGGGAAGTGTAGGCCAAAAAAGTGCCTTGACGAGACCCGAGGCGCGAAGTGTAGGCCAAAAAAGTGCCTTGACGAGGTCCGAACCGGGAAGTTTAGGCCAAAAAAGCAAAAAAGTGCCTTAGTGTCCAACCAACTCCCGCAGTCGCTCATAGTTCGCCTAACCACAACAATGGGGGACCTGGACTAACAGGTTAGAGAGATTAACCGATTGAAGCCAGCTGCAAGGCAACGCTTACTTTTTTGTAATCAAACTGTAATCTGTTGTACACGCGAGCTTAAAGTTAATCGACTAATCTATAGACGACCCCCTTTTTTCAATATAAAACAACTTGAACCTGCCGGTCTTTGGCAGGTTATTTTCTTTCTCCGGCACTTTGTCGGGAGCCCGGTGCGCACGCCCAGCTCCTACGGAACGGACGAGCGTGCGCGAACGGATCAGCCTTTGACGCTCCCCATGACGATCCCTTTCATAAAATATTTCTGAAGCATCGGATACGTCAGCATGATCGGCAGCGCCGCCAAGAAGATTTGCGAAGCCTTGAGCGTGCGGTTGTTAATCTGCGACAGCAATTCGGCTTCCTTCACGTTCATAATCTTCAGATCGAAGCTAATGACCAGCGTCTGCAAATAGCTTTGGAGCGGGTAATGCTCCGTTTTGTTCATCAGAATCAGGCCGTCGAACCAAGAGTTCCAGTGTCCTACCAGCGAGAACAACGTGATGGTTGCGATGGCCGGAGCGGACAGCGGAAGGAAAATTTGCCACATGATCCGCCAGTGGCCGCAGCCGTCGATCAGCGCGGCTTCCTCGATCTCCTTCGGAATGCCGCGGAAGAAGTTAAGCAGCAGAATGACGCTGAATACCGGAACCGCGCCCGGCAGAACAAGCGCCCAGAACGTATCGATCAGCCCAAGCTCTTTGATCGTAATATACCAAGGGATCAGTCCCCCGTTAAACAGCATCGTGAAGATAAACGCCCAGGAGTAAATTTTGCGCCAGCGGAACTGCCGGTCGTCCTTCGACAGCGCATAGGCGACAAGCATCGTCAGAACGACGTTCACCGGCGTCCCGATCAAAATTCGCTTGAACGACACCCAGTAGGCGTCGGCGAATTCCGGCTTGCTCAGCGCGTAATCGTAGGATTTCAGATTAAAGTCTACCGGCCAGAATTTCACCAGATTGGCGGTCGCCGCCGTGCTGGAGCTGAACGAAATGGCCAGCACGTTAATAAGCGGCAGTAAGCACAGAACAGCCAAGCCAACGAGAAAAGCATAATCGAGAGCTAAAAACAGTTTTCTTCCGAAAGTCAGCCGAGTCATTACATTCCCCCCTTAGAAAACCCGGTAATTGGCGAATTTGGACGCCAGCATGAACGAGGAGACGATCAGCACGGTGGAGATGACCGACTTGAACAGACCGACTGCGGTCGCAAGCCCGTATTGCGCGTTGACCAGTCCCATCCGGTATACCCACGTATCGATAATGTCGCCGGTGTCCATGACGCTCGGATTAAGCAAAATAAACACTTGGTCGAATCCGGCGTTCAGAACGTTGCCAAGGCTGAGCGTAACCATCAGCACAACGATCGGCGCTATGCCGGGGAGCGTAACGTGCCAGGTCTGCCGCCAGCGGTTCGCTCCGTCGATGACCGCAGCCTCGTAGTGGGTCGGGTCGATGGAGGTGAGAGCCGCCAGATAGACGATCGCTCCAAAGCCGAACTCCTTCCAGACATCGGATAGGACCAGCGTAAAGGGAAACCAGGACGAGCTGCCGAGGAAGAAGGGAACATCGATGCCGATCAGCCCGAGCGCCCAGCTCACGACCCCCGTCGAAGGAGATAAAATATCGATCAGTATGCCGCCAAGAATAATCCACGATAGAAAATGAGGCAGGTAGACAAGCGTCTGAATCGCTCTCTTGACGAACGCTCTGCCCAATTCGTTCAGCAGCAGCGCAAAGCCGATTGAGGCGATGAGTCCGGCGATAATTTTGGCCACCGCGATGACGACTGTATTGCGAATGATTTGGGCGAAGTCCGGCTGCTCGAACAGAAACCGGAAGTTATCCCAGCCGATCCACTTGGAAGCGAAAATCCCTTTGGACGGAATAAATTTCTCGAACGCAATGACGATGCCCGCCATCGGTACATAGCTGAAGATCAGCACGGCGAGCAAGCCCGGCCACACCATAAGGTGAAAAGGAAGCTCCCTGCGCATTCCTCGCTTGATGTCCATCTCTTCTCTTCCTTCCCCGCGAACGAGAAAGGGGAGAGCCGCGACGCTGCCGGCCGTCCCCCTTGTCGTAAGCTTTAAGTTAATGAGCGGCCTTCCACTCGTTGATCTCGCTCGTAATTTGCTCTCCGCCGAGTTTGTGCCATTTCTCTACGAAGCTGTCGAATTCATCGATGGAGCTTTCGCCCACGACGATCTTGGTGAACGTCTCCAATTCAAGCTTGTCGAGCGTCGCCTGCTTCATCTGCTGCGTCGGCACGGGAGCGCCGTAAAATTCGCCGATTTTCATCCTGTTGCCTTCGACGTATTTTTTGAGCACTTCCGTCTCTGAGCCGCCGGGTCCGAAGATGAGCGCGTTGCCGAAGCTCTTAATGTCGCCATTGTCCAAATAGGCGACGACGTTGTCGTAATAGCCTTTCTGCTCCTCGTTCAGCTTGGAAGGGTCTTTGGCCATATAGGCTTCGGTGACCGCTATGCCGGCTTCCAGGTTTTTGCTTGGCGGCTCCATGCTGATGGTCGGGTACAAATAAAACGGCGTCTGATCTTTGTCTGTGTTGTAGATTTCGGCCTGAGCTTCGTCGCTCCAGGCGTTCTTAAGCTGCAGATTCGCCAATTTGATCGCAGCCTCCGGATGCTCGTAGCCTTTGCGGACGACGTAGTATCCGGTCACCGGAATGTTGGTGGACGGGGAGGCGGCTTGATCGTCGGCGGACAGCACGGGATAAGGCTTCCAGCTCATGCCGCCTGCCGCGTTCATGTTCATCGCTTCCTGAAGCGGCCAGAGCGGGTGCCAGAAGTTGGCGTAGAGCAGGCCGATTTTGTTGTTCATAATGTCCTCGGCAATCTTGTTGCCGTCCTTGACGCCGAACTCCTTGTCGATCAGGCCGCGCTTGTACATGTCCTGCAGAGCGGTGAGCGCCTGCTTCATTTCCGGCTGAACGCTACCGTAGACCAGTTGGCCGGAAGCGTCCTTCACCCATGTTTTCGGATAGGCGTGGAAGGCGTTGGCGATGCCTTCGATGGTCGCCAGTCCGCCGAACAAATCCTTGTTCAGGCCGATGCCGTAAGCGCCAGGATGCGCCTTGGCGAAAGTCTCCGCAATATTCAGCACGTCCGTAAACGTCGTCGGCTCGGGCAGGTTCGCCTCCTTCAGCCAATCCGAACGCAACCAGATGACCGACGTTCCCTGCTCAATGCTGCCGAAACCGGTAATGCCCATCATCTTGCCGTCGATGGTCGCCGCCTTTTTCATCAGTCCGTTTGCGTCCTGCTCCATGATTTTTCTCAGGAAAGGCGAAGCGTACCGGTCGTAGGCGGCGGTCAGATCCTCGATCTGTTCGCTCTCAAGCAGCTGCTGGAACTGGGCGGGCGAAACAAACATCAAATCCGGCAAGTCCCCGGAGGCGATCGTGACGTTCATTTTGTTCTGGTATTGGGCTTCGTCGATCGTCCATACGTTTTTCACTTTAATGCCGAGCTCGTTCTCGTAAGCTCTCGACCACGCGTTGTTGTCCAGCGATTCGCCTTCCAGAAACTTAAAGCGGGCGCTCGTGCTCCTGACCGTCGTAATCTCGATCGGCGGCTCGTATTTCTCGAACGGATCGGCTGCCTGCACCGTTTCGGCGGACGAAGACGGCGAAGCGGAATTGGAAGCGGAAGGGCTGGCGCTCGTTGCGGAGCCGCCGCCATTGCCGCCGTTATTGCCGCTGCAAGCGGATACAAAAACAAGCGATAAGGAGAAGACGAGACTTGCGAGCGTCTTCCTTCTTTTTCCGGCAGTCATGTTGGTCATTCTCTATCCCCCGTATTCGATAACAAGTAGGTGTGCACAACCTCTGTATTAAGCATAAGACACCGATTCGGCAGCCCACAATATTCAAAAACGTACCTCAGATCGGTGCAGACTAATCCATTTTTGACTTTTTGGCGCGCGCCGCATCCCGGTATTCGTAAGGGGTCGATTTGGCGTATTTGCGGAAAAATCTCGTAAAGTTCGTGGCGGACGTAAAGCCGACGGTTTCCGAGATGTCCTGGATTTTCATGTCGGTGTCCTCCAGCAGGAAGATCGCTTTTTTCATGCGCAGCTCGTGAACGTAATCGACGATCGTAATTCCCGTCGTTTTTTTGAACAGCCGCGACAAGTAAGCGGGGTTGAAATAAACGATGTCGGCCAGGCGGGTCAGCGAGACGTCGCCTGCGAGATTGTCTGCGATATAGTCTTTGATCCGGTTGATGACCTGCGATGCGGAGCGGTCCCGCTCGTGCTGCCTAAGCTCCAGCAGCTCGGGAATGAGCCGCATCGCATATTCTATGGCGAACGGCAGGGAATCCGGCCCTTCCGCGCGCAGCAGCCTGGACAGGTCGATCTCCTCTTCCTGGCGTCCCGCTATACCCGTACGATTCATGTAAGAGAGCAAGGAGAGGGCAATGCGATAATAGATTTCCATGCTCATGCCGACATCGTCGGACGGCAGGCGGGCTACGACGTCCTTGGCCTGCGAGAGCAGAGTGAGCGCCTCCTCGGCGCGTCCTTCGTCCAGACAGGCGTCCATTCGGCCAAGCTTGTTCAGAATCAAGCGAACTTCTTCGTTGTCTGCGCCGCTTCGGCTATCATCCTCGGACGTCTGATCCACGGTCACAATCATTTCCGCGTCAATCGACGTCCGGTAATCGAGCGCGTACTGCAGACGCGCGAACGCTCTTCCGGCTTCGTCCCAGCTTACGGATCTGTCGGCGATGGCGAAGGAGACCGGTACTTGCACCGACAGCTCTATCGCCTGCTGGATCACGTCCAGCATGCCTGCGGCGAACAGGGAAATTTTCTCAAACGCCTTTTCCGCGCCTTCCGCATCAATCGACGAAATCTGAGGCTGAAGGAAGCAGACGAGACGGTTAAGATCGTCGATCGCGCTTTTGACGGTCATAGCGGGAGACAGATGCCGCTCGACGATCAACTGAATCGAGTAGCCCAGTCTCGATCTTCCGGTATAATCGAGCTCGCCGTCCCGGTTCGTGCGGATTTTGCCCGCAAGCAGCAGGACGGGGAGCTGGGGGTTGAGCGGCAGCTTCAACTGTACGAACTGCGTCTCCCGATTCGCGGAGGAATCGCCTCCGGCCAGCCGCAGCAGGTACTCCTTCTGCAGCACCTGGCTTGCCGCTTCCATTTGCTCGTTCACTTCGACGACAAGCTCGCTCCACTGCCTGGAAGCGCGGACGTCTTCGACGACGCTTTCGATGACGGAAATCAGTTTCGGATAGCCTTCCGTTTTCAACAAATAATGTACGCCTTGATTTTGAATCGCTTCGTACACATAGTCGAAATCGTTGAACCCCGTCAGGAAGACGACCCGGCAATCCGCCCAGGTCGAGCGAATATGCCGCAGAAGCTCCAATCCGTTCATGCCGGGCATGCGAATATCGGAGAGCACGACGTCGAAACGGGCATCGTGCAGGAGTTTTAAGGCGTCCATACCGGAATAGGCTTTATGAAGATCCAGTTCAAGATGGCCGAGCTGCTGCAGCGTCTCGAACAAGCCGTCGGCAATAATCTGCTCGTCGTCCACAATCAATAGTCGAATCATGTTACTCCCTCTCCTTTGTCGGTTCCAACGGAATCAAAATTACGGCTTTTAAGCCGCCCTCGGTGCTGCGAGACAGCTGCAGAGCCCCGTGCCGCCCGAACTTGAGCTGCAATCTGCGGTGAATGTTATGCAAGCCGACTTCTTCCCCCGCTTCCGCTTCCCCTGCGAGAATAGCCTGTACGTACTGCAACTGCTGATCGGATAGCGATCCGCCGTTGTCCTCCACGACAATGGCAAGATGATCCTCCTCCGCGGCGAAGGAGATGGAGATCCAGCCCTTCTCGGGCATCTGTTCAAGACCGTGGATAAAAGCGTTTTCGATAACGGGCTGGACAATAAGCCGAGGAACGGAAAGACCCGCATAAGCCGGCGGGAGCTCGTCGAAGACGACTTTAATCCGGCTGCCGAAGCGCAGGCTCTGTATGTCCGCATAAGTTCGCGCATGGCGAATTTCCTCTCCCAGCGAAATGTCGTCCTGATTGTTTTTCGTCATGAACCGGAAATACTCGCCGAGCTGAATCGTGAAATATTCCAGGTTATCGTAATCGCCCGTCCGGGTCATCGTGTTCAAAATAAACAGGCTGTTATACAGAAAATGCGGGTTGATCTGCGATTGGAGCTGCTTCAGCTCGGCATTCTGGACGAGAAGCCTCTGACGATAAGACTGGTCGATGAGCGTATTCAGGTTGCGGACCATATCATTGAACTGAGAAAACAGGTATTGGAACTCGTCGTTGCGGTCGTGCTTGATAAAGACATTGAAATCTCCGTTCTCCACGCGCGAGAAGGAACGGACCATTTTGACCAGCGGCTGATGAATGTACCGATAAGCGTATAGCGAGAACAGCGCAAGGATCAAAAGCCCGACAAGGGAGTAGCACCAGATCCAGACCCGATAAATGCGGATAGTCTGGAACAGCTCCGAGTTTCTAACGTACTGAACAGCCTCCAGTCCAAGAGAAGACGAATGCGCGCGGAAAACCTGATAGCTGCTCCCTGCAGCTTTGAGCTCCGCAAGTTCGGCTTGGCCGAGTCGGGGCAGGGCGGCTTCCACGGACTGGGCTTTGTCGTCGTTCGTCGTGCCGACGAAGAAGCGGGACGAATCATCCCGAAGATAGATTCCGCTGTTGCCGTACTGAAGCAGCGGGATCAGAGAATCCTTCAGCTCTTTCTCGGAAAATTCGACCACGATCATAAAGTAGGGCTGCGCGTTGTCGGTTTTACTGTTAAACGTTTTCATAACAATGTAAGGCCGGTTGTTGCGGTACACCATCCGAAGGCGCTCGTCCTGACGAGAGAAATCGTCATATTCGTTCTGGCGGAAGCTCTCCGGCCACGCAGCCGCGGATAACGTCCGGTTCAGCAGGGGAACGTGAATGCGGACGTCCGCGATATAGCGATTGCTGTTTTTGACAGCAAGCAGCAGCTTTTTCAGCCGGCCGATCATCTGGAATTTCTCATACTCGGAATACTGCGCCGTCGACTGGGGGAAAAGGGCGAGCATCGCCAGATCCTCGTCGTTCATCAACGTCTCGAACAGCAGCGACTGCGTTCGCTGAACGTCTTGGTCGAAGTTGTCCAAGATCGATTCGAGCGATGTTTGGATCGATCCGGTAAGCTGCGTCCTGACCGCTCCGATTCCCCAGTTGTACAACAGGATGCCGAGCGAGAACAACGGTATGAGAATCAATAGAAAAATGAGCAGGAGCTTGCTGAAAATCGAGTTTTTCCATAAAGTGCGAAGCATGCGATCGCCGTCCTTCTTCCCTGTAATCCTGAATACGCTGTCATTATATCAGAGTTTAAGGGAAGGGCTACCTGTATTAACGGGCAAATAAGGGCGAATGATACGAATGAGCGAGCGAATGTGCGAATTCCTTGACAGCCGCTGCGCAACAGACTACAATAAACTACATCTGTATTTCCAAACTGTATTTCCAAAGCCTCAGATTCGACGACGGGAATAAGTAATCCGGCCTCATGCCCACAGAGAGGAAAGCCTTCGGCTGCAAGCTTTCCGGCAATGATCGGACGAACGACCTCCCCGAGAACCCGATGGGAACCGCCTGCCTGACGCATTGTCGGGTACGGCTCAGTAGCATTGCGGCGCAGCCGGGCGTTAACCGGGCGAAAGCAGCAAGCCTCTGTCGATTTGACAGACTTGAACGACGGGTGGCACCGCGGGAGCGTAACGACAAGCTCTCGTCCCTGACGATCTTTATTGAGATCGCCATGGGACGGGGGCTTTTTTGATCCTCATCGGCTTTCGGCAAGCTTGTTTGGAACTGAAGCACAAGCAGGGGAGTGATAAGAACGATGGGTTTTCAGAAGCCTCCGGGCACGCAGGACATTATGCCCGGCAATTCCGAGCTTTGGCAATACGTAGAGAGCACGGCTCGCGACATTTGCCGACGTTACAGATTCAGGGAGATTAGAACGCCGATCTTCGAAGGAACCGAGCTGTTCAAGCGCGGCGTCGGCGAGACGACGGACATCGTCGAGAAAGAGATGTACACGTTCGAGGATCGCGGCGAGCGCAGCATGACGCTTCGTCCGGAAGGGACGGCCGGGGTCGTCCGTTCTTATGTGGAGAATAAGCTGTATGGCGATCCCGACATCGCGAAGCTGTACTATATCGGGCCGATGTTCCGATACGAGCGCGCGCAAGCCGGCAGATACCGCCAGTTCCATCAGTTCGGCGTAGAGGCGATCGGCTCCGACGATCCGGCGCTCGACGCGGAAGTGATCGCCTTGGGGTACCACTTCTATCGGGAGCTGGGGCTGACAGGCGTATCGGTCGATTTGAATTCCGTCGGCACGCCGGCGGTTCGGGCGGCCTTCCGGGAAAAGCTGCTTGCGTTCTTGCAGCCGATGCGGGAAAGCTTGTGCAAGGACTGCCAAGCAAGAATCGACCGCAATCCGCTCCGGGTGCTCGACTGCAAAGTCGACCAGGATAAGTTCGCGGACGCTCCGTCGATTATGGACAGTCTGGACGAGGAGTGCGAGAAACACTTTGCGCGCGTGCGCGAATGTCTGGACGAGATGAGCATTCCTTACCGACTGAACCCGAAGCTGGTCAGAGGACTGGATTATTACACGCATACCGCGTTCGAGTACAAGGCTCAGGGCATCGGCGCGATCGACACGATCGGCGGCGGCGGCCGGTATAATGGGCTCGTGGCCGAGGTTGGCGGAGACGATAAGCCGGGCGTAGGTTTGGGACTCGGACTGGAGCGGACGCTGCTGCTGCTGGAGAGTCAAGGCATTAAGCCCGATCTGGGCAGCGGGGCGGATGTCTACATCGTCGCGCTGGGCGAGAGGGCGGAGCAAACGGCTCCCGGATTGGCGCAGCGGCTGCGCGACGCGGGAATTGCCGCCGAGCGAGATTATCTCGGACGCAAGACGAAGGCGCAATTTAAGGCGGCTGAGCGCAGCGGAGCCCGCTATGCGGCTGTGCTGGGCGACGATGAGCTGGATCGGGGAGAAATTTCTCTCCGTCCGATGAGCGGCGGCGAGCAAACGGCTGTGAAGCTGAGTGAACTGGCAGATACGATTAAGAAATGGATGACAACCTAAAAAGGGGAAGATTACAGATGATGCTTAAAACGAACGACTGCGGAATTTTAACGAAGGAGCATGTCGGGCAGACCGTCGTGCTGAACGGATGGGTGCAGGGTTGGCGCGATTTCGGCGGGCTGCTCTTCATCGACCTGCGCGATCGCACGGGAATCGTGCAAATCGTGTTTAACCCGGAAATTTCGAAGGAAGCGCTTGAGCTCGGCAGCCGTGCGCGTAACGAATACGTATTGGCCGTAACGGGCAAAATCGTCGAGCGCGACCCGGAGACGTACAACGCGAACCTGGCGACCGGCGAAATTGAAGTTCAAGTAACCGAGGTAGAAGTAATCAATGCGGCCAAGACGCCTCCGTTCCCGATCGAAGACGGCGTGGAGGTGGACGAGTCGCTGCGCTTGAAGTATCGTTACCTCGACCTGCGTCGTCCGGAGATGCAGAAGACGCTGCGACTCCGCTCGAAGGCGACAAAGGTGTTCCGCGATTTCCTCGACGAGAACGGCTTTATCGATGTAGAAACGCCGATCTTGACGCTCAGCACGCCGGAAGGCGCGCGCGACTATCTGGTGCCGAGCCGCGTTCACCCGGGCGAGTTTTTCGCGCTGCCGCAGTCGCCGCAGCTGTTTAAGCAGCTGCTCATGATCGGCGGCCTGGAGCGCTACTATCAAGTGGCGCGCTGCTTCCGCGACGAAGACCTCCGCGCAGATCGCCAGCCGGAGTTTACGCAAGTCGATATCGAGACGTCGTTCCTGTCCCAGGAGCAGCTTCTTGGCATGATGGAACAATTAATGGCGCGCCTGTTTCGCGAGACGATCGGCGTCGACATTCCGACTCCGTTCCAGCGCCTGACGTATCACGACGCCATCCACAAGTACGGCTCCGACAAGCCGGACCTGCGCTTCGGTCTTGAGATCGAGGACGTTACGGACATCGTCAAAGGCAGCGACGTCAAGGTGTTCGCGTCCGTAGCCGCTGCGGGAGGCGTCGTCAAGGCGCTTAACGCCAAAGGCTGCGCCAGCTGGAGCCGCAAGGAGCTCGACGATCTGCAGCCGTTCGCGGCGCGTTACGGCGGCAAGGGCATCGCCTGGATTACGGTGAAGGAAGGCAAGTGGAACGGACCGATCGTGAAGTTCTTTAAGCCGGAGGAAATTGCCGCGCTGACCGAGCGTCTGAACGTCGAGGAAGGCGACTTGCTGACGTTCTCCGCCGATAAGCTGAAGACCGCCGCGGACGTCATGGGCAATCTGCGTCTCAAGGTCGGCCGCGAGCTGGGTCTGATCGACAACAACGCGTACAAGTTCCTGTGGGTCGTCGACTTCCCGCTGCTTGGCTGGGACGAGGAAGCGAAGCGTTTCGTCGCGGAACACCATCCGTTCACGCGTCCGAACGACGAAGATCTGGCGCTGTTCGACAGCGATCCGGGCGCGATCCGCGCGCAAGCCTACGACATCGTGCTGAACGGTTACGAAGTCGGAGGCGGCTCGATGCGGATTTATCGCCGCGACGTGCAAGAGCAAATGTTCAAGGCGCTCGGCTTCTCTCTGGAGGAGGCGAAGGAGAAGTTCGGCTTCTTCCTCGACGCTTTCGAATACGGCACGCCTCCGCACGGCGGCATTGCCTTCGGTCTGGATCGCTTGGTCATGCTGCTGACGGGACGCACGAACCTGCGCGAGACGATCGCGTTTCCGAAGACGGCCAGCGCTACCGATTTGCTGTGCGACGCTCCGTCGCCGGTCGCGGAGCGCCAACTGGAGGATCTGCATATCAGGCTGTCGGCTAAGGCGGTTGCGGCGCAAGCGAAGAACGCCGCTCCGGAGGCCCAAGCTTCCGACGAAACGGAAAGTCAAGGTTAATTCAAAGGAGCGAGCCTGCGATGCTGCACCAATTTTCCAGAACAGAGCTGGCGATCGGACCCGAAGGGCTCGAGACACTGAAGGGGAGCACGGTGGCCGTGCTCGGCATCGGCGGAGTCGGCGGCATTGCCGCCGAGGCGCTGGCCCGTTCGGGCATCGGCCGCATTATTCTGATCGATAAAGACGTCGTCGATATTACGAATGTCAATCGTCAGGTTCACGCGTTGACGACGACCGTCGGCCAGCCAAAGGCGGAGCTGATGAAGGAACGGATCAAGCTGATCAATCCCGAATGCGACGCGATTGCGCTGAGGATGTTCTATACGGAAGAGACCTACGAGGAGCTGTTCAAGTATCCGCTGGACTATGTAGTCGACGCGTCGGATACGATCGTCTACAAGGTCCATCTGATCAAGCAGTGCCTTGAGCGCGGCATTCCGGTCATCTCCAGCATGGGCGCGGCGAACAAGATGGACCCCAGCCGGTTTCAGGTCGCCGACATCTCGAAGACGACGGTAGACCCGATCGCCCGCGTCGTTCGCAGAAAACTGCGCGAAGCCGGGATCAAGAAGGGCGTCAAAGTCGTGTTCTCGACGGAGGAGCCGGTTAAGCCGCGGGAAGACGTGACGCAGCGGATCGTTCCGGACACCGCGCCGGAAATTCGTAAAGCGCAGCAGCCGCCCGCGAGCAATGCGTTCGTGCCTCCAGTCGCGGGGCTGATCATGGTCAGCGTCGTGTTCCGCGAGCTGGTGGAAGCCGGGGCTAAGCGTTCTTCCGATAACTAAGCAGACCAAGTCGCTATGAAAGATCACCGAAGATAAAGGTAAGAGGGGTATGTACCTCCTTCCGATGCCATACGCTACTGAAATCCGAACGGGGAAACCCGTGGCAAGGCGATTTCAGGAGCGTATGAGGCGTCAGCGGGAGTACATACCCCTTCTTTGTTTATCTTTCATCGCAAGCCAGTCGGCTTTCGGGACAGCCCCTTAAGGAAGATGGATCGTTCGGACGTGATCCAGATGAATATAGGTGCTCGTTCCGTCCGCGGCTGCGAGCTCGACCAGATTATTGGCGACGGATTTCAGCAGTCCGCTTTTTCGCGGCTGCTCTCCCAAATCCAAAATAACGAATTCGTTTTCGAATTTTTGAAGCTGTCGGTCGAATGTGCGGGCAAGCGGGGCTGTCGGAGGGTAGACGGGAAAACGATTCGGCCCGAGCGCATACGGAAGCTGCCCGTCGTCGTAAGGGGCAAAAATTTTCAGATGCCGCATCGAGACGCAGAGCGAGCGGTGCAACGGCGAGTGGAAGACGAAGAAGTCGGTCATGACGCTGGTGACGTAGCCGTGAATCGTTCGGTTTCCCGCGACGTACAGCTCCGCGAATACGCCTTTGGCGTTCAGCAGCACCTTGCGATGGGATAAGTGTTCGGCAGGACCGAGCGGAGACTCGGGGATTTTCCCTGTCATGCCGGAGGGAGACGGATACCGCGTTAACTGCTCGATATGGACGAGCGGAACATACATGAAGCGGATTCCGTCGTACAGCACGATAAGCTCTGCGCTTTGGTCGACGAGCTGG
>Ga0160466_100618_pt1 | contig 15614 bp, 10 predicted proteins | sample HID1971M_E11MG_FD_108245 | JGI IMG/M metagenome (GOLD analysis project Ga0160466, IMG submission 108245) | Enriched millipede-associated microbial communities from UW Madison campus, WI, USA - HID1971M_E11 MG | ecosystem: Host-associated > Arthropoda: Insects > Digestive system > Unclassified ... | reverse complement strand
CCAAGAGATCACGAAGAGGACGGATTGAGTCGCGACCACTGAAAACGCAAGTCCATAAAGCCCGCCGGTGATGGCGCCAAGGAAAAGGAACGGGGGCACAATCACAAGGAAAATAGCATTCCAAATAAATGCAGTGCGGGCGTGTCCTGCGGCATACAGCAGACTGCCAACTGGATTCCCTACGCTCCGGATCAGTCCCCAAGCAGCGAACAAACGAAGCAACAATGTTGCGCCCACCCAATCAGTGCCGTATAGGGCAAGAATGATCTCCGGGGCATACAACCCCAGCGCAAAATACAGCGGAAAATTTAGAAAAGACACTACCTGCATCGTGACAAGATAGCTATCTTTCAGTCGCTTACGGTCGCGCTGAATTTCCGCGAAAAGGGGAAGAGTGATGCGAGTAATGATTGGGTTGATCAAGCTATTCGTGATTTTTAATGATAGATCGCGAGCGACTGAATACAGGCCCAAAGGCCCTGCCCCTGAAATTGCGGCCGCGACTAGCACGTCGGCCTGCAAGCGAGCTGTATTGGTCAGTCCATCGCCCATCAAATAGGCGCCGTAGCGAAGCTGCGCTCGCAAGTCAACCCCGGCGACCCAAAGGGAGGGCAACCAGCCACCTCGAAGAAACATCCAAGCAAAAATGGTATTGATCGCAGCGCCAGTGAGCACCGCGCCCAACAACGCATACGGTCCCGCATCCAATACGGCCAAGAGCACGCCAACAACAAGGCCACCCATTGCCGCTCCCGATTCGGACAACGCCAATTCCTTGAAGCGGAACTGCTTCTCGGCAATGGTCCGAAGCTGTTGACCAGCCGCTGTGACAGGAAAGATCACGGAACTTGTCGCAAGCATACCAGCGAGCCCAGGATACAAGAAGCCGCGTGCTAACCACGGTGAGGCGAGGGAAAGCAGAAGAGCCAACGTGAATGAGATCGCAAGGGAGCACCAGAATAGATTCGAGAGCAGCTCAGGAGCAAGCGTATCGAAGTGGATCAATGCTTTACTTAGGCCAAGATCCGAGACCACGATAAGCACTGCAAGAAAACTGCTAACGACCGCCATCGCCCCAAATGCCTCCGGGCCAAGAAGACGAGCAAGGATTGCAGTTTGCAACAGCTGAATGATCAATCTCACCCCAGCTGACGCGGTCGACCACTGCCCACCACTTTGAGCCCGACCAGAAAGTCCCTTCATGGGCGGCGGGCCATTACGAAGTATCCAGCTGTTTCTTCCTCAGCGACCCAATAGCGATCGAGCCACGCTGCAGCACTTTGGTCAAGCCACCACAGCGGAATCAAAGCCGCACGAATAAGTTTTTTCGCCCATCGTGGCCCGCGAAGCAATCGGAGGCTTTGATAGTTCAGCTTTAGAATCCACATGGACCAGAAACCGGTGGTGGGATGAATCGACACGTCCGTAAATCCCGCCTTGCGCATGCGATGTTCCAAGCCAAATCGAGTAAATCGTTGAAAATCCCAAGGCGCCTCGTGGACCCCCCATTGAAAAGGTGCCGTAAGCGTAAGTTGCCCATCGCTGCGCAAGAGGCGAAAGGCTTCGTTGAGCATTACGTCTGGCTCGGAGAGATGCTCAATTACTTCAAACGAAACCACATGATCGAAGCTTTGGTTGGGAAGTGGAACTCCTTGATTGAGGTCTGCCACAACATCTGCGTGTAGCCCGTGGAGTGTTTGCTCCCAATCCACTCCTGTGTATCTTTCTGCTCGTTCCAGGATGTCGTTCTCAAATGGTCGTGTGCCGCATCCAAGATCGAGAATCGACCCATTAAATGCCGAAAGCCGGGTGGCCACCAAGTGGTTGATGGCTCTCTTTATCAGCCAGTTGTGCGACAGCAAATTGACGGGATACATTTGGTTGTAACAGTCGCGGAGTCTGATCTCTGTTTTTGACTAGAAGCACGTGCGATTTCGAATTCCGATTTCGTCGTAATATTCTTCTAAGAGGTCGGTGCACTTGTGAATTTCAAAGCGGGAGGCTACGCATTCCGCGGCTGCTTCGGACATTGACTCCAACAATTGATCGTTGGTCAGTAGGATTTTTAATTGCTGTACAAGGGTTGAAGTATCGCCCTCGGAAAAGCGAAAACCGGTGATTCCATGCGCGACCACCTCATCCACTCCGCCCTTCGCTGAAGTTACAATCGGTAGGCCGGTGGCCTGAGCTTCCAACAGGGAAATGGGCAAACCCTCAGTGTCCCCGTTTTCCGCGGTAACGCTTGGCAGGCACATTAGTCGCGCATTGTGCATTTCGTCTTGCACTGCGTCGCTCGACAGAGCGCCTCTAAATTGAACGGGCAATCCTTCCAACTTGCATCGCGCCTCGAGCAGTTTTCTGAGTGGGCCATCACCAACGACCACAACTTCAAGGCTCGGAAAGACTTTTCGTAGTTTGGAGACTGCATCAATGAGGTAGACGGCACCTTTTTTTTCGACGAGGCGGCCGACGAAAAGGATCCGCAATGGCCTAGCCAAAATTGGCGTCGATCCGCGGGTAAATCGCTTAATATCCACTCCGATCTTCATGACCACAATTCGATCACGAGGAATTCCAAACGAGCGGGCCTGCTCGGCGATGAACCTGGATACTGCCAAGAATCGAACTTGAGGCTCTTTAGAGAGCGCTAGCAATTGCTGCGGGTAATTTCGCAACCTGGCGCCACCATGTCCCCCCTCCCACCATTCCTTGCGAATACTAATGTCATAGCCGTGAAGAGTGACTAGCATCGGCAACTTCAAGGCTCTTGCGTACGGCCAGATCTCGACTGCGGACGGGCCGAAGTGGGCGTGCACCAGCTGCGCTCCAATGCGTCGAAGCACTGTCCTCGAGGGCGGGTAGCAGCAGCCCATGCGGTTGAGTGTGCGCGACGCCGCACGGTGCCAACGCGTGAGCGTTGCAGGAAGCATCAGCCTAGTATCGATACCTTCGAGCTCTAGTCCGGATTCCAGTCGGGTCTCGCCCACCAGAACCGGCCGCCACCGTCGGAGCGCTCGCACCTGTGAGCGGATGAACGTCTCTGAGTAGGGCAGCAACTGCGCGCGGTAAACCATGACTACGTTGTCGGCTTGATCGGAGCTTATTGGAGGGCAATCGAGATGGGTCATGTTCGGGTACGACCAAAAGTTGGTCCTAGCAATGACTGGCGCCCTATGATCAAGAGATCATTCGCTTTCTGAACTTTTTGCCCATGAGCAAATCATCCAATGGTGTTAGGTTCAACAGTGTCGGTGTCGTTGGCCTCGGATACGTAGGTCTGCCTCTCGCCCTCCGTTTCGTCGAGGCAGGGGTCACGGTCGTCGGTTTTGACATCGATCACACAAAGATTGAGACGCTCTGTGCAGGCAGGAGCTATATCAAGCATATCGGAGACGAGGCGGTAGCCATCGCTAGGCAAGGAGGGTTGGACGCGACTGTCGACTTCGCGCGCGCTGCTGAAGTCGATGCCCTGATTATCTGCGTCCCTACGCCACTCAACGCACATCGCGAGCCCGATCTCCGCTTCGTCGTAGGCACGGTCGAATGCCTGCTGCCGCATATTCGCAAGGGCCAGGTGGTCTCTCTGGAAAGTACGACATACCCCGGCACTACCGAGGAGGAGTTGAGACCCCGCATCGAGTCGCGCGGCTTCCGCATCGGAGAGGACATATATCTGATTTTCTCTCCGGAGCGCGAGGATCCAGGCAATCCTGATTTCAGCACTCAAACCATACCCAAGATCGTCGGCGGAAGTACGTCGGCGTGTCGTGACATGGGCGTAGCCCTCTACAGCCAAGTCATCGACAAAGTCGTCCCAGTCAGTTCCACGCAGGCCGCGGAAATGACCAAGCTGCTCGAAAACATCCATCGCGCGGTAAATATTGGCCTGGTCAACGAGATGAAGATCGTCGCGGATCGCATGGGGATCGACATCTACGAAGTGATCCGCGCAGCGGCGACCAAGCCGTTCGGATTCGTTCCCTACTATCCCGGGCCTGGTCTCGGCGGCCATTGCATTCCGATCGATCCGTTCTACTTGAGCTGGAAGGCGCGCGAGTTCGGCGTTCATACGCGCTTCATCGAACTTGCCGGTGAGATCAACAGCGACATGCCTCAATGGGTGATGCGCAAGGTTACCGAAGCCCTGAACGATCGGGAGCGCTCTGTGAAGGGCTCCAAGGCACTGGTCCTGGGCATCGCGTACAAGAAGAATGTGGACGACATGCGCGAGTCACCGGCAGTCGTCCTGATGGAAATGTTGCGTGCGCGCGGCGCGAGCGTCGAGTATTCCGACCCTTGGGTGCCAGCGTTTCCGACAATGCGCGAGCACTCTTTCGACTTGTCGAGCATCGAGCTCTCGCCGGAAGTTGTGGCTTCGTACGACCTCGTGCTGGTCGCGACGAATCACGACGCGTTCGACTACGAGATGATCAAGGCGAACGCGCAACTGATCGTCGATACAAGAGGTGTCTACCAAAGTCCCGCTGCCAACGTCGTGAAGGCTTGAGCCTTCACCTGCCGCCCGGCATTCGATTGCTGCGCTCCCAGCGCAGTGGATGAATCGAGGCGCGCTGGCCGGCAACGCAGCGCGACTCAATCTGAATCAATCCGTCAACTCCCGCCACGACGTCCGCTGCGGCACCAGGTTCGAGCTGCTGCCCGCCGGTGTATTGACGATCTTCGTAGTGCCGTCGCTCAACTGGCGCAGCAGGCGCAACGTGCCGTCGGCCATGCGCACGAAGCTCTGGCCGACAACGAGCGAATTGCTCGCCACCTCGGCGCCGGCCGGGTTCTCCAGCGATGATCCGGTGCTGACGCCCAGGAAGTAGTTCCAAGAGCCGCCACCCGACTCGCAGGCGTCGCCGCGCGGGATGGCCGTGGCGATGGCCAGCACGCCGCTTTGCATCGCAATGTCGGTGGCGACACGCTCGCCGCGGTGCGGCAGGTCCACCCACCAACCGTTGTTGGTCACCCAGTTGATGGGCAGCTTGGTGATACTGGCGGTCTTGCTTTCGTCGGTATCCTTGGTGTCGGCGTCATCCTCGTTGACGCTCAGCGCCTGCTGCACCAGCGTATCGTTGGTCCGCGCATCGCCGATGCCCGTGCTCCCCAGCGCATCCTTGATCGTATAGATCGTTTGCGTGCTCACGTCGGTGATGTCGCCGGTGTCCAGGTATTGGCCGGTGCCCACGATCACCACCGTCTGCTTGTTCGCCTCAGCCAGTCGTGGGCGCGTGGTAATGGGTTGTGGCTTGGCGTCCTTGACGAAGCTGGCGAGCTGGAGCGCCCTGTTCTTGGGCTCGATCAACCCATCGATGTCGAAGCGCCAAAGGTTGCCCTGCAGGTCGCCGGCATACACGCGTTTGGTTGTGTTATCCGTTTCCAGGTCGATCCAGCCGTTGATCTTGTCCAGCCCGCTGGGGGTGTCGGTGCTGCCCACGCCAGTAGTGATGTCGGTGCGTGCGCGCACGCCTGTGTTGGCATTCACCACGAACAGGCGGCCCACGCCGTCGCCGGGGCTGACGTTGTTGTATCCCGACGAGAAGATGACGACCCAGGTGCCGTCTGCGCGCTTGGTGATGACCGGGTTGCCGAAGGTCAGGCCGAGGTTGTCGTCGCTGAACTCCCACAGCGCCTTCGGGTCCTCCGGGTCGGTGATGTCGAGCGCGTAGTAGCTGCGGCCGCCCTTGCCCAGGCCGCCGACCAGGATGGTCTTCCAGGCACCATCGACATAGATGTCGCCCACCACGGGTGGCGCGTCGACAAAATAGCGGTGGCCGGATCTGTACGACGTATCCGCCAGCCGGTACATCTCGGTCATAGCGGCGGTCGGGACATAGGCCCACAGTTCCTTCCCGCCGTCGCCGTCGGTCGTCGTGCTGGCCGAGATGGCATGTAGCATGCCGTCGTTTGCTGCCACGTACAGCATTGGCGGGCGGGCCTTCTGAGCTTGCACAAAGTCGGTATAGCCGGCGTCGCTGTAGCCGAAGGATGGCTTGCCGACAAACTTGGGTGCACCGTTGACGATGTCGCCCAGCACGCCGGCTCGGGTGCGATAGAGCGGCTTGGTGGTGCTCAGCGCTTGGTTGGCCTTCTCGAACGTGCGGTCGCCGCGCAGGAAGTTCACCAGACGGGTGCCGTCATTGGCGGCGGTCTTCTCCGTGTCGGACAGGCCGGCGCACTGCGAAGCCTTCGACGGGGTCGAGCACAGGTTGATGAACTTGCTGCCCAGGTTGTCCGCGTTCAGGTTGGCGTATGTGAAGGCGCGCAGTAGCGCCGCACCCGGTTTCAGGTAGTAGATCTTCCGGTCGCTGTAGACGGTCGACTCCGTCAGTTTCTTCTGCACCGACCAGACATTGGTCTTCCCGATCTCGCCGGTGTCGCCGTCCAGCGTGAAGGCCTCCAGGTCGCCGACCCAGGTGCCCGTGGTGTAGCTGGCGCGGTAGACCTGGTTGTCGTCACCAGAGACCAGTTCCAGCGTGCTGGTCGTGGCAGCCGCGGCGGAACCGAACTTCTCGCCGATGGCGTCCGTCACGCCCTTGATGGCTTCGGCCAGCTGCGTGGCGTTGAGCGCGGAGTAGTACTGGCCGCGTCCGTTGACGGCGGCGTGCCACAGGTCGTCGATCTGGCGGGCATCGCCGCCGGAATCGCTCTCCGTGGGAACCGGCCAGTCCTTCTTGCCGCTGACGCCAGGTGCCTTTTGCAGGTCGACATAGTCGCCACTGGCCTGCGTCAGGTAGTCCTTGTCATACGCCAGCGTGCCGCTCACGCCCAGGCCGACCGTGTAGGTCGTCATGTGCTGATGCCTTGCGGTGTCGCGGCCGGAGGCTTCAACCACATCGCTGCACACATCCTGGTTGGTGCCAGCCGCGGTGGAGGTGCAGTTGTTCCAGTCGGCCTTGTTACGCAGGTCGGTGTTGTAGTAGTAGGCGGCCACGTCGGCCAGGCTATTCGATGAGCCGTTGGTGAAGACGGTGCTGGACGTCGCCGGGGACGACACGCCTGCGGGAATCCCGGAAGCATCGACCGCCTTGCCGCCGTTCGCCACGATGTAGTCGGCGGCGCGGCAGGTGCCGTTGCTGCTCGATGGCCCTGTCGCGGTTGGCGTCCAGGTCGTCAGGTTGGTCGAGGTCTGAGTGGTCGTCGCAACGCGGTACTGGCCACCGCTGCATCCGTTGCCGTTCTTGATGCCCACCCGATCGGTCGTGCGGGTATAGAGAAGCGAACCCACCGAGCCATCCTGCATCGGGCGCTCCTCGACGGCGTCCCGGTTGCCCACATTGCTGCCTGATAGGTCCTTGGGTCCATAGGAGTTGGATTCGGATCCGATGTTCCAGTAGCCGTCGGTCGTCAGCAGGGTGTAGTTGCGCTGGCAGGCGTACTGGACCGGATCCGTCTGATTCGCGATGCGGTTGGCGTAGTAGCGTCCGATCTTCGACAGTGCGCCGCGCAGCGGCGTGTTGCTGTTTCCGGTCGCGGCATAGAGCTTGGTGTACAGCGAGGTGCGCTGTGCGCCGGTGAAGTCTCCCACGTCCTGGAAGCCGTCGTTGGAACTGGACACACCGGTGTAGCTGATGGTCGAGAAGCCGACGCGATACTCATCGTTCAATGCCTTCAACGCCTGGCCGACAGCCGTGCGCATCAGCAATCGACGTGTACGGTAGAACGAATACCAGTTGGCGTAGCGCTGCTGCTCAGCGGCAGCGACGTACACCTTGGTGAATACGGTGCTCCCAGGCGTGTCGCCGACGTCGCTCCTGCACTCGTTGGCGAAGGTGTTGGAGACTAGTCCCGGGCTGTAGGTCCAGCTCATCCGCTTCTGCGAGCCGGTGTAGACGTAGTAGTAGCTGCCGGTGCGCGGAACACTCCAGTCCTTGCCAGATCCAGAGCCTTTCTTCCCGGTAACGCTGACCTTCAGTACGTTCGTGCTGCCAGCGGTCCAATCCGTCACCTTGGCCGTCATGTAGTTGCTGTCGCTGTTGCTGAGCTTCAGTGTGATGACGTCGTCCTTCTTGAACGCACTGCTCGAATAGCCGGGCGTCGTGAAGGTAAAGGTGGCGTTGCCGCTGCTAGCAATGCTGACACTGGTAGATGTGGTGAAGCTGTCGGTCGATGTCACTGCGGACAGGTTGTCGCCGCCCGTCTTCGTATAGCCATCCGTCCAGGCGCTGGTGTACGTGGCACTGGTCATCGAGGTGCCGTCGTCTTTGACGGGCGCCGCATAGGAGACATTGGTGTCCGGGTCGTACGCCACCCCGTTGCACTGCGCCGACTTGAAGCCGTAGGCCTCATCGTCCTTCATGTCATCGGGCATGTAGTCGTTGGCCATACTGCCCGAGTTGTCCAGCACGAACATCAGGTTCGGCTTGGCATGGAACTCGTTGCTGGTGATCAGCGGCATGTCGGCGATGGATGTCGGCGCCGCCTGGCCCGCGCCCGTCGCAAGCAGGGTCAGCAGCGCGGCGGCCGCACCGCGTGCCGCATTCCTCTTCGTGCGAGCCAATGTGAGTCGTTGCATTGGGGACCAGTCCTCTCGTGCTTGTTCTTGTCGGCGGCGGCGCATGCCTAGAGTTGAACGATGGTTTCGATGTAGCTCACGCTGTTGCGCGAGCCGCGCACGCGCACCACGACGCGGTAGTACGCGCCCGAGGTGGCCAGCTTGGGATACGACACGCCCGCTTCGTGCCCGCCGCCGGTGGCTCCGGCAGGGGTGGCGCAGTTGTTGGAAATGCCGCTGGCCAGCGCATCCGCATCCGTCTTGGCGCACAGGCGAAAGATCGCGTAGCGCATCTGACTGTTGCCGTTGGGCGTCTCGCCGCCGTCCTCGGACTTGAGCGAGCAGTCGCCGGTCGTGGGGGCGTACTTGCAACCGTCGCTGTCCCAGTCGATCAGCTGCCGGGTCTTCACGGTGGGCTGCTGCCCGCCGGTCGGATCCACTGGTTTGGTCGGGTCCGAATCCATCGTCGTGGCGTAGTAGCCATTGTTGGCGTCATGTGCACCCAGCTTGGCTGCGGTCTGCTCCTTGAGCCACACGAAGGCGGCGCGCACGCCCTGGTCGGCCGAGACGGTCGCGTCCTGCTTGAAGCTCACGTTGCCCAGCAGCAGGGCGCCGGTGTCGACCGAGCGCATCAGCGCCAGCGTGGCCAGGCCGAGCACGACCACGGTGAGCAGCGCGAAGATCATCGAGACGCCGCGCTGGCGGCGGCGCAGGGAAAAGGGAAGTTGGCGCATGTTCAGCTCTCGGCGTTCCACAGCATGTTGCGCAGGGGAACGATGGTGTCGTAGACCTTGTATCGGTAGTGCTTCCAGTCGGTCACCTGGTCGACCTTCAGCGACAGGCACTTGCTGCCGTCGTGGCAGTCCTTCGAACCGGTGACGGCCGTGCTCGTGCCCAGGTCCCACTGCGGCGCGCTCTGGGTGACGGCGTCCTTCTCGTCGGCGCTGCTCTTCTCGTACTGCCCGCTGCGCGCCACCAGGGCGATGCGCACCGTCAGCACCTGGCGCCATTGGGCGTTGCCGGTGGGCGTGGTGGCGTCATAGGTGTCCACCACGCCGTCGTTGTTGGTGTCCTTGCCGTACAGCGCGCGCATGGTGACGATTTGCGGGAACAGCTCCGTCGTGCTGCTGCCGGCGGTGGCGGTGCGCACGGTGGCCTGAAGCGAATGGTCGTCGCCGATGGAGTACTCGGTGTAGCCCAGACTGCCGAGGTTCAGCAGGTAGCTGGCGGGGCTCAGCGCCAGTTCCTCGTTGTCGTTCCAAGAATTGGCGCCGCCTTCCACGTGCGGCACGCGCAGCGACCACAAGCCGGTGTTGCTGGGCGAGCCCAGTCCGTCGTCGGTCACGGTGAACAGGCGGCAGGGTGTGGCGGCATTCCACGCCGCGGGCACGGTGACCATCAGGTCGCCGGCCTGCGCGCCCAGCGACGACAGCACGGTGAAGTGGTCCGTGGTCTGGCCGGTGACGACAATCGGCACCGAGAAGCTCGGCTTGCGGCTTTGCAGCAGGGTCAGTCGGTCCGGGGCGCCGTCGTCACCTGGCGTGATGAGCACGGGGGCCAGGGTGCCGGCAAAAGATTCCTTTGCGGCTGGCGGGCCTTCGATGGATTGCGTGCCCTCAACCGGGCAGCCCAGCGCTTCGGGTTTGGCGGCCAGGCCGTATCCCGCCATCTGCAGTTCGCGCTGCAGGGTGTAAAGCGCCAGCGCGCCGTTGATCTGCGCCTCGCTGCCCGAGGCGATGGTGCGCTTGCGGCCCTCGGACATGGACAGCACCTGCGAGATGACCAGAACGGTCAGCATGCCCAGCAGCAGGCCCACCATCAGTTCGACCAGCGTGAAGCCGCCGGTGCTGCGGCGTGCGGCAACGCTTGCGTAATCGCGAGTCAGGAAAAGCGTGCGCATGTCAGCTGGCCGTCTTGGCGGAGATATTGCTTTGCGTCTCGTACGAGTGGGAGATCCCGCCCGGCAGCCGCCAGCCCACCTTGATGGAGACGTTGCCGGTGCTTTCGTCGACCGCGATGGAAGCCGTGCCGCCGGGCAGCGCCTGCACCACCTTGCTGCGCCATTCGCTGCAGGCCTTGGCGGAGCACTTGTCCGTGCCTTCGTAGGCGGACAGGTTCTGAACGTCGGACCACATCCGGCCCATCACTTCGCTGGCCAGGTAGGCGGCATTGGCGCGCAGGTCGGACTCGGCCTGTGCCTTGGTCAGCGCCGTGCGCATGCCGATGAAGCCGAGGATGCCTAGCATGAAGATCAGCAGGGCGACCATCACTTCAATGAGGGCGATGCCACGCACTTGCTGCTGACGGCGGGGGCGGCGAAAGCCGCGGGAGGAGGGCGCGCGAGGCATGGCGGATGGCACCTTGTTCAGCACTTGCGGGGGTCGGTGTCGGCAACGGAGCTGCGCGGGTCGCACATGCGCACGCCGCCGCCGTTGTCGACGATCAGCATCAGGTCGAGGTACGTCACGTCGTCGCTCGGGCCGGTGACCTTGATCCGGTTGATGGCCGCGTCGAGGTTGGCGACACGGCCGAAGCCGTTGAAGGTCACCGTAGTGGCGGCGCTGCCGACCGCGGTCTTGTCGCTCGCATCGGTGGAGCGGCCGGCGGACACGCGCACCTGCCCGCCCGCATCGCCGATCGGCCGCGCTGCCAGCATGCCACCCGAGGCGCATTCGCCGGCCGGCGACGTGGCGCTGACGACCCAGGAGCCGCTGGAAGATGACAGCGTGCACTTGTCGTCCAGCGCGTCCGGGCTGGCCAGCGACACCAGGTAGAAGGAGACGCTCTCGTTGCGCCGCAGGGCTTCCAGGCGCGCCGTCTGCAGACCGGACTGCATGGCTTCGGCCGCGTTGCGGATGCGCGTGTTGCTCAGCCAGGTGCCCAGGCTGGGCATGGCCATCACGAGCATGATCGCCATCACGGCCATGGCGACGGCCAGTTCAACGAGGGTGAAGCCGCGTTCGCGCATTGCCTTGCTTCCGACGGGGCTGCCGTTCAGCATGTGCTGGACCGGGTGAGCCAGCAACTGGCGCTCACGTCGGTGCCCTTGAAGGCGGTCGTGCCGCGGTTGCCGTTCTGGTCGATGGTGTAGTCGTTACCCACGGCGGCGCCGGCCTTGCCGATGGCCTTGATGGAGTAGGCCTGCTGCGTGGTGGTGTCCGTCAGCGTGCACTCGTACTTGAAGTGATCGGTGTCCGCAAAGCCATTCCAGGCCGTGGCGGTCGAGTCGGCGGCGCAGGTGGTGTCGGTGCCGTACTTGCGGTTGTCCTGGTAGTACTGCTCCATCTTCGAGCGGAAGTCGGACAGTTGGCTGAATGCCTCGGCGACCTGGCCGCGCCGCACATAGTCCGAATACGCCGGCACGGCCACGGAGGCGAGGATCGCGACGATGGCGATCACGATCAGGATTTCGATCAGGGTGAAGCCGGCACTGCGGCGCAAGGCACGGCGGACTTGATCGCGAAGGGGCGTAGGGGTGGTAAACATCGGGTCGGCTTTGGCTGACGAAAGGCAAGAGCGTTTCGGATTTCGACAAGTGTCACGGAATGTGACGACAACTCGCGTGCCACTTGTCGGAGGTATTTGCGCGTTCATCGGCGTGGCAAAGATCAAATGAGCACTTTTGCTCACATCTTGCGCGCCGCTGTCAGCAGTTCGTATCTATCGTGAGCCAGCACTCGGCATGCATCGGTGCGCCGCGAAAGCGCGTGGTGCGGTGCACGCCGTCCTGGTCGATGCTGAACACGTGGCCGTTGACCGACGTGCCGGCCCGGCCGGTCGCGGTGATCAGGTAGCCCTGCTGCGCCGGCAGCGCGGTGCACTGGTAATCGAACAGTTGCTCGCCGGCGGGCGAGAAGCGGTTCCAGCTTCCGGCGACCGCGTCATCGTCGGCGCAACTGCCGTTGCCACTGCCGTAGATCTGGTGGTCCTGAAAGTAGTGCTCCATGCCGAGCCGGTAGGCCGCCAGATTCGAGAAGGCCTCCGGCAGGTGGGCGCGGCGGACATAGTCCGAATAGGCCGGCACCGTGGCCGTGGCCAGAACAGCCAGCACCGCCAACGCCATCAGGGCCTCGACCAGGCTGAAGCCATCCGCTGCACGGCGGCAAGCCACAAATTGCGCGGTGATGCGTTTGGTTTGACGACCGTTACCGGCTGACCGAACAGGGAAGGAGGAGCGACGCATGGAAGTAGAGCAGGCAGGTTGCCGCTCAAATGTCTCCGTGCGGCTTCGGGAGTAAACAATTGTCTCCCGATGGCATCCGTTGTGGACGCCGCCCAGGCCGTTGGCGCGCTATTTGGGCGCCAAGCGTGCAGGGCTGCACACGCGGCGAGAGGCCTGCGTGCTCATTTCCCGGAGAAGCCTCAGTCGCGCACCACTTCGCGCCACATCACCCGCGCCGGATCGGTGGTGTTGGGCGCGGTCACGTCATACACGCGGCTGCCGCCGTCGGAGGTGCGCACCAGGATCTTCGCCTCGCCGCTGGGCAGGCCGATGGGTTGCACCCGGCTGGCCATCACGTTGCCGACGTAGCGGCTGACCAGGTCGCCCTGCGCGCCGCCGGTGCTGTAGTCGAGGAAGTACAGGTTGGAGCTGCCGCCTGGCGCGCACGGGTCGCTCGACGGGGTGTTGGTGGTGAACGACAGGATGCCCGCGAACAGCACCGGGTTGGTGTTCGATCGCTCGCCGCTGGGCGAGGGCGCCAGGTCCAGCACCCAGCCCCGCTTGACGGCCAGGTTGACCGGGTTGCTGCTGAGGTTGATCTCGCCGTTGTTCGACGGCGTGGCGCTCTGGGCCACCAGCTGGTTGCGCAGCGGCACGATGGCCGGTGTCGCCGAGCGGTCGTCCACCAGCCCGTAGAAGGACTGGCGCTGGGTGGCCTGCGCGTTGGCGTCCGGGTTGCCGGGAATGTCGCTGGCGCCGAGGTAGCGGCCGGTGCCGACGAACACCATGCGCTTGCCGCTGACGGTGCCCAGCTCGGGCGCCTCGGTGACCGGCTGCGGGCTGCCTTGGGCGTCGACCAGCGTCGCCAGCAGCGCCACCGTCCAGCTGCCGGTGGTGTCGCCCGACAGGTCGAAGCGCCACACGTTGCCCAGCAGGTCGCCGCCGTAGACGAAATCCACCGTGTCGTCCGTGCCCGGGCTGACGAGGTAGGCACTGATGCGCGCCAGCCCGCTGGGCGTGTCCGAACTGCCGGCGCTGGTGTCCAGGCTCCGGACCAGGGCGCCTGTGGCGGTGTCGAGCACGAACAGGTGCCCGCGCCCGTCGCCGCCGGTGTCGCTGCCGTTGTTGTAGCCCGAAGTCGCCAGCGTCACCCAGCCCGCGGCGCGCGTCTTCACGATCAGCGGGGTGCCGAAGCTGGCGCCGATGTTGCGGCTCACGGCCGGGTCGGTCGACGCGTTCGGAAACTCCCACATCACCTTGGCGGCCACGCCGGCGTCGCTGGCCGCGAGCGGATCCGTCACGTTCAGCGCGTAGTAGCCGTGCCCGCCCTTGCCCAGCCCGCCGACCAGCACCGTGGCCCAGTTCGGCGACGGCGGCGACGCGCCGTTGCCCCAGGTCTGCGACAGGTCGACATCGCTGGCGCGCGGCGTGGCGTCGACGTAGTAGCGGTGGTGGAACTGTGACTGCTGGCTCAGGCCGACCAGCACGCTCGTATCGTCCGCGCTGGCCGAAAGCGGCGTGCTCAGCAGCATGCCGGGCACATACGCCCACAGCTCGCTGCCGTCGCTGGCATCGAAGGCGTGCAGCATGCCGTCGTTGGCACCCTGGTAGACGACCGGGCGGCGCGCCGCGGCGGTGGCCTTGAAGGCGGCGTAGCCGTCGTCGGTGTAGCCCGAGCGCGGGGCCGACACGTACACCGCCTCGGCGTTGACGATGTCGCCCAGCACATGCGCGCGCTGGCGGTAGGGCCGCGCGGCATTGCTGCCGTCGCCTTCTGCGCTGCGGTCGCCGCGCAGCCAGGCCAGCACGGCCCCGCGGTCGCCCGGCCCGGGCGGGCTGGTGGGCGAATCGAACCGGTCGGCCATGCCGCCGAGCCCGCCGGCGGTGAAGGGAATGCCCCGGGTGCCGTCGAACGTGGCGATGCGCCGGCTGGCGAAGGGCATGGCGTCGAGCCGCGCCTGCGCCGACCAGGTGGGGGTGGCGCCGAGGGCGCCGCTTTGCAGGTCGATGGGGAAGGCGCGCAGGTCGCCATACCAGGCGCCGGAATTGAAGCTGGAGGTGAAGGCCAGGTTGTCGCCCGCCTGCACGTTGGGGTTGCTCACCGCCACCGCGGAGGCCGAGCCGGTGCGGTTGACGATGTCGTTCAGGATCGACGTCAGCGAGGTGCGCAGCAGCGACGGGTCCGCGCTGTTGAAGTACTGGCCGTGGCCGTTCAGCGCCGCGTGCCACAGGTCGTCGATGGCGGTGGCGGTGCCGGCGCGCGGCTGCGGCCAGCCGTCGCTGCCGGTCGGCGGCGCGCTCAGCGTGCCGGTGGCGCCCAGGCCGATGGTGTAGGTCACCATGTGCTGCCAGGTGGCCGGGTCGGACGGGTTGGCCTGCACCTGGCCGGCGGAGTTGCCGGTCAGGTCGGTGATCCAGTAGTGCATGGCGACATCGGCCAGCGAGTTGGCGCTGCGGTTGCCGCCGTAGAAGGGCGCCGGAAACTGCTCGCCGGCCACCAGCGGCGTGTTCGACACCGGGTCGTTCAGCACGGTGCCGGTGTCGGGGTCGTTGTAGACGTTGGCCGGGAGCGTGGGCACGGTGTCGTCGGCATTGCCCACCGAAACGTCCGACGATGTCCAGTAGCCGTCCGTCGAGAGGATGGCGTAGTTGGGCGTGCAGGCCAGCGGCACCGTGTCGCTGCGCGCGCCGCCGAAGCTGCCTTGCATGCGCCCGCTGGTGTAGTAGCGGCCGGCCCGGTCGAGCGCCTCCACCAGCGGCGTGCCGCCCGTGGGCTCGACCGCGTAGAGCTGGTCGTACCAGCTCTGCTTCTGGGCGTTGCCGAAGTCGCTCAGCGCCACGAAGTTGGTCGCGCGCGTGTTCTCGCGCCCGCGGTCGTCGTTGATGGTGGCGAAGCCCACGCGCGACTTCTCGTCGAGCGCCGCGAACGCCAGCCCCAGCGTCGTCTTGGCGGTG
>Ga0160466_100606_pt1 | contig 16040 bp, 14 predicted proteins | sample HID1971M_E11MG_FD_108245 | JGI IMG/M metagenome (GOLD analysis project Ga0160466, IMG submission 108245) | Enriched millipede-associated microbial communities from UW Madison campus, WI, USA - HID1971M_E11 MG | ecosystem: Host-associated > Arthropoda: Insects > Digestive system > Unclassified ... | reverse complement strand
GGGCAGGCGCCGCCCGCGCCGCGGGTGCGGCCGAAGGCGCACCGGACGTCACCGGCCGGTCGGATCGAGTGACCGTCTCGCCGCCGACAGGCTTGCGAACGGTGGACGCGCCGGCTGCGGGCGCTGGCGCCGACGACACCTGTACCGGCTTGCTGCTCGCCAGATCCTGCAGGTGCAGTTTGCCACCCTCGTCGATGACGATGCGTGCGAACAGGTCGGTCAGCGTCGTCTCGCGAACGTCGAGCTTGATCGGCGTGTTGGGCGCCAGGTCGAACTTGACGCCGCGCAGGCTCAGCGATTCCCAGGACAGCAGCCGGTTGGCATTGCGGCCGAGTGTCGAACCGCCCCCCGCCGCCGCCAGCACGGCGCTGTTGACCCGCACGCTCTCGAGCGACGTGTCGCCGTCGAGGGAAACGCGGGGGCCGGCCGACTCGCTCGAAAAGCGCAGCGCGCCGCGATAGCTCAGCAGGGCGCGACGCAGGTCGAGGTTGGGCAGGCGATCGGCCACGTACACGTCGAAGGCATGCACGGGAAAGGCACTCACGTCCACGCGTCCCTCGGTGGCCAGCGGCTGCATGGCCAACGAACCCTTGTACGAAAAGCGGGCCGGCTCGCCCCGCCGGCCGGCGGCAATGCGCCCGGACACCTCGAGTGGCGACTTGCCCTTGCCGTCCAGGGACAGCTTTTCCATCGCGACATCCAGCGCGCTGATGGCGACTTCCACCGGCTGGCCGCCCTTGACCGTGTTGTCGGCGAAGCCCACCTGTCCGCCCGACAGCTTCAGGCGCTCGAGGCTGACCTGCCAGGCCGGAGCGGCGCCAGCCGAGGCTTTCGCCGGCCTTGCCCCGCCGCCGTCCTGCTTCGCCGAGGCGGCGGGCGGCGTTTTCAGCCAGTCTTCATACATCCAGCGGCCCCGCGCGTCGCGCGCCACCTGGGCCTGTGGCTTGGCGATCTCCAGGGCGCCCACTGCCACCTGGCGGGCGGCCAGGTCCACCTTCGCGTTGCTCAGCGTCAGCTTCTCGACGCCGGCGAGCGCGGCCTTGTCCTGGCGCAGGGCCAGCGCCGAGGCGGACAGCTCCTGCACGTCCACGAGCAGACGGTCGGGCCGGGTCCAGCTCAGCGCGAGCCGCCCGGCCAATGAACCCTCCAGGGACGGTGCCAGGTATTGGGCCGCGTAGGGCGCGGCCAGCGACAGGGGCAGCTGGCCCAGTTCGGTCTGGACCTTGGCCAGCTGGTCGGTCGCCTCGCCCTGGAACTTGAGATGCCCCCCGGCAAGCCCGAACCCGCCTTCGAAGCGGGCCGGCTTGTCCATCGGCCAGTGGACATCCTGCGCCAGCAGCTCCAGCGCCGTCAGTTCGGCCTGTGCGGCCGGCGCGACCGCCTCATCGTGCCAGCGCACGGCGCCTTCGTGCAGGCCGATCTTGTCGACCTGGATCGTCCAGGCGATCTTCTTGGCCGCGCCCGCGGCTGCTTCCGCCACTGGTCGCGACACCTCGGCTGGCTTTTCGGCTGGCTTTTCTGCCGCCTTCTCGCCTGGCTGGTCGGCGGCGCCCGATGCAGCCGGCGGCGTGAGGTTCAGGCGCCCCCGGGCGTCGCGCGAAACCGCGAGCTGCGGCCCCTGCAGCGTCACCTCGGCCACATGGACCTTGCCTTCCAGCGGCCGCACCTCGGCCAGTTGGATGTTCAGGCCCTTGAGCGACAGCAGTTCCTTGTCGTGCACATCGAGCAGTTGCACATCGTTGGCCTGCACATTGCCGTCGATGCGCAAGCCGCCGTCAGGGCCCTGCTGGAAATCCGCCCGCAAGTCGGCATCGAGGCTGCCGGCGGCCAGCCGGGCCACCTGGTCGCGCGGGGTGTAGAGAAGGAAGGGCTTCAGATCCAGCCCCTTGAAGTTCAGTCGGGCACCGGTCTGGCGGTTCTGGGCAAATGGCAGGGACTCGGCATTGCTGTCGAAGGTGCTCCCGTTGAGCGTGAATGCCAGCTTGGGCAGGACTTTCACCTCGCGCTGGGAGGGCAGGCTGCTGAGAAAGGGAATGGCCAGCGTCAGGTCGCGGATTTCGTGCTTGGGTCCGAACGCCTGGTCGTCGAAATCGACGGTGCCGCCGGACAACTGGATGTTGTAGACGGCAAACCGCGCCGGGTCGGACTTCTTCTGGGGCTGGTCGGGCGCGGCCGTCAGGCGCTTGAGGATGTCGTCGAAGTCGTAGCTGCCATCCTTGTTGCGAACCACGCGCACCGCGGGGCGCTCGACCACCACCGCGTCGATGACCGGCCCCAGCCGAAGGATCGACTGCAGTTCGGCGTCCGCATAGATCCGTCCGAGTTCGAACTGCGCATGGCTGCCGTCGGCGCTCATGACACGGAAGTCGTTGATCGCAAGCTCGAGCGTCCAGGGCTTGAAGTCGATCTTGCCCACCGTGACCGGGCGACCCAGCGCCGCGCCGACCTGCTTGGGCAACTGGGCCTTCAGGATTGCCGGCACCGCCAGCCAGAGGACAAGCCACAGGCCCAGCACGGCCCCGGCCGCATAGGCGCCACGCCTCACCCACTTGTTCTTCGCCAGAGAGACAGCGTTCATGGGAGGCAGTGTGCCGCAAGATTCTCCCGCCCAAAACGAGAAAGCCCGGTGCACGACGAATTGCCATGCACCGGGCCCGATGGCGAGCCCCAGGCTCATGCCATCCATTCGCACTGCCGGAAGAGATTGGTTCCGGCTGTGCTGGTGGCAAGAGATTGCCACCGTTGGGGGCCTCGACCGTTGGACCGCGGGGGTACTGCCCCAGGGTCGACCGGGCCTCGGCGAATGCCCGAAACGTTCAGGCACCCTCAGATTAGACCCGTTGCCCTCGAAGTTCAAGCCGGGAAAACAATCAGCAGCACATCAGATTCGGACCTGTCCTTCGGCAACCCATCTGTAAACAATTTAATGACCTTTAAAAATAAAAAGTCAAGTCCTTATACTTGACCGTGTATTTTGAGCTCCATAGAATCCGCGCTGGCCTCGACATCCGACCCCTCGAGGCCCACTGATTCCGTCGAAATGAATACTCAAGTCTTCATTTCTATGTGACAGCAGCTTGCGCCACTCCTCCCTAGCGCGTGTCTGTCACATGCCGATCCAACGCACCGGCCCCTTCCCGTCCACTGCCTCGCGCAGCAAGCGGCAAGGGTCAGGCCAGAAAGGAAAGAGCGATGAAACAGGCGTTGTCGGCCGCAGCCCAAGGGCTGAGGACATTCGTGTCCGACGTGGCGGATGGCTTCTTCGAGATCTCACACAATGGCTTCGCCCTCCTGGGGCTGGCCACGGTGTTTGCTGCCGTGGCCTTGATGGTCCGCCCCGATCTGCGCCAGTCTGGCGAGGATCAGCTCATGGGCTGGCTCGAGGCCCGCCGCGCCGCCATCAAGGTGGCCGAACCCATCGATCCCGTGCAGCTCGAGCCGCAGGCCATCGACCGCACCACCGCGGCCAGCCCGCTCGACCTGCCCAAGCAGCAGGCCGCCGTGGCGTTCTGGCTCGCCCGCAAGTACCGGGTGGCGCCGGAGCCGCTGAGCGTGCTGGTGGCCGAGGCCTATGAACTGGGCAGCCGCACCAAGCTCGACCCGGCCCTGATTCTCGCCATCGTGGCGGTCGAATCGAGCTTCAACCCGTTTGCCCAGAGCAACGTGGGCGCGCAGGGCCTCATGCAGGTCATGACCCGGGTGCATGGCGAGAAGTACGAAAGTGCCGGCGGCACGCTGACCGCCGTCGACCCGGTGACGAACATGCGCGTGGGCGTCAAGGTTCTGCTCGAGTGCATCGCCCGGGCCGGCTCGCTGGAAGGCGGCCTGCGGCACTACGTCGGCGCGGCCAACCTCGAGAGCGACGGCGGCTACGCCGCCAAGGTGCTGGCCGAACGGGCCCGGCTGTCCCAGGTCGCCCGCGGCGACGCCGTGGCGCCCAACGCCGCGCCGGCGACGCTGCGCAGCGGCCCGTCGCTGCCCACGGCCGCGGCAACCGGCAACCCGGCCAGCCCGAGCAAGCGGGCGCCGGCCAATGCCGACGACGCCGACAAGGTGGCCCTGCTCTCTCCCGGCTCCTGAGCTTCCCCGTCGCCGCGCCCGCTCGGCTAAACTCGGGCCCGTACGCGACTGGCGATAGGCGCTCATCCATTGGCGCCGACGTGGGGCATACCACTGGGAAGCGTACCGCCCGCACGGGTGTTTTGCCGTTCGCCTGGGCAGCCCTTGTTTGCTTCCATTGAACAACAAGGCTCAACGTCTTGATTGAAGGACTGCCATGTACCAACGCAGCATTCTGGTCGACCAGACCGACCCCGAAGTGTGGGCCGCCATCCAGGCCGAGCACGCCCGCCAGGAACACCACATCGAGCTGATCGCCAGCGAGAACTACGCTTCGCCTGCCGTCATGGCCGCCCAGGGCACGCAACTGACGAACAAGTACGCCGAGGGCTATCCGGGCCGCCGCTACTACGGCGGTTGCGAGCACGTCGACGTGGTCGAGCAGTTGGCCATCGAGCGCATCAAGACCCTCTTCGGTGCCGATGCGGCCAACGTGCAGCCGCACTGCGGGGCCTCCGCCAACGAGGCGGTGATGCTGGCCTTCCTCAAGCCCGGCGACACCATCATGGGCATGAGCCTGGCAGAGGGCGGCCACCTGACCCACGGCATGCCGCTCAACATGAGCGGCAAGTGGTTCAACGTGGTCAGCTACGGGCTGGACAAGAACGAAGCCATCGACTACGACGCGATGGAGCGCAAGGCGCACGAGCATCGGCCCAAGCTGATCATCGCCGGCGCGTCGGCCTATTCGCTGCACATCGATTTCGAGCGCTTTGCCAAGGTCGCCAAGGACGTCGGAGCCATCTTCATGGTGGACATCGCCCACTACGCCGGCCTGGTTGCCGCGGGCGTGTATCCCAATCCGGTACCGCATGCGGACGTCGTCACCTCCACGACCCACAAGAGCCTGCGCGGTCCGCGCGGCGGCATCATCCTGATGAAGGCCCAGCACGAGAAGGCGATCAACAGCGCCGTCTTCCCCGGCCTGCAGGGTGGCCCGCTGATGCACGTCATCGCCGCCAAGGCGGTGGCCTTCAAGGAAGCGATGGCGCCTGAATTCAAGGCCTACCAGGAGCAGGTGGTGCGCAATGCGCGCATCGTGGCCGAGACGCTCACCGAGCGCGGCCTGCGCATCGTCAGTGGCCGCACCGAAAGCCACGTGATGCTGGTCGACCTGCGCGCCAAGGGCATCACCGGCAAGGAAGCCGAGGCGGTGCTGGGCCAGGCCCACATGACGATCAACAAGAACGCCATCCCGAACGATCCGGAAAAGCCGATGGTCACCAGCGGCGTGCGCATCGGCACGCCGGCGCTGACCACGCGCGGCTTCAAGGACGAGGAGGCCCGCGCCACCGCCCACCTGGTCGCCGACGTGCTGGACAACCCGCGCGACGCCGAGCACATTGCCGCCGTGCGCGCCAAGGTGCACGCGCTGACCGAACGCTTCCCGGTCTACCGTTGAACGCCCCGGCTGCCGCATGAAGTGCCCTTTTTGCGGCAGTGCCGAGACCCAGGTCGTCGAGACGCGCGTCACCGAGGACGGAGAATTCGTGCGCAGGCGGCGCCAGTGCGCCGCCTGCGACAAGCGATTCACCACCTACGAGCGGCCGGAAGTCACCTTCCCGGCGGTGGTCAAGAAGGACGGACGGCGCGCCGAGTTCGATTCGGGCAAGGTGCGCGCCTCGATGCAACTGGCGCTGCGCAAGCGGCCGGTCAGCATCGAGCAGATCGACAGCGCAATGCTGCGCATCGAGCAGAAGCTGCTGTCCAGCGGCCTGCGTGAACTCGAGTCGACCAAGCTGGGTGAAATCGTCATGCGCGAGCTCAAGCGGCTGGACAAGGTGGCCTACGTCCGGTTTGCCTCGGTGTACCGGAGCTTCGAGGACGTGGACGAGTTCCGGCAACTACTGCGCGACATCTGACTCCCCTTCGCACAACCGCCAATCACCCGGCAAGAACCGATTCCCTTCGGTTATTTGCCTGAAAAGGCCGCCACCCATCGGCCAACGGGCGCCGATCATCGCCCGTTGAAGGGCCTCGCAATCATCCCGCCTAGCATCCGTCCCAGCGTCAAGGGGGAGCTGCAGGTGGCCGGATACACAATCAAGACAAGCGGCGGGCGGCTGCGCGCTGCCAGTCGCCAGTCCGGGCTGGTGCTGCCCGAGCTGCTGTTGGCGCTGGCCTTGCTGGCCGTGCTCTGCGCGCTGGCGGTGCCCGGCCTCGCGGCCCTGCGCGAAAGCATGCGCCTGCGCGCCACCACCGAGGCCTTGCGCAGCAGCCTGCATCTGGCACGGGCCGAGGCCTTCAAGCGCGGCGGCCGCGTCACGCTGGCCCGCATCATCGACGCCGACGACTGCCAGGACGACAGCGTCGGCCAGTGGCGCTGCGGCTGGAAGGTATTCGTGGACGTGGACGAAGACGGACAGCAGAACGGCGCCGAAGAACTGCTGCAGAGCGTCGTCGAGGCCGGCGACGTGGATGTGCGCCAGACCAGCCGGCGAACCGCGCTGACGGTGAGTCCGTGGGGCCAATTCAATGGCATGGGCGCGCTGGGCTTCCAGTTGCAGTCACGCGCCGCACCATCCACCGTCGCCGCCATTTGCGTGTCGGCGGGCGGTCGCATCCAGACCCGGCCGGGCGCAGCCGGATGCAGCGAATGACAGTCGCGCACGGCCGGTGCCGCCAGCACGGCATGGCCCTCCTCGAATCGCTGGTGGCGCTGGCCGTCCTCGGCGCCGCACTGCTCGGCATGCTGTGGGGGCAGCTGCAGACCCTGGCCACGAGCAGCGACAGCCTGCACCGCACACAAGCCATCCAGTTGATCGACGACCTGGCGGAGCGCGTGCGCGCCAGCCCCCGCTCGACGGCACCGCTGGCCGACTTCCTCAGCGAATGGGGCGCCCAACCCGACGCCGGCGTTGCGTGTAACGAACGCTGGTGCGACGCCGGCGCACTCGCGCGCTGGGACCTGGGGCGGTGGAAGCAGGCCGTGTCCAGGCAATTGCCGTTGGGTCGTGCCTCGACCTATCTGGCGCGCAGCCAGGACGGCGCAGCCCCTCCCCGCGCATTGGGGGTCATGATCGGGTGGCGGACGCAAGGCTCCAGCCTGCCGGCCGATGCGGCCCGGAATCCGGTAGGCGCGGGCGACCGCCCGTCTTGCCCGCAAGGTTGGACTTGCCACCACGGCCTGGTGCAGCGCTGATGGCGAAGCAACGGTTCAACCTCCTGACACGGCGGGCCCGGCGCGGCGCTGTGCTGGTCGAGTTGCTCATCGGGCTGGCCATCGGCGCCCTCGTGATCACCGCCGCGGTGTCCGCACTGCTGATGCTGCGGCACGCCCAGGGGACGGTCGACGACCAAAGCCAGTTGCAGCAGCGAGCCAGCTTGCTGGTGCGGCTGCTGGGCCGGCAGATCCGCGCAGCCGGATCGCTCGAGCTGGACGCCGCTGGCGACGCGCTTCGCCCCGGCTTTCGCTTTGTGCAGCTCGACGCCGCATCGGCTCCCGATGGCGTGCCGGTCGTCCAGGGCACCGCCGGGCGGCTGCACGACAGCCTCACCCTGACCGACGCGGCGCCGCCCAGCGCCGCCACCACGCGCCGCGACTGCCTGGGCCAGAGCCTCCGGCCCGATCGCCGCACCAGCGCCACGTTCCATGCCGACGCCACCGGCAAGCTCAGTTGCCGCAGCAGTTCGGGCCAGAACCAACCTCTGGCTTACGGGGTGAATGCATTCCGGGTGCGCTACCGCGTGAGCGACGGCGCCCTGGTGCGCGAACTCGGCGCCGAAGCGGTGCAGCTGGAGTCGCGCTGGGCCCAGGTCAACGCGGTCGAAATCTGCCTGGACCTGACAGGCGAGCTGCGCGCCGACGGCATCTCGCAGCGCTATGAAGACTGCAGCGGGCGCAGCGCCACCGACCGTGAAAGGCGCCACCTGGTGATTCGCCGCCTGTTTCAGGTGCGCATCCGGCAGGCCGGCTGACCATGCAGCGCGCGTGCAGCGGTCCGCAAACGCAACGTGGCGTCGTCCTCGTGATGGTGATGGTGCTGGCCCTGCTGGCCGCCATCCTGGTGGTCGGCGGCGCGCGAACCGCCTGGTTCAGCGAGCGTCTGACCGGCACCGAGGCCGACCACCGCCGTGCCTTCGCCAACGCCCAGGCCATGCTGCGCGACGCGGAATTCGCCGTCCACGGAGAGTTCGCCGCCCCTGCCTCGCCTGACGGTCCCTCGATTCCACGCCAGGGCTCGGCCGACTACGCCCGGCTGCGAGCCCGGCTGGCCGCCAGCCAGCCACCGTGCGCCGACGGCATCTGCCTGCCCGATGCACTGCCGCCTTCCTTCTGGAAGCTCCCGGTGGACGATCTCGCGCCCATCAAGCAATCCGCGGCCCGTTTCGCGCTGTACAGCCGCGCCGCCGTGCCGGCGGACAACCCGCTGCTGGCGACCCGCTCCTGGTTCTGGATCGAAGTCCTGCCCTTCCTCGGCCCCTTTGGCACAGCCCTGTCGCCGGACGCGGACAACCCGTACGTGTTCCGCATCACGGCGCTGGCCGAAGGACACCGGCCCGGCACGCAGGTCGTGCTGCAGCGCCTGTTCGTCTGGAAGCGGGCCGACTCATGACACGACACGGCGCCACCGGCCTGCTGTGTGCCTGCCTCATCGCGTCGCACGCTCCGGCCCTGGCCGGTGCCGACGCGCAGGCCCGGCCGCTCGACGACGAACCGGTCCTGGTCGACGGCCGCCTGCCCGCCCCCGACCTCCTGATCGCATTGACGGCCTTGCCCACGGACAATGCGACGCGGCGCGCGGTACTCGCGGCGCTGCAGCGCGAAGTGAACGACCTGCCCGATGGCCGCGTGCGGCTGGGCTGGTCTGGAAGCGACGCCCGGGAGCCGGCACGTCCGCTCGACGCCGCGCGCCGCGAGGCCTTTGCCGCCTTCCTGGACCAGATGCGGCAGGCGCCGGCGTCCGCCGGCATCGGCCCCGAGGCGGGGCCGCGCCCCCCCGCCACCGAGCCGACCGTCCTCGCTTGCCGGCAAGCGCATCTTCTCCTGCTGGGAACCACCCTCGAACCCGGTACTTCGCGCGGCGCGCCGGTGGTGCATCGCCTGCCCCTGCGCGACGACGTCGACTGGCGCCAGCGCATCGGACTGGCCTTCCAGACGGTCCTGGCCGAAAGCCGGCGCCTGCCGGGCACCCGCACCACCGCCTTGCGTGCAGTGCCATCGGCGACCAACGGCGCGAGCCTGATCGTTGCCGCGCAGTACGACGCGCTGCACTGGAGCGGCGCACTCGTCGCCCGCGTGCTGGACGGTGGATCGGTCGATCCCACATCCGCGCCTTGGGGCCGACAGGCCGACACGGGCATGGCGCATTCCACCGCCAGCCTGCTCGGACAAATCGACCCGGGCGCCCGGGTGGTGGTGTCCAGCCAAGCCGGGCCGGCCGGACTGCGCGGCATCCCCTGGCGCTGGCCATTCCTGACGGCCGTCCAGCGCGAGGCGTTGAATGACGGCCCGGCCGAGCCGGCGGACATTCAAGGCATGCGACGACTTGCGTGGCTGCGCGGCGTGCGCACGGATGAACAGGAACGGGGCGGCCCACTGCGCGACCGTGCCTCGGTACAGGCCGACGCGATCCAGGCCACCCCCTGGGTGGATGCAGACGACCTTGCCGGCGACGCCGCTCGGCCCGCCATCCTCTATGCCGGCGGCAATGGCGGCATGCTGCATGCCTTCGATGCGCGCGACGGTCGCGAGCGCTTCGCCTATGTGCCGCAAGGCCTCTACGGCCGACTGGCCGATCTGGCCCAGCCCCCATACACGCACCGCAGCTTTGTCGACGCAACGCCGTTCAGCGCCCGCTGGACCGACCGCCAACTGCCCCAGCACTGGGTGTTCGGCTTCCTGGGGGCAGGCGGCAAGGGCTATTTCGCCCTGGATGTGCTTGACTTGAACGCCTTCCGGAACGAGGAAAGCGCGGCGCAACAGGTTCGCCTCGACACCACGGCCAGCGCGGACGTCGACCTCGGCCATATCTACGGCGAACCCGTCACGGCGCCCGGCAACCCGGCCCGGTCCGCGAGCGTCGCGCGACTTCACGACGGGCGTGCCGCCCTCGTGCTCGGCAACGGCTTCGGCAGCGAAGCGCAACGCGCCAGCCTCCTGATCCAGTACCTCGACGGCCCACGCGAACTGCGCAAGATCGCCGCCGGCAACCCGGGCAATGGCAACGGCCTGGCGCCCGTCCGGCTGGTCGATGCCGACGGCGACCAGGTCGTCGACTTCGCCTATGCCGGCGACCTGCTGGGCAGCCTCTGGAAATTCGACCTGCGCTCGACCGACCCGAATGCATGGACAGTGGCACTGGCCGGCGTGCCCCTGCTGCGCGCCCGCGACGCGCGGGGCCGCGCCCAGCCCATCACGGTGGCACCGGCCTGGTGGCCAGACCCGCAAGGCGGGCGCGTCCTGGTGCTGGGCACCGGCCAACTGCTCGGCCGCGCGGACCGCGCCGACCTGCAGACGCAAACCATCTACGGCGTGCTCGACCGCGACGACGGCGGGCGGATTGCCAACGCACGCAACGACTTGCTGCGGCGCACGCTGCGCGAGGCGACTGCGCCCGCGGCGCAGGACGCCCCGGCGCCGACCGCGGGCCCCGCCCGGGGCTGGTTCATCGACCTGCCCGTGCCCGGCGAACGGGTGCTGGTCCACCCCGCCCCGTACGACGGCTCGCTGATCGACATCACCAGCGTGGTGCCGAGCGCCCCGCCCGGTCCTGGAGCCGCCGAATCCTGCACACCCGCCCGCGAGCGCATCTTCCGCAACACCGTGCGCGCCCTCGACGGCAAACCGCCACGCCTGAACCTCTATGGCGACCCCGCCGCCACGGCGCTTGGCATCAACCGTCTCGAGCTTTCCCCGGAACCCCGCATGGCCCTGCGCACCATGGGGCGCGAACGCCTGCTGGACTTCGACGGCGCCGAAAGCGGTGAACGCAATCGCCTCGGGTTCATCGCCGTGCGGCCGGCCTGGCGGCAGTTGCAATGACGATGGCAAACCCCCGTCGCAACCGCCGCTGCAGCGCCTTCAGCCTCATCGAATTGCTGGTGGTCATGCTCATCGTGGCCATCGTGGTCGCCATCGGCGTGCCCAACTATCAGCGCCACCTGATGCGCTCCCATCGCGCGCACGCGCGCCTCTCGCTGCTGCAGGCCGCGCACTGGATGGAGCGGCAGGCCACCATCCAGGGACGCTACCCGCAGACACTGCCTCAGGCCCTGACCGCGTCGGACGGCGGCCACTATCGGGTCGACCTCGCGCCGCCGCCGCCGGCAGGCCCGGCGGACGACGCCGCGCTGCGGTTCGACCTGCGGGCCGTGCCCCAAGGTCCGCAGGCCCTTGACCCTTGCGGCACCTTCACCCTCGCGCACACCGGCGAGCGCGGCGTCAGCGGCCCCGGCGCCAACGCCGCCGACTGCTGGCACGGCTGAATGCGCCGCAGGTGACGGCTGCTGCGCCCGCACGCCGCTATGCTGCACGCCCATGATGCAGCTCGCCCTCGAAGCCGCGCGCCACGCGCAGCGCCTGTCCCCGCCCAATCCGGCCGTCGGCTGCGTGCTGGTCGCACCGGACGGCGCCGTCGTCGGCGTGGGCCACACCCAGCGCACCGGCGGCGCGCATGCGGAAGTCATGGCGCTGCGCGATGCCCAGGCGCACGGACGCAGCGTGGCCGGGGCCACGGCCTACGTCACACTCGAGCCCTGTGCCCACCATGGCCGCACCGGCCCCTGCTGCGACGCGCTGGTCCAGGCCGGCATCGGCAAGGTAGTGGCCGCGCTGGCGGACCCGAACCCGCTGGTGGCCGGCCAGGGCTTCGCGCGGCTGCGCGCGGCCGGGGTGGAAGTCGAGATCGGCCCGGGCGCGGCCGAGGCGCGCGAGATGAACATCGGCTTTCTCAGCCGCATGGTGCGCGGCCTGCCCTGGGTGCGCATGAAAGTGGCCGCTTCGCTGGACGGGCGCACCGCGCTGGAAAACGGCACCAGCCAATGGATCACCGGCCCCGCGGCGCGGGCAGACGGCCATGCCTGGCGGGCCCGTGCCGGCGCCATCCTGACCGGCGTGGGCACCGTGGTCGACGACGACCCGCGGCTGGATGTGCGCGAGGTCGAAACCGAGCGCCAGCCCATCCTGGTCGTCGTCGACAGCCAACTGCAGACGCCGCCGGCCGCCCGCCTGTTCGAGGTGCCGGGCCGCGAGGTCTGGATCTACGCCGCCCGGCGCGACGACGCCCGCGCCGCCGCCCTCGAAGCGCGCGGAGCCCAGGTCCGCTGCCTGCCCGATGACAATGGCAAGGTGGCCCTGCCCGCCCTCATGCGCGACCTGGCGGCGCGCGAGGTGAACGAGCTGCACGTGGAAGCCGGCCACAAGCTCAACGGCTCGCTGCTGCGCGAAGGCCAGGTCGACGAGTTGCTGCTGTACCTGGCGCCCAAGCTGATCGGCGAAGGCATGGGCATGGCCAGCCGGCTGCAGACGCACGGGCCGCTGAACATGCTGTCGGACGCGCTGGCGCTGGAATTCCGCAGCGTCGACGCCGTCGGCACCGACTTGCGCATCCTGGCGCGGCTGACCGGCCGCGCCGAGTTCTAGGGCATCTGCGCCGCGAAAGGCCGCGGGATGGCCCGGGCCTTAAAATGCAAGGATGTTCACCGGAATCATCACCGGCGTGGGGCGCATCGCCGCCGTCCACGACCTCGGAAGCTCTTCATCGCACGGCAAGCGGCTGCACATCGCCGCGCCGGCCGGCTACCTGGACGATGTGGGGCTCGGTGACAGCATTGCGCTCAATGGGGCCTGCATGACGGTCACCACGCTCGACGCGGCCCAGCGCCAGTTCACCATCGACATCTCGGCCGAATCGCTCGACAAGACGGCCGGGCTGGCAGAGGCCGGCGCACAGGTCAACCTGGAAAAGGCCCTGCGCGCGAGCGACCGGCTGGGCGGACACATCGTCTCCGGCCATGTGGACGGCGTGGGCCGTGTCGCGCGCTTCGAGCCGGTGGGCGAAAGCTGGGAACTGGTGGTCCGCGCGCCGCGCGAACTGGCGCACTTCCTGGCCTACAAGGGCTCGATCACCATCAATGGCGTCAGCCTGACCGTCAACAGCGTCGACGACCACCGCGACGGCGCCGACGGCAGCGACATCAGCATCAACCTCATTCCGCACACGGTCCAGAACACCGCGCTCGGACAGCTGCGCGAAGGCAGCCCGGTGAACCTCGAAGTGGACACCGTGGCTCGCTACGTGGAGCGCATGCTCAAGGCAGGCGCCGTGGCGCTGCCTGCGGCCCAGGACAACCCGACATGAACGCATCCGTCACCACCCTCTCCGCCGTCACGGACGGCACCCGCGCCCGCGCGCCGATCTCGCCCGTGTCCGAGATCGTCGAAGAACTGCGCGCCGGCCGCATGGTCATCCTGGTCGACGAGGAAGACCGCGAGAACGAAGGCGACATCGTCATCGCCGCCGACCACATCACGCCCGAAGCCATCAACTTCATGGCGCGCCATGCCCGCGGCCTGATCTGCCTGACCTTGTCGCGCGCCATGTGCGAACGCTTGCAGCTGCCGCCCATGGTGGCGCGCAACGGCACCAAGCATGCCACCGCGTTCACCGTCTCGATCGAGGCGGCCGAAGGCGTCACCACCGGCATCTCCGCGGCCGACCGGGCCCGCACCGTCCAGGCCGCCGTGGCGCCGAACGCGGTAGCGGCCGACCTGGTCCAGCCCGGCCACATCTTCCCGCTGCAGGCGGTGGACGGCGGCGTGCTGATGCGCGCCGGCCACACCGAGGCCGGCTGCGACCTCGCCGCCATGGCCGGCTGCTCGCCCGCCTCCGTCATCTGCGAGGTGATGAACGACGACGGCACCATGGCCCGCCTGCCGGACCTGCAGCTGTTCGCCGCCGAGCATGGCCTGAAGATCGGCACGATCGCCGCGCTCATCGAGCACCGCAGCCGCACCGAGACGCTGGTGCAGCGCGTCGGCGCCAGCCGCGCGATCCAGACCGCCTGGGGCCAGTTCACCGCCCATGCCTTCCGTGACGCGCCCAGCGGCGGCGTCCACCTGGCGCTGGTGTACGGCCAGTGGGGCGCCGACGACACCGTGCCGGTGCGGGTGCACGAGCCGCTGTCGCTGCTCGACGCGCTCGAGTTGAACCGGCCGATGCATTCCTGGAGCCTGGATGCCAGCCTGTCGCGCATCGTCTCCGAGGGGCGCGGCGTGGCCGTGTTCCTCAACTGCGGCGAGACGGCCGACGAGCTGCTGGCGCAGTTCGAAGGCACCGCGCGCCCGGCCCAGGCGCCCGAGCGCGGCCGCATGGACCTGCGCAGCTACGGCATCGGCGCGCAGATCCTGCGCGAATGCGGCGTGCAGCGCATGAACCTCCTGGGAACGCGCCGGCGCATGCCCAGCATGGCGGCCGGCTACGGTCTGGAGATCGCCGGCTACATCACCCGCGACTGAAACAACACAACCACACAACAACATGCAAGGTTCAAACAAGGGAGCAGCGCCCGCGCCGCTGGACGGCAAGGGCTTGCGCATCGGCATCGTGCAGGCGCGCTTCAACGAAGACATCACCGACGCGCTGGCCGACGCGTGCCTGGGCGAGCTGCAGTCGCTCGGCGTGGCCAGCAGCGACATCGTGCATGTCAGCGTGCCCGGCGCGCTCGAGGTGCCGAGCGCGCTGCAGGCGCTGGCCGCCGGCGGCAACTTCCATGCGCTGGTGGCGCTGGGCTGCATCATCCGCGGCGAGACCTACCACTTCGAGCTGGTCGCCAACGAATCGGGCGCCGGCGTCAGCCGGGTCGCGCTCGACGCCCGCCTGCCGATCGCCAACGCGGTGCTCACCACCGAGGACCATGCCCAGGCCGTCGCCCGGCAGGACGAGAAAGGCCGCGACGCGGCCCGCGTGGCGGTCGAGATGGCGCAACTTCTGGCACGGCTGAAAAAATGAGCACCGACAACGACACGCCCAAGCCGACTCCGGCCCGCGCCCCGCGCCCCGCGCGCGGCGGCCTCACCAGCACCGGCGCGCGCAAGGCGTCGGCCAAGTCGGCCCGCAGCCGCGCCCGCGAATTCGCGCTGCAGGCGCTCTACCAGCACCTGGTGGGCCGCAACGATGCCGAATCCATCGACGCCTTCACGCGCGACCTGGCCGGTTTTCACAAGGCCGATTCGGCGCACTACGACGCGCTGCTGCACGGCAGCATCGCCCAGGCGATCGAACTGGACGGCCTGATCGTGCCGCAGCTCGACCGCAAGCTGGCCGAGATCTCGCCGATCGAGCATGCGGTGATGTGGATCGGCGTCTACGAATTCATGCATTGCCCCGACGTGCCGTGGCGCGTCGTGCTCAACGAATGCATCGAGCTGGCCAAGGAATTCGGCGGCACCGACGGCCACAAGTACGTCAACGCGGTGCTCAACGGCCTGGCGCCGTCCCTGCGCAGCGCCGAAGTCGACGCCGACCGCGTGAGCGGCAAGGCCCGCCCCTGAACGGCGCGGGGCACAATCGCGACATGAGGATTTCTTCGCGCGCCGAACGCATCGAACCGTTCTATGTGATGGAAGTCGCCAAGGCGGCCACGCAACTGGCCCATGAAGTCGCCGGCAGCGACCGGCCGATGATCTTCCTGAACATCGGCGAACCGGACTTCACCGCCCCGCCGCTGGTGCAGGAAGCCGCGGCCCGCGCCATCCGCGACGGCGCCACGCAGTACACCCCCGCCGTCGGCCTGGACGCGCTGCGCGAGCGCATCAGCGGCTGGTACGCCGAGCGCTTCGGCGTGCAGGTGCCGGCGCGGCGCATCGTCGTCACGGCCGGTGCATCGGCCGCGCTGCAACTGGCCTGCCTGGCGCTGATCGAGCGCGGCGACCAGATCCTGATGCCCGACCCGAGCTACCCCTGCAACCGCCACTTCGT
>Ga0160466_100586_pt1 | contig 16501 bp, 13 predicted proteins | sample HID1971M_E11MG_FD_108245 | JGI IMG/M metagenome (GOLD analysis project Ga0160466, IMG submission 108245) | Enriched millipede-associated microbial communities from UW Madison campus, WI, USA - HID1971M_E11 MG | ecosystem: Host-associated > Arthropoda: Insects > Digestive system > Unclassified ... | reverse complement strand
GCCGGCATCGCAAATCGATCTTCAAGCTGTGAGCGGCTTGTTCGGCTCCAATGTTTCGCCCGAGGGCATCAAGGTGCGGCTGAAGATCGCCAAACCTTCCGAGAGTCAGGGGAAAACCGTACAGGGGGCAATCGCCAAAGAAGGGCTGACGCTGGTCGGCGAAGCGCTTGAATTTACGGTAGAAGCTGCGTACGGAGAGCGCAGCATAGAGATTGCGTCATTCTCTTCCTATGTCGAGAGGTCCATCGTTCTGCCTAGCGGCACGGGTCCGAATCGGATCACGACGGGCGTGACGATAGATCCGGACGGAACGGTACGTCACGTACCGACAAAGGTCGTTCAAGAGAACGGACGTTATCAAGCGACTTTCAATAGTTTGACAAACAGCACGTACGCTGTCGTCTGGAATCCGGTCTCGTTCGCGGACGTAGCCCGCCATTGGGCGAAAGACGCGGTTAACGAGATGGGGGCGCGTCTCATCATCGACGGGATTGGGGATACTCAATTCAAGCCGGACCTGGCGGTATCGCGTGCAGAGTTTACCGCGATTGTCGTGCGGGCGCTAGGACTTAAGCAAGCGAAGGGTGCGGCCAGCTCCTACTCGGACGTGAGCGCTACGGCGTGGTTCAGCGGAGCTATCGAGTCCGCTAAAGCTTATAAGCTGGTCGGCGGATTCGAGGACGGCACGTTCCGTCCTGAGGAGAAGCTGACTCGCGAACAGGCGGTCGTCATTCTCGCCAACGCGATGGAGCTTACCGGACTGAACGATAAGCTGTCCGTCCCTACGGATCCGATGAAGCGTCTCGGCTCCTTTACGGACGCCGGGCAAGTGTCGGAATGGGCGAGGAAGGCGATGGCCTCCGCCGTCGAAGCGGGGCTGGTGAACGGACAGAAGAATAACCTTATTGCCGCGCAAAGCCAGATAACGCGTGCCGAGGTGGCTTTGATCATCCAGCGGTTATTGGAAAAGTCGAACCTCATTTGAGGTCAAGCCTCATAAGCTTGACAATCGATTCGGGTTAGGATAAAGTGATTCAAATAAAAGCTATAAACGAAAGCGATGAAGGGAAACAGTAGCCCTCGAATTTCGCGTTACAGAAAGCCGGCGGTCGATGCAAGCCGGTACGCGAGCGAATGGCGAATTACGTCCCGGAGCTTCCTGTCCCGAACCCGTGCCGGCGCGGAAGGGGCAAGACGGCTGCCTGCCGTTAACGGGCGAGAGGTGGAGCTGCGAATGAAGCGCATGCTCAAATAGGGTGGTACCGCGATGACTCGTCCCTGTCTTAACGACAGGGCGGGTCTTTTTTGATTTCGGGCGTCGCACCGTCCGCCGAACATTATCTAAAGGAGAGACATCGAAATGACAAACCTGGATCAAAGCTTGCTCGATAATCTTGAATACAGAGGGCTGATCTACCAGTCGACCAATCGCGACGGTCTGCTGGAGAAGCTGAACAAGGAGCCTGTCGTGCTATACTGCGGCTTCGATCCGACGGCGGACAGCCTGCATATCGGCCACCTGCTGCCGATTTTGATTCTTCGCCATTTCCAGCAAGCCGGCCATAAGCCGATTGCGTTGGTTGGCGGCGGCACGGGGATGATCGGCGACCCAAGCGGACGTTCGACGGAGCGCTCCTTGAACACGTCTGATACGGTAGCTTTGTGGACGGAGCGGCTGAAGGATCAGCTGTCCCGCTTCCTCGACTTCGAAGGAACGGACAATCCGGCCAAGCTGGTTAGCAACTACGATTGGTTAGGCCAGCTCGACTTGATCACGTTCCTGCGCGACATCGGCAAAAACTTCACCGTTAACTACATGCTGGCGAAGGATTCGGTCGATTCTCGTCTGGCCAACGGCATATCCTTTACCGAATTCAGCTACATGATTTTGCAATCGTACGACTTCTACAAGCTGCTGACGGATCACGGCTGCTCGCTGCAGATCGGCGGAAGCGACCAATGGGGCAACATTACGGCAGGTCTCGACCTGATCGGCAAAATGGGCGGGGGAGAAGCGTACGGCATGACGCTGCCGCTCGTAACGAAGAGCGACGGCAAGAAATTCGGCAAATCCGAATCCGGCGCCGTCTGGCTCGACCGGAACAAAACATCGGTATATGCCTTCTACCAGTTCTGGATCAACACGGATGACAACGATGTGATCAAATTCCTGAAATACTTCACGTTCCTGGGGCGCGAGCGGATCGCCGAGCTGGAGCAAGAGCTGGCCGAGCGTCCGGAGCAGCGCGCCGCGCAGCGCGAGCTTGCTCGCGAAGTAACGAAGCTTGTTCACGGAGAGGATGCGGTCGTCAGTGCGGAGAAGATTACGCAGGCGCTATTCTCGGGCGACGTAACGCAGCTTAGCGAAGCGGAGCTGGTGGAGGCGCTGCAGGATATGCCGACGACGGTTGTCCAAGGCGACGAGGAGAAGCTGCTGCTCGACTTGCTGATCGAGACGAAGGCCGCGCCTTCGAAACGTCAAGCGCGCGAGGACATCGAGAAAGGCGCGGTTTACTTGAACGGACAGCGCGAACAGGCGCTTGATTTCGTCCTGACGCGGGAGCACAGACTGCACGGCAAATACGCGGTTATTCGCAGAGGAAAGAAGAATTACTTCCTCGTTAAGTTCGAATAACGCACGACAACGATAGACTGGGAGCTATCCCAAAAGCGCTTATAGTTGCTCTGAAAGATGATCCAGAATAAAGGCTTAAGGGGTATGTACCTTCTTCCGCTGCCATACGCTGCTGAAATCTGAATGGGGAAACCCGTTACAAGGTTTCGGCAGCGCACGAGGCAGTTTTTCGGAGGTACGTACCCCTTACTTCGTCTATCGATCATTTCCAGGAACTCTGCTTTTGGGGTCAGTTCCTTTTATTAAAAACAGGCTCCTCCTCGATTTTTTTAATATTCCTTTGCAGGAATATTCCTAGTGTGGTATATTCAACTCAGAAGGAAAACGACACGGTGATGAAGGGGTTGAGGAGCCGCCGGACATTATCAATTAACGAGGTGAATGACATGTCAGGAAATTCTCCGGACATGGACACGACGATGTTGAGCGCTTTGGCCGAGCCGAATCGCAAGCGGATTGTCGAATTGCTGCGAGACGGTCCTCTGACCGTAGGGGAGATCGCCGATCGGCTGGAAATCCGCCAGCCTCAGGCATCGAAGCATTTGAAGGTTCTTGGCGAGAGCGGCATCGTGGACGTGCAGGCGGAAGCCAACCGTAGAATCTATAAGCTGCGGCCGGCGCCATTCCAAGCTTTGGATTCGTGGCTGCAGTCGTTCCGCCGCATTATGGAGGAACGGTTCGACAAGCTGGATGACTATTTACGCGAATTGCAAAATAAAGAAAAAAACCAATGATTCCAAGGAGGAATTGCAATGTCCGGAAACGCTATGATTTCGAGAGTAGAAAACGAAAAGGTGCTCGTCCTGGAACGCGTATTCGATGCGCCGCGCGAGCTGGTATTCGCCATGTTTAAGGAAGCCGATCATTTGAAGCATTGGTGGGGACCGAGAGGTTGGGAGATTCCGGTGTGCAAGGTCGATTTTCGTCCCGGCGGCGTGTGGCATTACTGTATGAAGTGCGTCGATCGGAACCAGGGCGATTTTTACGGAATGGAGTCTTGGGGCAAAGCTATCTATAAGGAAATGATTGAGCCGGAGAAAATTGTCTATACGGACTACTTCTCGGATGCTGAAGGCAACTCCAATGCCGAGATGCCGTCAACCGACGTCACATTGGAGTTCATCGATCTGGGCGACGGCAGGACGAAGCTGGTCAGCTCCGGCGAGTACGTGTCGGCAGAGACGCTCAAGACCGTTATGGATATGGGCATGCTGCAGGGCATCACCGAAACCTGGGACCGCTTGGCTGAGCGTCTCGAAGCAGTCAAGTAACAAAAATAATGGAAGAGGGCGTCCCCTAGTCAGTGACTTTTGGGACACCCTCTTTTTCAATAAAAAAGCATGAATAGTCTAAATGTCGGGCTTGTCCCCACTAACCATTCGCCCTTTGACGAGAGCGCAAAGCGCGCGTAGCCCAGATGCAAGTCAGGAACAGCAGTACGCCCGCAAGAATGAACAGCCCCTCGATGCCGATCCAGCCGGACAGAGCGCCGCCGACGACCGGTCCCATCATATTGCCGAGGCTGAGCGCACTCGTGTTGAAGCCGAACGCTCGGCTTTCCTTGCCATCCGGCGTATAATGGCGCACGAGCGCGTTGACGGTCGGAATCAAACCTCCCATAAAACAGCCTAGCAGGAAGCGGAAGACGAGCAGCATGCCGACGGAATCCGCGAACGCTTGCGGGATCGTCATCACGGCGGAGCCCGCCAAGCAAATCAGCAGAATTCGCGTCGCGCCGATTCGATCGCTAAGCTTGCCCAGCACAGGGGAACAAATCATGTTCGAGATGCCGGTTACGGAGCCGACGAAACCGGCGTAGAACGCCAGATTTTCCGAAGTGCCGTGCAGATGCTGTACGTAGAGAGGGATGAGCGGCATAGGGCTAAGCATGGCGAATTGAATCAGAAACGTGACTGTAAGGAGCACGGGAAGCTGGCGGATGACCATCAGATCCCGGAAGCCTTTCAAGACGCTGACCTGCTCTTTCATGGCGGCTGCGGCGCGATCGAATTTCTCGTGAACGAGCAGCCACGTAATGACGGATGCGAGAAATAATAAAGTTCCGGTTATGTAGAAGATCGGACGAAAACCGAAGTTATCCGCCATTAATCCTCCGATAAAAGGGCCGAGAATCGCCCCCGCAGTACCGCCGGATTGTAACGTGCCCATGGCGAATCCCATTCGCTCCTTCGGCGTTGAAGACGAGACGAGGGAGACGGCGGCCGGCATAAATCCCGAAATGACGCCGTTGAGCATTCGCAGGATGAGCAAATGCCAGGGTGCGGTCGCGAAGCCCATCAACAGCATTACGATCGACATGCCGAAGCCGGAGCGCAGCAGCATCATTTTACGGCCGTATTTTTCCGCCAGCTTGCCCCATAACGGTTGAAACAGGAAGGATGTCACGAAGTTCGCGGCAAAAATGATGCCCGCCCACACTCCGATCTCGTGCTCGTCAGTCAGACCCAAATCCTGCTGCAGGTAGAGCGACAGAAAAGGCATGATCATCGTCATACCGGCCATGACCAGGAAGTTGCCGACCATTAAGATGTAGAGATTGATTTTCCAACGCTGCATGGTTTACACCTTCTTCGATGCTGACATAAGCATAGCCAGTATAACATAGTCCCGCACGCAGGCAAAAAGCCGCATTGTCAAACTATTGTCATACTCCATCCGGGAGTAAAGGTTGTTCACGCAGGATAAAAGGGGCATAATGAAAGCAATGAAAACCAAATTGGTACATAAATGAGGCTGGAAGCTTATGTTGAAAAACGACTTGTTCTTGCGAGCTTGCAAGAGGGAGGCGGTGGAACGCATCCCCGTATGGTACATGCGCCAGGCGGGACGCTATGATCCGGATTATCGTAAAATCAAAGAGAAGTTCTCGCTTCTGGAAATTTGCCGGCAGCCCGAGCTGGCAGCCGAAGTGACGCTGATGCCGGTTCACAAGCTTGGGGTCGATGCGGCCATTCTCTATTCGGACATTATGAATCCCGTCGCTTCGATCGGGATCGACTTCGATATCGTCAAGGATGTCGGCCCGGTCATCCATAATCCGGTGCGCAGCGCCGCCGACGTGGACAAGCTGAAGCCGATCGATGTGGAGGGCGATCTGTCCCACGTGCTGGAGACGATTCGTATTCTCGAGCGCGAGCTGGAGGTTCCGCTCATTTCTTTTGCCGGCGCACCGTTTACGCTGGCCAGCTATATCATAGAAGGCAGACCGACCAAATCGTATATTCGCACCAAAGCGATGATGTATGGCGATTCGCGAACCTGGCATCTGCTCATGGGCAAGCTGGCCGAGATGGCGGCAACCTATTTGCGCGCGCATATTGCGTCGGGGGCCAAGGCGGTGCAGCTATTCGACAGCTGGGTCGGCTCTTTGGCGCCGCACGATTTTAAGGAGTTTGTGCTGCCTCATATCGAAAGCATTTTCGCATCGCTGTCGGATTTGGATGTGCCTAAAATCTACTTCCCGGGCGTCAGCTCCGGCGAACTGCTCCAACACTTGACCAACCTTCAGACGAACGTCGTCGGACTCGACTGGCGGGTGCCGCTGTCAGAAGGTCGGCGCAGGCTCGGCGGACGGTTTGCGATTCAAGGCAATCTCGACCCTTACGTGCTTACCGCCCCGTCCGAGGTCATTCACGAACATGCGCGCAGACTGCTTGACGAAGGCATGCGCGAACCGGGCTATATTTTCAACCTGGGACACGGGTTATTCCCCGAGGCGTCGCTCGATAAGCTGAAAGAGTTGACGGACTTTATTCATAGCTACAGCGAACGGAAGCTGACAGAGGAGGCGCAAGCATGAGCGCGGACAAACGAACGATCGGCGTGCTGGTTATGTCCTATGGAACGCCCGAGAGCTTGGAAGGGGTAGAAGCTTACTATACGCACATTCGCAGAGGTCATCCGCCGACGGCCGAGCAGCTGGAGGATTTGACATCCCGTTATCGGACGATCGTGGGCGGTGTGTTCCCGCTGCGCGAAAATACGAACCGACAGGCGGCGGCTTTGCAGAGCAAGCTGAACGAGCTGGCAGGAGACGGAGCTTACGTGTGCTATCAGGGACTGAAGCATGCGGCGCCGTTCATTGAGGACGGCATCGCAGCAATGGCGGCGGACGGCATTCGCGAAGCGGTCGGTATCGTGCTGACGCCGCAATACTCGTCGATGAGCGTTGGCGGTTATTTGAAGCGGGCTCGCGAGGAAGCGGAGAAGCATGGCATTCGTTTCCGCGGAGTCGACGAGTACCATCTGCACCCGCAGCTGATCGAGGCGTTAAGCGAACGCGTGAACGAAGGTTTGGAGCAGCTTGGCGGCGAACGGGGAGAAGCGCTCGTGCTATTCAGCGCGCACAGCCTTCCGGCTAAAATTCTGGAGCTGAACGATCCGTACGCGGACCAACTGCTGGCGACTTCGGGAGCCGTAGCCGCGAAAGCGGGCGTTGCCAATTGGCAGTTTACCTGGCAGAGCGCAGGTCAGACCGGACAGCCCTGGCTTGGGCCGGATATTCTTGAGACACTCGAGAAGCTTGCGGCGGAAGGCGTCCGTTCCGTGCTCGTGACTCCAGTCGGATTCGTATCCGACCATCTTGAGGTGCTGTACGATATCGACATCGAAGCGAAGCAGCTCGCCGAAGAAAAAGGAATTCGCCTCGCGCGGATTCGCATGCTGAACGACGATCCGCAATATATGGCCGTATTGGCCGATTCGGTGATCGGCGCGGCGAACGGGGGAAACGGCAATGACGAATAAAAGTCGCCGGGTGGCGGTGCTGGGCGGCGGGATTACCGGCCTCAGCGCCGCTTTTTACTTGCTTAAGCTGGCCAAAGAGCGCGGAGAAACGGTTGAAGTGACGGTTTTGGAAGGCTCCGACCGACTTGGCGGCCGAATCCATACGCTGCGCAGGGACGGATTCGTTATCGAGCGCGGCCCCGATTCCTTCCTCGCGCGCAAGCTGCCGATGATCCGGCTGGCCGAAGAGCTCGGCCTGATCGGAGAGTTGACGGGCACGAATCCGCAGGCGAAGAAGACGTATATCTCTCGGGAAGGCAAGCTGGTTTCGATGCCGCAGGGCTTAGTGATGGGCGTTCCGACGGATAGCGATAAATTCATGCAGACGGAGCTTGTGTCCGAGCAGGGCAAGCTGCGGGCTTTGCAGGAATCGGAGCTGCCGGGAGAGGCGAAAGCGGAAGACGATTCTGTCGGAGCGTTCCTTGAACGCAGGATGGGCAAGGAGATGGTCGAGCGCGTATTCGAGCCGCTCTTGGCGGGTATTCATGCGGGCGACCTGTACAAGCTCGGGCTTGAGGCGACATTCCCGCAGTTCAAGCGGATGGTCGAGGAGCGTGGCAGCCTGATCGCGGGAACCCGGGCGGCCCAACAACATGCTGCTGCTGCTGCGAAGACGGGAGGGGGCGCGTCCGTTTCTTCGGCGGCTCCCAAGCTGCCGGCCAGCGTGTTCCTGACGTTCACGAATGGATTGTCGACAGTAATCGAAGCGCTTGAGCAGCGGATCCGCGCGGAAGGCGGAAATATCCGTCTGGAAGCGAAGGTGCGGGAAATAGAGCCGATTGCCGAACCGAAGGAAGCGGCATATCGTTTGCATATGCTCGACGGTACGGTATGCGAAGCCGACCAAGTCGTCGTTACGCTGCCCGCCTATGTCGCTGCGGAGCTGCTTGCTCCGCATACGGACGTGTCCGCGCTGTCGGCGATTCGTTATGTCTCCGTGGCCAACGTTGTGCTCGGTTATGCAGCCGATGGGTTCGGACACGAGCTGGACGGTTCGGGCTTCCTCGTGCCGTGCGGAGAGAAGCGGCTTATTACCGCGAGCACATGGACCTCCGCGAAATGGAGGCATACGGCTCCGGAAGACAAGCGGCTGATTCGCTGCTATGTCGGACGGGCAAACGACGAGCAGGGCGTCGAACTGGACGACGAGGCGATGACCGCGGCGGTACGCGAAGATTTGCGCGATCTGATGGGGTTGAAGGCACAGCCGGAGTTCGTTGAAATTACGCGTCTGCGCCGCTCGATGCCGCAATATCCGGTCGGACATGTCGGGGCTATCGCCGATTTTCGCGCCGAGCTTGCGCAGAAGCTGCCCGGCTTATTCGCCACTGGCGCGGCGTTCGAGGCCGTAGGCCTGCCGGACTGCGTCGCTCAAGGAAAGCAGGCCGCCGAAGCTTTACTGGCCAACTGACCGTATAGAGGCTGCTTCAAAGGTCCAATTGGATCACGAAGCCATTGGGGATGCGGACTTGGCTTCGCTCGTTCAATGCGACAGCACCAAAAACGCCCGAGGCCGCTCAGATTGGCCCGCGTAACGGTCTGCCAGACCGTAAGAAGCAGCCGGAAGCACGAATCGGACTGCGTAACGGTCTGCGAGACCGTAAGAAGCAGTCGGAAGCACGAATCGGCTTGCGTAACGGTCTGCCAGACCGTAAGAAGCAGTCGGAAGCACGAATCGGACTGCGTAACGGTCTGCGAGACCGTAAGAAGCAGTCTAATCCAACCATGATTCAGGCCATCCTTTTCCGGGATGGTCTATTTTGTCTTGAAGCGGTAATGCGAGGCAAAACGACTTATTTCCGGACGGAGGCGAGGGAATCTGTGCTAGAATGATGGGGAAACCGCATGCAAGAGGGGGAGACGGATGAGAATCGGCCGCTTTAGACTTCCGACGCGTTGGCGCAGTATCCGCTTGCCTTACAAGCTGGTGCTCGTCTATACGCCGCTAATATTGCTTCCCGCGCTTGCGGGCATTTATTATTTGACCGAAAGCTACACGTCTTCCTCGAAGGCCCAAGCCGCCGAATACGCCACCGACCTGCTCGGTCTGATGGGGCAGAAGGTCGACGACCGGATGAGGAGCTACGAGCAGCTCAGCAAGCAGATTATGACGGACGGCGAGCTGCTGAAGCTGGCGAAGACGGAGCCCGAGTCTGCCTACGACCGATTCAAGGTAGAGAGCGCGATCAACGAGAAGCTGAACGTACTCTGGCTGGGCGCGGACCAGAACAGCTACATCCGCTCCATTAAGATAGAGACGCCAAGTGCTATCTACACGTACGGCAAAAATGCGATCGACGAGTACGATGTGCGCAATTCGGAGTATCGGACGGCGGTCGGAGAGATGAAGGGGGGAGCCAGATGGTTCGCCCCGCAGACGTTCGACGACGGCTATACGAAACTCCGGGCATTCCGGTTAGGACGAACGATTCGCGACGAGAAGCTGAACGAGCTGGGTACGTTAACGCTTGTCATTCGGGTCGAGGCGGTCGGCGATATTTTTCGCCAGATGAAGTTTCAGGAGGATACGGCGCTTAAGCTGCTGGACGAAAAAGGAGAGCCGCTCGTCGACAACGAGGTGTCGATCGGCGACGTCAAAGCCAGCCGTCTGCTCAGCTTTACCGACGACAGGCTGGGCAACGGCTGGACGCTGGCGGTACAGATGCAGCTCGACCGGTTGTACGAGCCGATCTTCTCTACGGTGCGACAGGCGCTGTTTATTTTGTTCGGCTGTATTTTGCTCGGCCTTGTCGTCACTCATCTGCTGGCCTTGGACCTTGTCATCCCCATTCGCAGATTGACGATGAACATGAAGATGGGCATCAAAGGCGTGCGTCCGGGCAAGCTGAAGCGTTTCGGCGGGGCGGTGGAGATCGTGGAGATGAACGATACGTTCATCTCGATCATGTACGAGATCGAGCAGTTGATCGACGAGGTCGCCAGGCAGGAGAAGAAAAAGAAGGACGCCGAAATTCGCGTGCTGCAACACCAATTGTCGCCGCATTTTCTGTACAACACGTTAAATTCGATCCGCTGGATGGCGATGATTCAGAGGCAGGATAATATCAAGGAAATGGTCGATGCCCTAAACGCACTGCTCACCTATGCGCTGCGCGGGTCGGGAGGGCCGGTGCCGCTGGCGAGCGAGATTGCGATCCTGCACAATTACGTGGCGATTCAGAAGGTGCGCTACCAGCACTTCGAGTTCGCGGTGAACGTTCCAGCCGAACTGGAGCAGGTCGAGGTGCTGAAGTTTCTGCTTCAGCCGCTCATCGAGAATGCGCTGATCCACGGCTTGGCCCCGTCCGAGCATCCCGGGGAAATTACCGTTTCCGCGGTGTCGGAAGGCGAGCATCTGCTCGTGACCGTTGCCGATAACGGGATCGGCATGAACGAGGAGACGGTGGAGAGGCTTGTTCGCGGGCTGTCGGCTTCTCCGACGGACAGGCTCGGCGTGCGCAGCGTTCATGAGAGAATCCAGCTTCATTACGGAACGAATTACGGTCTGTCGATTCGCAGCGAACCGGGAGTCGGCACGTCGATAACGGTTAGAGTGCCTATGCGGATGGACGGATCGGCGGAGGAAAAGGGGGAGCGCTCGCATGCGTAAAGTGATGATCGTTGACGATGAAGCGCTCGTACGGATCGGCCTGCAATCGATCATCGATTGGGAGAGCAGAGGCTACCGAATCGGCGGAGTGTTCAAAAACGGAGAGGAAGCGGTGCGCGCGGCGGCGGAAGAGAAATTCGACATTGTGCTGACCGATATCCGTATGCCGGGCATGGACGGCTTTGCGCTGATCCGCGAGCTGAAACGGCTCGATCCGAGCCTTCGTTTTATTATTTTGAGCAGCTACAGCGATTTCGAATATACTCGTCAGGCCATCCAGGCCGGCGTTAACGACTATATTTCAAAATACGAGATGGAGCCTGAAGAACTGCTGCGCGTTCTCGATGCGCTATCCGCAAACGGCGAAAGGTCGGGAGTGCCGGAGACGGCTGGCGCGGCGGATTCGCTCGACGACGAGAGAGCCGCGTGGCTGACGCGGACCAAAGAAAACCGGGACGCCCGCCTGTCGGAGCATTGTCCCGCACTGCTGGAGCGGCTGGGAAGATGGGGAGGCGAGGCGCGCTGGGTCGTCCTGATGCCGCTGCCGAGAACTTCCGGCTATTCCCAGACGGAGCGCAAAGCGATGGCGCTGCAGACGGAGGAAATTTTCTCCCGGCTGGACGGTCTGGAGTATTTCGGCGAGCAGGACGGCTTGCTGCATGGCGCTTGCGCGCTGCGTGAAGGCGAGCAGGACGACTCGATTCGACTGCGGCAGATTGCCGAAGAGCTTACGGCGGCATGGGCCAAAAATCTGAACGTCGCGCTCGTCGCCGGAGCGGGGAATTCCGTGACGTTCGATCGGCTCGGACAATCGAGGAAGGATGCGGAGCGCGCGGCTCAGATGTGCTTTTACGACGGAGCGGGGATCTACCTCGCCGAGCATGTCGTCTTGAGAGAAATGGCGGAGCAGGAGCGTCTGGAGCTGTACAGACAGGCGAAAAACAAAATCGACTTTCTTCATTTCGAGCAATTGGGAGACGAGATTCGTCACCGTATCGGCGATCCGGCCACCCGACTGCTTCCGGCCGAATGGCAGCGGGTCGGCGAGATGATCGCGACCCATCTGATGAATCTGATGATCGAGCGTTACGAATCGGATCCGGAAAGCCTTCGCGACCGCTTCGGCGCCGCTTGGCCGCTGAACGAAGCGTTCCGCAAGCTCGGTACGCAGGCGGAGTTTGTCGGTATGCTGCAAGAGATGCTGGCGCGCGCGCAAGAGGCGGCATCTTCGCTGCATGCGAGCCGGGGCTGGGTCGCCAAAGCGAAGGCGTTCGTGGAGAGCCGTTACGGCGAACCGCTGCGGCTGGAAGACGCCGCCGAGCATGTCAGCTTCAGCCCAAGCCACTTCAGCCAGCGTTTTCGCCAAGAGACGGGAGAGGCGTTCTCCGACTACTTGACGCGTATTCGCATTCGCGAGGCGATCCGGCTGTATAACGAGACGGAGCTTTCCACCGAGGAAATCGCCGCCCGCGTCGGCTATTTGAACGCCAATTATTTCATTAAAGTGTTTAAGCGCATGACGGGGCAGACGGTGAAACAGTTTAAAAGCAGATCCTGATCGTGTAAAAAGGAATCTGGATCGTAAAATATGGAACATGGGCCGGAGAACGTCAGCATTCTCCGGTCGAGATGGAACATTCTCGCTCGATTGCTGCATGGAGCAGGTAGGTGCAATCGCTTACAATGTAGAAAGATCGCGATCATGCCTACATTTCTAAGAAAATCGGAGGGGTTTCATTTGAAGAGAAACAGATTCGTTATCGCGCTTGGGCTGCTTGCTATGACCGGCGCGGTGCTGCAAGGCTGCGGCGGTAAGGACAATGGAAACGGCGCCTCGAGCCCATCGGCCAGCCCTTCCGCGAGCGCTTCCGGCAGCGCGCCGGCGGAAAGCTCGCAAACTCCTCAAGAAGAGAACGTTACGCTGAAAGTATGGGGAGACCTCGGCAACCAGGCCGTGCTGGAAGAACCGTTCAAGAAGATCAACGCCGCCTTCGCGGCCAAGTATCCGAACATCAAGCTGGAATACGACTTCGCTCAAAACGATCAGAGCTTAAACGTCGCGCTGCAGGCCAACGAGCTTCCCGACCTGTTCTGGGTGCAAGGCGACAAAACGGCAAAAATGGGCGAAATGGTCAAAAACGGCTTCCTGATGGATCTGACTTCCTACAATCTCGATATGTCCCGTTACTCCGAATCCGAGAAAACCTACTGTACGGTAGACGGCAAAATCTACTGCTCGCTGCCGTCCTTCTTCGATACGAACGTCGTGTACTACAACAAGGATCTGTACGAGAAGAACGGAATTCAGGCACCGACGACATGGGACGAATTCGTTCAAGGCCTGGAGACTTTGAAGGCGGCGGGAATCACGCCGATTACACTTGCCGGGAAGAGCGAATGGGATCGCGCTTGGCCGATCTTCGCCTTCGCGCCGGCCTTCTCCAATACGGCGCTTAAGGCGGCTCAAGCCGGCCAAGGCAAGCTGACCGATCCGACCGTCGCCGAGACGCTGCAGGCGTTCCGCGATTTCGTCGACAAAGGCTATTTCGGCAAAGACTACCTGGCGCAGGATTACGCAGCGGCGCAATTCGCATTCACGAACGGCAAAGCGGCGGCCATCATCGACGGAACGTGGTCTAATGCAACTTATGTCGATTCAGGCATGAATCTGGGACGCTTCTCGATTCCGAATAAAGAAGGCAAGAAGGTCGTGCAATCCAGCTACAGCAACTTTATGACTTATGCGGTGTCCGCCAAGACGGCGCACCCCGATCAGGCGGTCAAATATATCGAGTTCCTGAATTCGCTTGAGGCGCAGCAAATTCTGGAAGATGCCGTAGGCCTTGTACCGACGCTCAAAGACATTACGCCGAAGGATGAAGGCGTTAAGGAACTGGCGGTATTCGACGAAGCGGGCGTCAACATCTACAGCGTGCTGACTGCACTGTCGTCGCAGGAATCCAATACGGCCGACGTATTCATGAAGGATGTTATTCCGAAGCTGATGACGTCTGCAATTACCGGAGCCGAGGGTGCGGAAATTCTCGACAAGGCGGCTACTTACCCGGCACAGTAAAAATAAAGACATCATCCGGATCAAAGGGCTGTCCCATGCGCTAACAAAGCTGCTATGAAAGGTAATCGATGATAAAGGTGATAGGGGGATGTGCCTCCCTCCGACGCTATACGCTCCTGAAATGGGAATGGTTAAACCCGTTAATAGGAGATTTCAGGAGCGTATGAGGCAGGTCTCCGGGAGGTATATCCCTCTACTTTGTATCGATTATCCCAAGCTTCTACTCATGGGACCGCCCCTTTGCCGCGGGCAGAGAGGGTGTTACGGTTGACATGGATTAAAAAACGGCCATTTCTGTGGTTTATTTTGCCGGGCTTCGCGCTGTACAGCTTGTTTACCGTCTATCCGATCTTCTCGGCGTTCCAGATCAGCTTGAACCAGTGGGACGGGATCGGACCGAAGACGTTTGTCGGCTTCGCCAATTACGCCGAGCTGTTCGGCAACAAGGAGCTGTTTGCGCAGCTGACCGGCGCGTTCCGGCACAGCGTTATTCTGTTTTTGCTCAATACTTTCGCGGTGCTGCCTGGACAGCTGTATATGGCCTATTTGCTATACAGCAAGATCAAGGGACATCGCTTTTTCCAGGCGATGATTTTCTCGCCTCAATTTATCGCCACGCCCGTCATCGTGTTTATGGGAACGCTCATCTTCGACGGCAACATCGGCGTCTTTAACAAGCTGCTGGAAGCGATCGGATTGGGCGAATGGACAAGACCGTGGATCGGATTGCCGGAGTTCGGAATTTACATCGTCTGGATTATGGTCGCATGGTCGGGCATCGGTGTCGGCATGATCTTTTTCCTCGGGGCAATGAAGATGATTCCCGTGGAAATGATGGAGGCCGCGCTGCTCGAAGGGGCGTCGTACTGGCGGAGATTTTTCAGCATCGTGCTGCCGCAGATCAAGACGACGGTGTTGAACATGCTGATTTTGACCTACATTTTCGCGATGACGATGTTCGATTTCAGCTTCATTCTGGGCGGCGTATCAGGCGGCATTAATCGCAGCGTGGACGTCATGGCCCTGTTCTTCTACCGGATCGCCTTCGGCGACAACAGCGCGGTCGGAGGCACGATGAACGTGAACGCGATGGGGATGGGCACGACGATCGCCTGCGTGATGTTCGCCGTCATTTTCGTCGTCGCCGTCGTCCAAGTCATTCTCACCTATCGTCGAACGGAGGATGGAGCATGAATCTGAAAGCAAACCGAACCTATGTCAGCTCCGCGATTTTGTGGTTATATTCCTCCTTTACGCTGTTCGTTCTGGGCTATATGACCTATCAGGCGTTCCGATCGAAAAAAGAGCTGCTGTCGAACACGTTCGGCTGGCCGGATGTGTTCAATTTCGCCAACTTCAGCAAGCTGTTCGCGGAGGCGGGCTTCCACCGTTACTTTTTTAATAGTGTCTTGATTCTGGCTGTGACGCTTCTGATCGTAATCGCGCTGTCTTCGATGGTCGCTTACGGGATCGGGCGGTTCCGGTTTCGGTTCAAGAACGGACTGCTCGTCTATTTTCTAATTGGCCTGATGTTTCCGGTACAGCTCGGCATCGTTCCGATTTTCCTGCTCATTCGCGATATGGGACTGATGAACTCGCAATGGGGCGTCGTAATCGTGCTCGCATCGGGGTTGTCGATGCCGGTATTTCTATTGACGACGTTTTTCGAGAAGCTGCCGGCGGATCTGTACGAATCCGCGAAGATTGACGGAGCCGGGGAATGGACGACGTTCCAACGAGTGATGTTCCCGCTGGCGAGCCCGGTCGTGTTCAGCATCTGCATCATTATGTCGGTGCAAATCTGGAACCAATTTTTCGTTCCGTTGATCATGCTGCAGAGCGAAGCGAAGAAGACGATTCCGCTCATGATTATGAAATTCACGAACAATTTAATGTACAACATCGATTTGGCGATGGCCGGTTCCGTCATGGCGACGGTGCCGATTCTGATTTTGTTCTTTATTTTCTCCGGTCGAGTGCTGGAGGGTGTCGCTTCGGGCGGAATTAAAGGATAGAGAGAGATAAGCAATGCTTGGGAGGCGGAGAGATGGAAACGTTGAGAGCGCAGCGGCTTCGTGCGGAAAATTTGGACGATCCGCTTGGAATAGATGTCGAACGTCCTCGCCTCGGATGGATCGTCGACTGCGGGCGAAGAGGAGCGGCGCAAAGCGCGTACCGGGTGTTGGTCGCTACCAGGCCGGAGTTGCTGGACGAGGAAAAGGGCGATTTGTGGGACAGCGGCGTCGTGACGAGCGCGGCGACGCAGCAGGTGGAATACGCGGGCAAGAAATTAGTCTCCGAGCAGCGGGCGTACTGGAAAGTGCGGGCGTGGGATGAGCTAGGACATGAGGGGTCTTGGAGCGGGACGGGCTGC